>Ga0210402_10006818_pt1 | contig 10065 bp, 7 predicted proteins | sample IncBWC7MmetaG_FD_161055 | JGI IMG/M metagenome (GOLD analysis project Ga0210402, IMG submission 161055) | Forest soil microbial communities from Barre Woods Harvard Forest LTER site, Petersham, Massachusetts, United States - Inc-BW-C-7-M | ecosystem: Environmental > Terrestrial > Soil >...
CGGCGTCACCATGTTGGTCTGGCTGGTGATGCCTTGCCATTCCTTCGGCAGCGGATAGGTGGTGACCTGTTTGGTCTTGTGGTCGATCTTCGAGGCGCCGGCCTGATACGACATGCCGATCCAAATGTTGCCTTCGGGATCGAACTCCATGCCGAGCGGCCCCTTGGGCTGATCCTGGCGCAGCGTTTCCAAAGGATAATCCGTCACCTTGCCGGTCTTGGGATCGAGTTCGCCGACGAATTGATTGCCGAAATCCGAATACCAGGCATGGCCATCCGCATCGACGATCACGTCATGTGGCAGCGCTTCTTTGCGCGGCAAATCATATTCCGTGATGATCACGTTGGTGGCGCGGCCCTTGGGGCGCGGTAGCCGCTTGAACACCTGTCCCTCGTTGTCGGGATTGTTCACGTTGGCGCTGACCAGGAATTCGGCTGCCGCATCCATCATGGCAGCAGGAACGCGAGGTCGCTCGCTGCGGGGGCCGCCCTGGAGAAGCAATTGCGGCCGAATCGGCGTGCTTTCCGGCGCATAGCGCCCCATGCGCACGAAGACGTTCTTCCATTCCTCCGGGGTGTGAAGGGCGGAGAATACGCGCTGCAGCGTGTGGCAGCCGACGCAGTCGGGCAGGAACGACTTGGTGCGGTCGTCGCCCGGCGCACTCATGATCCACTCGCCGTTGGAGAGCTGGGACTGAATGCTCTTTGCCTTGGTAAGCTTTACTTCGGCGGTCGCCGGCGCGCCCGCTGCGACGTCGATCTGCTTTGGTCCCGTCAGGATATAGCCCGCTGCCCGAATGGTAACATTATAGTGGCCGGGCTCCATGCGATCGATTGGAAAACTGAATTCGCCTTTGGCATTGCTCACCACCGTGGTGGTGATCGTCGAGCCCTCCTTCTTGGCGCTGACCAGGACGCCTTCCATCAGTCCCTCTTCGGCGGAGGACACCTTGCCGCTCAGCGCAGCCGTTTGCGCATTCGCGCCGATTGCCGTCAGGCCGGCCAGCAGACCCACGAAGCTCACAGTCGTCAAAAGCCTTTTGGACATCATCTTTTCGCTCCCTCCGCGGATCGTTCGAGTCGGACCCGCCAGTATGAATTTGCCAAGTTGGTTTTCCGCATGCCGCCACTTGCCGCGCACCCTTCTCGCCCGGCTCGCCTATGGCCGCCGGATGGATCCGATGGCCGCGGGCGCCGGTTGTCACAGGGCGTCATAAATCCGGCGGGCCGGATCACGGCGCATAATAAATTGTTATACCGGTTTGGTCGATTGGCAAGACTTCGGATCGAAGGATGCGCTGCAATTGCTATCAAAGATCAATGAAATCAAAATTTTCGTAGAGATTAGCCATCAGCACCGTTGACGTAGCGCTGTGGTTCGATCGAACAACTAAAAGTGCGCTGCCGGGCTGAGGGGGGACACCCGGCAACGCACTTCTGTCTCTGTCCGAACCCCTCGCCGTAATCACTCTCCACGCAAAATACGGCAAACTCAAAAAAGTCCAGCGCATGACCCGAACGTATATGAACGCTTCATGCGCTGGGAGGGAGCCCGTTAACGCGATGCTGGCTTACGAAGCTGCCGGGGGGCTGCGGGGGCGCTTGCCGGTTGTGGGCAGGCATTCCAGCTGCCAAACCGCGAGTCCCGCTCTTGGCCCTGCGAAAACTTGAAGCACTGGTTTCCGTTTTTGGTTGAAGCACCGTTGAGGATATCAGCCTGTGCCGAGGCCGAAGCCAACAGGACTGCAAACACTGTAGCCGCTGCTGCGGAAATCGTGAATTGATGCATTGTCGTCTCCCTCAGTTTGCTAAACCCACCATGGGTTGCATTAATTTTACATAAAAATTATATCTCAAAAAAAATAAATATCAACCAAAAAATAATATGTATTTCTTTTTCATAAAAAGTTTATCTGCCGGCTGTGCTTAACCCGTTGTCAACCCCAGCATTTCAGCAGGTCCGCCTGTGCAGGAACGAGCGCTGGACATCCAGTCCGGAAGAAGTCTTTCAGGGATTCGGACCTGCCCCGTCGCGACGCAGATCCCCAACCAGATACCGGCGCGGTGCGAACTTGCTCTCAGTGCCCCATTCGTTGTAGGGGCGAAGCGGCGCAACGGCTTGCTGCGCCGACCGGCAATCGAGTTCAGCGCTTCCGATGAAATCTTCCGACCGATCGCTACACACGACGGGACGCTCCGACTTGCGCCTTGCGGCGGACATCGGCGGCACCTTTACGGATGTTGCGGCGTTCGATGCGGGGACCGGCAAGCTCAAGCTCGGCAAGGCGTTGTCGACGCCACATCATCTTGTCGAGGGCATCACGGCCGGCGTCGAGAAGGCCGGCACCGCCTACGCCGATGCCGGGTTGTTTCTCCACGGGTCTACGGTGGCGATAAACACTATCTTGGAGCGCACCGGCGCCAGGACTGCGCTCATCATTACGGAAGGCTTCCGCGACATCTACGAGATCGGTCGCATCAACCGGCCCGACGCCTACAATCTGTTCTTCAAGAAGCACGTGCCGCTTGTGGAACGGGCGCTGCGTTTCGAGGCGCGCGAGCGCGTGCTGTCCGATGGCGGGATAGATATTCCGCTCGATGAAGGCGAGATCGCCGGGTTGGCCAAACGCCTCGATATGCTCGGCGTCGAGGCAACTGCGATTTTGTTTCTCAATTGCTATCGCAACGCCGATCATGAAGCGCGCGCCAAGGCATTGATCGAGGCAAACCATCCCGCAATGTTCGTGTCGGCTTCTCACGAACTATCTCGGGAATACCGGGAGTTCGAGCGCTGCTCGACCGTCGTCGCCAATGCCTATATCGGCCCCAAGGTGCGCCGCTATCTCGGCGAAATCGGCGAGCACATCGCGCAGGCCGGGTTCGGGGGCTCATTCCTGGTGGTGCAGTCGACCGGCGGCCTTTATGAGGCCGAGCAGGCGAAGTCCCACTGCATCCGCATGCTCGAATCCGGGCCGGCCGCGGGCGTCATCGGCACCAAGGCGCTGTGCGAGTCGCTCGGTCTCGACAATGCCATTGCGTTCGACATGGGTGGCACCACCGCCAAGGCCGGCGTCATCCACAAGGGAGAGCCGCTGACGACCGGTGCGGCGCTGATCGGCGGCTATGAGCGGGCGTTGCCGATCCAGATCGCCATGATGGACATTTTCGAGGTCGGCACCGGCGGCGGCTCGATTGCCCGCGTCGAGGACCGCGCCCTGCGGGTCGGCCCGCAAAGCGCCGGCGCGCAGCCGGGGCCGGCTTGCTACGGCCTGGGCGGCTCGGAGCCGACCGTCACCGACGCCAATCTGGTGCTCGGACGGATCGGCGCCGATCGCTTTCTCGGCGGCGAAATGCAGCTCGATACGGCGGCGGCCCAAACGGCGCTGGAGACCCATGTCGCCGAGCCGCTCGGCATGGACGTGACAGCCGCGGCCGACGGTATCCTTCGCATTGCGGCGACCGCCATGTCATATGCCGTCAAGACCGTGACCACCGAGCGCGGTCTCGATGCCGGCGATTTCGTCCTCGTCGCCTATGGCGGCGCCGGACCGCTCCATGCCGTCGAGGTCGCCCGCGAGATCGGCATCCGCCGGGTCATCATCCCGCGGGCTCCGGGCGTATTCTCAGCCTTCGGAATGCTGCATTCCGACCTGCGCTACGATTACGTGCGCACCTGGCCGACCCGGCTCGACGACGCGTCCTTCGACGATTTTGCCCGCATCTATGACGAACTTGAGACCGAGGGCCGGCACGCCATTGCCTGCACGTCGGTGGCGCCCGAGAAGGTAACAGTCAAACGCGCCGCCGATATGCGCTATGTCGGTCAGGAGCATGCCGTCACGGTCGACCTGCCGATGCGGGTGTTCGAAGAGCAGGATCGCGCCGCCATCAAGCGTCACTTCGACGACATGCATCTTCTGCGTTACGGCACCAGCGCACCAGCGGAGCGCGCCGAAATCGTCAGTCTGCGCACCACCGTTACGGGCATCATGCGCAAACCCGTGCCGGAGGAAATCGCGCCTGGCGGGACGGCTCCGCGCAAGGCCGCAAGCACCGGCAAGCGAGCGGTTTATTTCGACGGACACGGTTTCATCGACACGCGCACTTTCGCACGCGATGCGCTCACTGCACGCAATCGCATCAAGGGACCGGCGCTGATCGAGGAACATGCTTCGACGACCGTGCTGATGCCCGGCGATGCACTGGAGGTCGACCGCTTCGGCAATCTCGTCATTGCGGTCGGGAAGGGACGATCATGAATCGTAGCCCGATGGCGCGAAAGACCGGCGAACAGACTGCAAGCAAGCACACGAAAAGCAAGCACACGAATCGCCCCGCGCTCGACCCGGTGATCGCCGAGATCGTGCGCAACGGCGTCATGGCGGTGACCGAGGAAATGAAGACCAACCTCATGCGCACCGCCTACAACATGATCATCTACGAGGCGCTTGACTTCACGGTCGGGCTGTTCACTCCGGAAGGCGAGACGGTGTCGATCGGCATCGGCCTGCCGATGTTCATTCGCGGCATGGCGGAGACCGTGAAGGCGAAGATCCGTCACTTCGGCCGTGACGGCATGAAGCCGGGCGACATCTACGTCACCAACGACGCCTACATCACCGGCAGCCATCTCAATCACGTCACGCTGACCTTGCCGATCTTCCATAAGGGCGTGCTGGTCGGATTCTCGTGCTGCATGGCGCACTGGATCGACATCGGCGGAATACTCGGCGGCATGACGACCGACATTTTCGCCGAGGGCCTGCAGATCCCGATTCTGAAATACCAGGACCGCGGCAAGGTCAACCAGGATCTGGTCGACATCATCCGCCAGAATGTGCGCATGCCGAACCGCGCGCTTGGCGACCTGCGGGCTCAGGTGACGGCGGTCACGACTGGCGAGCGGCGCTTTCTCGAACTCGTCACCCGCTACGGCCGCGACGAGGTGGCGGCCGCCATCGCGTCGATCATGGACCGCTCCGAAGCGGCGGCTCGGTCCCGCACCAGATCGATTCCAGACGGCGTCTACACGGCGGAATCCTTCATGGACGACGATGGCATTTCGATCGGCAAACCGATCCCGATCCGGGTGCGCGTCGAGGTCAAAGGCGAGGAGATGACCGTCGACCTCACCGACGTTTCACGGCAGGTGCGCGGCTTCTACAATTCAGGCATCACCACCGGCTATGCCTGCGCGCAGGTCGCCTACAAGTGCCTGACCTCGCCGACCGACTATCCGATCAATGACGGCTCCTTCCGCAGTCTCAAGACGATCGTGCCGCCCGGCCGCGTCATCAGTGCCACGCGGCCCGCCCCGATGCGATGGTGGATGACGTTCCCGATGACCATCGTGGACACCATCTTCAAGGCGCTGGCGCCTGCCATTCCGAATCGCGTCATCGCCGGACACCACGCTGATTTGCTGGTCGCGCAGTTCCACGGCTTCAATCCGAAGACGTCGGAATTCTTTATCGGCAATTTCGGCCCGCTCGGCGGCGGCTGGGGCGCCAAGCGCTCCGAGGACGGCGTCTCCGGCACCGTTTGCATCAATGACGGCGACACCCACAACTCGCCGAATGAGCAGATCGAGGCGAAATTCCCGCTCGTGGTCGAGCGCTATGCCTTGGTGCCGGATTCCGGCGGCGCGGGCCGCCACCGCGGCGGCCTTGGGGTTGAACGCGTGGTGCGGGCGCGCACCGACATTACGCTCAACACCCAGATCGAGCGCGCCCACTGCCGCCCCTGGGGCCTTGACGGCGGCCGCGACGGCCGCAGCAACGCAGTGGCGCTGCGCTTTGGTCCCCAATGGAAGACCGAGTTTCCCAACGCCAAAGTGCTGGTCGCACAGATCAAGGCCGGCGATGCCTTCCGCCTGCGCTCGGGCGGTGGCGGTGGATATGGCTCGCCATTAGATCGGCCGGTGGAGGATGTCCGCAACGATGTGCGGCAAGGCTATGTGTCGGTACATGAGGCCGCGGTGTTTTACGGGGTGGTGATCGACGGTAACACATTCAAGGTGAACGAGGGGGCAACGATATTATTGCGGGCGCGAGTGTGACGCGGACGGGACCGTGGACGGGTTCTCCTCCTGTTTGTGAGAACTTCAAGTTTCGACAGATCGATCCCAGGGCGGTGTCGAACCAAAGCGTTGCGCGAGAAAATCAATGAAGGCTCGCACCTTGGCGGGCGGACGGCGATCAGCGGGATACAGAGCGAACACGCCGGCCACTTCGACCGCTGGGTGATCGAGTTCGAGCGAGACGAGCTGTCCGGCCCGAATCTCGGCATTCACCAGAAATGTAGGCTGATAAATCAGGCCTTGTCCGGCAACCGCAGCAGCCACAAGGGCGTCTCCGTTGTTGACTCGCAGATTTCCGTTGACCGGCACCGTGACGGAGCCATCGGTGCCGAACGACCACCGCTCCGCGCCGAGCGTTCGAGACAAGGTATAGCCTAGGCAGTTATGATCCTTGAGGTCACTCACCCGGCGCGGCGTGTCTCTTTCCGCAAGATAAGCAGGCGCCGCACAGAGAGCCGTACGGCACGGCGCAAGCTTCCTTGCAACCATCGTGGAGTCGGCCAACTGGCCGATTCGCACCGCAACATCCCAACCCTCCTCGATCAGGTCGACAACGCGGTCGTTCAGACCGAGGTCGACTGTCACCAAAGGATGCGACCGGGCGAATTCCGGGAGCAGTGGAGCGATTTCCCGTATCCCAAATGAAACCGGGACATTGACCCGCAGCATCCCGCGCGCTTCAACGCGGTCGGCCGAAGCCGCGGCCTCTGCTTCTTCGATTTCGGCGAGGATGCGCTCCGCCGCATCGAGATAGCGCCGCCCCGCCTCCGTAAGAGTTACGCGGCGCGTCGTCCGGTGCAGGAGCTTGACCCCCAGCCGGTCTTCGATGGCGGCGACGTGCTTCGTCATCATCGTCGGCGAGAGACCCAATGCCCGGGCAGCAGCCGACAGGCTGCCGAGCGCCGCTACGCGCGCAAAAACCTGCATCCCGGTCACGCGATCGAGCATGGTTCAACTTCACACCCTGAGTGTGAAGAGTAATGCAAATTTCATGGATTATCAAATCGAGCGGGTGGGCGCACATACGCATCGTCAAATCGGTTCAGCGGCCTGTTCCAACATCGACGCTTCCGAAAACCGGTAGAACCCTCAGGAGATTATCGCCATGTTTACGAGAGCTACAGTCATCGCATTCACGATCGCGCTCGCCACGAACGTCGCCTCTGCACAGAGTTTCAACACGCCGAGTCAACGGGCTGTCGATTTTCAGATGAACGGTGAGGTCAGCCGCCCCATAGCGACATTGCCGACCAATTCTCGCGCTTCGACGGTGGCACCGAAGCACGACAGCCTGAATCAACAGGCCATTAACTTTCAGCTGGACGGCGAGGTCAGCCACCCCGGAGCGACGTTGCCGGCTGACGCTTACGCTTCGACCGTCGCGCCGAAACGCACCAATCGCCAATCGGCCATCGTTGTGCAGTCGCGGGACTTCCAAGACGAAGCAGGACGTTGAGCGCCGGCACAAGCCCGAAGTTCTTCATCAAAAGCGGCCGGTCGGACGACCGGCCACTTTTCTTCGTACCAGGCGTCATCGACAGATTGGCGCGTTTTTCCACCGATGGTGTGAGGAATAATTCGAAATTCGCGGATTATCGGATCGAACGAGTGGGCCTATATCACGTCACGTCAGACCAATTGGAGGTTCCCATGATCGACACTCGGACTGCCCCGTATGGCGCACTTTTGCTGCGCGTCACGCTCGGCGCCCTCTTCCTCGCCCACGCGGCGCTGAAGCTGTTCGTTTTCACACCAGCCGGTACGGTGACGTTTTTCGGCAGCCTCGGCCTGCCGCCGGCCCTCGCCTACGCCACCATCGCGGCGGAAGTCCTTGGCGGGACTGCACTGATCATCGGACTGTGGACTCGCGCTGTTGCGATCGCACTGACACCGATCCTGCTTGGCGCGATCTTCACGGTCCACGGCACAGCCGGGTTCTTTTTCAACAATGCGAATGGCGGCTGGGAATTTCCGGCGTTCTGGACCATCGCGTTGATCGTTCAGGCACTGCTCGGTGACGGTGCCTTTGCGTTGAAGTCCCCCTGGGCGGTCACAAATCAACCGGTGCTTGTCCGATAACTTTGGGAGGTCGATATGTCCGACCACGCCACCCCGCTTCTTCCTCTTGAACAATCGCTGACGACGCATCCCATCGACGGCGGCGTCAGAATCGGCCACGTCCACCTCAAGGTCGCGGATCTCGACCGCGCGCTCGCCTTCTATTGCGGGGTGCTCGGATTCGCGCTGACCCAACGCTACGGCGACCAGGCGGCGTTCATTTCGGCCGGCGGCTACCATCACCACATCGGCCTCAACACCTGGGAGAGCCGTGGCGGTTCGCCGCCACCGCGCGGGACCACCGGTCTCTATCATGTGGCAATCCTCTACCCGACGCGGGCAACGCTCGCCGACGCCCTGAAGCGATTGCTTGCGGCCGGAATCCCTTTGGATGGCGCGAGCGATCACGGCGTGAGCGAGGCGCTCTATCTGAGCGATCCGGACCACAACGGCGTCGAGCTTTACCGGGACCGGCCCGAAGCGCAGTGGCCGCGCACCCCCGAGGGTCACCTCGACATGCACACGCGCCCGCTCGATGTGCGTGCGTTGCTTCGTGAAGCGGCTTAAGGACGACGGTCATGCTTGTAAACGGGAAATGGACTGCAGGCTGGCATCCGGTGCAGGCCAAGGATGCCAAGGGCGGTTTTGTACGGCAGGACTCGCAATTCAGAAATTGGATCACGGACGACGGCCGCCCCGGACCGACCGGGGAAAGCGGCTTTCCGGCTGAGGTCGGACGCTACCACCTCTACGTCGCATTGACCTGCCCGTGGGCATCCCGGACGCTGCTCGCGCGCAAGCTTAAGGGACTCGACGAGATCATATCGGTCTCGGTCGTCGAGCCGCTCCTGACCGATCAGGGCTGGCGCTTCGGCGATTATCCCGGCGCGAACCGGGACGCGCTCAACGGCGCAATCTATCTGCACGAAATCTATACGCGCGCCGACCCGGTCTACACCGGCCGGGCGACCGTCCCGGTGCTGTGGGATAAGCAGAAGCAGACCATCGTCAACAACGAGTCCGCCGACATTGTTCGCATGCTCAACGGCTCGTTCGGCAAACTGATCGACAACGCTGTCGATCTTTATCCGCCCGATCTGGAAGCTGAGATCGAAACGCTCAATGAGCCGATCTACCGCAAGCTCAACAACGGCGTCTATCGCGCGGGCTTTGCCACCACACAGCAGGCGTACGAAGAAGCGTTCTGGGACGTGTTCGACATGCTCGACGAACTGGAGCGGCGGCTTGAAGGCCGATCCTTTCTGCATGGCGAGCGCATGACCGAGACCGACATTCGGCTGTTCGTGACGCTGGTTCGTTTCGACGCCGCCTACCACGGCCTGTTCAAATGCAATCTACGGCGATTGATCGATTACCCGAACCTGACGGACTACGTGAGGCGCGTGCTCGCCGTACCTGGCACACAGGAGACCGTGAACATCGATCATATCAAGCAGGGCTACTACTCGATCAAGGCGCTGAATCCAACCGGCATCGTGCCGCTCGGTCCGGAACTGCCCCTGCCGGTCCATGTTGCAAAACAAGAGCCCCGAGCCTCGATCGTCGCTTAAGCGCAAGAACGCGATCACCACGGATAAGAGGAGCAAAAAATGGCAAAGGTCTTGATCCTTTACTACTCCGCCTATGGCCACATCGAGCGCATGGCGGAGGCTGTTGCCGAAGGCGTGCGCCAGGTCGGCGCCGAAGCCGTGATCAAGCGCGTTCCCGAACTGGTGCCGGAAGAGGTGGCGAGGAAGTCGGGCTACAAGCTCGATCAAAAGGCTCCGATCGCTACGGTGAGCGAGCTTGCGCAATATGATGCGATCATTTTCGGCACCGGCACACGGTACGGAAACATGACCGCGCAGATGAAGAACTTCCTCGACCAGACCGGCGCGCTGTGGGTTAGCGGCGCGCTCGTCGGCAAGA
>Ga0210402_10006821_pt1 | contig 10062 bp, 7 predicted proteins | sample IncBWC7MmetaG_FD_161055 | JGI IMG/M metagenome (GOLD analysis project Ga0210402, IMG submission 161055) | Forest soil microbial communities from Barre Woods Harvard Forest LTER site, Petersham, Massachusetts, United States - Inc-BW-C-7-M | ecosystem: Environmental > Terrestrial > Soil >...
GCCAGTCTTTTGAACAGCAGCGCCAGCGATTTACGTTCTCCAAGAATCTCCGGAGGAAAGTCTTCAAGCCGGCCAAATCGATCGATCAGGCCGGCAGCCCCCTTTGACCCGATGCCGGGGATGCCCGGATATCCATCCGACGCATCGCCGACCAGCGCCAAATAATCGGGAATCCTTTCCGGCGTGACGCCGAACTTGGCGTAAACGCCATCCGCATCCCGAATGACATGACTTTTTCGGTCGACCTGCACAACGCGATCGCCGCGAACGCATTGCGCAAGATCCTTATCCGGCGTCCAAATGCAAACCTTCAGGACTCTGGGATCTTTTGACGCCAGTGCCGCCGCCGAGGCGAGCGCGTCATCCGCCTCGAGTTCAACCATGGGCCAAACGGTCACGCCCATGGCGATCAATGCGTCTTCAAGCGGCTGAAACTGCGCGCGCAGCGCAGGCTCGATGCCTTCTCCGGTCTTGTACCCTTCCCACAAATCATTGCGAAAAGATTCAATCACATGGTCGGTGGCGACGCCCAGGCAGGTTGCGCCTTCCTCGATCATCTGCAGCACGCCGTTGAGCACGCCCGCAACCGCTCCCAGCGGCCGATCCTTACCCTTCGTAAAGCGACGCAGGCCGTAGAAGTGCCGAAAGAGCTCGTACGTGCCGTCGATGAGATGAACGATCATGCAGCCCCGCGGATAGGGATTCGGCTCATTGCTTGACGGAATCCAGAACGCTGAGCACTGCCTGCGACACGCGCTCATCAATGTCGGCCGCATGTTGCGAATGAACCGGATAACCGATCTGCGCTTGCATGCGGCCGTCAACGATATGCATTTGCACCAGCGGCTGCGCATCCGCGCCGCCGCCTGACATGGACATGTCCCGGATCTCCTTGCTCTGACGCTCGATTTCGCCGCGATACTCTTGCGTTACGGCGCGCACTGCCTGCAACAAGCGCTCCTTCAAGGCGGCATAGTCGCTGACGGTAGGCAGCGGCAGCGTGATCTCGTGCCAGGACAGGTTGACGCCCGGAATTTGTTTGAACAGCCCTCCGGTCGCCTGGAACACGATCAGGTTTGGGAAAGCAACGACGCGCCCCGTGGGTCCCAACGGTCCCTGATCGTGAAACTCCATGAGATGCATGCGCACCAGGCCCAAATCCAGCACTTCGCCCACGACAGTGCCGATTTGAACCTTATCGCCGACGCGAATGCCGTATTTTCCGATCAGGAAGAAATAGCCGACGATCGAAACGAGGACACTCTGCATGGCGACGGCGACGCCTGCGGTGATGAGTCCTGCGAAGGTCGCAAAACTGCTGATTTCGGTGAAAAAACTCAATCCGACGATGCCGACGATGACGGCCCACATCAGAATGGTTCGCGCCAACAGCAGTTGGTAGCGGCGCCGCGGTTCGCGCACATAGCGCAATACGGCGCGGCGCCAGACTTCCGCGAGCACCAGCACCGCCGCCAGCAATCCAATCACGATGCCGAGACGTACCGCCAGGGCTCGCCATGCTTCCTTGTACTGACCGCGCGTGGTGTCGCGCCAGTTGGCAAGATTGTGCCGATACTGCTGCATCAGCACGGCCTCCTTGCTCAACGGCAGCAGGATTGAGGAGGTTTGCTTGAAGAGCCACGCCAGGGTGTCGAACTGGCCGCGGAGCTGCTGCAAGGCGGCTCCATTGGCGCTGTCCGCTTTCGATGCGAGCGCTTCGCTGGTCGCCGAGTAGGATTGCAGACGCGCGCGCGGCGCTTCGCTGTACTTGTGAAACAGATCCTCCAGATCCTTGGATCGCGAATCGATAACTTCGATCGCTTTGGTTTTGTTTTCGAGATCGAAGACGTTTTTTGCCAGGTCCCAAATTCCGTCGCGAACTTTTGACTTGTCGGCGCTTGGGTTCGACAAAACGGGCGCCCGCGCAGGACTTACGCCGGCCGATGTCGCGGGCGGGGTCGGCGCAGGCGCGCTGCCCGCCGTGGGCGTGCTTGCGGCAATCGCGTCGATATGAGCTTTGAGCGCTTCAGCATCGGCGCTTTTGGGATCGCGTTGAATGACGAACTCGCCCATCGTGTCCAGAAGATTCGCGCGCGCTGCGTTCATGGCGAGCTCGCCTTGCAGTTCCGAAAGCTTGGACTGAAGCTCCTTCTTCTGTCGGTCCGCTGCGATTTCTTGTTGAATCGACTGCCGCTGCGATTCGAGCTGCGCGCGCTGTTGATTGAAGGCCGCCAATGCGGACTTATCGGCATTGGACTGGGCGGCGTTCGCCTCGCTGCTCAACAATTCCGCGTCCGCCCGGGCCAGTTCAACCGCCAGATCGACGACCTGGTCCGCGATCTGGCGATTGGCATAAAGGATCAATACATCGCTCGGCTGGCTGGCATTCTGCTGCAGCATCCCCAGCGCGCGATGCCAGTCGCTGGTTTGGTCCAATATTTGGACGACTTCGCCCGCGGTCAGTACAGAGACTTGCGTCGCGGCAACACTAGCCGGCGCGGCAACACTAGCCGGCGCGGCAACACCAGGCGGCGCGGCAACACTAGGCGGCGCAGGAGTATCTGCCGCCCGGGCGGCAAGGGCACCGGTGCAGACGATGAGCGCCGGCAGGAATCGAATGAGCATGGGGAATGCTAGCGCAAATTGCCCGTAGGACGTGAGCTTGGAACCCGCTATTTGCGCCGCGCTCGTCCTGCAGACGCGCGGTCCGTTCCCCGTCGCTTGAGTTGAATGTGGTGGCTCAAATCCGCCAACACACATGCGGCGGCCGTTTCAAAGCGCTCGGGGCTACCGAAGGACCGCGCCACCAGCATGGCGCCCTCCAATGCGCCAATCAACACCCGCGCCCGCTCGCTCGCGGCTTCCCTGAATTCAAATGATCCGGCTCGAAGACCCGCCTCGAGCACCGAGGTAACCCATGATTCATTGAGGGTGAAGAATGAGGTCAATTCCGTTTGCATGGGGGCCGGAAGAGTCGCGTATTCGGCGGCAAGCATTCCACACAAACACATCCGTTCATTGCTCATGACGGAATTATAGAGTTCGACATACTGGCGCAGTTTTTCCTGCGGCTTCTTGTCCTTTTGGTCGATCGCGTCGAGCGCGGCAGAAAACCCGCTTCGGTATCGCTCGATGAGTGCGCGCCCAAGCTCGGCTTTGGAGGGGAAATGGTAGTGCAGGCTTGCCTTGGTGACATGTAGTTGCGCCGCGATATCGGCGTAGCTGAAACCGTTGTATCCCCGCGTCTGAGCGAGGCGTTCGGCTACATCCAGAATCGCAGTTGCCGCCGGCGTCGGTGACGCGCCGCGGGATACAGATGCATTTTTTTTCGTAGAGACCGTCATGGCTACTTGATATTAACCTACTAGTAAGTAAACTACCACCGGGGATTTTGCGACTGCGCCACCGATTATGCCAAGCGCGCCTAAAAGGCGGCGTCGCAGAGCCAATTGGTCCTATGCAAACACTGACCTCAAAGGGAGCAACCATGGCCAGAAAATATGTTGATTGCCGAGAAGTGCCGTCCGAGAGCAAGTGCACGGTCGCAATTTCCGCGGACAGCGAAAAAGAACTGCTGGAAGTTGCCGTACAACACGCGGTGAAGGTTCACGGTCATAAAGACACTGCGGAGTTCCGGCAGGTGCTGAAGCAAGCGATCAAACAAGGCAGCCCGCCCGCTTAAGGCTGCTGCGATCATTGTGCCGGCCGGGCGCGCGCCACCGCCCTGGTGCGCGCGCCCGCTTATGTCGTGTTTGATTTCGCATGAAGTGTGACGGAATTCGTGAAGGCGCAATGCCGCCCATGACTTTGCAATGGACTGGGATCCACGCCCAGGTTCCTCGCGTCCTCACTTGGCTAGGGTAGCCACATCGCCCAAGCAGTGACTATGCAAGCATATGTCAAGCCGTTTACTGACGCCCACCGTGCTTCTGTTCGGACTTGTTGCGTCGAGCGCCGCCCCGGCCGAACCCAGCATCCGCGCCGATACCATTCTCATCGTCAAACACGAGCACAAACTCTATTTGCTGCGCGATAACGCGCCCTTGCGCAGCTATCGCATCGCGCTAGGCCTGAGTCCGACCGGCGCCAAAGAGCGCGAATGGGACTTTCGCACGCCAGAAGGCAGCTACATCATCGATTTTCGCCAGGAGCACAGCCATTATTTCAAGGCCCTGCACATTTCCTATCCGAGCCCGGCGGATCGGAAGCGCTTCGCAGCGCAACACCAACACCTTGGCGGAGACATTTTCATTCACGGCGAACCTAATCAACCGACCAAGCCGGACTCGTATTACAAGACGCGCGACTGGACCAACGGATGCATCGCGCTGTCCGACGAGGATTTGCAAGAAGTCTGGAACCTCACCGCCGGCCCGACGCGCGTCGAGATCATTCCGTAAGAATTCCCCGTCCGGCCGGCTGCCGTGAGGCGTCAGGCCGGGGGTTGGCCCGGAATCGGCAGGATTTCCATGATCTCCACCGAGTCTCCCGGGAAAATCGTGAAATGCGGATGTTTCTCGAACAACTTTGCCGCCGCGTCGTGGGAGTCGGCCTTGACCACCACGTAGCCTGACAGATTGTTCTTGGTGTCCGATACGCCCTGCGCGGAGGTCCGCTTGGTTTTACCCAACGGCCCGCCGGTCTCGACAATCACCGACTGATGCTTCTGCATCCAGTCTCCCCACGCTTTGATGCCTGTCGCCTCGATCTTCTTGCGCTTGCCTTCTTCCATCGCCATGAATTCCGCGAATTTGGGTGAGGACGGTGTACCGAGAAAGGTCGCCAGATAATTCTTCACAGTGCGCTCCAATGTTTAGTTGCAAATGTCGATGATCGAATCGTTGTCAGCTGGCCGCCAATGCCAGGGCCTCTCGTTCCACGGGCCAGGGCTGCGACCAGGCGGGAATGCGCAACAGATCGTCGATCCAACGGACGATGCTGGGATAGGCCTCGAGAGGCATTTCCGATTCTCGCCAGTAAGTCGCCATCGAGGCCGCCTGGAAGTCTGCAATCGTCAGCCGTCCGCACGCGAGGAAATTGCGGCCCGCCAAATGAGCATCCAAAACGGCGGCGAACCTCTGCAATTCGGGCACGCGGGGCTTCAACGACTCGCGGTCCGGGGGTCCCAAGCCGAACGTGGATTTGACTACGTGCTCGAAGTAGAACGGTCCGACCGCGGGCGCCCAGTGGCCATCGTTCCAAGACAACCAACGCAGCACCTCGATTTGCTCGGCGGCGTTGCGCGCGGGCCACATGTCGGATCCTGCTTTGATGCAAAGATAAGCCATGATGGCGGAGGATTCCCAGAGCACATGCTCTCCGTCCACGAGCACCGGCGCTTTCTTATTCGGATTGAGGGCTGCAAAGGCCGGCGTTTTCAGCCCTCCGGCCATCAGATCGATTTCGACGAAGTCCGCCTCGACGCCCAGATGTTTTGCCAGCGCCAGCACCCGCCGAGGTGCTTGCGCTTTGATCCAATAGATTTTCATGTCAACTCTCCTGGGAAAGCATGTCCAGAAACCGCTCTTTCAGGGACTGCCAGCGCGCCAGGCATAGTCGGGTCAGGTCGATTCCCAGCGTCGCGATAGCCGGTGCGGTAGATGCCGCGGCCGCCGCGGTCAAGGCTGCCGAAGTTGTACAGAGAAGGCACATCAGCGGGGCTCCAGTGGTTTCTTAAAGGTAAAGACGGATGGGCCCCCATCATTTCGACATCGATCCTAAAGAATTGTTGCGCCTGACGGCCGCTTTGCCCCCGGCCCGGAACTATTGGATAGAATACGGCACAGTGGAAGCGCCCAAATACCGCGCCTTTATCAGCTATAGCCACCGGGATGCGGCTTGGGCCTCTTGGCTGCACAGGTCCCTCGAGAGATACCGTCCGCCAAAGTCGTTGATCGGCACCCCAACCGCCCTGGGCGACGTGCCGAAGCGGCTGGTACCTGTTTTCAAGGACCGCGACGAGCTCCCCAGCGCCACCGATCTCGGTGTGTTGATCAATGCAGCTCTGGCGGGGTCTGCCGCCCAGATCATCATCTGCTCACCCAATGCGGCGCAATCGAAGTGGGTCAACGAGGAGATTCTGGCGTTCAAGCGCTTGGGGCGCGAAGACAAGATCCTTTGCATCATTGTCGGCGGCGAACCGAATGCCAGCGACATGCCGGGACGCGAGGCGGAAGAATGCTTCCCCCCCGCCCTGCGCTTTCGCTTGGGGAGCGACGGCAATCTAAGCACCGCGCGCACCGAACCGGTCGCGGCCGATGCGCGTCCTGGCAAGGACGGCAAGAACAACGCCAAGCTCAAACTGATCTCGGGACTGCTTGGCGTCGGATACGACAGCTTGCGGCGCCGCGAACAGCAGCGCCGCAACGCGCGGCTGTTCGCATTTTCGTGTGCGGCAGCGGCCGGCATGGTGCTCACGAGCGGTCTCGCCGCCTACGCACTCGTGCAGCGGGCCGCCGCGCAGCGCCAGACCTTGCGCGCCGAGGCGGAGGCACGCACCTCCAAAGAGGCGACCCGGTTCCTGGTCGATCTTTTCAGGGTCTTCGATCCCAGCGAAGCGCGCGGCAGCACGGTGACCGCACGCGAGATGCTCGACAAGGGCGCGGTGCGCATCGAGAGTGAGTTGGCGACGGAGCCGGCCATTCAGGCCACGCTGATGGACACCGTGGGTACGGTTTATATGGGGCTCGGTCTGTTTGCGCAGGCGCGGCCGCTGCTCGATGGAGCCGTCGCGAAACGACGCCACCTGCAGGGCATCGATCCTCTGGACCTGTCGGACTCCTTGAGTCATCAGGGGGACCTGATGGCGCTGCAGGCCGATTACGAGGCGGGCGAGAAGGCTTATCGGGAAGCGATCCGCATAGAATCGGCACGGCCGAACGAGCGCCAAAATCAAGAGAAACTCGCGAGCTCGATCTATGGGCTGGGCACGTTGCTCGCCCTGCAGGGACGTTACGCAGACGCCGAGGAGAATTTGCGCGAGACCTTGGAGCGCCAGAAAGTGCTGTATGGCGATACACACCCCGCGGTGGCGCGCACGCTGAAGGATCTGGCGCGAGCCACCGCCGACGGCGGCGATCTCAGCAAGGCGATTCCGCTGATGCAGCGGGCCGTGGCCATGCAGCGCGCGCTGCGCGGCAGCGAGCCGCATCCGGATCTGGCCGAAGCGCTCAACGACATGGGTTACGTGCTATACGAAAAAGGCGATTCCAACGAAGCCGAGAAGTTTTACCGGGAGTCGCTGTCGATGAACCGGCGGCTGCTCGGTGACAAGCATCCGGAAATCGCCAACGGGCTCGAAAATGTCGCCATGACGGCGCAGGACAAGGGCGATCTCGCCGGCGCCGAGAAGCTCTACCTACAGTCTCTCGACATGCGGCGCGAATTGCTCGGCCCCGACCACCCGAAGGTCGGGCGAACGCTGCTCAATCTTGCTTCGCTGCAGTACGACCGCGGCGAAACCCGCGAGGCCCTGGCGAACATGCGTGAAGTGCTCGGAATTTATCGCAAGGCCTACCCGCCGGATCATCCGGAGACAGCCCGGGTCTTGAACGTGATCGGTTCGTGGCTGACCATTGGGGGCGAAGACACGGAAGCCGACGTGTATCTGGAAGAGGGGCTGGCCATGCGTCGCCGGCTGCTGAACGATCAGCACCCGGACGTAGCCTCGAGTCTCATCGCTCTTGCCATCCTGCGAGTCGACCAAAAAAACTACCCCAAGGCACTCGAGTTCGCGCGCACCGCCAAGGCGATCTATACGGCGGCGTTGTCCCCCGATCACTGGCGTACCGCGCTGGCCGAATGCGCGGAGGGCGCGGCCCTGACGGGCCTGGGCCGTTACCCCGAGGCCGAAAAACCCTTGACTCACGGCCACGCCATCCTGGTCAAGGACAGCGGATTGCCGTTGATCTATCGAACCCTGGCGCAGCGCTACTTCGACACGCTGCATCGGCGCGAAAAGACGCAGGTTGCCGAGGCGGCGAGACAGAATCCGGCAACGCCCTGACATAATACGAAGCGCGCCGTCGCATCCGTAACGATCATTGTGTTAGCGTAAGCGGCAGTTCGGGGTTACCGCATGGAGATACCCCCTGAGAACAAAAACAGTGGGGGATTACCCGATGGATTTCCATTCCGCGAAGAGAACCTTACGCGCGCCGTCGCCTGTGCGCCGCCAAACAATCCCGCTTGCCGTCGGCGCAGCCGCCTTGCTGGCGTTCGCTTCCCTCCACGCTCAGACCGTGCCGGTGGAACAGTTTGGCTTGACCGCCGTGAACAGCAACGGCAATGCGCTTTACAACGTGACCGTGACGCCGAATACGCCGGCCAGCACAGGCGCGCTGATCACCGGAACGGCGGTCCTCAATACCGATGCTGCTACGCAGGGGAGTTTTTTCGCGGTCGCGCGCGTTCCGAACTCGGTAACCAGCGCTATGGACTTGATCGTGGCCGATGCACAGAGCAGCCGCATCCTGCGCTATCCGGGCCCAGGTCCTGCGAGTTACGCTGTATCGACACCCATTTTCACTTGGTCGCATCGGAGCTCGGGTCTTAGATACCCTTTGAGCCTCTCTTCCGACGTCGCCGGCAATCTGTACGTCGTGTCGGCGCCCCGGCTGCATGATGATGATGACGGCGATGGCGCGAAGGCTGCGCTGTGGGTGCTGCCCTTCAATGCAACCACGGGCGTCTACGGCGCGCCGATTTTGATCGACGATACCTGCGGCATCGTCACTGAAGTCGTGGTCGCCACGACCGCGGCGAGCCCCATCGGCACGGCCGCGCCTGCCTGGAACGTCGGCGATGTGCTGGTGCTGTCCAACGACATTTTCAATGCGCGCGTGATGGTGTATTCGCAAGCGGCGATCCAGAGCGTCCTGGCGAATCCCAGCAAGCCCCTAGAGAGTCCAACTGCCACCGTGGTCGGACCCTCGCTGCTGCGCGGCACGTTGCCGATCGGCATGGATATCTGGCCGGCGGATGCAACCCACGGCGTGAGCCTGCTGCTCACGACTCTAGGCGGTCGAGTCATGCGCTTCGACTCCGGTAGCGGCGCAATGACCGCAGATTTCGCCAGCGGCTTGGGCTTCGGACTACAACGGGTCAAAGTGGGCACGTACTCAACCCTGACCTACGCGTTCGTGTCGCAGTTCACGCCGGGCCGCGGCAAGATCCTGCAATTCGGCGCCCCGCCGGCGAGCGGCGCGAATCTGCCGCTGGCATCATTGAGCACGGGCAACAAAGATCCGCAAGGTCTCGCGACGAGCAGTTCAGGCTCGGTGCCCGCGACAGCTTGCGTCGCACCCGCCGCCTGCACGCCTTTGGGTCCCCAGCTGACCACGCAACTGTCGGGCAGCGGCTCGCTTCCGCCCGCCGCGCCTCTGCTCGAAGAGAGCTGCGTCGTGAAAACCGACCCGCGTGTCACGGTTGTCGGGACCACCTGGAGTTGTGCGGGCGGCAATTTGGATGTCGGAAGTTTCTGCCCCGGCTTCCCGAGCACCGTGCTGCCCGGATCCATGTGCGGCCATTCCGGACCCACCGGCGCCGGATTCGTGGTCGTGAAGAGCACTGCAAAGGCGGTGGATCAGAACGCCAACAATACATTCTTTCAGCACACGGTTAATCCCAACATCCCCCTGCCGGGACCGTTGAACCTGAACTGCCCGCAGTTGGAGGTTTTTGCCTGGGCACCGCGTTCCGACCTGCCCTTGATCGAAGGCACCATCGTCGAGGGCGGCCCGGCGCCGGGCAGCAATTACTTCATGGACCTCTCCGGGTTCTGCGACGACGGCGGCGGCCACAGCCACGTATTGTCAATGATGGCGTATGGCTTGGGTCTCAACAGCGCCTCGAGCGGCATGGCCAATGGCCTGCCCGGATTCGTCACGGACAAGTTCACCAATCTGACCAGTACGATCAGCGCAGCGAGTGCCCAGATCGACCCCACCGTCGCCGCAACCGTTCAGGGCTACGTCAATCAGGCGCAAACCTTCTTCAACGGCGGTCTCGCCGAATCGGCATCGAATGGCTACAGCTGCGCGTTGAACTCGCTGGCCTCGGGAA
>Ga0210402_10006822_pt1 | contig 10061 bp, 9 predicted proteins | sample IncBWC7MmetaG_FD_161055 | JGI IMG/M metagenome (GOLD analysis project Ga0210402, IMG submission 161055) | Forest soil microbial communities from Barre Woods Harvard Forest LTER site, Petersham, Massachusetts, United States - Inc-BW-C-7-M | ecosystem: Environmental > Terrestrial > Soil >...
CAACATTCTTTCTCGCGCTGTCGAGCGCAGCCACGGCGATCGAGCGTGCTCCGGGCGTGTTTGTCGGATGCAACTGTACCCAGGTACTGCCATTCCAGCGCCACGTTGTAAGTTGGTAGAACTTGCCATCGTAACCGCCAAACTGGTCGGCATGACCGTTTTTCGGATCCGTGAACAGCATGGGACCAGTCACGGCCGTGGGCGACGACTTGGGATGCGCTTGTGTCCAACTGGACGTGGCGCCATCCCAAAGCCAAGTGTCGCCAAGGTAGTGCGTGCCGTCGAATCCCCCAAACAACACCAGCTTGCGAGTGACCCGGTCAAATGCCATCGAAGCGCCAGCGCGCCCGGAAGGCGCAACCCTCGTCTTCTGCTTGCTCCATGTAGTTCCATCGAACGTCCACGTCTCTTGCGGATAGGTATTTGCATCGAATCCGCTAAAGAGCACTATTTTCTTGCTGGCCGGGTCATAGGCCATCGCCGAAGCGGCTCGGGCGGACGGGGAGTTTTTTGGAGAAAGCTTCTTCCATGTCACCGATTGTGCCGCGGCAGCGGGTGCAAAAGTAAAGAACGCAGTCACAAGTGCGAGTAGGGCCACAGCAGCGAGCAGACGGGAGATTGCTCCAACGCGATAGAACATGGATTCGATTTCCTTTCTGGAGAAATGCAATTTTCGAACTGCAGGACAAGCAGAAAACTTATCAGATGACGCGCGATACTGCATAGAGCCCGAAGTTAGTCGCCGTCGTGAGAAGAAAATCTCGGGCACAAAACATGGGCGTTCTGTAATGGTTGATTCTTTCACCTCGCGGCTGCGACGGAATCGGCGGTCATCACTTAGCGTGAAACGTGGTTTAGCATGAAGTTGTGACCCCCACGGAATCATCCCCGCGAATCGGTCTGGCCCGAGCGCTTTCCAAGCGCGGTTATTGCTCGCGTTCGAAAGCGTTTGATCTCATCCGTGCGGGGCATGTGACCTTGAACGACGGAATCTGTCGTGATCCGGAAGCTCCCGTCCACTCTGACCGCGATCGGATCAAAGTAGACGGCGACGTGCTCACAGCCCAGGCCAAGCTTTACCTGATGCTCAATAAGCCTCGTGGCCTGGTGACGACCGCTTCTGACGAAAAGGGACGCCAGACCGTGTACGCCTGCATGGACGAACACTTACCGTGGGTTGCCCCCGTGGGACGTTTGGATAAAGCTAGCGAAGGACTGCTACTTCTAACCAACGATTCCGAGTGGGCAGCTCGTGTGCTCGCCCCGGAGACGCACCTCGACAAGACCTATCATGTACAAATCGGCGCGGTCGCGGACGCCGCGCTGATCGAATCCATCACAAAAGGAGTCAGAACCGACGGTGGCAGTTTACTACGCGCAAAGAGTGTGCAAATTCTGCGTGGTGGGGCAAAAAATACCTGGCTCGAAATCGTGCTCGATGAAGGCAAGAATCGCCAGATCCGCCGGATGCTGTCGCACCTTGGGATTAACGTGCTACGACTGGTTCGCGTCGCCATCGGACCGGTCGTGCTGGGCAATCTCCGGAAAGGCGATTCCCGACCACTAACGAATCCGGAGAGACTGGCTCTGCATCGAGCCATGCGAGAGGCGTCCGCGGGCCGAGGCAGAAGATTGCGATGAGGACGACGAAAACGTGTAGGTGGACCCTGCAGGACTCTCTACTTTACAAACGGAAGCGTGGATAAGACTTTCGCGGCGAGCTCCAGTTGCTGCAGGTCTTCTTGCGAGAAATCCGGTCCTGCAGTTGCCGTGTCGAATCCCTTACGGCAAACTTGCACCACGCCGAGAACCTTGCGGTTGGGATCAAGAATTGGCGCGGACATCAGCTTTTGAATCGCGTTTTGGCCCGATCGGTCCTCATCCTCAGATGCACTGTTCAGCTTTACGCTCTCAAAAATGCTGGCGTGTTTCACTTTCACGAACGCATTAAAAAGCTCTGTTTTCCTGGTGGACGCCGTGTGGGCAGCGACCGCGGAAGAACTGGAAACCGGAATCGATCCTGCGGTTTTCAGTTGTTCCGGGTAAACGAAATTCAGCAGGCCTCTCTCCAGGCGCATGAGCGCAACTTCGGTAGGCCGTACTCCGAAAAGTTTGGCCAGCGCCGCACAGAATTGTTGTGGTGTCGTAGCCTGGCTTAGCACGTGCTCCACTGAGGCATTCGAAGCCCGCGCCGGAGCTGCGGCTGTACCACCTTTTTCGGAATTTGATTTGCTCTGCATATCGCCTTGGACTAATGACGCGTCGCCGTCTGCATCAAGCGTAACCATGGTGACGTATTGCAGTGGCTCCATCAAGTTACGGAAGTACTTTCAGCCAGGCGAAATGTTTCCGTACGCTACGCTCAACCCTTGATCAGAGCAAAACCTTTTTCGTGCCAGCCCCGAATGCCTCCGTCCATTGAGAGCACCTGGGTATAGCCCATTTTTTGCAGGTTATCGGCGGCAAGGGCGGAGCGAAAGCCGCCCCCACAATACAGCACCATGGGTGTGTCTTGGTCGGGCACACGAGCCTCGACATCGCGCTCGATGATTCCTTTGCCCAGGTGCACCGCGCCCGGTAAGTGATCGGCCGCGTACTCACTTTCTTCGCGCACATCAATGAGCAGAAACTTCTCCTTCCGGTCGAGCTTCGCTTTAACCTCATCGATGGTTACTTCGCGAATGCGCTTCCGGGTATCTTCGACGATCTTCAGAAAACGAGGGGAATGCTGATGAGCCATAGTTCCTCCATCTGTTCGATCTATTTTAGCGGAGGAACGCTCGGGTGGACTTCAACTACTGATTCGCATCGGTGGGGAGTTCGGTGCTCTCCGCTGGAGCGGAGACAATCGCTGCAGCCGAGGAATCCAACAGTCGCTGCAAGTCGACTTGCAAATTGCAGCGGTCTTCGTCTTCCAGGCCGGTGAATTCGAAGGGCTGAAGATAGCCTTGCGTCGCCCACATCGGAAACAGCATGCGTGCCTTGCTGCGCACCGTGCTTTCGCCCACGTGGAAGATCACTTCGACCTTGATCCCCTCATCCAAAGGCGTCTCGAGATGCAGCAGTCCGCCCGTGATCGAGAGTTGGTGCAACCTTCCTCGAGTTTGCCGCCCGTTTTCTAAACGGACCAGCGACAGGACGGTGCCTGCGAGTTTCACCCGTGGCGCCCGGGGCGTGACGTTTACCGAAGAAGCTTTGACCATACGCTACGCTCGACTATTTCATTTCCACTACTCCCGACGGGAGATTACGAAAGACCAGGCGCTTATTTCTTACTCTGCAAGAAATCGGCCATGTCGCGTGTCACGGCAAGTCCCGTCAGGCGCCCGTTTCCTGCGAACGATACCCAATTTGTGGCGATTGAGTCTCTGGGACCAGATTTCCAGCTTCAGGCCGCCGCGAAAGCGCGCCCGGTTGAAATGTCGAGCCTACAACCTCAAACGTCTTGACGTAAGGCGCCGCGTCCATGAGCTTTTCCAGAATCTTCAACACTTGCGGATAACCGCTTGCGTCGTAAGCCTGCGCATTGCATTGGTGATCCCAGAAGCTGATAGTCGCGACCTCTAAGCCGTCGGGCGCAGCCAGCGTGATCAAATCCAGAAAACCTTCTTGCTCTCGCAGCCAGGGGAGAATATGACATTCGATAAGATTCGTAAATTCCGTAATTGAGTTCGGTTTCAATCGAGCAGCAACCTTGCGGGCAAACATATTATCTCCTCTGAGTGTCGGGCTGTTGTCCAGTTATTGGACGGAGCCGATACGCGCGCCACCACCCATTTGGTAGTGCGTTTCAACGCCCAAACGTTACAGTGAGGGAGCCGTTTTATTGTCTCGCTCTCATTGGTCCGCATTTTCTTCGGCATGGATTGGTAAATTACTCCATGGCTGAGAGAGTAGCAATCCAGCCACAAACTCATGCGCTCACATTTTCTCGGTCAAGTTGGAGCTTGGCTGGATGAGGATGCCTGGCTAAGTACCACTTTCCGGGCGGAGGCGGGAAAAGGTTCAATTGACCCTCGATCACACGAGAGAGCAGAATGGTGCTGCCTGGTCAGAGGCTTTTATGAAGCGCGCTTCCCAGCCCAGCAGAACACGCATTATCGGGATACTCGCGCTCGCGTGGCTCACCAGTGTTACGTTCGCTCAGACAACCGACAAAATACCAGCGAAAGGCAACGCTTCCATCCAAATCGCTATGGACGAAGCTAGGGCTGCACTCAAGCACTACCAGACCGCTCTCGCGTCCGTCAGAGGTTTGCCGGAGATCGGTCCGACCGTCCGAGAAGACTCGCAAGTCGTACTGGCAAGCAGAAACACGGTTGATTGGTTGAGAGGAAAGGTCGACTTGGAGGGAGCAGTTGTTCCGTCCGAATTCGAGGGTTTATTGGACTCCATTGATGGATGTGCGGTTAGTGCCGCCTTGAGCGCGAGTGCGTTGGCAGCCGGTGCCGCAAGAACCGGAAGCGAAAGAAAACTCCAGGCTACGATGGACTTTGTGTCCGCCTCGGAGCAACTTCGTCGGGCCGCCAACAACCTCAGGCGGGCTCTTAGGCCTTATTTACAAACAGAGAAACCTCCCCGCATCGCGCGAGCATATTCTGATGCCTGCCTCTACGCCGAGCGATCATAGCCGGGAGAAGCAGCGGTAGTTTGGGACAGAAACCCACAATTCATTTCTTGTAACTAATCGCACCAAACAGGCCCGCCTTTTCCTTAGCGGGGCCAGACGCGAAGAAGAGCTGGTTGGTCTTACCGTTCTCCGAAGTTCCACCCCCGAAAGCAATCCCCCACAGGCCGCACATAGTCGAAATTTATGTCTTTTGCTTTCTATATTTTGCGGCCAAAGAGGGAGGGGGGGGTACCAGATAGTAAACTTGGCCTCAAAACGGGAAGACGCAACCTCCGAATCAATCTAGAGAAGGTCCCTCAGGCGAGCCAAGTCCACCGAGAGACTCTGCAACGCGCACTTGAAAATGCGCCTCGCGGACCGTCGCTTCTAAACCAGGGTACCAGTTTCCAACTTGCTGATTTCAAGGCCTCCGTGATCAGCCCCGCAGTTCCAAATCGGGATGAAGCTTGGCTCGGTAACAATCGATTTATTACCGCTGTCACTTTACTGAGCCACCTGCGCGCCATAAGCTCCGGTTTATGAAACTCAATGCCTTGCTGGTATCGCAGGATCGCCCGTCGCTTCGGGTGTTGGAGGCGCTTCTGGACGTGCTCCAGATCGAGCACCAGACTTGCCAATCGGCGGGCGAGGCAGTCGAGTTGATGGTGCACGGGCACCACTCGGCGTTGATGCTGGATTTTGACCTGCCGGGCGCCGGCCAGGTGGCGCGAATGGCACGCATGGCGTCAGCGCAGCGAAGGCCGGTGGTGTTTGCCATGGTCAGCGCGTTTACTCCGGTGGGCGGGGCGTTCCAATCGGGAGTAAATTTCGTTCTGTACAAACCGCTTGCCTTCGAACAGGTAGCACGCTCGCTGCGCGCCGGGCAGGGATTCATGAAGCCGAACCCGCGACACGCACCGCGCCACCAGTTGGAAACCCTGGTGTACCTTCAGTTCGGAGTGGCCGCTATCCCCGCGATCGTGCTGGATTTGAGTGAGCAAGGTTTAGCGTTGCAAGCTCCGGAACCACTGCCGCCGGTACAAAATGTTCCTTTGCGTTTTATGTTGCCGGGAACGTCTCATCTGGTGGAGGCAACCGGCAAAGTAATCTGGGCCGACGACGATGGCCGCGCCGGGATGTTCTTTTCCCGGCTGACTCCCGCGTCACGGCACCATCTCAAGAATTGGCTGGCGAAGCGCGGTGCAAAAACCAAAAACGCCGTACGCGTGCTTTTGCCCCCCAAAGGGCGCGCCGTTCAGCGCACGTATCGCACTGATCTTCCGTAGAGACGTCTCTAGCTCGGGCCGCGTAACGATTCTTTCGTGCTAGACTCAGCTTTCTCCAGCACGAAAAACGCCGCATGAGCGAGCTTACCTTCCTTTCAGCCGTATCCATGGCTGAACAAATCCGCCAGAAAAAGCTCTCGCCGGTTGAATTGGTAGAAGCGCATCTCGCCCGCATCGAGAAACTGAATCCAAAGCTGAATGCCTTCGTGCAGTTGGACGCCGAAGGCGCCCGCCGTCAGGCCCGCGCGGCTGAAGAGGGCGTGACACGCAGCGAAAAGCTCGGCCCACTGCACGGCGTTCCGATCAGCATCAAGAGTTCGATCGAAGTAACGGACATGAAGTGCGAAGCCGGCAGCAAGCTACGTGCAGGTTTCGTCGCCCCGAAGGATGCGCCGCTGGTATCGCGCCTTCGCAAGGCAGGCGCGATCATTCTGGGGACGACCAACACGCCTGAATTACTGATGGCGTGGGAGACGGATAATCTTCTCTACGGTCGCACCAACAATCCGTGGGATCTCTCGCGAACTTCAGGCGGCTCGAGCGGCGGAGAAGCTGCGGCGATTGCCGCCGGATGTTCCGCAGGAGGAGTAGGCAGCGACGGCGGAGGTTCGATTCGGGTGCCCGCACACTTCAGCGGCATCTGCGGACTGAAGCCGACGCCGGGCCGCATCCCGGCCACTGGACACTTTCCAACCTCAGTCGGACCATTCGCTTTGATCGGCGTGGTTGGGCCGATGGCGCGGACGGTTTCGGATTTGAAGGTGCTATTCGAAGTGATGCAAGGGCCGGATGATGGCGATCCCTCGGCCTCGCCCGTACCCGTGCGCTGGCCGAGCGGTAGCGATCTGAAGAAACTCCGCATCGGTTATTTCGAGGATGATGAACGTACTCCGGTCACTCCTGAGACACGCGCGACCGTGCGAGCCGCGGCTGAGGCGCTCAAGCGCGCGGGATTTCAGGTTGAGCCTTTTCGTCCCGAGGGGCTTGAGCAGGCGCGGCAACTGTGGTGGCAGTTTTTCGGAATCGCGGGTGGAATGCTGCTGCAGCCAATGACCAAAGGGAGGCAAAGTGATCTCAGTCCAATTCTCAAACAGCATTTGAGTCAGGTCGCGGCCGAACCTTCGCATACGGGCCAGACTTTGCTCGATACCTGGATCATGCGCGACGTATTGCGGATGCAGGTGTTCTCCCAGATGCGTGAATATCCTGTTTTGCTTTGCCCGGTAGCTTCGATTCCGGCTTTTCGTCACGGCGAGCGGAGTTGGGAGATCGACGGCAAAACAGTGCAATATCTCGATGCGTGGAGCTACACCGAGTGGTTCAATCTGCTGGGAACTCCGGCGGTGGCCGTTCCTTTTGGCCGTTCAAACGAAGGCCTGCCGATTGGAGTTCAGATCGTCGCGCGTCCGTGGGAAGAGGAATTGGTGCTCGCCGTTGCAGCCGAACTGGAAGCGCAACGCGGAGCATGGCAGGGACCGGAGATTGATCGAGAATAAGTTTTCGCGGCGACCTCTGCTTCGGAGATTTTGGTACTGATAATGCATTTATACTATTTCTCCGTTTTCAGAAAGCGATAACCTTGTTGCCATCCAATCTTCCTGCTGAAGCCCGATGACTTCAGAGATTGACACTAATACTTAATGGCAACTCAAACGAAATCGGGAGGCGGATTCGCGTCCCGCGTAGTATCCGGGCTGATCGCTTTTTTACTCATCTCGGCCGGGTATCTCTACGCCTTTCCTCAGCCGAATGTTTTCTATGCGGCGATTGTTTTACTGCACGCGGTTACGGGCACGGTTGCCACGGTTCTGCTGGCGATTTTTCTTTTCCCCCTGCTACGGGATAAAAGCATCGCTTCGCGCCTTGGCTGGTTGCTGCTTGGTGGTGGAGGAGTCGTCGGTCTGATTTTGATCAAGACCGGGACGCCGCGAGTGCAGTGGAACCTTCTCTATGTTCACATCCTTCTGTCGCTGGCCGGCGTGGGGATCGTTTTCGCGGAATGGGCTGGCAAACGTGGCTGGCTGGCGCGGGGAATCGGGGGTTCGATCGTCCGCTGCTCGATTTGTTTGCTAGTGCTCGTCGGACTGGGCGCGGGCGCGCGTTATGTGCGTGAGTCGCGATGGCAAAATCAAGCCCGTATTGAGAATCCCTCCATGCCACCCGCCAGCATGAATGGCGAGGGCGATGGCACGGAAGGGCCATTCTTTCCCAGTTCCGCCCAAGTCCACGGCGGACAGAAAATTCCCAGCAAGTTCTTCATGGAATCCGACTCCTGCAAACGCTGCCACCAGGATATCTACAATCAATGGTTCAGCTCGGCCCATCATTTCTCGTCGTTCAACAATCAGTGGTACCGCAAGAGCATCGAGTATATGCAGGACACGATTGGCACCAAGCCTTCGAAGTGGTGCGGCGGATGCCACGATCCCGCCGTGCTTTACAGCGGCTTGATGGATACGCCGATCAAGCAGATCGTTCACCGCCCAGAGGCGCAAGCTGGTCTGGGTTGCATGATGTGCCATTCGATTGCCGACGTGAAGAGCAGCATGGGGCAAGGTGACTTTTATCTCGAATATCCCAAGTTGCACGAATTGGCCGCTACCAAGAATCCGTTCGAGCGATCGCTGCACGATTTTCTGGTAAAACTGAATCCTGAGCCTCACCGCCGGGTGTTTCTCAAGCCCTTCATGCGCAACCAGACGGCGGAATTTTGCTCCAGTTGCCACAAGGTTCATCTCGACGTTCCGGTCAATCACTACCGCTGGATTCGCGGCTTCAACGAGTACGACAACTGGCAGGCTAGCGGTGTGTCCGGCCAAGGGGCGCGATCTTTTTATTATCCAGCCAAGCCTTCGCAATGCGCCGATTGCCACATGCCGCTGACTCGCTCGAGTGACATGGGCAACATCGATGGCCAGGTCCACTCGCATCGTTTTCCCGGAGCGAACACGGCATTACCCACGGCGAATGATGATGCAAACCAGTTGAAGATTACCGAGGATTTCCTGAAGAACGGAATTCTGAGCGTGGATATCTTCGCGCTCTCTCCGGCGAGGACGCGATTGAAGCCGGGAGCAGCCAACCAGTCGGATCTTTCCACGACTTTTGCGGTGGGCGAGGAAGCGGAGACGAAAATTACTCCCGCGGGTGAAGCAGAAGTCCTGCCGGTTACCGCGCCGCTGAACCGCGTACAGGCTACAGTCCGCCGAGGAGATGAGGTACGCGTGGATGTTGTGGTCCGCACCAAGAAGATCGGACACTTTTTTCCTGGCGGCACTGTGGACGCCTACGATACATGGCTCGAGCTGAAAGGAACGGACGACAAAGGCCAAACCATATTCTGGAGTGGAAGCGTCGAGGACAGCGGCAAAGGTCCTGTGGAGAAAGGCGCGCACTTTTACCGCTCGCTGCAAGTGGACGCGCACGGCCATGGCATCAACAAACGCAATGCATGGGCCACCCGGGCCGTAGTGTACGTGCATTTGATTCCGCCAGGGGCGGCCGACACGGTTCACTTCCGCGTGCATATTCCCGAAGGCTCCGGCAACAAAATCACGCTGCACGCCCGTCTCTGCTATCGCAAGTTTGCGTGGTGGAATACGCAGTTTTCATTCGCCGGCGTTCCCGATCCTAGCCCGCACAACGGAGATGTTACACCTGACTACGACGACAGGAAGTTCGCGTTCGCAGGATTGCTGAAAGGCGTATCAGCAAAAGAAGAAAAAATACCTGACCTTCCGATCGTGGCTTTGGCCGAAGATGAAGTCACGCTGAACGTAGCCTCCCACGCTTCCCCCCCGGCCGCGCCAAGGACCGTTTTGCAGGCGGACGATTGGCAGCGCTGGAACGATTACGGCATTGGTCTCTTGCTGCAAGGGGATCTGAAGGGCGCGCAGGCGGCCTTCGAGAAAGTGACAGAGATCGATCCGAAGAATCCCGACGGTTGGGTGAACATTGGACGCGCTGCGGTGCAAGAGGGTGACATGGATCGTGCGCGCACGGTACTGGCGAAAGCATTGTCGCTCAGTCCGAATCTGGCGCGAGCTCACTTTTTCTATGCCAAAGTCCTACGCAGCGATGGCCGTTACGACGAAGCTGTCGATCATCTCCGCAAGGTCCTGGCGCAATATCCCCGGGATCGCGTGGCGCTAAACGATGTAGGACGC
>Ga0210402_10006824_pt1 | contig 10060 bp, 10 predicted proteins | sample IncBWC7MmetaG_FD_161055 | JGI IMG/M metagenome (GOLD analysis project Ga0210402, IMG submission 161055) | Forest soil microbial communities from Barre Woods Harvard Forest LTER site, Petersham, Massachusetts, United States - Inc-BW-C-7-M | ecosystem: Environmental > Terrestrial > Soil >...
CGCTTTTACTAGAGGCGCCTTTCGAAGCTGGTTACGCGGATGCCCACTTTTCTGAACGGCAGTCTGTGCGCTCCGACTGGCGCGGACGGTACTTGGTGGGTGAGACCTGACCAGGGGCCGGCGCGTTGCTTACGCTGGCAATCTGCCCAAGTCCCACCACGCAGACCGCAGGCTGGTGCGAATAACTCGCATCAACTCCGCTTCGTCGTGGGGTTTCTGGAAATAGGCGACGGCACCAGAATCGAAGCTACGTCTTTTGTTGCCCCCGGAATCGCGACCCGTAAGAACGATGATCGGGACGCCTGCAAGCGCTGGATATTCTTTGATGTGTTTCAGGACGGCAAATCCGTCCCCTGCCGGTAGCCCAAGATCCAGGATGATTAGGTTGGGTGTTTCCTTGAGAGCCATCGCCAGGGCGGAATAACCATCGCAAACACTCACGGTATCGAAGTTGTTGGCTCGTAGACGCACGCTAAGGGCGAGTCTGAGATCAGGATCATCGTCGACGATCATTATCCTTGCTTGACTCATGACGTGGTGCCTTTCTCGGTAACGCTCGGAACACCTTCTACGGCAAAAACTCTGCACTCCGGACTGCCGACTCTCGGGATGTTCTGCCAAGTCGTAGACCTGATGTTACTGGCATGAGCCAGACCTCGCAACGCCCATCAGTGCGGTAACCGATCCGCTATTTGGTAATCCTCCTAGGCCATGGCGCTCCTTGACAATCGGCCAAGCAGGCAAAATTAGTCCCCAGGGCCCCCGCCTTCGCGCTGCTCGCGGAATGCGATGGGCAGTCTGTGCTCTCAGGCTGGCGCGGACGCTACTGGGCGGGTGAGACCTGACGCGATTTTGCAACAACCATGGATTCCGGCGTGCTACGGTAGCTCACCAAAGATTCGGAACTATGGAACACGTTATTGACTATATTGTCTTTTCAACTCCATTCCGCAAGCCGTACTTCATAGTCAACAATGCGTATGGGCTCTGCGGCAACCGTCACCGCACGGCACAAGCTGCCCAGAACTGTCTTAAACGGATCGGGCAGCGGAATCAAGGACGGTATCGTGTTTATTGCATCAAAACACGGCCAGAGGCCATATCGCCTAAGCCCCTTCGCCGGGGTTGACGAGTGAAACGCGATGTTACAACAGTTGCGAAGGGAAGGGCTTCGGCGGGCATTCTCTGCGTGTTGCCGGAGAGGCGCAGACCCGGACTCTTAGAAGCTCAGAACTTGAACACAACCCCGCAGGAATAACGGAAACCGTTTACAGCAGGTACGTCGCTCGAACCTGGGGTGCGCACTCGTTCGTAGTCGAACTGACCCAGCCCAACCGCAAAGCGTCGGGACACATTTACGTCCAAGCCTCGCAATCAAAACGGCTAGCTCCTTTTCTATTTCTGTAATTTCCGTATATACTGAAATGACAGTACTAGCGCAATTGTTAGACAGGGCTCACGGAGGAGCCTAACTAAACTGGGCGCAGACGTAGCGAAATGGTGGTCGCGCCAGCGCAAGCGGAGGGAGAGAAATGATTGCCGCACAATCCAAGTTGAGCGAAGAATGTGTAAAGCCACTCTCCGCAGCACACGTTGTACCTCAAATTGGACTGGAACAGTACTACAGCGAGGCTGGTCCAGATTACGCAGCATGGAGCCGAGAGTTCAATATGCACTTCGGTTACTACCGGGCCGGTGTAAATCTGTTGCGCCGGGAAACCATGCTGGAGCAGATGAATGCAGAAGTTCTCGCGCGGCTGAAGGTGGAGGGTATTGCGGAACCGCAGCTCCTGGACCTTGGCTGCGGCCTCGGCGCGACGCTGCGCAGCTTTGCTCGGCGATTGCCGAAGGCGTGGCTGCTCGGAATTACGCGGGTGCCGTGGCAGGTAGAGAAGGCACGTACTTTGAACCACGCCGCAGGTTGCGGTGAGCGTGTGCGCGTCATGGAGGGCGACTACGAAGAGACAGTACTGCCAAGTGCCAGCTACGACGGAGTCTATGCGCTTGAAAGCAGTTGCCACGCCCACGGTGCGGACAAAGGCGCCCTTCTGGCGGAAGCGCACCGTCTGCTACGGCCCGGAGGCCGCTTCATTGTGGCGGATGGCTTTCTCGCAAGAGATCGGTTCGCGAATGCTCTGCAGCAGAGCATCTACCGCAAGCTATGCGAGTGCTGGGTCATCGAACAGTTAGCGCACCTTGACCGATTCAAGGCACGGCTGGAAGAGATGGGCTTTACAGACATCATCATTGAGCACTTGCAGATGCGTGTTGCGCCCTCGGTCTCACACATCCCCTGGGTGACGCTGAAGTTCCTGTTGACCGACGTACTGTTCGGCAAAGGCAAAATGACCCGCGCCCGTTGGAACAACGTGCTAGCGCCGGTGTTGCTGCCGCTGGTCAGCGCGCCGCTAGGCCCCATGACCTACTGCATGATCACGGCGACCAAATGCTAGCTTTGAGGGCAATGAGTGTAATAGAGATATCCGGCACCTCACTATCGCCGGACTGCTGAAACCGTGGTTGACGCTTCGATGTCTTGGACGTTCTTGGCAACCGCCCTGCTGATGTCCTTTGGTTCAACAACAACGAAATTGCGAGGGTGAAGCCTCCCAAGCATGTCCGACCTCGTCCAAAGAGTACCTGCGGCTACGGGGCCCGGGGCTTCGGCTGAATCAGCAGTGCTGACACGGATGGAAGCGGACGAGAACCGGATATGGGAAAAGAGGGCATTTCGATTTTCCGGAGCCGCGACCGGTTCCGTGTCGGTGCCTTCGGGAAAGACGAGGCTATCGCTAATGATGATGATGGCGCGGCCAGCGCCGACAAGCTCTGGGATGCATGCTGTGTTGTCGCTGATGATTTGTCGACGAACTGGTGAAGGAACTCACGTGCCTTGGTCCTTCCAATGAGGGTGTGAATGTCAACGGCGGCGTTGTCGCGAAAGCTAGAAGCGCGAAATACACATGGATGGCTCTCATATGCTGAGGGGGGACAATTCTACCGCAGACGGAGAAGTCCTTAGCGGTACGCGAGTTGCCGAAAAATCAAAGACACTCATCATCCCGCGTCGGTGCTGCCCACGGCCGTGACCAGTGTGCGCACGCCCGTTTTGCGAACGGAGCCAGGGATCGCGTTTGCATCTTATCCATCGCCCGGGCTGCGATGAGCCGAGGCGCCGGGAGTTGAGCGGAGGAGCTGGAGCTGGCGACGAGACCGGAGCGGCAGACACCTAACCGCGAATTTGTCACTACGCCACGGCAGAGTGCGCGAGTTGATTGCACAGTTCGTGGATGGTTTCTTGTCGAAGCTCGAATTCGAGGAGTTCGGTGTCCGTCGCCGCCCCAAGCCTTCGTAGTTCGAGAACCTCGGCTTGCTTTTTGAGTAGCAGATCCAGCACAGATCGCAGGTCGTCAATGCGTTCGCTTTGCATAGCTACTCCCTCTCTTTCCGACGCAGCAAGCAACGTGGATCTCGCAATAGCTTGGCAAACATCAGTGCCGAATACCATACCGTACAAACCGTAAGGCCGTTCCCTGGCGGTTCGAAGAGACACCATCACGGAAGATCCGCCCTAGCGTAACGGCCTATGTTGATGCTTTGTAACTCCCTCCGAAGAATGTTTAGCCCAGCGAGCGCATCGCTCATAGCGAGCCGCTCTTCGGGCAGCCCCCCCTGGTCAAGCTGCAATTCATGAAGTCGGTTGTCGATGGCTGCCTTGGCTGCTTGGACTCTCGTTGGCAACTTGCCAACGTCGGTCTCGACGAGGGCGGCCTTGTACACTTCTTCCCAAATATATTCGGCACTCATAATTTATTCCCTTCAGCCGGATGCGCTTCAACAGACGCATAGTCGGGGTCGCAACAAAACCGGATGGAGGCAGGCGTTCGTTCCGGCTCCGGGCGACACGTACGTCAATTTTCGCAAGGGACCGTCGCCCAAACAGGGCGCGGCGGAAGGATGGGAAAAGTAACAAAATGATTATATCCGCACAGAACCCTTTATATCCGTAGGGTATCCGACGAACCCGCAATCCACACGTACAGGATAAACGGCATTCTAAGAGGTCTCCGCGCGGCTGCGGAATTGCCCTCCGGCTACGAGTAGTAGCCAGGGAAGGCACAATCTCTTTTCAAGGCTCTCTCTTTACTTACGTTGAACGCCGCCTCAGCAATCAGCGGACCCAAGTCATCCAATGCTGAAGCGACTTCTTCCTTTATGCGAAGTAGGATGGCCCTCAAAGGTTTCTACCGTGTTGCTCATTCCAGGTTCAGTCTGGCCGCTATTTGCGAATGTTGTTGTCTAACTTCCTTGGACGAGTGACATGGGGAAGATCATCACGTCATGCCCCGACACCGCATCGTTCGTTCTGATCGCTTCGAGCCGGTCGATTATCTTTACCAACTCGATCGGGGATCACTGGATCTTATCGATTCGCCCACCTGCGATGACGCAAGACGCCGGTCGGTGGAGGACCCCGAGGCTCTTGCTCATTCACAATAAAATCCTGCTGAGTCTCCCGCAAGACGACCGCAACCGAGTGATCTCCACGATGGAGTTCGACCGTTGTAGATGTGTCCGGTTCCCGCGAACGCGGCGGCACTACAAAGCAGAACTTCGAACATGTAGCGCACTTGTGTTACTCCTGCGGGGGAGGAGTTTATGGGCTTACTATTTTTCTGCTGCTTCTGAAGCTTCTCCAAAAAGCTGCCGGGCTCTGGGGTCGGTCTGGGTTTTCTAGCTCGTCGATGGCCTCGGAGATTTTCGCGAATCCCTCTTGTAGGTTTTTCAGGCCCTTGCGGCACGAGAACGATACCCACTGCGCCAACCCCTGTCACTGGCCCGTTGGTGCCGATCATATGACGCGGTCGCGATCCCCCGATCCCGTCATCCATCGGGGTCTCAATGACAAACATGTCCGGAGTAATCCAGCAGTTGAAGAAGGAGCGAGTGCGACTTGAGGATCAACTGCACCGTGTAACCGCAGCCCTGACCGCGTTCGGTAAGGTCTATATGAAAGGCACGGGCACCAAGGCCGTTGCCGGCCGTAAGAAGGGAACCATGTCCGCCGCCGCTCGCCGGAAGATCAGCCTGGCGCAGAAGGCGCGATGGGCAAAGCGGAAGGCAACACCGAAGCGGACCATCCCAGCGGCGGGCAGAAAGCGAATCGCGGCAGCGCAGAGGGCGCGGTGGGCGAAGATGAAGGGCGCAGGGACGATAGTCGAGTAACTGTGGCGCACCAAAAACGAATGCACCGCCATAACAGCGGTGTCTCTTTTTGCTTAGCCAGCCTTCCGGCTCTCCGCAGCTAACGCCCTCTGATGCTCAGTTAATTGTTTGACTGCTGACTCGGCCAAGTCGCGAACAGTGGCGAGCCGCCTGGCGGCCTCGGTGTCCGGTTCGATCTTTTCACTCAGCAGCTCGCAATGGCGGATGATAGCCGAAAGTGTATTGACCAGATTGTGGGCCTCCATGCTCGCTGGTTCGTGACGCTTGCCTGTGGAATCCATATTGCTGGCATCCTTCTCCTCCCCCAGCAAAAACGATTGCACTGTGGCAGATTCCTTGGGTCATCCTGTTGCTACTCGTGTCCGGGTTACGATGTGCCGATGTGCGAACAACTCGGCAGCCTCATGCTGCCTGCTGCATGGCGTTCATGAAGCTTTCCATAGACTGCGCCAACTGCGCATCCACTTCATCGGCGATGGTCGCGACATCAGTCAAAAGCAGACTGACATTTAGAAATCTGAGATTGTCCTGTAATGTCTCGAACAGGGTCACTTGGAGTATTCGTGATTCATGAACGAGCATCGCGGGCGTGTAGCCCTGCTCATATCTGAGTTTGCCGTGCGCTATCGCGGTCGTCGAGGAGACGGCATCGCTATCCTTCGCGCTGGCGCTCGGCTTACTCAGCCGGACAATCAGGTCTTTGACGAGCTTAGGGAGATGCCCGGTACGGTCTTCATCACTAAGCGTAAGGTGATTGAGTTCTCTGCTTTGCTTTGCCCTTGCTAACCAGTCTTCGACGAGACTCCCAACACACCGCCGCAATATCGTACCGACTCTTTCATGTTTTGGGGATCGTGTTTTTGGTGTCATCCAGTGACCTCTTCCGACGGACTGGCGACAGTATCAGTTAGACGGGCAGGGGAAACTGTATAAAACCGCACAGATGGCCGCGACCACGGGCCGCACGTTACAACCTACCCCTACCAATACCTCGTGATGTTGAGGGACGCAATACCGCAAGCACCTGAGAAGTGGTGGCACCCAGCAGTACGGCGTGATAGGTGGAGCGGAAGGCGCACGCCCCTTCTTAATCTCTGGACCCAGTACTGGTGCAGTACTATGCTCAGCGCAGATTGGCCAGGTCGCGGCATTCTTCGTTTAGTGGGGGAGGACGCGCGGGACCTTTGATGTTTTGAGCGCACCGCCTTACTCGATCCCCGGCAGCAACCGCGATCCATAGAAGATCAGCTCAGCGCCACTTCCATAGTTGCTTCCACACCTGCACCAGCGTTTGGATCTGGCGCGGACTGGGAAGATGGTTGTAAAGAAGGCGGCAATCAAGGTACGCCGGCTCGTAAGAATCCCGAACGGCTGGCAGGCTCAGATGCGCGAGGTTCTGACGGAGTTCCTAAGGCTTTCTTCGCTCAACATCTCAGTCTCTCGCTTTCGGGACGCCGAGCCATGCCGGGCAGTTCTACAACGTTCGCGTTGTGTTCGCCATACGGTCTGCGGGGCGCTTTTGCGGCGGGGTGGAAGCAGTTGCGGCGCGGATTATACCTCGCTGAGTCGAGCGCTCATTATCTTTTTATCTTTTCAATCGCTCGGGCAGCCTCGGCTCGATCCTGTGGTTCGCCAAAATTAGGCCGTGCAGAGGTCATTGACTGTTCAACGAGCATTGACCTTGGAAACGAAAGTGCTGCGCAAGCTCGACGACACGCGCCTTCGTCAGCGCACAAACGTACGGTCCAAGGAGCTGGAAAATCAGAATTCGTAACGCAATGCGAACTGCATCACCCGAGGATTGGTCATCAGGTGCGTATAGTTGCCGAAGTTCGGAACCGCGATGGAGTTGTTGCTCTCGCTCGCGCTGCCGGAATTCTGGTCGTTGAAGTCGAAGCGAGTTGAGTTGGTCACGTTGAACACTTCCCAGCGCAAGGCCAGATCGTGCTTTTCATTCCAAGGCATCTTCCAGCGCTTCGAAAGCCCGAGGTCAACGCCGAAGTAGCCGTCGCCACGCACGAAATTACGCACGCCGACCTGACCCGGCAGAGCCGGATTGAACGAACTCTCGGCTGCGGCTGGATCGGGAAAGAGGTTCACGTTGCCGTCCGCCTGGTGGTAAGCACCACTTTTCAGGTGCGACACGGTTGGCATTGCCGCGCCTTCCCAATACCAGTCGGTTGGATAGTCGGCGGGATTGTTGTAAATGGTGTAGGGGAAGCCGCTGGTCCAGCGAAACAGGCCCGAGAGCTGCCAACCCCCGATGACGGCATCGACAGCGCGATTGACACGACCAGCGAAGGCGCGGCCTCGGCCGAAGGGCAAGTCGACGATCCAGTTCGCATTCAGTTGGTGCGTGGTATCAAAATCGGAAACGGCGCGGAAAAGATTCGGCGACCAGGCATTGAACATCTGACAGCCGCCGTTGAAGTTGAGAGAACCGTAATTTCCGAGGCGCTCGGCGTCAGAGCAAAGGTCGATCGACTTCGAATATGTGTAATTGAAGTCGAACTGAATACCGTCACTCATTTGATGCCGCAGAGTGGCTTGAAGAGCGTTGTAGTTTGAGAATCCGATGGAACGTACGGTCATTAGAGAGACATACTGCGGGTTGTAGAAGGCGTTCGGTCCCCCGACCGGATAGTATTGGCAAAGTGGGTGTCCAGCTCGGCCGCAGCTTGGATCGCCGGTGGCGTCTGGTATTCCACCGTTTCCGAATCCAGATACAGTAGGCACATCAAGAGCCTGAAGCGCGGTGGTCTCGACACCTGCTACTCCACAGAAAAGATCGAAGATCGCCAGGACCGGATCCGTGGTCGAGGCCGGCCCGCCAGAGCCGCAACCTCCGGTCTGCGCGCCTAGCGCATAAGACCCGCCGTTGATGGGCGCCTGAAGCATGTTGGTCCAATACTGAACTACGGCCGGGCTGACCATGGAATCATTGAAAGTCGCGTCGGTCACTCCCTGAAGTTCGTAGAGTCTTGCGAGCGGCTGGATAGCGGAGAAATAGTCCAGGCCGGATTTCTTGTCCCTAAGATCGAGAGGCTGAGCAACATCTTGTGAACTCAGCAGGCGGTGCGAGAGTCTGCCCACGTAGGCAAGATCCAGCGAGAATCCAGCTCCGAGATCGCGCTCTACGGAAAGGTCGAGAGTGTACGAATAGGGGGGTTTCAGCGAAGTATCCAGGCTGCTGCCGAAATTCGACGCACCGAGCGACTGCATGGTTGGTATCGTCTCTGGAAATGTCGGCGCCCCAGGAGCTGGCTGGAGAAGGCTGGGCGGAATGACATTAACACTCGTCAGCCGAGGCAGACTCTTGAGCGGCTGGATTGGGTTGCTGAGAGACGTCGTCAGACCGAAGGAACTCCCCTTGAACTCATCCACGATGCCCTGACCGAACCGGTCGTAAACAATCCCAAAGCCACCGCGGATGGACGATTTATTGCCGCTGCCCAAGAGCTTGCTGAGGAAGCCTTCGGTTCTATTTGGCGCCCAGGCAAAGGCGATGTGGGGACCAAGGTTTTTGTAATCCCAGTTCCAATACCCCCTTTTCCCGTTAGCGGCACCACACCAATCGACTTGGAGTGGCGCATCCTGGCTCGACGGAGTGCCACTGGCGCCAGCCGCTGCTCGCGCGGAAAACCACTGTCCAAGACCGGGGCTGGGACAAACCTGCAAACCACTGGTCTCCCACACCGGAGAGAAGAGCGAGTAACGGAGGCCCAGAGTCAGCGTGAGGTTGGGGCTGACCTTCCAAATGTCCTGCACATACGGCTCGAAGCTGTTCTGTGCAAATCGCCGGGAGATCGGTGAGTTGGGCGGGAGCAACTGGAGTTGTCTGTTGCGGTTAAAAACCGTAGAGGCTTGCGTAACCATTCCCAACAGATCTGTGATCGGATAGTCATAACTTACGTCGAAACTCGGATCCACAGCGGGATAACCGTTGTTCGAGGGGTTCAAGGGGCTGCTGTTGTTGGGACTGGAAAATCCCGAGGTGGTAGTAAACGACGAATTCGTATTTCCGCTGTCAAACGAGGAGGTATAGTCGAACTGCGGATTACGCATGAACAAGAGATATCCGCCGAACTGGAGCGTGTGCTTCCCATGAATCCACGACAAATCCTCTGAGAAATTATGCGTCGGGCGCTGGAAATTCCGGGTTCGAGTGATACCCTGGCCGAAATTAAAACTGATCCAGGGCTGGTACGAGTTACCCAGCGTTCCAAAACTCTCTCGAACAAACCCGTAGTGGAAATTGCTCATCAGGTTTGGACGAATGACTGCTGAGTAGGTTCCTATGAGCCCCTTGTTGTGGTAGACAGTCTGTCCTTGCGGAGGCTGACCGGGGAAATAGGGCTGGCAGCCGCCGCAGGAATCGCTGGAATCATCTCTCATGGCTCCCATCACGGAAAGACGCTGCTTGCCGTCTTGCGTGATGTTGTAGTCGGCGCGGGCAATGTAGACGTTCTGCTTCTCATGGGTCGGCGAAGCGAAAACGAATCCCTGGTAGTTATAGCCATCGCCCGTCACATTGCTATTCGGCGCAGGCAGGCTTTGGAAATACGCCATCGAGGCCGCGTCGGGTCCCGCGTGTATTGGATCGATCTGCGTCAACTGCTGAACACCGAGGGCGATGTATCCCGGCGCAGGAGTGTACGTCTGACCGCTCTGGCCCTGTACAGCGAAGGCGGAGCCGCCGGGACACTTAGCGGTGTCTGCGCACAAATACTGAAGGACACCGTCGCGCATTGCCAAACTAGGGACCTCCTCCCCGGAACTTACGGTTTCCTCCGCGCGCCGCGTCCCCTCGTAATTCATCAAAAGAACCAAGCGG
>Ga0210402_10006825_pt1 | contig 10058 bp, 10 predicted proteins | sample IncBWC7MmetaG_FD_161055 | JGI IMG/M metagenome (GOLD analysis project Ga0210402, IMG submission 161055) | Forest soil microbial communities from Barre Woods Harvard Forest LTER site, Petersham, Massachusetts, United States - Inc-BW-C-7-M | ecosystem: Environmental > Terrestrial > Soil >...
ATCGCCGCGTCCTCTATCGTATGCCCGTCCGCTACCGAATCCAGGAACACGATACCGGGCAAATCGGGCAGGTCCGCGATGGCGAACCCGCCTTGCAGGCCGATGTGCGCGCCTGCGCTGTACGGGATCACCTGGAGCGTGACGTAAGTCTGCTCGCTGAGATCGGCCAGCCGGGCCAGTTGCGCGGCCATCACCTCGGGCGTGCCGACCGGCGGTGCAGGACGCCCTCATCCAGCAGCACGTACAGCAGCGGCGGGTCGGCGCGGGCCAGCAGCGCCTGCCGGGCGAGCCGCGCGGTCACCAGCTCCTCGATCTCATCGGCGCTGGTGTGCGGGCGGGTGGACAGAACCGCCCGCGCGTAGTCGGCGGTCTGCAGCAGGCCCGGGACCAGGACGTGCTCGAACAGCCGCAGCGACCGGGCCCCGGCCTCGTACGCGCTGAACGGCCGGAACGACGCCGGGTAGGGCAGGTCCCGCAGGCCGGTCGGTCTCCAGCCGGGCGAACGTGCCCCGGTCCGGCGCGCCTGACGGCGAGGGCCAGGCCCGAGAGGCGCGCGGCGAACCTCCTGGCTCAGGGACTGCCGCCCATCTCGCTAATCACCTCATCCACGGGAAGGCCGTGCTCCATACACCATTCCTCGAGCCGATTGACACCCACCGGATCGGGCAGGTCCCTCGACGCCTCGTCAGCTAGCTCTCCATACCCCAGGCGCTTCAGCTCGTCGACCACGTATCGCCTGCTGTATTGCTGCATGACGTTTATCAAGCCCTTCTGTCAGCCCGACGCCATTTTCGCGCATGCATCAGGCGGGTGGCGGCCCTCACCGGGTCCCAGTCGGTCAGCCGGTCATCGAGTGCATACGAGCGAGTGTGGCTAGCAAGGCCAGCGCTCGCATCCGCCAGTGCACAGGGGAACTGGCCAGTCGTCGGCAGTAGGGCCACGCTGTGGGGCGCGATGATGCGGGTGGCCCGTAGTGCGTTTTAGGTGTTGCACAGAATCACGGTGCTGGTCGAAGGCGTCGGCGGCGCGGATGATGAACTCGCCCATCGCCCGCGGAGACATCAGTGCGTTGCGGCGCTGGGAGTAGCCGAAGCCCGGCAGGTCGATCGCCACCACCAGGTGGGTGTGCTCGGCCAGCCGCGCCCATAGCGACTCGAAGGCGAGCAGGCTTCCGGCCACGGGCTCAGCAGCAGGCGTGGTCAATGCGGACGTCGCTTTGAGCGAAGCGGATGGACAGCCCGTCGATGATCCGGAACTGCATCGAGATGGACTCGTTCAGCCAGATGGTCACGTGTCCTCCCAGCGGACTGGTGGGTCGCGTGTTCAGGAATGCATTCCTGGTGAGTTCGTCTACGCGAGGCGCATTCGCATCCGCCACTGCACAGGGCGCTGGCCAGTCGTGGATGGCCAGCGCGGGCTGGGATGCGCCGGGCGCGCTAGCGCGGCCCCGTGGTGGCCGTGCCGGAGGGCAGGGCGCTGTCAGGCAGGACGTATTCGAGCTGGGCACGCGAGCTGATACCGAGCTTGGCAAAGACCTTACTTAGGTGGTACTGGACCGTGCGCGGGCTGAGGAACAGCCGGGTGGCGATCTCCGGGTTCGACAGGCCGTGCCGGGCCAGCCGCGCGACCTGAGCCTCCTGGTCAGTGAGCTCAGTGCTGGTATCAACGGTACGCTTGCGCGCGCTCTCGCCGGTGGCCAGCAGCTCGCGGCGGGCCCGGCCGGCGAACGCTTCGGTCCCCATCGAGGCGAACATCTCGTGGGCCGTGCGCAGCTGCGCGCGGGCATCAGCCCGCCGGTGCTCACGGCGCAGCCACTCGCCGTAGAGAAGGTGGGCACGCGCGCGCTGCGCGCGCATGCGGGTGCGGCCCAGCCGGGCGATCGACTCGCGGTAGCCATCTTCGGCGTCCTGGCCGTCGCTGAGCAGGGCACGGGCGAGGCCCTCCATCCCCAGAACCCACTCAGTGGGCGCCGTTCGTGTGCGCTCGGACAACCACTCCCTGACCGCGGTCGCGAGCGGCCGGTCGCCGGTCCTGGCCGCCGCCTCAGCCAGTTCGGGTACGAAGAACGGCCCGTAACCCAGGCCGTCTCGCTGGAACCCCTGCCAGGCGGCATCGCGCGCCGCGTCGTGGCGGCCAAGGCCGTTGAACAGCACCGCGCTGGCGTAGTCGGCAAGGTCGACAAGTGTGCCCTGACCATGCACGGTCGCCTCCCGCCTCATGGCCTCGATCACCTCAGTGGCCTGTGCCTCCTGGCCGCGCCACGCCGCGAGCAGCATGCCGGCGTATCCGACGGCAGGGTTCCCGGTCGCGTCGGCGACCACGCGGTCTTCGTCAATCAGCTGTGCCGCCGCGCTCAGCTCACCGGCGACAAGGTGCGGCACGGCCAGAAAGTTGAGCGTGAACTGCAGCTGGACAAGCGCGCCGGCGTCCCGGGCGACCTGCGCCGCCGGGCCGGCGGCCAGGGAGAACCAGGACTCGGCGTCCCACAGCTCGAGCGCGGCGAGCGTGGTGACCCCGCGGTCGGCGAACCCGAGCCAGTGGCCGGTTTCGCCATCGGCGTCAGCGGTCAGGGCGAGAACCAGCTCCAGCGCCCGGGCCAGCACCGGCGCGGCCGCCGCGTAACCGTCAGTCAACCGCGTCGCGAACGCGTCGAGCAGCACATCGACGGCACGCGGGGGCTCGGGACCGGGCGGGGCCGCGCGCGCGGCCTTGGCTGCCTCCGCCCAGGCGTCCGGGTCGCCCAGTTCGCCTACCTGCATTGCAGCGACGAGCGCCTCCAGGTGCGTCTCGCGCGCCAACCGGGCGTCGAGCGGCTCCAGCCGCCTGGCCGCGCTGAGCAGCAGCCGGGCCGCGTCGCCCGCGCGGTGCTGGTCAAAGGCGATCTGCCCGCGCAGGTGCTCCACCCCCGCGGTCCGCAGGGCGTCGGGCGGACCGGCCTCAACCTCAACCAGCAGCCCCAGCGCCGCATCCAGCGCGCCGGCGTCACGTTTGGTCCGGGCGGCGGCAAGGAGGCGTTGCGCGCGGCGGGAGCGTTCGGGTGTCAGTACCGCGGCGCGCTCCAGAAACGCGGCCGCGGCGGCCAGGCCCCCGCGCGCCTGCGCCCGGCTGGCCGACCGCTCAAGCTCCCCAGCGACGTCCTCGTCGGGCCCGGGCGCGGCGTGGGCCCGGTGCCAGGCGCGGCCGTCCGGATCAACCTCCGGGTCGGTGACCTCCGCCAGCACCCGGTGCGCGTCCCGGCGCTCGTGCAGCGACGCTGACCTGTAGACCGCCGAGCGCACCAGCGGATGCCGGAACTGCACCCGGGAGCCGATCTCCAACAGGCCGGCCTCGGCCGCTGGAGTCGCCGCCTGAGCCGGGATTCCGAGCCGCTCAGCAGCCCGCCACACCAGCACCGGATCGCCGACCGGATCGGCCGCCGCCAGCCGCAGCAGGCGCCGGGTCTGCCCGGGAAGGGTATCGAGCCGCCGCCGGAAGCTTTCCTCGATCCGCTCCGGCAGCGCCAGCGCGCTGGGCAGCCCGAACCCGCCGGCCAGTTCCGCCGGCGTCAGCCCGCGTGGCAGCTCCAGCAGCGCCAGCGGGTTGCCGCGGGTCTCAGCGACGATCCGGTCGCGCACCCGCGCGTCTAGCGGCCCGGCGAGCATCGAATCCAGCAACGCGCGCGCATTGCCCTCCGGCAAACTCTTCACCACCAGCTCCGGCAACCCTGACAGCTCACCGCCAGGAGCGCGCGCCGCGAACACCAACCCGACCGATTCGGCCTGCAGACGGCGCGCGACGAACCCCAGGACCTGCGCGGAGGCCCGGTCGAGCCACTGTTCGTCGTCCACCAGGCAGATCAGCGGCTGGTCCTCGGCCACGTCCGACAGCAGGCCCAGGACCGCCAGGCCGATGAAGAACCGGTCAGGCGCCGGGCCGGCACTGAGACCGAACGCCGTCCGCAGCGCATTGCGCTGCGGATCCGGAAGAGGCTCGAGGCGATCCAGCATCGGCGCCACCAGCTGATACAACCCGGCGAACGCGAGTTCCATCTCGGACTGGACACCAGCGGCCCGCGCTATCCGGCATCCTGACGCGTGCTCGGCAAGGTACTCCAGCAGCGCGGTCTTGCCTACGCCCGGCTCGCCGCTGACCATCAGTGCCCGGCTCTGCCCGGCGCGAACGGAGTCGACGAGCCGGTCGAGCGCCTCGCGCTCGCTGCTGCGGCCAATCAGCCCCATCGCATGCCCCGACCAGGAGTAAGCATCGCCATCTCGCGGCACCGATGCTGCCCGCCCGCGACCGGCTGCCATGACTCGGCACCGACCACGTCGCGCCGGAACTCGTTGTCCCAGTTGAACGGCACATCGGCGCCGTGCCGCGAGGCTGTCCGCGCGTTCAGGCCGTGTCCGGGGAGTTTCCTTGCGACGAGTGATCCGGTCCGTGCGGTGCCGCCGAGTACGAGCGTGGCCTGCCGTGAGTTGTCCATGACTCCATGGTCTGAACAATGATGAAGTGAATCAATGTGTAGAACGCTCGATCATTTACGTCAAACACTTATCTTCTTGACGATTGAGCTGATATTTGCCGACACTGGTCAAATGGATCTCCTGCAGGATCACCTGGCCAGGGCACGTGCGTCGGGCGGCGTCTTTGCCCGGACGGTGGCCGCGCCTCCGTGGGGGCTGTCGCTGTCAGGGTCCATCCAGCTCGCGCTGCACGCCGTCGTCCAGGGTCGCGCATGGCTCTGGCTCAACGACCCCCAGTCGGCTCTCGAGCTGGCGCCCGGCGAGTTGGCCCTCGTGCGAGGCGGCCCCGATCACCACATCGCTCACGAGCCTGCGGCCACCTGCCTCGAGCCCGCGGAGTTCAGGGCGCGGCATGCTCACGACTGGCACTGCGATGACCGGCGGGTCACGGTGTTCCTGTGCGGCGCCTATCGATTTTCCGGTGACGTCGGAGAAGGCCTGCTTGGTGCGTTGCCCCAGGTCCTGCCGCTGTCCGCGGCCGTTGGCGACCCCCTGCACGATGTCATCGCCGTGCTGTCACGGGAACTGGCCGCCTCGGAGCCCGGCCAACAGACCGTACTCGACCGGCTCCTGGACGTTCTTCTGGTGCTCGCCATCCGCACGAGCTTCAAGACGAGCAGCAGTGCCCCTCGCTGGTTCCGGGCTTCGGCTGATCCCCGGCTGAGCGCGGCTCTGCAAGCCATCCATGACGACGCCGCCCGCGGATGGACGGTACCTGAACTGGCCGCCGTCAGCGGGCTGTCGCGGGCAGCTTTCGCGCGGAGCTTCCAGCGAGCACTTGGCCAGGCCCCGGCCCAATACCTGACCAACTGGCGCATGACGCTGGCGCGAGATTACCTGCGCACCGGCCAGTTGACGCTCGCGCAGGTCGCCGAACGTACCGGCTACGGATCGCCCTACGCTTTCGCCGCGGCTTTCCGCCGCCACCACGGCCAACCGCCCGGGCTGTGGCGCCAGCAGCAACGGGAGCGGCCGGCCCTGCCGGGTGACGGTACAGGAACGGTCGGCGACAGCGTCCACTTCGTCTGAGGATCACGCGGGATGCCACCGGGCTGGCGCAGGTCACAGCTCCGGTTGACGCGAAAGCTTCAGATCACGGGTGCGTCGGGGGCCGGGCATGTTCGTATCAAGGTCGAGGCCTGTGGTGTTCGCCACAGCGACGCGGGCCTCCGTTCATCCTGATCCCGCGACGGAGAGTGGGGTCGACCGGGACATGAAGTTGTCGGCCGGATCGACATCGCCGGGAGGAAAGGCCGCCCGGCTCCGTTACTGGCAGCCGCCGCCATCGCGCACCGCTGGACAGTGTTGATGATCGACGAGCCGCTCGCGGAATCGCGGCGGTTCAGCGACCTGGGTATCGGCTGGGCATCCCGCGCGACACCCTGATCGGGCGGCTGTGGCGCCTGGAGGCCAACGGGCTCGTCACGCGCGAGCCCTGCCAGTTCCGCCCGGTGCGCCCGCGCTACTGCCTGACCGCGGCCGGCCAGGAGCTCGGCGCGATGCTCGGCGAGATCACGTCCTGGTGTTCCCGCCGTCTGCCCGAGACACACACTTCGTTCCCGGCCCGGGGCGACAGTGGCTCCGATGGAGCACCAGAGAAGCGCGGCCCGCCGTGACCGGCTGCCGCGATCCCGAGACGCGGCAAATAAAGCGAGCATCGGCGACCCGACCTTTGTTCTGCATGAGCGCGAGGTTCCGGCTGATGGTGGACCGCTCCAGGATCAGCCTCGCGGCCATCGTATGGACCGCAGGTCCGCACCAGTCACACGTCTGGTTCATCTCCGCCCCTGTCTGCGCGCTGAGTCATGGCCTGGCGGTGGCCAGCTCCGGGGATCGGCCAGGGCGCCTCGGGGCCGGGGCTCGCCGGGTCACTCAGGGCGTTCCCGTTTGCCGCTCGCTGCGCCGATAGGCGTCTCTGCCACGCAGACCTTGTCGCCGGGACGATCGCCATGGCGCCCCGACGCCCCGGCGATCCGGAGCACGGGCCGTAGGAGACGCGCTCCCTCGACCCGGTCTTGCTCACGACGGTCCATGCCCGCCGTGAGCAGGCGAGCGGCATGCCGCTTTTCGGCGGTTCAATTCCGGATCAGCCTGTAGACAGGGAAGAATGTGATCTCTGGTGGCGGGTCCCCTACTTGCTGGGCGGTGGGCGCCAGCTGCTCGCGCGCGAAAGCCTCGAACTGCTCTTGCGATGGCACGATGTTCACCACCCGCCAGCCGTTCTCGGTCGGGCCGGCCAGGTGCATCAGCCAGCCATCGGGGAGCTTGCCCTCCGGGAAGAGCTTGAGCTGGTTGTACAGCTGCTCGTTTCCTCCGGGGACGTCGACGATCACGGCGACTGCCATTGTGGGATCCTTTCCTTGGCTGAAATATTCGGTTGATCTCGTCTTCGGCGGCTAAGAGATCTGCATCGGCGCTTAGTCCTCACGGACGGGGCTGGACAGCGCGGTTCCCGCGCCTGAGCCGGATGTTGATGGACTGAGGCGGAACACTCATAGGCTGCTCTTTTCATCGCGTGCGCTGAAGGCCGCAGTAGCAGCGGCCCACAGGCTGTAAAGGTTGCCGCGATCGCCGTGGGCGGCCAGCATCTTCCCGACCAGCTCCTCCCGTGACGAACTGACCCGTTCGGCTTCGTCGAAGTCGATGATGTACTGCCTGGTGCCAGCGATGAGCTCGGCGAGGTCGTCGTCGGGCGCGCCCGGCGCCTTATGGCCTGCAACGACGATCCGCGGAGCCAGGGCCTCGATCTTGCCGATGGTGTCTATCCAGGCGAGCCGGGCATCGTGGTTGGTCAGAGCCAACCACACATGGATCTGGTTGTAGCAGACGTCGCCGCCCACCACCGCTTCCAGATCAGGGACGTGCACGACGGTGGACGGATATGTGTCGCTCTGACCGACGCTGATGAGGCGGAGCTCATGGCCCTCCAGATCGATCACGTTGCCGTCGAGCGCCTCGGGCAGGACAGGCTGTTCCGGGATCTGGCCAGGGAAAAGGGCACCCCAGAATTCGAGGTTCCCGGGCGTGACCTGGCTTCGGATGGCAGGCATAACCTCGGCTAGGGCGACCGCCCTTGCGCCGGGGAACGCGGCTAGGAGCGTATTGAGCCCGAAGATGTGGTCGCCGTGCCCGTGGGTGATGTAGATCGTCGTCAGTCTCTTGCCTTTCGCGCGGATCCACTCCGCTGCCTGCCTCGCTTCGTCGATAGTGATCAGGGCGTCGATGAGCACCGCGTCACGCTTGCCGCTGAGCAGCGAGACGGAGCTGGCCGGCCACGTCGCCTGGCCCTCGCTCATTACTGCCGGGTCACCAGGTATCGGCTTATAGTTGCTGACGTACACATCGAGGCTGAGTTCACCTGACATTGAAATCGTTCCTCCATGGCTGTTATCGCGCGTGACATGGCGGTCAGCTCCGGCCGCCAGTCTGCGCACGCGTCCAGTGCAGCGCCCGCGCCATGATTGCCGGTCACCGGCTGCCTCCCTGCTATCGTCAGGCCGGCCGGGCCGCGCTCGTATCCGCCAGTGCACAGTGCCAATGGCCAGTCACGGCCAGCGAGGCTGGCGCCGGTCACGACTACGTTGCGGTGGTCCGCGAACGGCCGCACCTAGGAACTCCAGCAGCGTTGCGCCGATCGGGCCAGGCTGCTGAAGCCGGGCCAGGGTAGCGCCGTCTCGCCGTGCTTGTGCAGCGCCAGGTATGGCCACGGCGTCGCCGTCTTCGGTGGCGGTCATCTGGGCAAGCAGTAAGCGATGCCTGTGCGACCAGGTCAATGTTATGGACGGCTCTCAGCGCGAGGGGACTCGGCCATCGGCCAGCCTCACTGGCCTTTGGCACTGTGCACTGGCGGACACGATCGCGGCTTTTCCCGCGTGACATCTCCAGAAACGCGGGCGACCCCGCGAGGACGACGACTGTGGCCGGCCACGGCAACCACTTCGTCGGCCTTAGTGTCTTCGCCGCATTTATACGCAGGGCTGTTATCCCGCTGGCCTGCGCCGCTACCTACTCGCCACGCAGGACCGTGCACCCAGGAGGCTTCATCATGAATGATCTGCTTCAAATGACCCAGGCGCAGGTCGGCCAGCTCCGGGCAATGCTCCCGCGCATCAGCGTGCGCTGCCTCCGCCCGCGGCGGGCCATCCGATCGCGTCGAAGACTGCTAGCGGGTCGAGGTAGTCCCGCCAGTGCGCGATCTTGCGGTTGACTATCGACAACACGGAGATGTACCGGTTGCGGTAGAGGTTTCCGGTTGAGGTGGCACGGCCGTGCGAGGCGTATTCGAGAACGACAACGCCCGTGGTCTGGTCGTGGTGGACGGCCAGGTCATAGCAGCGATCGAGGGAGAATGTGGCGCCATAGGGGCGATACAGCTCGGCTACGGCCCGGCGCCCTTCGACGCGGCGCGGGTAGCCGGGGACCGTGATGATGTACTCGAAGACGACGTCCTCGGCCAGCAGGTCGAAGAAGTGCTCGCCGTCCGCCAGCCCGGCCACGCCTTCCTCGATGATCCGGAAGAACGGGTCCAGGGCCCGGAAGTCGGCGAGGCTTCCGACCGCGGTCATCGGGCCTGGTCCACGGCCCAGGCCGCAGCCGTGCGCCGTGCGAAGTCGGCGAAACTCGCCGGCGCCGAGCCGGTCGCCTTCTCCACGTCACTGCTGGGTCGCGAGCCCTGACCGGACGCGATGGTCTCGGTCAGCCTCCGCAGAACTGCCCCGTAGTCGGCTGGAATGCCTCCTGCGACCGCGTCGGCGACCCATTCATCGCGGTCAATGTCGGCATGGACAACAGCCCGGCCGCTGACGTCGCTGATGATCTTGGCTGCCTCCGCGATCGTGAGTGCCTCGGGACCGGTGAGTGCGTACTGGGCGCCGGCATGAGCCTGCGGGTCGGCCAGTGTCGCGCTCGCGACCGCGGCGATGTCGTCCGCGTCGATGAAGGACTCTGTGCCATCACCGGCAGGAACGACGATGGCGCCGTCGGCTGGCTTGAGGAAGGTCTCGCTGAAGTTCTGCATGAACCAGGCCGGCCGCAGGATGGCGTGGGTGAGGCCCGGCCGGCCGAGCAGGTCGAGTTCGACGCGGCGCATGGCCGTCTCCGGTGGCGCCGAGCCGGTGCCGTAGGCGCTGAGGTAGGTGACGTGCCTGGCGCCGGCGGCCTCAGCGCGGTCGAGGAACACAGACACCTGGTCAGCGAAGTCCGTCCGCATGACCGGCCCAAGGAGATAAATCCGTTTGATGCCCTGGAGAGCGGGAGCGTAGGTCTCGGGGTCGTCCCAGTCGAAATGTGCATCGGCACCAGAGCGGGCCGCAGTGCGAACTGGCAGGCCACGCGAGACCAGCCTGTTCGCGACGCGTGAGCCGGTCTTGCCGGTAGCGCCGAGCACGAGCGTGAGAGAAGCAGAGGTCACCATACCTCCAGCTTCTGACCTGTGACCGAGCTAATCAATGCGCTATACGCTCAAGTTGTTACGAGATACGCTCACATCGCAGACATCCTGCAGGATCGCCTCACCAGGGCCCGCGCATCGGGCGGCGTCTTCGCCCGTCAGTC
>Ga0210402_10006826_pt1 | contig 10057 bp, 11 predicted proteins | sample IncBWC7MmetaG_FD_161055 | JGI IMG/M metagenome (GOLD analysis project Ga0210402, IMG submission 161055) | Forest soil microbial communities from Barre Woods Harvard Forest LTER site, Petersham, Massachusetts, United States - Inc-BW-C-7-M | ecosystem: Environmental > Terrestrial > Soil >...
CGAGCCAACGGATGTTGTTCCAGTAATGCGAGTAAAATGCGCTCGCTCCAGAGTGGCATAGACCGACTTCCGAGCAAAGCTAGCTCTTGTGTGACGATCGCAATATCGAGTGCCCCGTTGCAAAGCGCGGTAACCCGCGATCTCTCCTTTAGACAAACATCTATCTGATCGAATCGCGTTTGGTAGTCGACCAGCGTGGCGCGTAAATTCCCAGCTGAGAGTGACGTATAGAAGCCAACAGATAGCTTTCCGGATTTGCCAGAGCCGGTGCTTTGCGTGTTCTTCACTAAAGCTTCGATTTGACCCAAGATTGATCGAGCGGTTCGAAGGAATTCGCGGCCAGCGATCGTTGCCTGCACACCACCGCTTGATCGGTCGAAGATAATCAAACCAATTGAATATTCTAATTGACGAATGCAGCGACTTAGCTTTGATTGCTGGAGCCGCATTGCTTCGGCAGCTCGCCTAAAGCTGCCATGATCGGCCGCTGCCACAGCATATCGAAGATGCCGCAGATCGATAGCGGAAGTTGAAGTAACGCCAAGCTTTACATCCAAGTCCGCTGCATCCATCATTGCGCGACCCAAGGTTGAAAGCTGGCAGGATGTAAATCAATTGAGACTTTATTTCAGCAATAATGTTTAATTTCCCTTCTTAACCAGCCGATTTTTGAAAGAGCCCTATTGAGTGCGCGCTCGAAAATGTGGGCACAAAGCTATCTTACTGCCGTCTGCCACAAAACGGTAATGCAATCGTCATTCACTCGGGCGATTTTGGTATTCATCCGTCATCGGGACTGCTTATCGCGCGACCGGCCGCGCTCTCGCCGCGATAGGCAATCAGGTCGGAGCCGCCGCCTCCTTGGAGGTAAGGCGGCGGCCCGATCGCGCTGGTCTAGTCGGTCTGGGAGTCAGGCTACGCCGCCCCGAGGCGCGGTCAACAGGATTGTTGGCACAAGAAGGCGGGAAGTCTTCCCGGGCAGCTCCACCGCACCGCGGGGGTCTGGATCGCCGCGATGTTCCCACTCCTGAACCCGACATCCGACAACAACGCCTTCCGGGTCGTTGTACTCAAGCCGTTAGCCGCTTTCTCGCTGGCGAACACTTGCTGATAATCGGGATCGCCTGGAAGGGCATCGATGTTGATGTAGACCCACACTGTTTTCTGCACCGCCAGTCTTTCATGATGGCGCTATTTCCCTCTCGACTTTTTCGCCGTCGATTTTGATCTGAGCGAGATCCCCAATCGCTTTGCCACTTTCTCAGTCACCTCGGACGATCGTCCCAGCAACTTCGCGACCTCCTCCAACTTTTTGGTCGCTCTGGCGATTTCGATCAGCTTGCGTTGTTCGCGTAAGTCCACCTACCGGCTTTCGCCGACCAAGCCGCCGATGCGCGGAACCGTTCGGTGGCCATAGCGATATCCCCTGCCAACTATAACGTCGTATTGCGCCGATCGGACGGACGGCCAAGCCGCTGGATGTTGGGCCTCGCGAGATGGCCAACGCTAGCCGGCGCGATCAGAAACAAACGGCCCCGCGCGAAGCGGGGCCAGGTTCAAGCTTGGAGACTAGACATCAAGGGCTTCAGAGTATGACAACCCCAGGGAGAACCTACGCCGGCAGCCACCACGCGTCCATAGGAGAGTGCGGCCCATTAGTGACCCTCGCTGACGATGTTGAACGTTGACGGTTCCCCGTGTCATTCGAAGTTGACCGCGGCGGCGCTTGAACTCGTCCGAAAGATGAGCTCGATCATTGGAACACGTTGTTGATGCACGGCTGCCATGCGCCAGCCGATGGCTGTGCATGTTATGGTTGCATATCGGCTAGATCACGCGTCAGGGCTCAGTCTGGAGATGGCAATCCATCGCCTGATGCAAAACAAGGCGTTTGCACAAGAGGACATCGATCGGCTCGTTGCCGCCTTCGAGGATGCGCTGTGCGTGCTCGATATCAAGTACCGCGACGATCCCATCGCCGAACAAGTAGCAAAGAACATCATCGAGGTCGCGCAAACCGGGGTTCGCGATCCCCACGAAATAACGAAGCTCGCTTTGGTTGAGTTTCTATCGGCAAAATCCCCACCGCGGCCGCTCATGCCGATAAGCTTCTCGCGGACGCACAGCGCTTGGGCGCCGACGATCTCCTACTTGAGGGTCATCACGCGAAGTGGGGGACGTCGCTTTGGTGCGGCGAATTCACCGCTGCGGACCTGCATACTCAACAAGGCACCTCACGATATGACTGCACGCAGCATCATGCCCTTGCGTTCACCTTTAGGGAATTGAGCCGGCGTGCGGTCGCCGGTCGGCGATATCTCTAATTCCGCCTCGTAAGCGCTTGCCCGACTCGGCAGACGCGAGTATCCACGGTTCCCCTTCACGCAAAGGGCGAATCGGTCTCAGTATGAAACCCAAGCATTGGGATACGGTCGGCGACGCGCACCTATTGTCGGTCGAACTGACGACCGACAATCCGGAGACGCTGGAGAACTTGGTGCCGTATGTTCCGAGCGCGCCGGGCGAGACCTTCGTCGAATTCGCCTACGATCTCCGGAAGCTCGAAAGGCCGAAGTTTCGATGCGCCCATTGCCACCAGCGTCATCTGGCCGGCGTCGTCGTTAACAAGGATGGGCAGCGCTTCCTGGTGGGACACGTCTGCGGAGCTCATATCTACGGGACAAACTTCGCCGTCCTTAAAAAGGACTACGACGCTGCCGTCGTTCGACAGGATATCTTGAGGCGCGTGAGGGAAATCCGTGGCGCGGTAACCCAGTTCCTCGCTTGGCTGGACACACCGGCGTTTTCGCGCGATACGATCGCTTTAAGCAGCAGTTTCGCGCTACGATGCCGTGGCTCCGCGAACAGCTGAAGTGGCACACCAACAATGCCGGTCGTCGCATCGGCGACGTAGCCCTTCCTGCCACGCTCTTTGACGGGTACACCGATCCGTATCCGGTGTTCACGACCGCAGCGACCGACATCTCCAAAGACGCCCTTCTCTTCATCGGGAAGTTGGAGATTCAAAAGGAGACTTCTTTCGTAATTGAACGGCTTCAAACGTCTGTTTCTAAGATCGAGCGGACAGTCGATCAGTTGCGGGAGCTGGAAGACTTCTTCCAACCATCGTGCCTCGCTGGCATCTGCGAATGGGCGGCACGCAGGGATGGGAACGCCCGAGCTTAATGCTGATTTCACGTCACGAAGGCAAGCAATCGACCGTAGTAAGGATGCCCGGGGGCTACGCTGTGCCGGACCTTTCGTCTCTCCTCGCGTTCCGAGCAGCGATCTCGGGGCTGTCGCAAAAGCAACGAAAGTGATCTTCCAGGCGAGGACACATGAGCACTGAACTTCGCTTCAGAGGAGCGGGCTTAGCGATACAAGTAGTCAAGCCACCAACTTTAGGACAAACAGCAGTTCGTCGTGTCGGTGGTTGCGTATGATTCCCTCCCTGGGCACCAACGTTCCCACTGCCGCTTGGCCTAGCTAAGCTAGCGGATGCTTGTGCAATCATCGCCGCACAATCCAGAACAGATGTTCAGTCCAGAGTTCCAGCGCAGCTCGCATTTCTGCTTGGTAACGAGCCCGATTGTATACCCCGGCGACGCCGGCGCGATGACCGCTCACGTGGTTCAAGATCGCCTCCACGATATGCGGCAGAACGCTCAACCGGTCCGCCATCACGGTTGCAGCCGTGCGGCGGAGATCGTGAACGGTCCAACGGGGCACCGGCTTAGCACCAACGTCTACCGTCTTCCGCGCTGCAAGAATACGCGCATCAAGCGCTGCCTTTGACTTGGACCAGCCAGAAAACCCTCGATGCTGATCGCCCTCTCGGCGAGGGCCATAGCCAAAGACATGGTCGCGGTCAGCCCGGCGAGGCGGGAGCAGAACCAGGGCCGCGGGGACGAGCGGCTGCACGTGTTCACGATGGTTTTTGGTCCGAGCACTCGGTAAGATCCATTGCTCGGCCGCGGTATCCAGCTCCGGCCATTGCATTCCACCGACTTCATCCCGCCGCTGAGCGGTGAGAATCAGCAAGCGCACTATACGTCCGTAGTCATCATCTCCGCATGCCTTCCAAATTTCGGCTAACTCGACATCGGATAGCACCCGGTCCCTGGACTTCGGCTGTTCGGGACGGTTCGTGCCGTGCACCGGGTTTGCCGGGATGTCCAGCCCCTCTCGAATGGCCCAATTAAACATAGTGGACAAAGCTGTTCGCGCGCGGGCGGCGGAGACCGCTCCATTCTCTATTTCGATATCGGCGACTCGTGTTGCAATATGACGGCGGCTGATCTTGAATACAGAGAGCGAGTGCAGCGGCTTCCAGGCGTTCAACAAGTAGCGGGTGTTTTCCGAATGCGTGCGGGGACGCTGTTTCTTTTTGGCCACCCCGAGGTATTGATCGGTGACGCTCACCGTTGCGCTGTCATTGTCGATGTTGCCCACGGCTAGCCACGCTTATACTGACGAGGAGCAGCAGGCCTGCCAACCAGACGCCATGCGGATCTGCGGCGCCTATATCCCGGATGTCGACCGCATCACGGCCTGCATGATCGAGAACAAGTCGCAGCTCTCGCCGGAATGCCGCAAATTCTTCCACGGCGGCCCTGAGCCGGACGAAGCGGTCGCTCCGCCCGCAGCGCGCGCGGGCAAGCCCATGAGCGTCAAGCCCGGGGCAACGACCACACGAAAGTCGAAGACGAAGGCCAAGAAAACGGTAAAACCGGACGCGACCTGATTCGCGAGACGTCGCCGGATTCGCTTTCGGCCGCGCCTTGTCATCGGCCGGGCTGCTTTTGTTCGCGCTGCACTCCGGTATTTTACGTGAAAGCGATGCAGCGTGCTGATATACGTGCTGCCTCTGGTTGCGATCGCGATTCGCGTCGTCTTTCGTGCCGTGAAAGTGCGTTATCCCGAGTGGCGTGAAAGCCTTCGCAGGAAATACTCTCCCTGCTGCTTCAAACCTCTGCTTTTTGCGCTCTCGTTTTGGTTGAATGGCCCCTGTGACTCAAAAGCCAGCCTGATTGGTTTTTCGGTGGCTTAGCCAAATTTGGCCTTAAATTTTTCTTTCACGAATCACTTCGCTGATTCATTTTCACTACCTGGGGTCAATCTGGAGGCCAAGGGAATGAACGTAATTGTTTTCGCATCACGAAAAGGTGGTTCAGGAAAGAGTACCCTGGCCGCCCATCTTGCTGCGCAGATCAAGGCGACCAAGCCATGTCTGCTCATCGACGCCGATCCACAGGGGTCGTTGACGCTATGGCACAAGCTGCGCGGCACCAACGAACCGCCGATCAAGTCGGCCGTCAATTCTGTCAGCGGCATTCTCGCAGCGGCGAAACGCGACGGAGTCGAATGGGTGCTGATCGATACGCCGCCGAATCTGTCGGCCGTCGTCGACGACGCCATCAAGAACGCCACCATGGTCATCATTCCGGCGCGGCCCGGCGTATTCGACGTCAACGCGGTGCAGGAAACGATTCAGATGTGCCGCTCGGCGCGCAAGCCCTACGCAGTGGTGCTGAACGGCGCGCCGGCGCGCAGGGACGACGCCGAAAGCCCGATCGTTACCATCGCGCGCGAAGCGCTCGCCAAGTTCCGCGCGCCGGTGTGGGGCGGCCAGATCACCAACCGCGCCGATCTCTTGATGGCGCTGAGCCAGGGCGAAGGCGCCCGTGAATATTATGCGGAAGGCCGTGCGGCCGCCGAGATCGGCCGACTGTGGGCCGCGATCGAACGCTCCGTGAAGGCGATCCGCGGGAACGCGTCGGCAAGCGGCGCGATGCACAAACAGGCGGCGTGATTTCATCACACCGCCATTTTTTTTAATGTCAATGCCAAAGAACGCGCGGGCTCCGCGCGTTTTTTACGTGCGCATAGTCCGGACCCGCAGGGCCGCGTTAGCGCAAAGTGGGTAGCGGTTTTCCCTCGCGACAAACGCTACGCGTTTGCGCGGAGATTATGCGCAAAAAAGGCTTACGCCACCATCAGCATGTAGAACACGATCACCGGCGACAGGCACAGGATCACCGACCAGATCCCGAGTGCCCAGAGAATGTCCTCGATGGTAAAGTCCCGCCGTTCGACAGCCAGTTCTTCTTCCTGGTCGCCAGCGACCGGAATATTCACGACTTGGTAATTCACGACGCCCCCGCGCTTTTTTGTTATGGGGACGGTGATACGCGAAAGCCTTTAAAATCCCGGTCGCGATTTTGCTCGGATTTGAGCACAGGTGCTACCACGGATTAACCAGCGCGGCAGCATCTGGGCAAGGCGTGATGGGGCAAGGTTGAGTTGAAGACGCAGTGACGGTGCACCTCTCCCCTTGTGGGAGAGGCATAGGCCGCCTTCGGCGGCCGTCCTAAATAACGCCGAAGCAGAGCTTCGGCTATGTCGCATCGAAAGATGCGATCCGGGTGAGGGGTTTCTCTCCGCCTGGTAAACTCTATTTGGTGCCCGCGGATGCAGACCCCTCATCCGTCGCGGACTTCGCATAGCCGATGCAAAAGCATCGGCGTTTTAAAGAACGGCGGCCGGAGGCCGCCTATGGCCACCTTCTCCCACAAGGGGAGAAGGAACAGAGTTTGCGGCAGGGCCGATTCAAGCAAAGTTAATGGCGATCACGCGATCAAGACGCGGATGACGAAAACCGGCACGAAGCCGATCATCACCGCCCAGAAACAGAACGACGACACCACCACGAAATCCCGCAACGTCTCGCGCACGGCCGTTTGCATTCGCATGCTCATTGGTTTCCCCCCGGTGTTTTTTGTAAGTCCGAGGCAATCCAATACGCTTGGCGGCTTAAGCTTGCCGCCGTTTTAGGCAGCGAATGCGAGCGGTTGCTTTCATCCCGCATTAACCAGACGAGTTTCTTGAGGCGCGGCCGACAACCCTTCCATTTCGCGATCGAGCCAGACGGCCAATTCCGCGCTCACCTCCACGATCGGCGAGCGCACCTCGGCCGAGGCAATCAGCCCGCTGCGCGCCAGCCAGTACTTTGCCGGCGCCGGGCTCGGTTCGGTAAACAGAAGCTTTGTAAGACCGGCGACGCGTTGCCAGCACGCCGCGGCCGCGTCGTGGCTGCCTTCTCGCAAGAGCGTTTGGACCAATGCAAAACTTTCGGTCGCGACATGGGCCGACAGCAGGATGGCGCCATCGGCGCCGTCGGTGAGCGCGTCGAAATATTGCGCGTCATCGCCGTTCAGCACGCGAAAACCTTCCGGGCGCCGACGCAGCAGGTCGATCGATTGCGCGCGGTCGGCGCAGCAATCCTTCAAACCGACAATGTTCGGATGCTGGGCAAGACGCAGCAGCGTCTCGTTGGCGATGTTGACCGAGGTTCGATAAGGGATGTTGTAGAGCACGATCGGCCATGACGCGTGATCGGCGAGCGCACTGAAATGCGAGAGCAGGCCGCGCTGCGATGGCCTGAGATAATAGGGCGCCGAGATCAGATAGCCGTCGATCGGCCACGCCGCGGTCTCGTCCAGCATCTCCTGCATCTTGTGGGTGGCGGCACCGGCAAGGCCGAGGCATACCGGCATGATGCGGGGCAGCATTGCAAGCTCGGCACGAACGGCTGCGACGAGGTGCTCGAGTTCGTCGAACTCGAGCGTCAGCCCTTCGCCCGAGGTCGCCGCCAGGATGAATCCGTCGACGGGGCCGCTTGCGTAGTGCCGCACCAGGCGCCGCAACGACAATTCGTCGAGCGCGCCATCGCGAAAGGGTGTCACCAACGGCAGCCAGAGGCCTTGCAGGCGGTTTCTCAAATCGGTCATTTCTCCATCTCCTCTTGGTTTGAATGCCGGAGACGGGGAAATAAAAAACCCCGCACACACGGCGGGGTCCTTGATCGGGGCTGATGCGAAGTTTTTACCGCGCGCGCCGATCCAAAGCCCCCGGGCGGGTGGCTTTTTTCGACGACAGGGCGGCGCACGACTTCGTGATCATGTGGTGATGATGAGCGCTGGTGCGAAATCTGTCAACGACGCGCTCACGACGACGCGATTGCAGCGGCATGACGAGACACAAGAAAAAAAGCCGGGCCCAAGAGAGCCCGGCTTAGGTATTGGCCACGTGAGGCCGACACAATCACCTTCCAAGAGGGATTACTGAGCTCTCGCGCCACTGGAGGAGGGGGACAAATGCGCAACGCGAATGCTCAGCGTGCTAACAATATTGTCCCTGCTTGCGCCACGCGGCAACCGCCCGAGCCGCATGTCAGTCATGCGCAAAATCAGGCCGGAAAAGCAGGTTGCATCAGGACGGCCAGCGCTGCGCCTTGCTCACCACGAAGTCGCGGAACACCTGCACCCGCGCCACGGTTTTCAGCTCTTCCGGATAGACGAAATAGGTGTCGAGCTGGATCGAATCGGACTCGCCGAACAGTTGCACCAGACGGCTGTTTTCCTCGACCAGGTAATCGGGAAGTGCTGCGATGCCGAGCCCCTGCTGGCACGCGCGCACCAGCCCCAGGATCTGGTTGACCTTGAAATAGGCTTCGCGTGGACCAGAGCCGTTGCGGCCGGCTTCGATCAACCAGCTGCGGTTTTGCAAATGTGTCGGCACGTTGGAGTCGGCGAGCATGATGATGCGGTGGGAATCCAGTTCGTCGAGCGTGCGCGGCGTGCCGAAGCGTTTGATGTATTCCGGCGAGCAATAGGCGTGAAAGCCCATCGCGAACAGCTTGCGCTGGATCAGGTCCGGCTGCGTCGGCTTGCGGGTGCGGATCGCCACATCCGCCTCGCGCATCGAGAGGTCGAGATCGTCGTCGGTGACGATCAGCGAAATCCGGATCTCCGGATAGAGCGAGGTGAATTCGCCGAGCCGCGGGATCAGCCAGTTGATGCCGACGCCCGGCGTAGTGTTGACCTTGAGGTCGCCGCTCGGCCGCTCGCGGCTGTCGGTGAGCTTGGCGCGCGCCGCCTGCAGCTGCATGAACACGTCATGCGCGGTGCGGAACAACAGGTCGCCCTGCTCGGTGAGGATCAAGCCGCGGGCGTGGCGGTGGAACAGCGAGACCGAAAGCTCCTGCTCGAGCGCGCTGACCTGGCGCGAGACCGCCGATTGCGAAAGTCCAAGCTGCTCGCCGGCATGCGTGAAGCTGCCCGCTTCCGCCGCTGCGTGAAACACTTTCAGCTTGTCCCAATCCATATCCGTAAATCCGTCCCGTGATCTGGCCATCAGTTCATTCCGCCGCCGCGCGCTCGCTGGCGCGCAGCGCTATAAATCGCTCGGCTTCCAGGGCAGCCATGCAGCCGAGGCCGGCGGCGGTGACCGCCTGGCGATAGACCTCGTCGGCGACGTCGCCGGCGGCGAACAGGCCGGGCACGGAGGTCGCGGTCGAATTCGGCGCCACCTCGACATAGCCGGAAGGTTTCAATTTGACCTGGCCGATCACGAGATCGGTCGCGGGCGCATGTCCGATCGCGATGAAGACGCCGTCGGCGGGCACTTTCGTGAGCGCGCCGTTCCTGATGTTCTTCAGCCGCACATGGGTGACCTTGGCCGGATTCTCGGCGCCCGCGATCTCGTCAATGACGCTGTCCCAGATCACCTTGATCTTGGGATTCTTGAACAGGCGGTCCTGCAGGATGCGCTCGGCGCGGAAGTGATCGCGCCGGTGCACCAGCGTGACCTTCGAGGCGAAGTTGGTGAGGAACAGCGCCTCCTCGACCGCGGTGTTGCCGCCGCCGACCACCACGACTTCCTTGCCGCGATAGAAGAAGCCATCGCAGGTGGCGCAGGCCGAGACGCCAAAGCCCTTGAACTTCTCCTCCGACGGCATGCCGAGCCAGCGTGCTTGCGCGCCGGTGGCGAGGATGACGGTGTCGGCGAGATAGACGTCACCGCTGTCGCAGGTCAGCCGGAACGGCCGCTGCGCGGTTTCGAGTTTGGTGACGAGATCGGTGACGATTTTGGTGCCGACATGGGCGGCCTGCTTTTCCATCTGCTCCATCAGCCAGGGGCCCTGGATGACGTCGGCAAAGCCCGGATAGTTTTCCACGTCGGTGGTGATGGTGAGCTGGCCGCCGGGCTGGATGCC
>Ga0210402_10006827_pt1 | contig 10057 bp, 7 predicted proteins | sample IncBWC7MmetaG_FD_161055 | JGI IMG/M metagenome (GOLD analysis project Ga0210402, IMG submission 161055) | Forest soil microbial communities from Barre Woods Harvard Forest LTER site, Petersham, Massachusetts, United States - Inc-BW-C-7-M | ecosystem: Environmental > Terrestrial > Soil >...
CGCTGAAATATTTCCATGCGGATGCCGTGCTGTGGACGAATTTTGCCGAGGATCATCTTGAGCGCCATGGCACGCTGGGAAAATATTTTCTGGCGAAGTGGAACCTCGTCGCGCACACCAAGCCCGGGGCGGTTTTTGCCGGCAGTTCCGTGACGCGCTGCGCTGAAAAATTCGGCTGTGCGCTTTCGCCCAATGCCGCGGTCGCAAGCGAAGACCGACCCCACGACCCGAGCCTCGCCGGCACGCCGTTCGCCGGCTATCCGCAGAGGGAAAATTACCTGCTGGCCGCCGCTTGGTGGCGCCGTGAACAACTTCCGCCCGAGGCCCTCTTGGCCGCCGCCCGCAGCTTTAGTCTTGGCCCCCACCGCCTGGCCCGGGTGGCCGGGCACGACGGCGTCGTTTATTGGAATGATTCCAAGGCCACCAACTTCCATGCCGTCGAGGGCGCGCTCGCGAATTTCCCCCGTCCGGTGCTGCTCATCGCCGGCGGCCGGGGCAAGGGCGGTGACCTTTCCAGTTTCGTCGGCCGCATCGCTCCACGAGTGAAATTCGCCTTTTTGCTGGGCGAAACGCAGGCCGCCATGGCGGCCGCTTGCATCGCTCATGGAGTGGCCTGTGCGCCTTGCACCACGCTCGCAGACGCGGTCGAGCGCGCAGCGGCCACGGCTGCACCGGGCGATCACGTGCTCCTCAGTCCCGGCTTCGCCAGCTTCGATATGTTCCGCAGTTACGAGGACCGTGGCGCACAGTTTGAACGCCTTGTGAATAACTTGGGGACAACTATTGCTTTTCGCTAGCCTTTACCCACTACTTCAACCCATCGTTTACCAATGAAAATACTCAGAATCCTTGGCATTGTTGCCGCCGCCCACGTCGTGGCGATCACCCTCCTTTTCGCCATCCAAGGCTGCAGTTCCACCAGCAAGTCGGTGCCGCCAACGGTTACGGCCACGACGGACAATCCTTCTGCCGCCGTGCAGTTCAACTCAGCCAATGATCCCGCGCCGGTCACGCCGCCCGCTGGAGCTGATTTGAATCCGGCCACTGTGCCTGAGGCGTCGCCGGTTTCACTGGCCAGCTCGCCGGTGCTTTACAGTCCCACCCGGCCGGGCACGTCCGCCGCCGCCGCGATCGAAGCCTCCACGCCGCTTTCCAACGTCACGCCGGTTGCAACCTACGTGGTCGCGAAGGGCGACAGCCTCACAAAAATTGCCGGCAAATATCACCTCACTCGCAGCGAGCTGGCCAAGGCCAACGGCCTCAAGGGCAATGCCACGATCAAAATCGGCCAGAAACTGATCATCCCCGGCAAAGCCTCGCCCGCGGGAACAACGTCCGCGGCCGCCTCTGCCACGGATGCTGGAACATCAGGCGCTACCCTCTACAAAGTGAAAGCTGGCGACTCGCTCCGGCTGATCGCCAAGCACAACGGCACCACCCTGGCTGCGCTCAGGTCGCTCAACCATCTGAAAAGCGACAGCGTCCGGGTCGGCCAGCAACTCAAGATTCCTTCCGGTGCCACGCCTGCGGTTTCCCCGGTTGCCGCAGAAACGGCCGCCACGCCTGATACCACCACGGCGGCACCGGTGAAGAACGCCGATGGACTTGTCACGCACACCGTGAAAGCCGGCGAAAAACTTGGCACCATCGCCAAGAAATACGGCGTCACCGTCGGCGAACTCGCCACGGCCAATAATATTTCCGATCCCGGAAAAATCCGCGCCGGCCAGCAACTCGTCATTCCCAATGGCACCGCCGCCAGCAGCAAACCGGCCACAGTCAGCACGCCGGCGGAGACCGAGACGCCGACCCCTTCCGCCAGCGGAGATCTTGACAACGGCCTCAAGCCCACGGCCACCGAGCCGCCTGTCATCAAGGTGGACGACGCCACGGCCGCGCCCGCGCCAATGCCTGACGCGCCTCCGCCAACCACGGACAACTCCGCCACGCCGACAACTCCCTGATATTCATCCATGCCTGATGCTGCTGATTCGCCCCGGCCGCGGTTCACGATCAACCCGGTTGCGATCATCGTCGTCTGCGCTGTCGGCCTCACCATCCTCGGGCTCACGATCCTTTTCAGCGCGAGCGCCTATTTCAAGGAAGGGCCGTATTACTACCTGGGCAAACAGCTCGTGGGCGTGGTGCTCGCCGTCGGGCTCGGCTGGATCGCAAGCCGGGTAAACCTTGATTATCTGCGCCGCTACGTGTGGATCCTCGGCGGAGTCACGCTTTTCCTTCTCGTCGCCGTGCTCGTGCCGCATCTGGGCGTCTCGGTCAAGGGCAGCCGGCGCTGGCTTGGCTTCGGGCCGTTGCGTTTGCAGGTTTCCGAGTTCGCCAAGCTCGCGATGGTCTTCTGCCTTGCGCACTATGTTGCGATCAACCAGACAAAAACCGACGAGATCAAGCGCGGGTACCTTTACCCGCTGGGGATCATCGGCGTTTTTGCGGCGCTGGTTTTGAAGGAACCCGATTTTGGCACGGCGGCGTTGCTGCTCGTGGTCGGGCTCACGCTGCTGTTTCTCGCCGGCGCCAAGTGGCGTTTCATCGTGCCAACGATTTTTCTGGCGTTGGTTGTTTTTGCGGTGGCGATGGCCCACAACGCCAACCGCCTCGGCCGCTTCGTGGCCTTCCTCGATGTCGAGGGCAACAAGCAGGGCGGCACCTACCAGCTTTATCAATCCGAGGCGGCCTTTGCGGCGGGCGGCGTCGATGGCGTGGGCCTCGGCAACGGCCGCCAGCAGCATAATTTTCTACCCGAGGCGAACAACGATTTCATCGCCGCGGTCGTGGGCGAGGAACTCGGACTGTGGGCCACGCTCGGCGTCTTGCTCCTGTTCACCACGATGTTTGTCGCCGGGCTGGTGCACCTGCGCCGCGCGCCAAACCTGTTTCAATTTCTCCTCGCCACCGGCTGCCTGCTGCTCATCTGCCTGCAGGCCATCGTCAACCTCGGCGTGGTCACGGGCCTTTTCCCGACCAAGGGCATGTCGCTGCCGTTCATCAGCGCCGGCCTGTCGAACCTGCTCCTGATGGGCCTGCTGCTCGGCATCCTCGCCAACACCCAGCGCATCTGGTCGCGCCCGGCGCTCACCGTGGCCGGCGGCGAGTTCAAGGAGGTGTTCGCGTGAGCAAAAAAATCCTCATCACCTGCGGCGGCACGGGCGGGCATCTCGCGCCGGGCATCGCGCTCGCCGAGGGGCTCACCGCGCGCGGCCACGCCGTCACGCTTTTTATCAGCCAGAAAAAAGTGGACGCGCGTCTCGTCGAAAAATATCCGCATTTCAACTTCGTGCCCGTGCCCGGCACGGGCTTCTCGTGGCAGCCGTTTGCCTTCATCCGTTTTGTCACCTCACAAATCAGCGGCATTATTTTCACTCGGCGGGCGGTGCGGCGGATGCGGCCCGACGCCATCGTGGGCTTTGGCGGTTTCACTTCGGTCGCGGCCGTGATCACGGGCCGGATGCTCGGCACTCCCGTGGTGCTGCACGAGGCCAATCGCGTGCCGGGCCGCACCGTGCGCCTGCTCGGCCGCCTGGTGCAGCGCGTCTATCTACCGCCGGGCGTGCGACTGTCCAGTGTGCGGGCTTCGGCCACGCGCCCCGCCGGCCTGCCGGTGCGCCGTGAAATTTCGCGCCAGCCGCGCCTCGCCGCACAGGAACGCCTCGGCCTCGATGCCAATCAAAAAGTACTCGTTGTTTTTGGCGGCAGCCAGGGCGCCGCGCCGCTCAACGACTGGGCGCGCAGCCAGCTCGACCGCCTCTCGCATGCCGGTGTGCAGGTTTACTGCATCACCGGCCTCGACAAGGGCCGGCACGAGATCCTGGAGCTAAGCACGCAGGCCTTCGCGCCCATCCGCGCGGTTTTCACGCCGTTCTGTGACAATGTCGCGGATCTGCTTTCCGCCGCCGATCTCGTGGTGGCCCGGGCCGGCGCCGGCACGATTGCCGAACTCATCCGCTGCACCACGCCCGCCATCCTTGTGCCGTACCCCCATGCGGCCAACGATCACCAACGAGCCAACGGCGCTTTTTTTGAAAAGCAGGGCGGCGGCCTTGTCGTTGACCAGGTGTTTCTCGCCACGCTCCACGCCGAGGTGCTGGATGTGATTTTCAACGACTGGCTGTTGCGCAAATTCCGCGACAATCTCTCACGGATGGATCACGCTGCGTCGCTCGAGCAGCTGCTCGACGACCTCGACCAGCTGCTCGATCCACCTTCCGCCGGGAAAATTCCTGCCACAAGCCCGCCGTCCCCGGTCCAGCCCCACGCTGCATAAAATGAGACCGGTTCCCCCTCCACGGCTTTTTTCGCGCGACGTGCGCCAGATCCACTGCATCGGCGTGGGTGGCATGGGTGTCGGTCCGCTCGCGATTTATCTCGCGCAGCTTGGCTTTGACGTCACCGGCGAGGACGACGCGTTGGTTGAGCCGATGCGTGCGCTGCTCGTCCGTGAACGTGTGACGGTTGTGCCGTCCGGCGCGGTGCCGGCCGGTTGCGAGCTCGTGGTTTATTCATCGGCCATCGCGCCATCGCATCCTGCCCGCGCGGCGGCGGCCGCAAGGAGTCTGCCGCTGGTGCGCCGCGGTGAACTTTTGGCTGAGGTGCTGCGCGGAAAAAAACTCGTCGCGGTCTGCGGCGCCCATGGCAAGACCACGACCACGGCCATGCTGGTCACGGCGCTGCGCCGCGCCCAGTTTCCCGCCGGCTGGATGCTCGGCGGTCTCTTTGCCGACGACGCCGTGCCGCCTGCGCGCGCCGGTTCAAGCGACTGGGTCGTGGCTGAAATCGACGAAAGCGACGGCACCATCGACGCCTTTTCGCCGGAGATCACGCTCGCGACGAATCTCGACTGGGATCATCCCGACCACTATCGCCGCTTGGACGACTTCGCGATGGCGTTCGCCGCGCTTTTTGCGCGCACGAAATCCGCCGTGCTGGTGTCCGATGCCTGCGCGCTGTCGCAACGCCTGGTGGCCGCAACGCACCCGGATGCGCCCCGGCCGCAATTTTTCTCCTTTGGCCGCAGCGCCGATTTTTCCAGCGAGAGCACCGGCGAAACCGGCGAGCATCTGCGGCTGCGCCTCGGCGGGCGCTTTTCAATTTCCGAGGCGCAGGTTCGCGCCCGGGGCGAATTCAATGCCGCCAATGCCACGGCCGCGCTGGCCGCGGCCCAGCTCATGGGCGCCGAACTTGCGCCGCGCCTGCTGGCCGATTATGCCGGCGTGTGCCGCCGGCAAAGCGTGATTCACACGGCGCCCGGTCTTACCGTGCTCGAGGATTACGCGCATCATCCCTCGGAAATCCGCGCGTTGCTCGCGAGCTTGCGCCACCGGGTGGGGGAGCGCGGCCGGCTCGTGGTCCTGTTCCAGCCGCACCGTTTCAGCCGCACCGCGCAGTTCAAGGCCGAGTTTGCCGCCGCGCTCGCGCTGGCCGACCGGGTGCACCTGCTCGACGTGTATGCCGCGGGCGAGGCGCCGATCGCGGGCGGCACCACCGCCGACATCTACGCGGAGTTGAAAAAAAATTCCGCGGGGTTGTCGGTGGACTACCTGCCCGGCGACGATGCGGCGCTTTTCCGCGCGCTCAGCCGTGGGTTGCAGCGCGGAGACCTTGTCGCTTTTGTGGGCGCAGGTGACATCGATCAAAAAGCGCGTGCCTGGCTCGAGCTGCGCCGCTCAGAAGAAATGAAAGCAAAAATTTGGGACGACTTTGCCGACGCGCTGCGGCCCCGGCTTTCCGCCGGGATGCGGCTGCTGCGCGAGGAATCGCTCGCAGCGAAGACGACGATGCGCGTGGGCGGCGCGGCGCGGGTTTATGCCGAGCCGGCCACGGCGGAAGATTTGCAGGTTTTGTTGCGCGAGGCGCACGCACACCACGTGGAAATTTTCCTCCTGGGCCGCGGTTCCAACCTCATCGTGCCCGACGAGGGCGTGGACGGCCTCGTGATCGCGCTTTCGCATGAAAACTGGCAGCGCTTCGAGCCGCGGCCGGGCGGACAGGTCTGGGCGGGCGCGGGCCTGCGCCTGAAAAACCTCTGCGGACTCGCGGGCAAGGCCGGCCTGGTGGGCTTTGAATTTCTCGAGGGCATTCCCGGCTCCATCGGCGGCGCGTTGCGCATGAACGCCGGCGCGATGGGCGGCTGGATGTTCGATGTCGTGGAGGAAGTGGAAATCATGACTCCCACCGGCGAGGTGAAGAGGCTGCGCAAGGCCGACATGCACGTGGCCTACCGCCATTGCGCCGAACTGCTCGATGCCATTGCGCTCGGCGCGCTCCTGCGCCCCGCGGCGCAGGCCGACACCGAGGCAATCAGCCGACAGATTGATGTTTACCGCCGCAAGCGCCATGAGACCCAGCCGCGCGAGCCGAGCGCGGGCTGCATTTTCAAAAATCCCGCGGGCAGTTCCGCCGGCCGTCTCATCGACGAGGCCGGGCTCAAGGGCGAGCGGGTGGGCGATGCCGAGGTCTCGACCGTGCATGCCAACTTTATTGTCAACCGCGGCCATGCCACCGGTACGGACGTCATCGGGCTCATGCGCCGCGTGCGGGCCCGCGTGCGCGAGGCGCGTGGCGTCGAGCTTGAGCCCGAGGTGTTGCTCTACGGGAAAAAATGGGAGGAAGTTTTGTGAGCACACGGCTGCCCATCATCGCGGTGTTTGCCGGCGGCACATCCGCGGAACGCGAGGTTTCGCTCGGCTCCGGCCAGGCTTGCGCGATTGCGCTCGCGCGTTCGTTTCCCACCCGGCTGTTTCAAATCGACGCCAATGCGCTCCCGGCGGAATTCGACCCGGGACAGCACGTGGTGTTTTCCACGCTGCACGGCAAATTTGGCGAAGATGGCGGCATGCAGCGCCTGCTCGACGCCGCCGGCGCGAGCTACGCGGGCTGCGATGCGACGGCGAGCGCGCTGTGCATGGACAAAACCGCCACGAAGCAACGGGTGTCCGCGCCCGGCGTGGGCGTCGTGCCCGGCGTGTGTTTTGACGCCGCCAGCAAGCCCGAGGCCTCCGCGCTCGCCGCGAAACTGGGCGGTGATGTCGTGTTCAAGCCCAACGACGAGGGCAGCAGCGTCGGCCTGCAAATTGTTTCCGGCCGGGCCGAGATCACAGCCGCGCTCGAGAAAATTTCCAACGGCCGCTGGCTGGCCGAAAGCCGCGTTTTTGGCCGTGAGTTGTCGGTCGGCGTCCTCGGCGGCCGGGCGATGGGCATCGTGGAGATCCGCCCGAAATCCGGCCGCTACGATTACACGTCGAAATATACCAAGGGCCTGACGGAGTATCATTGCCCCGCGCCGTTGCCCGACGCCACGACCGCGGCGGTGCGCCGCGCCGCCGAGACGGCTTTCGCCGCGTGCGGTTGCCGCGATTACGCGCGGATCGACTTTATGATTTCAGAAAAAAACGAAGCGTTTTTGCTCGAAATTAACACGTTGCCTGGCATGAAAGAGACCAGCCTGCTGCCAATGAGCGCGCGCAGCGCGGGGCTGGATTTCACGGCGTTGGTTCGAGAGTTGGTCATGCCCGCGGTGCAGCGTTTTGCGTCGGCCCGCATTCCCGCATGAGCAAGACCGCCCACACTGTTCCGTTCGCCCGCACCTGGCAGGACATCAGCCAGAGCGTGAATCCGCGCGCGATGTCGAAGGCCGGCCGCCAGCGCCGGGTGGCCTACACGCTCAAGTTCGCCGGCCTGGCCACCGTGATCGCCGCGGTCGCGTGGGGCGCGGTGGAAATCGCCCAGACGATCGGGGGCAGCACAAACAAGCTTACGGCCGCCGAATCGGGCACGCCGCTGAAGGACATTACTGTCACCACCGATGGCGTGCTTGACCACACCTGGGCCGGGCGCGTGCTCGCGCTGCCGAAAAATGCGAGCCTGATGTCGCTCGACCTTTACGCATTGCGCGCGCGTTTGCTCGCCAATGGCCAGGTGAGTGCCGCCGTGCTCACCCGCAGTTTTCCCGCCACCCTCACGGTGAGCATCCAGGAACGTTCGCCCGTGGCGCGTCTCCGGGTGCAGGTGGGCGATGCGCCGCCCCGCGCCTTGCTCGTGGCGCGCGACGGCACCGTTTATGCCGGGGAAAACTATGCCCCGGCGCTGCTCGACACGCTGCCCTGGCTCGACGGCGTGAAGCTGGCGCGCGTGGGCAATGGTTTCGCGCCCATCGACGGCATGGATGCCGTGGCCGACCTGCTCGCCACCGCGCGGAACCAGGCGGAGCATCTCTATCGCACGTTTGGCGTCATCTCGCTGGCCCGCCTTGCCTCGGATGGTGAACTCGTGGTGCATTCCAAGGACATCCCGGAAATCACTTTCAGCACGCACGACGATTTTTTCCAACAGCTCGCCCGGCTCGACTATGTGCTCGATCTCGCCCGCTCGCAGCCCGACAAACCGCTCAAGTCGGTCAACCTCGCCAACGGCCTGCAGGTTCCCGTGGCCATCGACACCGGGGCCCGCGCGCAAGATTCCACCCGTGCGCCCGCCTCGGCCACGCCGCTGGCGGCCAACAACGGCTTCTTCCCTTTGCAAAATTAACCCATCCCGCCCAACGTGATTTCCAACACCAAGATCGTCGGCGCCGTTGAAATCGGCACCGCCAAAGTCACCGTGCTTGTGGGTGAAATTTCCCGCGGCCGCGAACTCAGCATCATCGGCGTGGGCGAGGCGCCCTCGCGCGGCGTCATCAAGGGCGCGGTGATGGACTTCAAGGCCGCCAGCGAGGCCACGCACAGCGCGCTCCTCGCCGCCGAGCAAAGCGCGGGCACGCGCGTCGATGAAATCTATCTCGCGCAAACCGGCGGCCATCTCGAGGGCTTTGAAAACGAGGCCTCGGTCAACGTCACGGCGGCGGACAACACCGTCAGCGCGATGGACACCGACACCGTCTGCCGCCTCGCCATGGCCAAGGAATTGCCCGAGGGCCGCATCGTCGTGCACCACATCCGCCGGCCGTTTCGCCTCGACGGGCGGCTCGTGCCCGACCCGGAACATCTCGTCGGCCGCCGGCTCGACGTGAGTTATTGGACAATCCACGGCCTCGAAAGCAAAGTCGCCGACAATACGCACGTGATCAACGGATTCAGTGTCCGCGTGACCAAGCTTATTCTTTCCAGCCTCGCCTCGGGTGCGCTCATCACCACCGCCGAGGAGCGGCACAACGGCGTGCTTGCGATCGACATTGGCGGCGGCACCACGGACTTTGCGCTCTACCGCGATGGCTGCGCCTACAAAACCGGCGTCGTAGCCGTCGGTGGCGGCCATCTCACCAACGACCTTGCGCTCGGCCTGCGCGTCCAGCAGGGCCAAGCCGAGGCGCTCAAGCTCCGCTACGGCCGCGGCGTCGTGCACGCGCGCGACAAAAAAGACCGGGTCATGCTGATCGGCGATTTCTCCATCGGCGACCGCGAGTTTCCGCGCCTGACCATCGAGCAGATCACCTCTGCGCGCGTGTGGGAGATTTTTGAAGTGGTGCGCAAGAAGCTCGGCGCGTCCTTCACCCCGGAAAAAATTCCGGCCGGCGTCGTGCTCACCGGCGGGACGGCGAAACTGCCCGCCATCACCGAGGCCGCGGCCAAGGTTTTTGGCGCGAGTGCGCGCCTCGGCGAGGCGCCTTCGTGGATCGGCGAAAATTTGCGCGATCCCGGCTGCTCGACCGCCCTCGGCCTCCTGCATTTCACCCTCAACGCCCAGGCCGACCGCGCCACCGCGCCCCGCCGCCGCAGCTTGCTGAGCAAACTTTTTGCCGCCAGCTGATATGACGCCTCTCAAATGTCATTCCGCCTTTTCCTTATGTCATTCCGAGCGCCGCGAGGAATCTCAGGCCGCGCACAGGTGGATTCCTCACTTCGTTCAGAATGACAGATAAAAACTGACCATGCCACCGCCCGACGAACTTCCGCTCACCTCTGAAATTCTCGCCGACCGCAATATCGCGATCAAGCTCGTCGGCGTCGGCGGCGCTGGCTCCAACGCGGTGGACCGGCTCAAGATGGAAAACCTCGAGCGCCTGCAGCTCGCGGTCATCAACACCGATTATCAGGCGCTTTCAAGTTCA
>Ga0210402_10006829_pt1 | contig 10057 bp, 7 predicted proteins | sample IncBWC7MmetaG_FD_161055 | JGI IMG/M metagenome (GOLD analysis project Ga0210402, IMG submission 161055) | Forest soil microbial communities from Barre Woods Harvard Forest LTER site, Petersham, Massachusetts, United States - Inc-BW-C-7-M | ecosystem: Environmental > Terrestrial > Soil >...
GTGGGATATCGCCTACTACGCTGGCCTCTGGACCACGGTGCGATGGCCCGCCTCCCTCACCGATCTTGACGTGCTGTTTCTCATTCCCGTCCCCTGGATCGCGCAGGTATGGTTCCCGTTGCTGGTGAGCGGATTGACGGTCCTGGCGATTGCTCTGTCCAGCCTCGAAAAGTCCAGTATCGGAGGACCTGCCTGAGCCATGCCAACACGGTGGCTCTGGTTACCGATAACGCTGCACCACGGTCATCTTGTCCATGTTGCGAACCTGCTTCAATCTAAGACTGTGGAGAATTCCGCCTAAATCGAATCGACCGATCGAATGACTGAAACCAAGACTTCTGCGCCCGGAGCGGATTGGACTAAGTTGCTATCCGACCCTGAAATCGTGAGCCATCTCGGCGAGTTGCTGCAGGCTTACCGTGACGCCGAGCCTGCGCGCCGAAATCAGGTATTGCTTGAGATCATGCGCAAGATTAAGAGCAGAGCGCCAGGCGTGCAGCCCGCAGCGTCAACCTCTTCCGAGCCATCACCGGAGCCGCCGGTGGCGACCACGCCAGCATCGACTCCACCGTTCGAACCAGATATGTTCACTCCCTGTTGGGGCCAGGATCGTCGTCGTTATTTGCGGATGAAGTGTTTTGTCGCGGTCGAACTGCGCGTCGATGGGTCGCCGACGCCAGTTTGGGGCAACCTGTCAAACACCAGCCTGGGTGGTGGCTTCGTGGAAACTGCGACTCCCCTCAAGACTGGAGTAAAGCTGGAAATCGGACTCTGGGTGGCCAATGGAAAGATCTGGGTTAAGGGCATGATCCTCAATGGAATCGTAACCCGAAGCAATCCCACCTTTGGAGTGCGCCTCAAGTTCGACAATCTCGAGCCCGCCGAACGGGAAACCCTGCGGCAATTCTTGAAATTCGTGGAAGGCATCACCAAGAGCTATCAGAGCCAGCAAGGCTACCTGGCGCAAATGAAGCGCTAGCCATCCATCTAGGAAATCCTTTGTGTACCTTCGTGTCCTCTGTGGTTGATGAAGTGCAAACCACAAAGGACACGAACGTACACAAAGGGGAGTGATCTAAGTCTCCCCAAAGGCTGCAGCCCGATCCTGAATCTTTGTTCCGCCTCGTTCATCCTAAACATTCTCGTTCATGCTAAACATTAAGGATGCGAATCGAGGCGACAAGTCCCGCATCGAAGAAATTTCTGCTTTTCTGCTTTGATCGTCCGCACGCGCCTTTTGAAAGCTTGATAAACTGCCTGATATGGGGAAATTGCTCTATTCTCAATACCTGAGAAGGGAGTGATTGTAAAACTCTGATCACTGCGACCGAAGGGAGCGCTTTCTATGGTGGCGAGCGAGCAAACCTTGCTGACCAGCAAACAACTGGACACCCTGAGCATCAACACCATCCGCACTTTAGCGATCGATGCGGTGCAACAGGCAAACTCCGGCCATCCGGGCGCGCCCATGGCGTTGGCGCCCGTAGCCTACTGCTTGTGGCAGCAATTCCTGCGCCTTGATCCCGCCAATCCCACCTGGCCCAATCGCGACCGTTTCGTGCTTTCGAACGGCCACGCCTCCATGTTGCTGTATGCGATGCTGTATTTGACCGAGGTTCACGGAGTGAATCCGGAATATGAGTCAACTGGCGAATTTGCAGTCACGTTAGATGACATCAAGAGATTCCGCCAGATTGACAGCAGGACACCGGGACATCCCGAATATCGCCACACGGCTGGCGTGGAAACTACTACGGGGCCGCTGGGTCAAGGCATCGGAAACACGGTAGGCATGGCGATTGCCGCACATTGGCTAGCGGCGAATTTCAACCGGCCCGGCTTCGAGATTTTCAAGTACAACGTCTACGCCTTCTGCGGCGATGGCGATCTTATGGAAGGCGTAGGCGCCGAGGCCGCGTCGCTGGCCGGCCACTTGAAGCTTCCCAACCTGTGCTGGACTTATGACAACAACCGCATCACCCTGGATGGGCCCGCCGACTGGTCATTCACCGAAGATGTGGGTGAGCGCTTCCGCGGTTATGGCTGGAACGTAATTCACGTGATCGACGCGAATGATCTCGACGCGCTGGCCAAAGCCTATAACAACTTCCTAGCGACCACCGACCGACCCACGCTCATCGTTGTGAATAGCCATATCGGATATGGATCGCCACACAAACAAGATACCAATGAAGCTCACGGCGAGCCGTTGGGCGAGGAAGAAGTGCGGCTTACCAAGGAGAATTATGGTTGGCCAGAGGATGCCAAGTTCCTCGTCCCCGACGGCGTGCTTGAGAATTTTCGCCAGGGAATCGGTAAACGCGGACACGACCTGCAAAAGAAGTGGCAAGCTTCGTTCGCTGAATACACCAAGAAATTCCCCGAACTAGCGGATCAGATCAACCGCATGCAGCATCGCGAACTGCCCGACGGATGGGACAAGAACTTGCCGACGTTCCCGGCTGACGCCAAAGGCATGGCCACTCGCGACAGCGGCGGCAAGGTGCTGAACGTTCTCGCGCAAAGCGTTCCATGGTTGATGGGCGGCTCGGCGGACTTGGCAACTTCTGACCGGACGCGCCTCAAGTTTGAAGGCGCCGGAGACTTTCAACCTGGCAGCTATGCTGGACGCAATTTGCACTTTGGGGTCCGTGAACATGCCATGGCCGGAGCGATTAACGGTTTGGCGGTTTCGAAGATCCGTCCTTATTGCGGCACGTTCTTCAACTTCACCGACTACATGAAGCCTGCCGTGCGCCTAGCCGCGCTGATGGAAATTCCCACGATCTTCATTTATACGCACGACTCGATCGGCTTGGGCGAGGACGGCCCTACGCACCAACCGATTGACCAATTGGCCATGCTGCGCGCTGTGCCCGGCCTGGTGCTGCTGAGACCGGCAGACGCCAACGAAGTCGTGGAGGCGTGGAAGGTTATCATGCAACTAAAGCACGAACCCGCAGCACTGGTATTGACGCGGCAAGCGCTCCCGACGTTCGACCGCTCGAAGTATCGGCCCGCCTCAGGCGTGGCCAAGGGTGCCTACACGTTGGCCGACGCGCCCGACGGCAAGCCGGAAGTCATTCTGATGGGAACGGGAAGCGAAGTTGCTCTGTGCGTGACTGCCTACGAACAGCTCCAGTCCGAAGGAATCAAGGCGCGCGTAGTCAGCATGCCGTCGTGGGACATCTTCGAAAAACAGAGCGACGATTACAAGAAACAGGTTCTGCCGCCCGCGATAAAAGCACGAGTATCGGTCGAGGCGGCGTCCACGTTCGGCTGGTCGCAATACGTCGGACCAACTGGCAAAATGATCGGAATGCACCGCTTCGGAGCCTCCGCACCGATCAAAGATTTGCTAAAGAAGTTCGGGTTCACCCCGGACAAAGTGGTCGAAGCGGCGCGAGCAGCAATCGCGGCGTCGAAATAGAGTCGGGATTGTTGGTGCACTAAGCCTGCGACACTGCGCGCGAGATCCTTCGGGACCGGTGGTCCCTCAGGATGACGTCAAAACATAAGCCTGATGAATTGCGTCGATTTGGGTGCATTGCATGGATATGGATTTGGACGGGTTCCGCAGATTGTAGCCCGACTTAGATTTTGCCGTCATCCTGAGGGACCACCGGTCCCGAAGGATCTCGCGTGCGGTGCCGCAACTGTCAGGCAGGCTTGAGCTTCGTCGCTGCCGTAAGGCACTGAGCGTCGGCGACGCACTAATTTCTAACAAGAGAGGCATCTATGGCAACTGGAATCATCGAGACCGCAAAAGCAACCAACCCCTTGAAGGATCTGCTGAAATACGGCCAATCCGTGTGGCTGGACTACATCCGGCGCGACCTGCTCACCAGCGGCGAACTCAAGCGCCTGATTGAAGAGGACGGCCTTCGCGGCATGACCTCGAATCCCGCCATCTTCGAAAAAGCCATTGCCGACAGCACGTTGTACAGCGACATCCTGAAGTCTCTGCGATCCAGGACCGATCTCGATGCCAAAGGCCGCTACGAGATTCTCGCCATTCGTGACATACAGGATGCCGCCGACTTCTTGCGTCCGGTGTATGAAAGCTCGAAACGCCGTGATGGATATGTCAGCCTCGAAGTCTCCCCCTATCTCGCTCGCGACCCGCGGGGCACTCTGGCCGAAGCGCGAAGATTATGGAAGACCGTTGGCCGCGAGAACGTGATGATCAAAGTTCCCGGCACCGCCGAAGGCATTCCCGCGTTCCAGCAATTGATCAGCGAAGGTATCAACATCAACGTGACGCTGCTGTTCTCTCAGGAGGTCTACAAACGCGTGGCGGATGCTTATATCGCAGGCCTCGAACAATTGGCGGCGCGAGGAGGCGAGGTGAGCAAAATCGCCAGCGTAGCCAGCTTCTTCATCAGCCGCATTGACAATTCTGTGGATGCCATCGTCGGTGAGCGTCTGAAGGCCTCCAAAGATCAACGCGAGCAAGAGCAATTGAAGAGTCTCTTGGGCAAGGTTGCCATTGCGAATGGAAAACAGACCTACGTCAGCTATCAGAAGATTTTCAGCGGTGATCGCTGGAAGGCCTTAGCTGCCAAGGGCGCGCAGACGCAGCGTGTGCTCTGGGCGAGCACCAGCACCAAGAATCCGAATTACCGCGACGTCTTGTACGTGGAAGAACTGATCGGGCCGGACACCGTGAACACGATTCCACCCGCAACGCTGGATGCCTTCCGCGACCACGGGCGCCCTCGGCCCAGCCTGACCGAGGACGTTGAATCGGCCAATCGAACCATGGAGACCGTGGCTAAGGTCGGGATCTCGATGAAAGAAGTCACTGACAAACTGACGGACGACGGAGTCCGCCTCTTCGCCGAGGCCTTCAAAAAACTGCTTGAAGCCGTGGAAAAGAGCTCGAAGTGACAAACAAACATCCTGCCCTCTCCGCCGGCGAGAGGCCAGCCAAGTTCGCCAGAACCACAAAAACGATTTAATATGGCCGGGAGTGCGAATGAAGTTGCGAACGGCATCCCTTTGTGTACCTTCGTCCCCTTTGTTTTTAAGGTAATTGAGGCATCACCCCACAAAGACACTCAGGTGCACGAAGGAACAAAGATGAGGTAAGGCAAAATGGCTCAGATCGACGTAGCACCAGCCGCTCCGCAACCACCAGTCGCAAGAGTTGGCGACCCATGCGCGATGGTGATCTTCGGCGCTGCCGGCGATCTCACCCGTCGCAAACTGATTCCTGCCCTCTACAACCTGGCAAAAAGCCAGGTGCTCTCGCGCGAGTTCGCGATCGTCGGTGTAGCACGGGCGAAAATTTCCACCGAGGACTTTCGCAACAAACTCTCCCAGGACATCAAACAGTTCGCCACCGAACCGGTGGATACTGACCTGTGGGAATGGTTTGCCCGCCGCCTGTACTACCTGCCAGGCAACTTCGATGACAAGAACATTTACCCGCAACTGAAAGATCTTCTCGACAAGGTGGACAAAGACCACTCCACCCACGGCAACCATTTCTACTATCTCGCCACCGCCGCCAATTTCTTCGCGCCTATCGTGGAACAACTAGCAGCCACCGGACTCATGGAAGAAAATCAGCGTTGGCGGAGAGTCATCGTGGAGAAGCCTTTCGGCCACGACCTGGAATCCGCCAGAGCCCTCAACCAACAACTACTGCGGGTGGCGCGAGAGAATCAGATTTACCGGATCGATCATTACCTGGGCAAGGAAACGGTGCAGAACATCTTGGCCCTCCGTTTCGCCAACGGCATCTTCGAACCCATCTGGAACCGCCGCTACATCGATCATATTCAGATCTCAGTGGCAGAGACCGTCGGCGTGGAATCGCGCGGCAGTTACTACGATCAAGCCGGCGCTTTGCGCGATATGGTGCCGAACCACATCATGCAACTGATCAGCCTGACCGCGATGGAACCGCCAGTTTCTTTCCACGCGGACGCGGTGCGCGACGAGCAGGCGAAAACGCTGCATGCCATCCAACCCCTGAGTGCCGAGGAAGTGCTCACCAAAACCGTCCGCGGGCAATATGGGGAAGGCATCATCAATGGACAGCGCGTGCCCGCGTATCGTGCGGAACAGGATGTGCCTCCAGACTCCAGGACGGAAACCTTCGTCGCCATGAAGTTGCAAATCGACAACTGGCGATGGGCCGACGTTCCGTTTTATCTGCGCACCGGAAAGTGTCTGCCGGCTCACAACACCCACATGGTGATCCAGTTCCGGCGCGCCCCGTTCGTGTTGTTCCGCGACACTCCGGTTGAGACTCTCATGCCCAATCAACTGGTTCTGCATATTCAGCCGGAAGAAGGCATTTCGTTACGCTTTGCCGCCAAGGTTCCCGGCCCGGCTATGCGTTTGGGTGGGGTCGACATGAATTTCGAATATGCCGACTACTTTGGCACGCAACCCAGTACTGGCTACGAGCGCCTGTTGCACGATTGCATGATCGGCGACCCAACTCTTTTCCAGCGCGCGGACATGGTCGAAGCCGGCTGGTGTGTTGTGAGTCCCGTCCTCGATGTCTGGAAGGCGCTGCCTCCGCGCAATTTTCCCAACTATGCCGCGGGCACGTGGGGTCCGAAAGACGCCGATGATCTGCTCGAGCGTGACGGTCGCCACTGGAGGAACTTCGAGAAATGATCCTGGCAGGCGACATCGGCGGGACGAATGCAAGGCTGGCGTTCTTCGATGTTGTGAACGGCCAGTTCCGCCTGGTTTCCGCATCAGTGTTCCCCAGTCGCGAATACGCTGGCCTGGATCAGATCGTCTCCCGATTCGTCGAGACTGAAAAGCTGCAACCCGATGCGGCTTGCTTTGGCGTGGCTGGGCCGGTTCGCAGCGGGCGGGTTGAGACCTCCAATCTTCCCTGGGTGATCGAATCTAAACGTCTTGCCGACGAGCTCAACTTGAAGAAGGCAGTTCTTATCAATGATCTTGAGGCCAACGCCTGGGGAATTGCCGCTCTCGACCCCAAGGACGTGGTCTCGCTGAACCAGGTGAGAGGAAACCCCGAAGGCAACCAGGCCGTAATCTCCGCCGGAACTGGACTGGGTGAAGCCGGCATGTATTGGGACGGATCGCAATATCACATCTTCGCCACCGAGGGTGGCCATTGCGATTTCGCGCCGCGCAACGAATTGGAGATGGAGTTGTTCCGCTACCTATCCGGCCGCCATGGGCACGTCAGTTATGAACGCATTGTCTCCGGCCCGGGCCTAGTCAACGTCTTTCACTTCTTGCGAGATACCGGCCGCGGAACCGAGCCGCAATGGCTCACCGATGAGATGGTGCACGGCGACCCTGCCCCTGCCATCTCCCGTGCCGCGCTTGATGGCAAGTGTGCGTTGTGCGAACAAGCTCTCGATCTTTTCGTCTCTGTCTTTGGGGCGGAAGCGGGCAATCTTGCTCTTAAGGTGATGGCCACCGGCGGAGTTTACTTGGGCGGTGGCATTGCCCCCAAGATGCTGGCCAAGTTGTCGGGACCGTTGTTCATGAGCGCATTCGTCGGGAAAGGCCGTATGCAGCCCTTGCTCGAAGCGATGCCGGTAAAGGTCATCACCAATGACAAAGCCGCATTGATGGGAGCGGCTCGCTGCGCCGCTGCCAACGGATCTGCCTAAACGTCACGCCTTCTTTCCCGTCTTGAAGAATGTTGACTGGTTATTATCGGGCCCCCTCCAAATGGGGTCGCTTGAGTCGCAAGTGATTCGAGACCACATGGGAGATGGATGCCCAACCGAGTTCAGACTTCCCCGGCAGCAAGTGCCTAGGGAAGTGCTGGGTCAACAGACCACTTAGAACATAAAGCAGCCCGGTCAAGACGAAAATCCAGGCCGAGAGAAAATGCAGAGACCGACCCCAGCACGCTGGAATTCATGAGTGGCTTACAGCAGGATAATTCCCATGCGGATGCCCATGATCACAGCTTCGGTGCGAGTGGCGGCTCCCAGCTTGTCGAGGATGGAGCTGATGTGGAACTTGACGGTGTGGTCGGAGATGCCGAGGCGAGCCGCCATTTCGCGGTTACCAAGGCCCTCAGCGAGCATGCGTAGGACTTCAATTTCGCGGGGAGTCAGATCGTCCAGGGCGGGCGAAGGCTGAGCCGCTGGCGCGGGAATACGGGCGGCTAGATTCTGAGTCACTTCGGGATCGAGCAAGACGAAACCAGCGTAGGCGGCTTGGATGGCCGATAGAATTTCGTCCATACCAGAGTCGCGGGGGAGAATTGCTCTTGCGCCAGAGCGCAGGGCATGCGCTGTCCAATCCGCGGAAGGTTCGTCGATCAGGGCAACGACGGGAAAGCCGCTCGGAATTCGTGGCAGGGCGGCGGATTCGAATGAGCGGTTTTCATTTTCAAAGTCAAGCAGGACCACGTCCGGCTGGAGTTGCGCAGCGTATTGCGCGATCGCAAGCGGCCCATGCAGGCTTCCCGCGAGCTTTAGCAACGGAGTCTTCTTAACTAACGTTTCCAGTCCGGCACGGCGGACAGTGGAGGCAGCAGCCAACAGCACACGAATGACTCTGCCCCCGTTTCTTTTTGTCATCACAATCAATTCTGTCCGAGTGCTACTTCGCCGGGCGCTCTCCCAAGGTGATCGACAGCTCAAGAGGTGCGCCGCCACGGATTACGGTTGTGACTATCTTCTCGTTGACTTTTGCCGAAGCCAGCAAATCCTGAATATGTTCTGTGTCCAGAACTGGCTTGCCTTGTAATTCGACGATCACATCGCCCAGAACGATTCCTGCTTTGTCGGCCGGTCCGCCGGCTTCGACATGGAGGACCATCAGGCCGCCAGCCGCCGCTGACTTCAGCTTGCCCCGGAGCGCTTCGGGAATTGCGACAGGCTGCATAGCGATTCCGAGGTACGGACGGCCGACATAACCCTTATCGAGGAGTTCGTCAACGACTCGGTTGACAGTCGAAACTGGAATGGCCACGGCGCGTCCGCGGCCGAAGCCGTTGGTGTTGAGGCCGAGAACTTTGCCGTCGACGTTGATCAGAGGGCCTCCGGAAAAGCCGGGGTAAAGGGTAAGATCGAGGCGGATGCTCTGATCGATTCGACCTCCCCGCCAGGTGCGCCATTCGCCGCCCAGGCCTCCGATGATTCCGGCGCTGGCCACCAGGTTTCCAAAACGCGTGCGGCCCAACGCAAGCACGAAATTGGCGAGCCTCAGGCTGGCGGTATCGGCAAATTGTGGAACTGCCACGCCGCCGTCCTCAACTTTCAAGACTGCGAGATCGGTTCCGGGATCGCGTCCGGCGAGTTTTGCTGAGGCACGCTTTTCGCCCTGTATGAGGATTGCAATGTCATCCTCGCGGCGCACCGTGTGGTTCGCCGTGACTACCACTCCTTTGCGCCAATGAATGCCGCTTGATGGCACGCGATGTCGCCCGTGCACGGTGACGACGGATGGTCCTACTTGTTCCGCTGCGGCGGAAAGTTCCTGCGAAAATTCGGCAATTACGGAAGCCATTTCATTCTCCCTGACGGATGTGGCACGGACGATTGTTCTGTCCGTGTGAGTTTCATCATGCAAGGATCGCGAAATTCGTGCATCCGCCAAACGGGTAGCTGAACCCTGGATGATCGGCTAGTGGTCATCTGATCGCCGAGGCCGAGACAACCAGGACTTTTTACGGAGCTTTGTCGGCGAAAAGGTAAAGGTACACGGCACTCTGGATCTTAAGGCAGAGGTGATTCATGTTCTGAGCATCGAGGTGGGGTAGAAAAGGGCTGAAGGTGGGCGCAGGTCTTTGCCCAACCAACTTGTTCACCAAGGATTCCTTACTGCAACGGCCTGCCCACCGCAAGACACGCATCAGCCTTGCCGTCGGGAGAAAAACGAATCACCGCGGATTCATCGCTGCAAAACGCGCGTGTTCCTGAACTCGGATCAGCAGGTACGGCGGTGATGTTGTACTTTGACGCCGGAGCTCCATTGCAGCCGCTGAGCGCGAAGACATAACCGTTCTTCCTGCCGCCAGCCAGCCGCGGATCGATCAACATCGCCTGGCGTTCTGTCGGGCCGCCGCCGCTTCCCATGCCGCCCAGATCGGACA
>Ga0210402_10006830_pt1 | contig 10056 bp, 13 predicted proteins | sample IncBWC7MmetaG_FD_161055 | JGI IMG/M metagenome (GOLD analysis project Ga0210402, IMG submission 161055) | Forest soil microbial communities from Barre Woods Harvard Forest LTER site, Petersham, Massachusetts, United States - Inc-BW-C-7-M | ecosystem: Environmental > Terrestrial > Soil >...
ATTGGGAGTCCAGGGAATGCTTTGGGCAACCAGTCCCGCGTGCACAGAACTGGAGACGCATGTTCTGGATTGGTTAGTTGGGATGCTTGACTTGCCGCGGAAGTTTCTTTCGACCAGTACCGGAGGCGGCGTGATCCAGGACACGGCGTCGAGCGCTTCTCTTTGCGCATTGCTCGCCGCTCGAGAACGCACCACGAATTTCGTCAGCAACAAACGTGGCTGCAACGGGAAATTGACGGTGTACACGTCGTCGCAGGCGCATTCTTCGATCGAAAAGGACGTTCAGATCGCCGGGCTTGGCTTGGACAATTTGCGGCTGATCGATGTCGACGAGAATTTCGCGATGCGTCCGGACGCGCTCTCGCGACAAATTGAGGACGATCGGCGCGCGGGTCTTGTTCCCAGCTTCGTTTGCGCTAACATTGGCACGACATCTTCCAATGCGATTGATCCGCTGCCCGAAATTGGCCGTATCTGCCGCGAAAACAATCTGTGGTTTCACGTCGATGCCGCCATGTCCGGGACCGCGGCGCTCTGCCCCGAGTTTCGGCACACTCATGCCGGGGTTGAACTGGCCGACAGTTACACGTTCAATCCGCACAAGTGGATGTTCACCAACTTCGACTGCAACTGCTTCTACGTGGCCGATCGCAAATCGCTGATTCAAACTCTAAGCATCCTGCCCGAATATTTACGCAACAAGGCCACGGAATCGGGCGCAGTGATCGATTATCGCGACTGGCAGATTCCGCTCGGTCGCCGTTTTCGCGCCCTGAAGCTCTGGTTCGTGATCCGTCACTACGGCATCGAAGGCTTGCAGTATCACGTTCGTCGTCACGTTGAACTCGCGCAACAATTCGCAAGTTGGGTGAAGAATGATGCGCGTTTCGAACTGGCAGCGCCCGCTCCCCTCAACCTGGTCTGCTTTCGTCACAAGGGTGGGGATGAAGTGAATCAAAGGCTGATGGATCGCTTGAACCGCAGCGGAGATCTGTACCTGACACATACGCGTCTGAACGACCGGCATACGCTACGATTCTGTGTTGGCCAGACCAACACCACGGAACGACACGTTGAACGGGCATGGGCCAGGATTCAGGAAGAAGCGCGAATGTAGGCGCGGGCTTCCACATTTTCAGAGTCACGTGCACTCTTCATTTATTTTGGCTTGTCCGGTTGCGGCTGGACTGCCGGCGGGTCGGGTTTCAAGGACATCGCATTCGCCGGAGCAGCCGGGTTCACCCCAAAATCCCAGACGTAGGTGTTCATTCCCTCCTTCCCCAGCATCTCGACGACAGCGTACTCTCCCGGCTCAAGAGCATTCGCAGGTGTGATCTTGACCCAGCCTCCGGTCAGCCTTTGCGAGGTGGTTACAATCAGGTTCTGTTCCTGGGTCGCTTTTCCCAGCGGGTTAATTTTTATATCTCCAATCACGCGTTTTCCCTTCTTCAGTTGCGCCCGAACAATGTGGTAACGGTCCCACGGTTGTTCCGGTTGCTGAGGCTGTTGCGGCCCCTTCTGCGAAGTGGGGTTCGAATCCTGATCCTGGTCAAGGCTGACGTAGATTGCGGGCACGCTCGTGTGTGCCTGGACGCTGGCGTGCGGGCCGTCGAGTTCGATGGTCTGCTTGCTGCTGGCGACGGGATTAATTGCAGAACGGAGGATGTTTGTTTTGGTATTACGGTTGACGTCGCCGGCGTTCTGCAGCAACAGTACAAGCTGCGGCTCACTCTGAAAAGTATCGAGCAATAACATTCCGCCAGAGTCGGGCAGGTGCAGCCTGGGTGCGACCTGCGGGGTTTTGGCCTCCTCAGCCAGGCGCTCGGCTTCGGCTTCCTTGTCGAGTTCAACCGCTTCCGGGGCAGGCACGCCGGCGGCGCGATCTTTTTCGAATTTGTCGGTGGCCGGCCAGTCCACCAGCGAGTTGGGCAACTCCTCCCATTCGTCGCGCTCCGCGCTCAGGTAGCGCACGCGGTCGCCTTTCACTTCCCACTTGGTGGCAAGCTGGTAGGAGCCATCTTTGAGAATGAGCCGCTTGGCCAGTTGCTGGGCAGAGGATGGGATCCTAGCCAGGACCACGACAGCCGCGATCAGTAGGAGGCCGATCCATGCTTTATTTCTTGTTCCCATGATTCTCAATAGTGTGATGCGGGCTCAAGCGATGTACTATTCTTCAGCCTTACGCCACTCGTCCACAGATTTATTTTGCACCACCTTCTTCGGGAAAACCTGGTTTACTTTTTGGTAACGGGTACCCCCTCCCCCCTGATCTTTTGGAATCATGGGATTAGGGACACACTACCACCAAGATCTTTGAGTTAGAAGGACTTATATGCAAAATATTCCGGACAAAGGGGTTAGCGGTTCTTTATGTTATCTACAAGCTGACACTACAGTTACAGGATTAACTCAGAGTCTGCAGGAAAGTCAAGGGTTAGAACGAGAAAAGCCACGGGCATTTCCCGATTTGGGACGCAGCTTTTCAAGCCTCTAGCGGACGAGGTGGATTCGTACGCCCAGTTTCAAATTCTTCCACGAGCGGTCGGCCGTGTAGACGGGAGCTTTGAGTGCAATCCCAAGAGCCAAGCAGGCCCGATCTCCTAAGGACAGGCCGAACGCGCTGGTTCGGGCAATCAGGCTGCCAGCAATCTTAGCTTGCTCGTCTGTGAACACCGCAGATTCTCGAATCGGGCTAATGGTGGCTTCCCAGGCCTCATCAGGTTTGATTCCCCGGCTCACCAGTTTGCTTTGCACTTCCGCCAGATTGACGGTGCTACTGATGGCGGCACTTAATAGTTGGGGAGTTAGCTTTTCCGCACCTGGCTCGCGGTTGAGCACGACAAGTAGCGCAGAAGCATCCAGCACGATGCTATTCACGTTTCGCGGCCTCACGTCTCTCAGCAATCAACTCGTCCACCAGCGAGGTGCCTAGTTTTACATGCTTCCGGACAAGACGTTGGGCTCGCTCGATGCGCCGCTTAAGGGTCGAAATGCGCAATTCGTCGTCTTGAATCCGCAGCACGACCTCATCGCCGATCTTTATACCTAGCGCCTTGCGAAAGGAGGCGGGGATAACGACGCGGCCATTTTCGTTGATCCGGGTTCGGGTTTCGTCCTGCACGGTCATATGTTCAAACCTGTGACACTCGTATAGAATATGACATTATTGTAATACAATGACAGTGCGCCATGCGAATGGTTTCGAGGTTTAGGTTGGGCCACCCCCGTCGTAGATTTCCTTGGGGTGAGGGGGGCAAGCGCTTTCCTTGGCCACGAGGCCCTGCAGGATCTGGATGGCCTTGGTATCTCCCTCTGGCAGGTAAAGAATTAGCTTAAGGAAACCGCCGCCCGCCTTGTCCGCCAGAAACGCGCTTAAGTCCAAAGCCTCGTTCTTAGTAGAAAATTTCTCGGCGATCCAGTCCATGTAGGCCGATTTGGCAAGAGCAGCAAGCCAATCGAGTTCTTCGAGATGCCAAATCTGGTACTTGAATCCTCGCGCACCGTTAGCGGTCAATTCGTCCTGGATAATATTCCCCATTATCTCTGCTTTGTTCGCCATCTGGATTTCGTCGAAAAGCAACAGGACTGGATAGACTCGCCTTACCTCGTTGTACTTCTCCATGAGCTTTGGCGGGAGCAGTCTCGCCTGAATCGCCTGACACTTGTCGTACAACTGGAACAGCCCGCGCCGCTCTTTGGGATCCGCAATTTGTTTCCGCACATCCGAAATGATACTGTGAGGGGAAGCCAACCTCTTCGACTCCACATAGAGGCCGGACAGTTTGCACTCGATTAGCAGAGCGCAATCGCCGGTGATTGCTGTCACGTCGTTAGTTTTCCCAGCCCAGCCAAGAGATCTCTCGTCTTTCTCCGTCAGGATTTCAGCAGTTGGCAAACCCTTCAGAGTTTCCTTCACGTACAATTCGACCGATTCCACGAAAGGCTCCCGGAATTTTTCCTTATCCTCCTCGCTGAATCGAAAGAAAAGTCCTCGCGTTGCCGCGTACCCTATGAGCTGCGGGTATGGGCAGTAGATCTCGCCGCCGTGCCTTATCATCGGATATTTAAGCAGCGAATTCAGTTCATAGGGCTTTTCAGAAGGCGACTTGACTTCGAGTTTGCCCCTGTGAAAGGTCAAGCGTTGGGTTCTCGTTGATGAAAGAGTTGCCAGTAATCCAGTGAGTGTGTCTTTGCCCATGACAGCCGCGAGGTCTTTTTCCTCATACATCGCCGATCTCGAGAATTGCCCGAAGAGGGCCTCTGCCGCATCGAAAAAATCTTTCCCGCCAAAACCAAGCCTAGCTTTCACGTATGCGTCCATCGCACCGGTTGAAAAAAGACGGCTCATTCTCGAAAACATCGATGGAATTCGATGAGGGTGAATGACATACGGAAGCTGCTGATAAACGATCCGCAGGATGAAGGCAGCGATATAGGCGGGATTATCGCTGTAGGAGTTGCTTTCCTCTGCGAGCTTCCACAGTCTCTTGAATTCATTCAACGGCTTATCGAGGGCAAAAAGAGGCTTGTGGTTTCGCTTGTCCGTGCCGAACATCGCTGTGTAGTTCGTCACTGCGGCGAGCTCGTATGGATTTAGCCACGGCTTGTGGAACATCTGGAAGTGATGGTCGCTTAACTCCTTGAAGAGCATGTGGATCGAACCAAAGGACCCAGGACACGGCATTTTCCCAACCGCGTACCGGTATCTCTGTAGTGCTATTTGCAGCGGTTTCGCATTTGCTCCAGAATCCATAGCTTTCTAGGCCCATACTACTACCGAGTGGCCGCACAGATCGGAGGCGTTGCTGATGCAACCGGGCGTTCATAGCCTGCTTCTCGATAACCAACGACGTCTCACGAAAAACACCTAGCCACGCCGGGTGCCCTGCTCCTTGTGGTTTTTGCAAGGGGCGGGAGGGGTCGACCGTCACATCTTTTCCGGACGAAGCAGGGTTAGCCTCCCTTCGTGCCCAAGGGTCTGAGGCGTTACTACGGCGCTGAAGATCTGCACTTCATTACCTGCAGTTGCTATCAAAGAAAGCCTTGGCTCGACAACGATGAACGCCGTGATCTGTTTCTGAAAATTCTTGAAGAAGTGCGCAAAGAGCACCGCTTTGTTGTGCGAGCCGCCGGCAGGGACACCGTCGACGGCGATGCAGAGTGTAAAACAGCGGTTTGCGCAGAGAGTTGTGCCCAGGCGCAGGCAGCGGCGTCCAGCAGGCACCCGCCCCTTGCAGAAAACGCAAAGAGCGGGGCACCCCGCATCCCCGACGTCCATCTGGCAGCCGCGCTTCTACGATTTCAATGTTTGGACGGAGCAGAAGCGAATCGAAAAGCTGCGCTACATGCACCGGAATCCGGTAACGCGGGGATTGGTCCTGGAGCCGGAGCACTGGCGTTGGAGTAGTTTTTGAAGCTATGCCTTTGGTGAGGCTGGGCTGGTGCGGATCAACGATTATGACATTCTGCAGATGCGGATGAAAGATTTGGCTTGATGCAGGCACCCGCCCCTTGCACAGAACGCAAGGAGCGGGGCACCCGGCTTCCCGCTCCTTCTTCATACGTTCGCTCCATTGTCTCCAAACGAAGGAACGCTTTCTCCATTTCCAACTGAGGCACCTGCACCCAGCTTTCAACCATACCGGGCTGGTCTTAGCTGGTGTAAGCTAGCAGGGCTAGAAAGGGGTGTTCCGATGTTCGAGTTGCTGTCCCCCAGGCTGAAATGCGTTGGTTTGTCGGTCGCTTGCATAACTGTAGCCGTATGCGTTCTGCGGCCGTCTCTTTTCGCCCAACCACATCCGGGATTGATCGCGAGCGCGCAAGAGCCATCTGGCTCCAGCATGACTGAGGCGACGCCCTCCGGACAGGCTTGCCAGGGCCGAGCGAATGACACGCCAGAAAAACTTGTGGAGTGCATTCAACCGTCATCGCTCTGGAATCATCTCGCCCAGTTTCAGAAGATCGCCAACGAACATAAGGGATCGGATGGCCATGGCAATCGCGATACCGGCACTCCCGGTTACAAAGCGTCGGTGGATTATGTTGCCGGGCTGGTGCGGCAAGCAGGCTACCACGTAACCGTCCAACAATATCAATACAACGCTTCCGAGGTCACTGGAGTGCCGCAGTTCGGTACGCCGGACCAGAGTTATGCTTTCACGCACGACTGGCTTGTCGCTCAGCTTTCCGGCGGCGGCTCACTCACCGCCTCGATACAGCCGGCCAGCGGCTCAAGCGAGGGGTGTTTTGCCGGTGATTTTGCAGAATTCATGGCTGGACATATTGCTCTACTTGAGCGCGGGACATGCGCCTACGACGCGCAGGTGGCGAACGCTGAAAAGGCGGGCGCAGCAGCGGTCATTCTCTATGGGTCTGGCAACGCTAGTCCGTTCCCAGTGCGGCTCACGAGTCCGGCGAAGATTCCGGTCGTTAGTGTTTCTTACGAGGTGGGCGCGGAGTTGCTTCGTCGATACACCGACGTGAACCCGCCGACTGTTCATCTCGACATTCGCATGCGGCGCACGTCAGGCGTGGACTACAACCTGATCGCCGAGTCACCTCTCGGAGATCCCAACCACGTCGTCGTGGTGGATGCTCACCTTGACTCGATCTATGGCGCGGGCATGTTGGATAACGCGTCGGGATCGACAACCATTCTTGAGATCGCCTTGAACATGGCGAAGACGCCGACTCGCAATCAACTCCGCTACATCTGGTTCGGTGGCGAGGAAATCGGGTTGTTCGGCTCCGCCTATTACACCACGCACTTGAGCAGCGCGGAGCGAAAGCGAATCGCCTTCGACATTGACATGGATGTCACGGCCACTCCGAACTTCGATATGTGGATTGCCGATCCCGCGTTTGCCTACAATGTCAGCCAGTTCCCCAAAAATGTGGTCCCGCAGTCAAAAATAGGGAATCAATTTTTCAGAGACTTTTTCAACTCTATTGGAGTTGTGTCGCAATCTTCCACGTTTGGGAATAGCGGAACAGACTCGAACTCATTCGCCCTGATCGGCATTCCGGACAGCGGCATTCTGACCCGGCAGGATTGCTGTAAGGAGCAATCGGAAGTCGCGATATGGGGTGGGTTCCTCGGCAACTACGAGGGCACAGTACCAGGTAACGATGGCGGATGCGTCGATTATCCTGAGCGCTGGTGCGACAATCTTTCGAATAACGATCCGTTTGTCTTTGGACTGGCATCGAAGGCTTCCGCGTACGTGACGCTCAAGATGGCCAACCATGTGTTTAAGGCAGAGCTGCCATGAGGGCCGGACCAACCTAAACTCCTAAACTAGTCTTCAGGGCGGGTGGCCCATTCTAGTCGCGTTCTTTGCGACTGGAGTGGGGCCCTCGACCGCAAATGCAGACCCTCACTTGCTTCGGGATGACAATCGTTTAGCGCGATCGTTGGCTAGGGAAGTGCGACCAAGGCGCGGCATTCTTGATTTTTTGTTTTCTCATTCTTGGTGCGGGGACGTAGTCTTCGATGATGCCATAGAGGTCGACGCAGCCAAGCGATGACCGGACAGATTCATTCTCGAAGCCTTGTGCCGCGGGGCTGCCGGGCGTAAAGTAGATCATTCAAAATTGGAACGAAGGGCCCGATTGATATTGTCGGTCAGAACTGATGTTGCGGGGCGACGCATTTTTCTCGGCCTGTTGCTGTTTTCGATCGCCTCCCTCGCATTGGCTCAGCAGAACAACGCTCAGCAGAACAATGCGACTCAACCCGGATCGTGGTCTGGCGTCCTGGTGTCCAGCGCGTGCAACGCCGACGAGGCTTTCAATGAGTCTCCCGAGTGCGCCAGGAGCGTGCCCGGCGCGAAGCTGGCTCTTTACGACGACACGAACCGCCTCATCTATAGCCTTGAGCCCCAGGGAAAGGTTACTGGGAAGCTGGGCGATGCGGTGACCGTCCGGGGAACACTCGATGGCGATACCATTCAGTTGGCTTCCATCGAGTTGATGTCCATCGGGCTCGCGGTCGGGCAAAAGGCACCCGCTTTTTCTGTTCGCGACCAGCTTGGCCGGACACAAACTCTCGATACGTTGAAAGGCGCGAACGGTACAGTCCTTCTCTTTTTCCGTTCGGCCGACTGGTGACCATTCTGCAAAGGGCAGCTGGTCGAGCTGCAAAGTGCGATTCCGCGATTCGAAAAGCAAGGGATCAAGCTGGCGGCCATCAGCTATGACTCGGAAGAAATCCTGAAGTTTTTTGGCGACCGTCACAAGATCGAGTACCCCCTGCTCGGCGACCCCGAGTCCGGGATCATCAAGGCGTACGGCGTCCTCAATGAGGAGGCGACCGGGATGCAGAAGGGCTTTGCGCGCCCCGGATATTTCTTCATCGACTCGAAGGGCATCATCCGCGAAAAGTTCTTCGAAGCCAGGTACCGCGAACGGCTTACCGGAAACAGCATAGTTGCCAAACTTTTCCCGGAATTAGGCGAGGAAGTAACCGAAACCGTCGAAGCTCCTCATCTGCAGCTAGCCCTCGAGCAATCTGATCGCAGCGGCGTTCCCGGAACTCGCATCACGCTAAGCGCCGAAGTGCGGTTGCCTCCGGATGTCCACGTCTACGCGCCGGGCGCTCAGGGTTATAAGCCGATCAAGCTCGTGATCGACCCGATGCCAGAGATGGAGTTGAAGCCAGCAATCTACCCGCAATCCAAAACGCTCTTTTTGCCGGTGATCAAGGAGCGCGTGCCGGTTTTCGACGGAACTTTCCGAATCAGCCAGGACGTAAAGGTGAGCTCCGGGATGGAGTTTGCGGCGTCGCTCGGCAAAGATGGGAAAACATTCACCATCGCAGGAAAGCTGGAGTATCAAGCCTGCGACGAAACCAAGTGCTATCTGCCCGCGTCCATTCCGGTGAAGTGGCAACTGCAAGTCTTCCCCCTCGATCGAACCCGGGCCCCTGTGGACATTCGCCACAAATAGCCGCGGCCGGGCTGGCGTCCACCGGATACGCCTCAGGAGTTAAGCATCCGCTCGATGCCTTCCCGCAATAACTCTGTCATCCCGACCGGAGCGAAGCGGAGTGCAGGGACCTTGCGTTTTCGCAAGGCGGCCGGGTGCCCCGCTCCTTGCGCTTTTTGCAAGGGGCGGGTGCGGTTGAGCGTCACATCTTTCCGGATGAATCGGACTTAACCTCTATTCATACCCAAGGGTCTGAAGCGTTACTACGGCGCGGGGGATCTGCACTTCATCACCTGCGGTTGCCATCAAAGGAAGCCTTGGCTCGACAGCGATGAGCGGCGTGATCTGTTTCTGAACATTCTCGAAGAAGTGCGCAAAGAGCATCGTTTTGTTGTGTTGGGATATGTCGTCATGCCGGAGCACTTTCACTTGCTTATGAGCGAGCCGCAGGTGGGGACGCCGTCGACTGCGATGCAAAGTGTGAAACAGCGGTTTGCGCAGAGAGTCGTGCCGAGGCGCAGGCGGCGACGTCCGGCAGGCACCCGCCCCTTGCAGAAAAGCAAGGAGCGGGGCACCCAGTGGCAAAACCTATGCCCATCTGGCAGCCGCGCTTTTACGATTTCAACCTTTGGACGGAACACAAGCGAATCGAAAAGCTGCACTATATGCACCAGAATCCCGTAACGCGGGGATTGGTCTTGGAGCCGGAGCAGTGGCGCTGGAGTAGTTTTCGAAGCTATGCTTTCGGTGGGGTTGGTCTGGTGCGGATCAACGATTGTGATGTGCTGCGGATGACGATGAGAGATTCGGCGTGACGCCGCCACCCGCCCCTGCACAGAACGCAAGGAGCGGGGCACCCGACGGATCACACCAGTCACCAGAAAACCACCTAGTCACGCTCGTCCGTTTCTGGCATAATTACTCGTGCACCCATCCTGCACAAAATTTCAAAGACAATTTAAGGTGAGGAAGCGATGTCGGCAAAGTACATCTTTGTGACCGGGGGAGTAGTGTCTTCGCTCGGGAAAGGGCTGGCGGCGGCCTCGATTGGCTGCCTGCTGGAGAGCCGTGGGCTGAAAGTCAACCTGATGAAGTTCGATCCTTACCTCAATGTAGATCCGGGCACAATGT
>Ga0210402_10006832_pt1 | contig 10055 bp, 7 predicted proteins | sample IncBWC7MmetaG_FD_161055 | JGI IMG/M metagenome (GOLD analysis project Ga0210402, IMG submission 161055) | Forest soil microbial communities from Barre Woods Harvard Forest LTER site, Petersham, Massachusetts, United States - Inc-BW-C-7-M | ecosystem: Environmental > Terrestrial > Soil >...
CCGGTCGGCCAGCGGCCGAGCTTCCTCCGAGAGACGCCCTTCAGAAACTGCGGTATGCAGAAGCGAACGAACTTCGCAATGAAACTCATCTTCGAACGGTCTCACAAATTCGGGGAGCCTCGCGCCCAAACCGGCCACGCGTACGCCCTGAATTCCCTCTTGCCAAGTGTCCTGGTAATACGCAGCCACGGGATAGATTTCTTCGAGCAGCATATTCGGCGTGAGAGCCGCACCTTTCGCAGGCAACTCCGTGCAACGGTAGCCGCACAAAACTCCGTCGCGGACGATCGCGGTTGTCAGGGCCGAATCCGAAACGCGAGCCAAAAGCATTGGCCGGTGTTCTTCGAGCAATGACACGGCCGCCAGCGAGGAGCTGAGAACAACACCCGCGGTGAGTCCCAGGTTTTCCGCCAGAGCTTCATATTCGCGAATAATCCGCAGGCGTCCCAAAGCGGTTACCACGTCCACGCCGCCCTCGCGCGGCGCTTGCCGCATGTAAGAGATAAGGGTTTCGTCCACTTCAAAGGGAACGCTCTTCTTGAGTTTCCATTTGAGCATGGGAATCGCTTCTTCGGGCGACCGCGGAAATTCGTCAAAGTGCTGCACGAAAACGCGGATAACCGGATCCGGCAGAAGAATCGTAATGTCCTCGTTCTTTGCACGCAGCCGACTGCAAACGCTTTCGAAAGCGGACTTCGCGGCAACGATGTTGATGATGTTCGTTTCCACGGCGGAGGGCGAAATTGAACCGGGGGGTAACGGCTCGACGGCGAAGCCATCGAGGCCCCCTGTGCGCGAGAATCTGGCTCCGGCAATTCGATCCGTAGCAATCTCGATCGCCAGCGGGGGGTGGGGCGAAGCGTCGAGCCACATGGTGAACTTGCGCACCAGATCGTTCTGGTAGATGCCCTTGCGGAATGTGGCCGTTTCACTCAACGAACGTCACCTTGTTAATCTCACGCAGCGTTGTAAGTCCTTGCTTGATTTTGGCCAAACCGCTTTCGCGCAGGGTAACCATACCCTCTTCGCGAGCGACGCGCTTGATTTCGGAGGTTGGCCGACGCTCGATAATCATCTCGCGAATTCTGTCGGTAAGATCGAGCAGTTCGCAGATTGCCGTGCGACCGTGGTATCCCGTTCCGGAGCACTCCAGACATCCTGCACCTTCGGAAATCGGAACGCCCACCCATTCTTCAGGTTTCAATCCCGCTTCGCGCAATTCGTTCGGATTCAATTGCTTTTGCTGCTTGCAGTTGGTGCAGATGACGCGGACAAGCCGCTGAGCCATGATGCAGTTCAGCGCGGAGACGAAGTTGTAGGGTTCTACACCCATGTTGATGAAGCGGCCGATAACGTCGGTGACGTTGTTCGCGTGCACGGTGGTAAAAACCAGGTGTCCGGTGAGCGCGGATTGAATGGCAATCTGAGCCGTCTCCTGGTCGCGGATTTCGCCGACCATGATTTTGTCCGGGTCGTGCCGCAAGATGGAGCGCAACCCGCGCGCAAAAGTGAGGCCCTTTTTCTCGTTTACCGGAATTTGAGTGATTCCGCGCAACTGATACTCAACGGGGTCTTCAATCGTGATGATCTTGTCTTCGTCCGTCTTGATTTCGTTGATCGCCGCGTAGAGCGTGGTCGTTTTGCCTGATCCGGTCGGCCCCGTCACCAGCACCATTCCGTAAGGCTCGCGAATGTATTTCCGGAATCTCCGCATCTCCTCCGCGGAAAATCCGACGACGTCCAAGCTTAGGCTTTGAAATTTTTCGGAAAGCGTCTCTTTGTCGAGTACGCGCAACACAGCGTCTTCGCCGTGGCTGGCCGGCATGATGGAAACGCGAAGGTCGATAAACCTGCCCTTATACTTCACGCGGAATCTGCCGTCCTGCGGGACGCGGCGCTCGGCAATGTCCAAATCGCTGAGCACTTTGATGCGGGAAATCACTGGGGAGTGCCAATCCTTGGAAATCGGCGTCATAGCATGCTGCAGCACGCCGTCAATTCTGTATTTCACGGCCACTTCGCCGTCGCGCGCTTCAATGTGAATGTCGCTTGCCCGGCGTTCGAGGGCTGTGAAAATTACGGTTTCCACGAGTTTTACGATGGGGCTGGCTGTCGTGTCTCGTGTTACGCGATCCCCGGACAGCGTCTCGTCGCTATCTTCATCGGTCTTGCTGGGTTGGAGCGTAAACGCTTCGGTGGCTTGTTCCAAAACGCGCTGCGATTGCTCGGTGCGTTTCAGGAGGTCGCCAATTTCGCGGGCAGTGGCGACCTTGATGAGGAGTTTTTTGCCCAAGAGCAGAGGGAGTTCATCGCTGAGAAGAACGAGGCTGGGGTCCGCCACGGCGATAGAGAGACCATTGTTCTGCACTTCGAGCGGGACAAAGTTATAGCGGAACATCAGATCCGCGGGAATTGTGCGGAAAAGTTCCGGATCAATGCGCTGCTCGCGAAGATTGATGAAACCGCAGCGATATCGCTCCGCCAGCCGGCGCGCGTGGTCCTTCTCGTGCTGTTCTTCCGCCGACAATGGCACCGTACCGGCGACTGTTACGTTTTGTGGTGTCGATCCCATAATTTCCGTTCTAGCTGGCCCCGCCCGTTCCCGCAACCGAGATGGAGAAGATAGGCAAATAAAGTGAAATCAAGATAAATGCAACAAGCAAACCCATGAAGATCAGAATCGCCGGCTCAATCAGCGAAACCATTGCCCCAAGCCGAAGATTGACTTCATCTTCGTAAAACTCCGCCACGCTTGTCAGCATTGGCGCGAGGGCGCCGCTCGATTCGCCGACTTCAATCATGTCCAGCGCAAGTTCCGGCATGATGCCGGTGGATTCGAGCGCTCCGTGTAGCGACTCTCCCTCGCGGACTTTTTGGGTGGCGCTGGCCACGGTCCCGCGCAAAAGCCGGCTGGTAATCGCGTCTCCAGCCGTCATTAATCCGGCGACAAGGGGCGTTCCACCCGTCAATAGTGTGGCAAGGGTCCTGGTGAATTGCGCAACCTGGAATTTCAGAATCGTATCGCCCACTACGGGCAGTTTGAATTTCATCCGGTCAACGGCGATGCCGCCCTCTTCGGAACGCGACCAGACAAATACTCCCAGGATGGTCAGAATCACGGCGGCAATCGTCCCGAGCAAAGCGTAGCGGTAGTCCACAGTGAGCGCAATCAACACGCGCGTCGGGGCGGGCAGCGGAACTTTCATGTCCTGATAAAGGAGCGCGAATTTGGGAATGACGACGGTGACGAGGTAGGTGACAACAATGCACGCCACGCTGACGAGCAAAACCGGATAGACCAGCGTGGCCAAGATTTTCTTTCGAACGCCGGTGCTGACACGCTGATACGTGATGTAATAGTCGAGCACGCCAGATAAGTTGCCGCTTTTTTCACCCGCGAGAATCGCGGTCGAATACACCTTCGAAAAAACGCCAGCTTCTGCCACCGCTTCGGAGAGCGATTTACCTTCGCGGACGCGGTCGCGTATTTGCGAAACGACGGGACGCAATTTCGGTGAACTTGCTCTCTCGGCGAGCAAATCCAGAGCTCGCAAAATCGGGAGGCCCGCTTTGATCAGCGTATTAAATTGTTGATTGAGAATCAGGAATTCGGAGCCGCCTATTTGCCGGGCGCTCTGGCGATTGAGCAGACCACTAACGAGGCTGCTGCGGGCGTCCACTGAATAGACGTACAGACCCCGATCCGCCAGCTTCTGGCGCGCTTCCGTTGGTGTTCCGGCCGCCTCGACGTGGGAAAAGACACGCCCGTTGGCATCCGCAACGCGGCAGACAAATTCCCCCATAGCCCTCAGTTTACCTCACTTCAAACAGTTGCGGGGTAGCGCAGAAGAGTTGTCTGTGCTCTACCGGCAAGGGTGCTAAATTTTAACCTGCCTGTAATCAGTCGATTGTAGCAAGTCGAGTAGCGACCTAGCGCGGGCTCGTGTCGGGCCCCGCCATCAGTTGGTCTCCATCCACAATCGCCACGCCTTTGGGCGGCTGAAAGTGGAAGAACGCCTCCTCCGCGGGAGGGTTCAGCTTCCAATTGGAGAACTGCATCTCCATGCGCAGCCCACCGGCGCTGTTGATTGTGACGCGAGCCAGTTCGCCGGATGCTTTCACGATTTCAAAATAGGCGGTGTCGTGCGGCTTTCCCGACCTGGCATCCTTTTCCGTTCCCTGCAGGGTGCATTCCAAGCGCACCAGAGAGGCATCCTTGGGCTGTTGCGGGGAGAATTCCACCTTCGCGCACACACGGCTGACCTTCATCTCTCCTGCGAGCAGCGCCAGCGGGGTTCGCCAATCGGAGCTTTCCTTGGCGACCACGCGTGACACGGTGTGATCCACGGGGACGTAAAACCAGGCGAACTTTCCGTCAACAACAAAGAGATTTTTTTCAGGCGCAGCGTATTCCCAGCGCATCTTTCCTGGCCGGCGAAAATAAGCGGTACCACTCTCCGCCCGGGTTACGCGGCCGCCCTCGCTGTATTCCTGTAGAAAAGTGGCCTGCAACGTTTTCGCGTTGCGGTAGGTTGCTTCCAATTTTTTGACGTAAAACTGAGAGTCTTCCGCGGACGAGGCGGAGAGGAAGGCCAAGCAAAGAAAAACGGCGAACACCGACTTCATAAACCTAGTCTAGCATCCGCCGCAAGAATTCCTGGGACGTTACTGAATGGCGTTGTCGTTGACCGTCGCTGCCACGGTCTGGTTATAGCGAGTGATGTTCTGCTCGCTGGAGAAAAAGCTGCGCTGACCGGTGACGCCGCGGGTCAGGGGATCCACGTTTAGGTTGTAGCCAAGGTAAGGCGTAGTGCCCACCGGAGCGTAAGTAAATGTATAACCGCTCTTGGTGCCGCTGGCCAACTGCCCATCAATGAAGTTGCCGCCGGTCGGGCCAATGTCCGTCAACAAAGCAGAATATCCGATGAGCGGATTCGCGGAGGAGTAGGCAATCTCCGCAGTATTAATAGCGTGTATGGAAGAGACTGAGGCCGACTCATTGGCCGACATCTTTGCTTTAATCAGGTTGGGGATCGCGATGGCCGCGATGATAAGAATGATGGCCACGACGATCAATAACTCGATGAGGGAGAATCCGCGACTCCCAGCCGACTTCCCATTTTTTCCGCGTTGCCGTTCGCTACGCATGTCCGCCCTCGAAATCTTCTCTGCGAATTCGCTTGAGACCACAAACAGCACTTCTGCAGAGAATACCTGTCCTGGTTAAGACAACTTCCCTGTCCGAATCTTACACCTACATATAAGGCACATTGATTGCCATGAACCGAGTCATTTTGGACGAAATGCTGTACCCAGGGTCGAAACCGTCCGCAATTCTATGATAATGAGTGACCTATTTTATAGGTATTTCGCACTGCTGCGGGCGTTTCTGGTTCATGCCGATGACGTATTCCGTCGTTTCACTGGACACAAATTGTCTGCCACCTTGAACTGTGTGTTCCGCTCTAAAGCAAAAAAAAGAGGAGGCCCGAAGGCCTCCTCTTTGAAAACCTACACCGCTTGCAGTTTACTGCAAAGCGTTGCTGCCGTTGGTCGCCGCACCGGACTGCGTGTAGCGAATAACGCCAGTTTCGTTAACGAAGAAGTGACGCGTACCAGACGAAGCCGAGACTGGGTCCGCGTTCACAGAGAACGTGGTGGCCGGAGTGCCGGTTGTCGTCGGGTCCGTAAAGTTATAGCCGCTCTTCGTCTTGCTCGAGAGAGTTGCGTCGATCTGGCTCGTACCGCCCTGGCAGGTCGTGCTGGTGTTCAATTCTGCCAAAGTAGCTGCGAAACCAACCGTGGGGCAAGCTGACGAATAAGCAATTTGCGCCGTGGTGATCGTGCGGAGGGAACCAACCGCGGACGCTTCGTTCGCTGCCATTTTCGACTTAATGAGGTTCGGAATTGCGATGGCCGCGATGATCAGAATGATCGCCACGACGATCAGCAACTCGATAAGAGAGAAACCCTTTTGCTTCTTCATATACTTCAATCTCCTTGAGGATGTATGTGGTGCCAGAGCACGGCCAACTATGATGCAAGCTGCACGCCAAAACTCTATGTAATTGTATCATATTGAAAATACTTAACTTACGTAAAGTTGAAGCGGTCAAACAGGCTTGGTTAACCGTTTTAGCGCGCTTCGGCAGCTCCTTGAGACGCTTTTTGCTTAGGGAAAGCGACATTTTGTGTCACTCGAGCCTTATTCGACACTTTTGCCTCTCAAGATTGGGGTAAAGAGCATGCATGGGACGCCTTCCTCTTGTCGCAGATAATGCAGTTCTGGAAACAACCGGATGCCCTCAATGCGAGCAGTCTTTCAAAGCAGGATAGGCTGATACTTCCAACATCCGGCAATGACAAGCTCAATTTCCCAAAGTACGAACTCTTTTGCCGGAGCAGAGCCGCCAACTCGCATTAGCCGATGGCGCCGCCTGCCCGAAGACCCAGCCGTTCACCTGCTAACTCTGCTGTTCGTGTTCACTTTGCCTGCGCTGCTGTTTCTGCGGAACTTCTACATGAACGACCCGGATTTTGGCTGGCATCTCCGTGCTGGCGAGTGGATTCTCTCGCACCACGCTGTGCCCCGAACCGACCCATTTTCCACCTACGGCGCGGGCAAACCCTGGTGCGACTATAGTTGGCTCTTCGACATATTTTTCGCTCTGCTCTATCGCACGTTTGGACTCGTTGGGTTCGCCCTTCTGGAAGTGATCGCCCGGGTGACCATTCCGGCCCTAATCTACCGTCTTGCCCGCAGCCTTTCACTTAACTTCTGGCTGTCCGCGTTCGCGACCGCACTTGCTGCGTATTCGATGTCTTCGATTTACGCGCCGCGCCCGGGAATGTTCACCATCGCATTTCTAGCGATTGAGTTGCAGCTTCTGCTGAGTGTGCTTTTGAAAGGTGGCTTTTCCAGATTGCTTTGGCTTCCTCCGCTTTTTCTCGTCTGGGCCAGCATTCACATCCAATTCGTCCATGGGCTGATCGTTCTTGCTATTTTTGCCGGCGAACCAATTCTAAATTTCCTTGTGCGCTACAAACCGCAAGTCCCCGCGCTACCCTTAAAGTCCCTTTGGATCTTTTTGGGCTCGGTGCTGGCCACGCTGCTTACGCCCTACGGCTGGCAAGTTTATTCGACAATTTTTCTGTACGCTCGGCAAAAGCACATTTACGAGTCGATCACGGAGATGCTGCCGATGAATTTCCGGGAGCCATTTCACTTCGCGTTTCTCCTGCTCGTCTTCGGCGCGGCGGTGGCGCTTGGGTGGAGTCGGAATCTGCGCCCCATCTATCTTCTTTTGTTTGCATTCTCGCTGGCCATCGGATTTCGGTCTATCAAGGACATTTGGCTTCCGGCAATCATTTCCGTCGGATTGATTGCCGTTTGCCTGCCATCCGCTGTGAACGCGGCAGCAAAACCTCCCGGCTTGACCAGACGGAATCAGCTTGCGCTCGCCATCTGCGTTGTGGCCGTAATTGCGGTTGCGTGGCGCCGCTACGACCTATCAAACAGCTGGGTTGACATGGGGTTGGCCGGACGCTTTCCTGAAGCCGCTGTGCGCTTTGTGGAAAAGAATCATCTGCCAGGTCCGCTTTACAATGATTTCACGAGCGGCGGTTTTCTGATCTGGCGGATGCCTTCTATTCCGGTCTCGATGGATGGCCGGACGAACGTCCATGGGGACGACCGGGTAAAGGCGTATTCCGACGCGCTGCGGGGTTTACCCGGGTGGGAAAAAGATCCCGAACTGGAACAGGCCAATCTAATTATTTGGACGGCGAAATCTCCGCTTCCCGCGCTCTTGCGCTGCGATCCGCGTTTTAAGCAGGTCTTCGCAGACCCGCAAGCCGTCGTTTTCGTGCGCCGTTAAGTCTTTTGAAGCGGCTCTGCTTGATTACAAATTGTGTTTCTTCGCGTAGTGGCGGAATGACCGGTAGGTAATGTGCAGTAATTCGGAGGCCTTGGTGCGCACTCCGTCCGCCTTTTCCAAAGCGGCAGAAATATATCGGCGCTCCGCCTCGGCGATTTCCTTTTCGAAATCCACGCCCTCGGCGGGAAATGCGGATCCATGCCCGTTGTTGGAAACCATCGTGGAAGAGCTTGCGTATCCCGCTATGCGATCCGGCAGCGAACCCACGGAAATCTCCGTGCCACTTTCGAGCGCCACCGCCCGCTCCATGGTGTTTTCCAGCTCGCGCACATTTCCGGGCCAGTCGTAAGCCTCCAGCCGGCGCAAGGTCTCCGGAGAAATTCCCGTGACCGGTTTTTCCATGGATTTCCGGAATCCCTCCAAAAAGTGACGCGCGAGCAAAGGAATATCTTCACGACGATCGCGTAGGGGCGGTAGCTGGATGGGAATCACACTCAGACGGTAATATAGATCTTCGCGAAACCTTCCCTCGGCGATTTCTTTTTCAAACTCCTTGTTCGTCGCGGCGATCACACGCACGTCCACGTCAATTTCTTCGTTGCTTCCCAGGGGGCGGACTTTCCCTTCTTGTAATACGCGATACAGTTTCACCTGCATCGTCAGGCTCATGTTTCCAATTTCGTCCATAAACAAGGTTCCGCCGTGAGCCGCTTGAAAAAGTCCCTGTCGGTTCTCGTTTGCGCCGGTGAACGCGCCTTTCATGTAGCCAAAAAGTTCTGACTCGAGCAGCGTCTCCGGAAATGCCCCGCAGTTAATCGTAATGAACGGCGCTTGCGACCGCTGGCTGTTTTCGTGAATCGCACGCGCGACCAATTCTTTACCAGTTCCGCTCTCTCCGGTGATGAGCACGCGGCTCGATTGCGGCGCAATGGTTTGAATCAATTCGAAAATCGCGCGCATCTTGGGGCTTTGTCCAAGAATATTGTCCAGCCCCGTAAGCCTCCGCAGTTCGCGCCGCAGGTATCCGGCTTCCTTCTTCCACTTTAGGCTTTCGGAAACTCCGCCAACCGCGCGCCGCAACTGATCCACCAAATCGTGGTCCTTGATCACGTAGCGATCTGCCCCTGCATTGATGGCGGCAATCGCTGTCTCCACCGTGGGAACGCCGGTGACCAGGAGAAAAAAACAAGCCGGGGAAACTTCCTTAACAAACTTCAGGAGGTCTAACCCGTCCGCACCCGGCATGCGCACGTCCGAAATGACAATGTCAAAAATTTGGGACTCCAGTTTTCGCTTGGCGGCATCCACCGTGTTCGCAACTTCCACGCGGTGCCCTTCCTTGCGAAAAGTAATCTCCAGCAGTTCGCAGATGGATCGCTCATCGTCCACCACAAGAATGTGGGCCATCTCGCGGATTGTTTCTTTTGCGGCTGTTTTTGTTCCTTGCATGAAATCCTCACGCCACTCGTGGCAACTCCACGATGAATTCCGCTCCCTTGTCTTTTTCCGAGATCACCGTAATTCTTCCGCTGTGTGCCTGCACTATTTGATAAACGATCGAAAGGCCTAGTCCCGTTCCACCTTCAAACCCGGACTGCAGCGGCTCAAAAATCTTCGCTTTCTGTTTTGGATCAAGTCCCACACCGGTATCGCGAAACGCCACGCGCAGCCAGAACGGCCGCTCGTCCACACTGACCGTCAACTTGCCGCCATCCGGCATCGCACGCAGGGCGTTGTCGCACAAATTCCAGAATACTTGCCGGATTCGCCCGGCATCCACGCGAGCTTTGATCTCTTTTCCGTTGTAGGTTTTTTCGATTTGATATTTCGTTCCCATGTCGGGCTTTTTTTCGAGGAGCATCAGCGTTTCCTCGAGCAGCGAGCGCACGTCCGCTTCCTTGAATTCGTAGGTCTTCTCGCGCGAATAGTTCAGGAAATCCGTGATGATCTGATTCAGCCGCTCCGATTCCCTGCCAACAATATTTACAAGATGCTTTTCGTCCTCTTCCAGGGGAACCATGCGACCCAGCTCGCGCACCGCTCCGGCCATGGCCGTCAACGGCTGGCGAATCTCGTGCGCGATCGCGGCAGACAGCCGGCCGAGAGCCGCCATGCGCTCCTTCGTGGCCACTTCCTGCTCAAGCCTGCGCAGGTCCGTCAGGTCCTGAAAATTGAAAA
>Ga0210402_10006833_pt1 | contig 10054 bp, 8 predicted proteins | sample IncBWC7MmetaG_FD_161055 | JGI IMG/M metagenome (GOLD analysis project Ga0210402, IMG submission 161055) | Forest soil microbial communities from Barre Woods Harvard Forest LTER site, Petersham, Massachusetts, United States - Inc-BW-C-7-M | ecosystem: Environmental > Terrestrial > Soil >...
GACAAGATAGAGAACGAGAATGATCACCACGAAGGTGATCAGCACGCCAATCAGAACGCTCATTTCGCTTCCTCTTTGGGTTATCCGCGCTCGAGCTCCTGCACGGCCAGATCGGTCAAATCATGCAAGCGGGCGAGATCGGTTTCCGCCACCAGGCGCGGTCGGGTATCGATCAGGCAGAGCGAGCCGACACAGCTTCCATCCTCCAGGATGAGCGGGGCGCCGGCATAGAACCTGATCCGCGGCTCATGCAGCACCAGCGGGTTGTCGGCAAAACGCGGGTCCTGAAAGGTATCCGGGACGATCATCGGCTGCCGGTCGCAGACCACGTGCGCGCAGAAGGAGGAATCCCGCGAGCTCTCCGGGACCTCGACCCCGTGGCGCGACTTGAACCATTGCCGGTTCTCATCGACCAGGCTGACCAATGCGACGGGAACGTTGAAGAGCGCGGCGGCGAGACGCGTGATCCGGTCAAACCTGTCCTCGAGAGGGGTATCGAGAACCTTGAGCGCGCGCAGCGAAGCTAACCGTTGCTCCTCGTCCTCGGGGATGCCAGCGCGCACCCAGCGACACGCTGTTCGCAATACCCAGGCGCGCACCTTGGTGCGAATGAAGCTTTCCGAGAATGGCCTGATCAGCCAGTCCGTCACGCCTGCCGCCTCCGCGCAAGCCGAATCCTGCCGGGCAGCAATGACGACCACCGGCAGCCCGGATTGCTGCCCTTGTGCCAGCCGGATCGTCCGACACGCGGCCATGCCGTCGATCAGCGGAGGGTCGTGCTCGATCAGCGCAAGCGAGGGGCGATCCTCCAACACCATACGTTTGAGATCGTGGATGTCGGAAACGAACAGCGGGCGCAGGCCCTCGGCGCGAATCGCATTCGACAGTGCGCCCGCCGTCGCAGGATCAGCAATGTGGAGAAGCACGGAGCGTTCAACGAGGGCGGGCTCCACCGTCGCCGTGGCCGCAAACTGCCGGTGCGCATCCTCGCGCGGCGCGACAGGCAACTCCTTGAGCTCGATGACCTGCCCTTCGGCGGCCGCGAACACCTCAAGCCGTGACCCCCGATGCAATTTGGTCCGCGCCTTTTCCACCAGGCGATCGAGCGCGTCATCATCCCGGAGCGGATCGTGATGGGTGAGAGCAAGGCGCTTTACTCCCGCCTCCTGGCTCAGCCGCAGCGCGTAATCGATCGAGCTGTGACCCCAGCCGACCTTGGCCGGGTACTCATCCGCGGTGTACTGCCCATCGTGGATGAGGAGATCGGCCCCTTCGATGAATTGCGCATGGCGCAGATCCTGGCCCGTGATCTCCCCTTCCCCGCTTCCCAGCGAGCGGGCATAGGGCTCGTGATCGCAGCAATAAACCACGGTCATCCCGTCCGCCTCGAGCCGATAGCCGAAGGTCAAGGCGGAATGGTTCAGGTAATGCGTGGAGATCTTGATGTCGTCGATGACGAACGTGCCTTCGACAAGGTCGTGATAGCGAACCGTGGCCTCGAACTGATCGAGCGTGACCGGAAAGTAGGTGTACTGCATCTGCCCGGCGAGCGTTTCGCGCAGCGATTGGCCGAGCCCCTTGGGACCGTAGACGTCCCACTTGCCCCCGGCGGCAAAGAGCGGAGCAAAAAACGGGATGCCTTGGATGTGATCCCAATGCGTATGGCTGATCAGCACATGCCCGTGCAGGCCTTGCGTGCCCGAGCCGATCAGCTTCTGACCAAGGGGGTATGCGCCGGTCCCACAATCCAGGACAACGAGCGTTCCGCGTGCCGAACGTACTTCGACGCACGCCGTATTGCCCCCATACCGCATCGTGCCCGGCCCGGGTGTGGGAATCGATCCGCGGGTGCCCCAGAATTCTACGCGCAACCTTGTCCTCGATACCTGGCGACTTCCGGCTCATCTCCGAGGCTGCACGTTTCCCCGGCCCGCCGCAAGATGTGGCCGGCAGATGTGGCATAACGATCGGGGCGCAACCGCGGCAGCCGCGCGCGGCCTCACTCCAGCTCGGAAGCTTCCGCGATCATCTTGCGCAGCCGCGCGGTGTCGGTCAGCACCATGGCCCCGCGCCGCTTCTCCAGAAGCCCGGCGCGCTCCAGCGCCTTGAGCTCACGCGTGACCGATTCGCGCCTGATGCTCACGCGTGCAGCAAGATCCGCGTGCGCCGGCGGGGGCGAGACCAGGGCTTGCGCCGGCCTGGCCGCATCGGGGCGGGAGAGCCGCAAGAGCTCGGCATAGATGCGGTGGCGCGCGTCAAGCGTGGTGAACTCGTTGACCCGATTTGACATGCTGCGCACGTAAAATGCCAAGAGTTCGAGCAGCTGATCGCAAACGTCCGGATAGGTGTGGATGGCGGTGCGGAAGACCGAGGCGGGCATGCGCGCGTAGCCGACCTCGGTGATGGCAAGTATTCCGGAGGACCGCGGCTTGTTGTCGATCGCCGCGATCTCGCCAAAGAACTCGCCGGCGTTGATCTCCCGCAGCAGGACCTCACGCCCGGAGACCGACTGGATCTTCACCCGCAGCGTTCCGCTCACGACGAAAAACACGTCGTTGCTGGGGTCCTGGTAGTCGATGATCCACTGGTTGCGCGCCGCGCGATGCCAGGAGCATTGGGTGTCGAGCAGCTGGATGTTTTCCGGGCTGAGCGAGCGAAACAAACAAATTTTGGCGAGGGTTTCAGTTTTTCGGATCATGGGGCCTCGCCCCGGAAGCTTCGTTTCCTGGCGCTGCTAGCGCTCGGTGCTACTTTGCCATTGCCTCAATCAGCGGGGCAACGTCGCCGGTGTCCTCGATGCACCACAGCCGATCCGCCAAGACCTCGGCCGCATCCGCGCCGAGGATCGGAGCGACGAGGCCCATGAACTTTGCGCGCAGCCCGGCGTCGTCGAGCGGCACGATGCGCGAGCCGAGCGCCTCATCCGCCTGGCGGGTGAAGGTGCCTCGGGCGCTCGTCACCGTCACCCGCGCCGGCCGCAGCTGCGGGTAGAGCCGATCGATCTCCGGCGGCGCCGAGATGCTGATCTTGTGGGCAATCGCCGCAAATTCCGGATTGCGGCGAACAGCCGCCTCGAAATGCTCGAACTTGATCCCGCGGAATTTGAGCGCGAGCCCGAGCAGATAGGGGAAGCTCAGCTGGGCGCTGGCGAAATCATCCCAGCCGGTCCCGGCGTGCTCGGCCGCGATGCGGTAGGTCGCAACATCGATCCGCTCGACCTGCTCGGGCGCGAGGTTCTCGTCGCGCAGGATGCCGATGAGCGCTTCCACCGCGGGCTGGATATGGCGGCAGCAGGGATAGGGCTTGATGTAGCAATCGGTGATGCCGAATGGCACCTTCGGCGGAAGCACGATGGCGCGCGGCTTGCGGTCACGGCCGAAGGCAAAAGCCTGCAGGAAGCCGTCATGGGCTTCGATGACCCCGGGCGGGCCCTCGATGCCTTGCTCGGCGAGGAGCGCCGCCTGCAGCCCCTCGCGCGAGGCATGTCCAGCGTGGAGGCGCTTGATGTCGGCGCCCCCGTTGACGAAGGCGAACAGTCCGGCGGCGCTCGAAGCCGCGATCCCGAGCGCGTTGGCCAGCTGCTGGTGAGGCAGGCCCCGCAGCTTGCCGGCAGCCATGACGGCGCCGAATACGCCCACCGCAGCCGCCGGGTGGAATCCGCGCTGGCGCAGATCGGGGTGGCAGGCACGGCCGATGGCGATCTCGGCTTCATAGCCCGCGACCAACGCCTCGATCAGCTTTGCTCCGCTGATACGCCGCTCGTAGCCGAGCGCGAGCACGGCCGGCACCACGACACAGCCCGGATGCACCGAGCCCTGCCGGAAGCCGTCGTCAAGCTCGATGCCATGGGCGGCGGTGCCGCCGAGGAATGTCGCGTCGATGAGATCGGCGCGGCGCGCCCGGCCCGGCACCGGAATGCGGCCCGGCGGGCGGACCGCCGCCAGCACCGCCTCGGCACGCGTCGCAACTTCTCCGCCCGCGCCCGCAATCATCACGCCAACGGTGTCGAGCAAATGCCGGCGCGCATAATGGCGCACCTCATCGCTCAAGGCGCCAAAGCGCAGCTCGCTCACGAAGCTTACGATGGCCTCGCTGGCGCCAAGCGCCGGATGCAGCGGTTCAAAGGCTTCGGCGTGCGACATGGGGATCCCTCATCGGCGGCGATGGATCATCGCATATCTGCTTCGGGCCGTCATCCACCGACCTCGGGTTTACCCGAGGTCGGATCTTTAACTGCCCAAGTCGCGGACGCCTCAGGATGACGACCCAAACAACAGAGCTTGTGGCAGTCAGACTATTTGAGCCTGACCAACGCATCGAGCGCGACAACACCTTTGCCCTCCGGCAGCACCAGCAAGGGATTGATCTCAGCCTCGGCGATGGAATCGTCGTGGGCGAGCTGTGAAAGTGCAGCCAGGGCCCGGGCGAGCGCCCCGAGATCCCCCTTCGGCCGCCCGCGGTAGCCGCAGAGCAAGGGCAGGCTGCGCAAGTCCGCGACCATCTCCTGCGCGGCGGCCATGTCGATGGGGGCGAGCCGCAGGCTGCGGTCGCGCTCGATCTCGGCGAGCACCCCGCCGGCGGCCACCATGATCAACGGGCCCACGTCGCGATCCACGCGATAGCCGATCAGTACCTCGGCGACCCCAGACAGCATGGGCTGCACCAGCACGCGGTCGAGCGTGAGCGTCGGAACGCACCGTCCGAGATTGGCCCGCATCTCCTCTATGGCGGCGAAGAGCGCAGCGCCATCTGTTACATTGAGCGCGACGCCGCCGACCTCGGTTTTGTGCGCAATATCAGCCGAGAGAACCTTGACCGCCACGGGATAAGCAAAGGGCAGGCGAGGCACTTCCCTGATATCGGCGCCGAGCGCGACGGCCGGCGCGCGCGCGATCCCGAGCCGATCAAGGAGCGCGCCTGATGCCAGCTCGTCGAGAACGCGGGTTGTTTCACTGGAGCGGGCGGGTCCCCAAAAAGCGCCAAGCGCTTTTTGGGGTGCCCCGCATGCCTCTCCCCTACAAGCGTTGGTCGTGATCGGCACCGGGGCGCGCCGCGCGAGGGCCGCCGCGAGGGCATCGGCGCATGCTTCGGGGGTGTGGAAATTCGGCACGCCGGCCCGGCTCAATGCTGCCAAGGCGTCGGGAGCCTCCGGCACCAGGAATACCGCGAGCGGGCTCCCTTGTCCCGCGCACTCGATGAGCGGACGCACGGTGGCCTGCGGATAATGCCGCGCCGAGGAGCCGATCGCGGCCAGCACGAGGTCGAATTCCGGCGCAGCCACCAGGATCTCGAGCGCCGCCTTCATGCTCTCGTAGCGGGCGCCGGCGATGGTGAGATCGATGATGCGCGCCGGTTTGACCTCGATTCCTGCGGCGGCAAACTTTGCCAGCGTTGTCGGACTCGGGGCCTCGATGTTGATCCCGCGCCGCGCAAGCGGGTCGACCACCATGGTCGCGCCGCCGGCCGTGGTGGTAACCACACCGACATTCGCGCGGCTGCCGCGGGCGTGTGCCGGGGGCACGCGAGAGAGCAGCAGCGCGCCCTCTATCAGTCCTTCGAGAGTATCGACCCGGGCGATGCCGCAGGCCTCGAGAAAGACATCCGCGATGTCGTCCTCGCCTGCGAGCGCGCCGGTATGGGAAACGGCAAGCTCGCGTGCCGCAGCCGAGCGGCCGAGCTTGTAGGCGATCACGGGCTTCCCCGCTTGCGCTGCCTTGACCGCAAAGCGGCGCAAGGCATGGGCATGGCGCAGGGTTTCAAGAAACAGCATGTAGCCGTCGATATCGGCATCGCCGAGGGTGGCTTCGCAAATCTCCCCGAGGGAGAGATCGATCTCGTTGCCGACCGATACGAGTGCGGCAAACCGCGCGCCCCGCGCATTGCCGCGGGATAGGAGCGCCCCGATCATGCTGCCGCTGTGGGAGGCAACGAAGGTACGGCCGACCGGAAGGTCGCGCTCGTCCAGTGCTGCATTGGCCGTGAGCATCGATTTGGTCCGCAGATCGACCACCCCGAGGCTGGACGGTCCCACAACGCGGATGCCGGTGCGGGCGCAAAGCGCGCGCAGCCGCGCCTCGCGCGCGAGGCCCTCCGGGCCGGCTTCGGCGAAGCCGTCCGCGAGCACGGTTGCCACCTTCACGCCGAACTCTGCGCATTCCTCGACCGCCTCGACGGCGAGATCGGTGGGCAGCACGATATAGGCATGGTCCGGAGCCTCGGGCAGCGCGGAAATGCGCGGCCAGGCCCGCTCGCCGAGCACGGTCTCGCGCCGAGGATTTATCGGGTAGACCCGACCGGCGTAGCCCATCTGGCGCAGGAATTTCAGCGGCCTTCCCGCGGCCTTCCCGGGATCATCGGATTGTCCGATGATGGCGACCGAGTGGGGCGAGAACAGATACTGCGCCAGCGCTGTGGTCACAGGGACGGCAACGCGGCGCGGAAGCGGTCGCGGCAGAAGGCGGCGTCGAAATTGCGCTTGAACGCCGGCGGCTCCGTAGGCTTGACGCGCGCCACCACGAACGCGGCGCCATTGCTCTCACGCAGGAGCCGTGCCCCGGTCGCGACGTCGGCATCCGTGCTGACGGTGTGAGTGTGCTTGATCCCGCAGCCGACCGCGATTTTTTCCAGATCAACGCCGAGACTGGTATGGCTCTTCTGCCAGCCGGTCTCCCCGTAGTGGCCGTTGTCGACGCACAGGATCGCGAGGTTGGGGGGATCGATCACCGCGATGCTGGCAAGCGCACCGATGTTCATCAGGAGCTCGCCGTCGCCGGTCACGACGAGCACGCGTTTTTGCGTCCGCGCGAGCGCGAGGCCGAGCCCCATCATGCACGCCGCGCCCATTGCGCCTGCGAGCGAATAGACGTGGGGGCGATCGCCGGCTACCGCGCCGACATCGCAGGCCGTCCCGCCCAGGCCGGAGATGATCAGAAAGTCTTCATGCCGACCGATGAGTGCCGGAACGACTTCGCTGCGTTCCAGCACGACATTGGGTGACGCGGTCAGGAAAAGAGGTGGCTTGCGGGCCATGGCGATCGTCTCACTACTGCTGTCAAAACGGCTTCGCGCCAATCAGCCGTTGCGTGAGCAGCACGGCTACCGCCTGTCCGCTCTTGTACACCATGGTGAGCGCGGCATTCACCGTGGAAATCACATCCGCGGGATGCTCGATCCGCAGGCAGATCACCCCCATGGCCGCGAGCACCGCCTCGGTCGCTTGCCCCATGGGGAACTGCCACGGATTTCCCTCGCCGAAATCGCCGCGCATGCTGACGAGCGTGAGGAAGGGAAAGCGCGCCCCTTTGATCAGGGAGAGCATGTTGATGCAGTTGCCGACGCCACTCGACTGCATCAGCAACACCGCGCGCGCGCCGCCGAGATCCGCGCCAGCGATGAGCGCAACGCCTTCCTCCTCCGTGGTCAGCGGAATGGAGTGCACGTCCGGGTCGGCAAGCGACCGGTCGATGAGAATGCTGTGACCGGCATCGGGAACGTAGGCAATCTGCGTGATGCCGTTACGCCGCAGCAGATCATAAAGATCATGCTGCCACGAGCTTACAGACTGCGCCTCAACGACTGCATCCATTCTCGATCAATCCGCTTTCGCGCCCCCGCTGCCGTCCCGATCCCATAGTGCAGCACGGCCTCATGGTCGGGCAATGCCTACTCCGCCTTGAGGCCGACGGAGTGGATGAGGGTCGACCATTTGGTCTCCTCGCGATCGATCACGGCCGCATGCTCCTCGGGTGTTGTGGGCATCGGCTCGGCACCTTCCTGCAGCAGGCGCTGCTTGACCTCCTCGGTTGCGAGCGCCGCGCGCAGATTTTTGTTGAGAGTGTCGATGATGGGCCGCGGCGTCCCGGCCGGCGCGAGCAAGCCATAACTCAAGACCGCGTCGAACCCGGGCAATCCCGATTCGGCGACGGTCGGAACATCGGGGAGCGCGGTGGAACGGCGCAGCGATGTCGCCGCAAGCGCAACGATCAATCTGGATTCCAGCGCCGCGCGCGAGACCGGGATGGGATTGAAGCCGACCTTCACATGGCCGCCCGCAAGATCGGTGATCAGCGCGTTCGAGCCCTTGTACGGAATCTGCTGCACCTTCACCCCGGCCTGGTGGGCGAACAGGACGGAGGCGAGATGATTGACCGTGCCGATGCCGGGCACGCCCACCTGGAAGGGCGGATCGCCGCGCTTCATCATCGCAATCAACTCGCTCACGCTGCGGATCTTGAGATCGGGATGAAGGAGCAGCAGCGACGGCGCCGCTGCGATCAGGCCGATGGGGGCGAAGTCCTTGCGCGGGTCATAGCCCACATCGCGGTGCATGCTCGGGCCCGTCGCCAGCGTCGAAGTGTAGCCGAGGAGGAGCGTGTAGCCGTCGGCTGCGCTCTTGGCTGCCTGGCGGGTGCCGACGGTGCCGCTGCCGCCGGCCGCGCGGTTCTCGACCACCACCTGCTGGCCCAATGATGCGCTGAGCTTGTCCGCGACCGCGCGCGCCATGATGTCGTTGCTTCCGCCCGGCGGCAGCGGGACGATGAGCGTGATCGGCCGGCTGGGATAGGGCTGCGCCCGCGTCGGAGCCGGGCCGCAGGCGACGCATATGGCCAGCGCGACGAGAACGACCCTGCAGCAACGAAATCCGAATGCTACAGCCCGTTCCGGTGACTTGTACTCAGCACGCGCAGCAGCCTCTGCCTGCTCCCTCCCCCCTTGTGGGGGAGGGTTGGGGAGGGGGGTGACGCGTTCTGAAACTCTGAGGGCGGCCTTACGACCCCCACCCCCAACCCCTCCCCACACGAACTCGGGTATACCCGAGTTCGTCAAGATATCTGGCCGAAGTCGGATAAATCCGACTTCGGCTGGGGAGGGGAGTACACCGACTGTGCTGCACGGTTTGTGCATCAACTTCACCCGGACGCGCTGTAGCATCGCCGAGGCTTTCCCTCACTGCGGCTTGATGCCGGCTGCCTTCACCAAATCGGACCACATTGCGAGCTCGCGGTCGATGAGCATCGCGTATTCCGCGGGCGTGGTCGGCTCGGGTTCTGCACCCTCCAGTGCAAGACGCTGGCGGACCTCTGCGCTCGATAGCGCTCCATTGAGCGCGCGGTTGAGCGTCTCGACCACGGGATGCGGCGTGCCGGCGGGGGCGGCAAGCCCCCAGCGCAGTGGGATCTCGTAGCCGGCAAGCCCGGCCTCGGCCAATGTGGGCACCTGCGGGATGAGGGGCGAACGCCCGGCGCCCGTCACTGCAAGCGCACGCATGGTCCCGGCAGCAATGTGCGCGTGGGCATTGGGAACGGCACTGATGAGGAGACCGATATGGCCGCCGAGCAGGTCGTTGAGCGCCGGGCTCGCGCCCTTGTAGGGGACATGGATGAGCTTCATGCCGGTGCGGTGGGCAAGAAGCTCCATGGTCAGATGATTGAGGGTGCCCGTCCCGGGCGAGCCGTAGGGAATGGGCGTGGTCGCCTGCCTGCCCACCGTGATCAGCTCCTGCAATGAGCGGGCGGGAAAGCTCGGATGCACGGCGATCACATTGGGTGTCGCCGCAATGAGCCCGATCGGCGCGAAGTCCTTGCGCGGATCATAGCCGAGATCGTCAAACAGGCTGGGAGCGGTCCCCAGCGTCGCATTCGTGACCAGGAGGACGGTGTAGCCGTCGGGCGTGGCTTTCGCCGCGGCCCGGGTGGCGACCGTGCCGCCGGCGCCCGGTCGATTGTCGATGATGATCTGCTGTCCCAGCGTTTCGCTCATCTTGTCGGCGATGCTGCGCGCCGCCGTGCTGGAGCTGCCGCCGGGTGCGAAAGGAATGACGAGCGTGATCGGACGGTTCGGGTAGCTCTCCGCGACGGCCGCATGCGACGCCAGTAGCGCGCAGACGATGAGAACCTTAGCTCGCAGCATTAGGATTGGTCAGGGTCACAAAATCACTCGTGCTTCGGGATGCCGGCTTTATCGATCACCGCCGCCCATTTTCCGATGTCGGTTTTCATGCGCTCCGTCATTGCTTCCGGGGTGCTGGCGCGCATTTCCATGCCGAGCCTGGCCG
>Ga0210402_10006834_pt1 | contig 10052 bp, 9 predicted proteins | sample IncBWC7MmetaG_FD_161055 | JGI IMG/M metagenome (GOLD analysis project Ga0210402, IMG submission 161055) | Forest soil microbial communities from Barre Woods Harvard Forest LTER site, Petersham, Massachusetts, United States - Inc-BW-C-7-M | ecosystem: Environmental > Terrestrial > Soil >...
CTGGCTCCGCTTGGGATCTTTCTGCACTTCCTGGATCTGGTAGTTGTAGTTGCCGCCCGAGATGGCGCGATTGAAAAAGTATGGCTGCGGCAGAATGTTCATCAGCGCCAGTCCGTTCGGGTTCTGGCGCGATTTTGGAATCACGTTGCCGGGGAACACCGTGCCGGTGGTCGGGTCGGTGATCGGAATCACCTTGCCGTTCACATCCAGCGTCTGCGAGAAATCGCCCTGGCGTTCCAGGGGGGTGGGCATAGTGTACGAATTCAGCGCGCCTGGAGTGGAAATCAGCCCCTCCTCAATATTATAGAAGGCGAACAGCTTGGTTCGGCTCTGGTTCCAGCGTCCGGGAATGTAAAGCGGCCCTCCCAGGGTTCCGCCGAACGTGTTGTAGCGATAGCGCGGGCGTCGCACGCCGTTGCGGTTATTGAAGAAATCGTTGGCGTTCAGGGCATCGTTGCGGATGTATTCGTATCCGTTGCCGTGGAACTCCTTGCCGCCCGACCTGGTGACCACTTGCACGATCGGTCCGCCGTTGCCGGCGTATTCGGCCTGATAGCTGTTCAGCAGCACCTTCACTTCACCGATCGCGTCCAGCGTAGTAACGCTCGAGAAGACATTCGGCGTTCCCTGGTCGTTGCTGACCACGCCATCCACCGCCAGGATGTTGGTGCCGGAAAAAGAGCCCATAATGTTCGGCGTGCCGGTACCGTAACTGCCGCCGGTGGAATCCTGATCGGCCTGATATTGCACACCGGGAATGGTGCGCAGCATCGAGACTACCTCGCGGCCACGGGCGGTGAGATTGGTCAACTGATTGGTGGTAAGGGTGGCAGAGTGTTCGGAACTATCCACTTGTACTTGTGCGGCCTCGGCCGTGACGTTGACGGTTTCGGTGACTTCGCCGATCTGCAGCACCAGGTCGCCTAACGAGACCCGCTCATTGGCGCTGATCACAATGCCGCGGCGCTGGTACGCCTTGAAACCTTTCTGTTCCACCCGCAGATCGTAGGTGTCCGGCTGCACCGCGTTCAAGGTGAAGACGCCCTCTTCGTTCGCCGTCCCACTTCTGGTATCGGCCGTTTTGGGGCTGGTTATAGTGACCTTGGCGCCTGCCATGACTTGGCCGGACGGGTCGGTGACGGTGCCAGTGATGGTGCCGGTGACGGTCATTTGGGCGAAAACCTGCCCGGTGACCAACATGGCGAAAACAAGGCTCAACGCGGCTTGGCGAAGATATTTCGACGACATGGATTCAACTCCCCTGATGCAACGATGACGATGCAACAATGACGATGCAACGATGACGTTACCGCTATACAAGTTTGAGCTAATGCTACGTCCTGGCGCTCCGAAAGTCAACAGGGAAGACCGCGGAGACCGGTTGGCGATCCATGGGCGATGGCTTGGAACGCCGCCAGTTAACACCGGAATCGGCCGCGCCCAAGCGCCACGCCTACCGGCAGATGCCCCGCTGGCTTCGCTTGACAAAGGCTGCCAGATGCAGCGTTTCGGGAGTGGGAATTTCGGTCTCGATCCTTGCCAACGCCTCTTCCAGCTTCAGGTTAGAGCGATAGAGAATCTGGTAGGCACGCTTGAGGATGCTGACGTCCGGCGCGCCGTACCCCGCCCGCTTCAACCCAACCAGATTGAGACCCTTGGGCGCGATCTGGAATCCCGAATAGGTGAAGAACGGCGGCGCATCCAGATTGACGCGGGTGTTGCCGCTCACCATGGCCAGCCGGCCGATCTTGGAAAACTGGTGCACCAAAACGCCCCCCGAGAGGAACGCCTGGTCTTCGATTTCGACGTATCCACCCAGCAGCACACAGCTTGCGATCACGGTCTGGTTGCCGACCTTGCAATTGTGCGCGATATGCCCGGAGGTCATGATGAAGTTGCCGTCGCCGATTTCGGTTGCCGACTCCGGCGGCGTGCCGCGTGAAATGGTGAAGTGCTCGCGGATCTTATTGCCGTTGCCGATCTTCAGATAGCTCCGGGCGCCGTCGAAATTCTTGTCCAGCGGGTCGGTGCCCAGAACCGTTCCCGCCGAGATCTCGTTGTGCTCCCCGAGTGTGGTCCAGCGCTTGATGTAGACGTAAGGTTCCAACCGGCAGCCGGCCCCAATCCGGACGTCCGATTCGATCACGCAGAATTCGCCGACGCGCACGCCCGGCCCGATCTCGGCATCCGGGTGGACGCGCGCCGTGGCCGCGATGGTAGCCGAGCCATCTATCGCCATGGCCGCCCGCTGACTTTGTGGGGCAGATTGTTAATCTGCGGCGGGTTGGCAACCCGCCAGCCCCTCTCGTGCCAGAAGTCCCTTCTCACCCCCACTATGTTACGGCAACGCCACTGGCAGACCCGGAATGCCTCACTCGTACCGCAAGGCCCGCATGGGATCCACGTGCGCCACCCTCCGGGCGGGCAAATAGCCGGCGAGAATCGTGGCGGTCCCCAGGAGGGCGGTGGCTGCCATGAGCGTCGGCAGATCATTGGGCGGCAGACCGAATAACATTTTCGAGACGGCGTGTGGTCAGTGCAATGGTGGCGGGGAGCCTGATCGCGATACCGGCCAGGATCATCAGGATCGTCTCGCGAACCACCATCTTCATCCAACTGGGTAGACGGGCTACCGAGCTTTTGGTGAGCCGGGATTCCGCCCGCCAAAGAAGCGCTCCTGCAAGGATTGCGCCTCGCCAGCGATATCATCTACCTATGCGAGTGCGCGAATTGGCGGAATGGCTGGGCGCGACCTTTGAAGGCGATGGCGAAAAGGAACTCTCCGGCGTGGCGCCCCTGGAAACCGCGGGGGCCGGCGACGTGGCTTTCGTGGGCAACCGGAAGGCGGCAGCGCAGGCCGAATCCTCCGCGGCCGGATGCCTCATCGTTCCCATGGAGTGGCCCAGCCCCAGTTACCGCACCGTCATCCGCGCCGTGGAACCGCGCACCGCCTTTGCCCGCGCCATGAACCGCTTCTATCCCACGGCGGAATTGAAACCCGGTGTGCATCCCACCGCGGTAGTGGGCAGGGAGGTGGAGTTGGGCGCTATGTCATACGTGGGCCCGCACGCCGTGGTGGGCGATGGCACGCGCATCGGCGTGGCCACCAGCATCGGCGCCGGTTGCGTCGTGGGCAAGCGCGTGGCGCTGGGCGAAGGCTGTGTGCTCCATCCCAACGTGACCGTATACGACAACGTGGATATCGGCCGCGGGACCATTCTGCACTCGGGTTGCGTGATCGGCGCCGATGGGTTCGGATACGTCATGGAGCACGAACGCTGGCACAAGTTTCCGCAAGTCGGACGCGTGGAAATCGGCGACTTCGTGGAGATTGGCGCCAATTCGTGCGTGGACCGCGCGGCTCTCGGCGTGACCTCTATCGGCGAAGGGACCAAACTGGATAACATGGTGCATGTGGGGCACAATTGCCGCATCGGAAAACACGTGGTGGTGGCCGCGCAGACCGGCTTTTCGGGCGGCGTGGTGGTGGAGGATTACGCCGTGATCGGCGGGCAGGTGGGAATCGGCGACAAGGCACGCATCGAATCGCGAGCCGTGCTGGGGTCGGGGTGCGGCGTTCTCACGTCGAAAATCGTGCGCTCGGGTGAGACCGTGTGGGGCACGCCGGCGCGCCCGCTCAAGCAGCATCTGGAGCAGCTTGCCAATCTTGCCCGGCTTCCCCAGGTTCGGCGCGAAGTGGCGGACCTGAAACGGCGGCTCGCCGAACTTGAGGAGAAAGACTGATGCTGGTGGTAGTGGGCGGCCATTCGCGCAACATCGGCAAGACCTCCGTGGTGGCGGGTCTCATCCGCAAGCTGAAAGACCGCCCGTGGACCGCCCTCAAGATCACCCAATACGGCAACGGCTTCTGCAGCCATCACGGCGTGGCCTGCGGCTGCGAGCCCGAACCCGACCAGCCGTTCGCGCTCAGCGAAGAGTTCGAGGCCAACCGCACCGATACCGGCCGCTTCCTGGCCGCCGGAGCCGAGCGTTCCTTCTGGCTGCGCGTGCCAACCGGCGAATTGGCGAGCGCCCAGGCCACCGTGAGCAAAATCCTGGCCCAGGGCCAAAACGCGATCGTGGAATCCAATAGCGTGCTGGAATTGGTGGAGCCCGACATTTTCCTGATGCTATTGGATTTCTCCTGCCAGGATTTCAAGGCCTCCAGCCTCCGGTTCATGGATCGGGCGGACGCGTTCGTGGTGATAGACCGCGGCGGCATCAACGCGCCTATGTGGGAGGAGGTCGCGCGCGGCATGTGGGACCACAAGCCGCAGTTTCCGGTCAAGCCGCCGAACTACGTGACGCCCGCGCTGGCCGGGTTCGTGAGGTCGATGCTGGCGCTCTCTTCCAGCCGCTGAGCGCGCAGGCGGCGCAACGCGGCCGAAGCTTCGGTGAGCATTCTGGCGGCGTCGCCTAGCTGGCACTCGATGACATGCAGATGCGCATGGAGGCGCGCGTCCTCGGGCGGGGTCACCAGGTTCAAGAGATACACGCTGGTTTCAATGTTGCCGAGAGGCTGCCGCAGATCGTGAACCAGCTCGGCGAGCAGATCTTCGTGGCGGACAGTTGTGGACATAGCCATGGCACCTGAAAAAGCCTGAGCCAGTATAGCGCGGATGGGTACGGCTGTAACCCTGGCGGCAGGAGAAAACGCGGATGAGTCGTGCGAGGGCTCACTGTCCAGCTTCGTGGTGCAGGTCAAGACCCAACCCTGAGAGCCGCGACCGTAAGGGAACGGTGCCGTTGCTTCAGTCAAACCTCCACGGGAACCCTGGTCTCGCATTCGGCGGCGCCCGCACGGCTCCACTCCACGCAGTTGCGACCCTGGGCTTTGGCCCGGTACAAGGCTTCGTCCGCCTCTCGGATGAGCGTATCGGCATCGTGATCGCGCGCGCAGGAGACCCCCACGCTCATCGTCACCTGCAGAGGTTGCGAGCCGGATCCAAACGGGGTGCCCGCGATAGCTTCGCGCAGCCGCTCGGCTTGCGAGCGGGCGTCTGCCAGGTCACATCCAGGCAGCACTACCAGGAACTCCTCGCCGCCATAGCGGCCCACGGAATCGTACCGGCGGCCGGCTGTTCGCATGCGGAGGGCCGCCTCACGCAGCACGGCATCTCCATCCTGGTGGCCGTAAGTGTCGTTGATGTTCTTGAAGCGGTCCAAATCGAGCATCAGCAGCGACAACGGCTGATGTTCCCGCCCGGCGCGGGCAATTTCGTTCCGCAGCACTTCCAGAATGGCAGAGCGGTTGAGCAGTTTCGTGAGCCCGTCGTGAGTGGCCTGCTCCCGCAGGGCTTCCCGCGCATGCAGCAGTTGCTGCTGCAAATCGAGAATGCGGCACCCGGCGCGCAGGCGCACCCGCAGTTCGTGGGCATTGAATGGCTTGGTAAGGTAGTCGTCCGCCCCCGCTTCCATGCCATCTACCAGATCCTGCGAATCCGTGCGGGCAGTGAGCAGCAGGATGTAAATATATGGTTCACGGTCGGCGACGCGTACCCGGCGGCAGACTTCCACGCCGTCAATCCCCGGCATCATCCAGTCCAGGATGGCCAACCGGGGAGCGTCTTCGCCCTGCAGCACATTCCAGGCTTCCACGCCGTCGCGCGCAATCACCGCATCGTAGCCCCACTTGGTGAGCATGGTGCGGAGCATGGATTGAAAAACCGGATTGTCTTCCGCCGCCAGCACCCGCATGGGCTTGGCGGCCCGATCTTTCGGTTGCGGGCCCGGCCCCGCCTCGAGGTTGACTTGCTTGTTCACCAAAGTTCTTTATCGGCTGGAATTCTGGGAACCTTAATTTAGAGGTTTGGAGGTCTACCGCGCCAGGCTGGCCGCTGCCATGAACGCTCACTCGATTCGGAGCATAAGCCGCTGGCGGGCGCCATCTTCCGCTGGTACCGGCGGGAAAGTCAATGCCGCAATCGCGCCGGGCTCCAGTCTTCGCCAGGGTCCATAGCCCTGCGGCCAGGCCCCCCGGTGGAGGTGGACGGCGCCAATCGCGGCCACCAGGCCGGGAAGCCATACCTCACTTCCTGGGCACGTAGAATACTCGCGTGGGGCCTGTGCGATCCACCTGATACGCGGCATAGAGCGCCGGCAGCAGGTTCAAGGGAAACGTGGAGCCTGAGCCGGGATCGTCACCCAACTGCACCACAGAAAAGGCCTGAAGCTCAAGCTCCGACACCATCCAGTTCGGATCCAGGCGTCCGGTGTTCATCAATTCGCTGGTGGTGTAAGGATCGTAAATCAGCGGCTTGCCGGCATCGTGACACAGCAGGAGATTGAGGCAGATTGCCGCTCCCGGCTTGCTTTTCAGGTACCCTACATCATCCAGGAAGACACGGCTGGTTTCCGCCAGGGCGGGCCGGGGCGGAACCGAAGAGGACCGGCCCGCGACCAACAGGCCGGCGGAAAGCAGAACGGGGGCTAGCGCGGCAACCAGGGCGGAACGTTCCGCCAGATCGCTAAGAACCAGCGCCGTAATAATGGACATCGCAATCACTGTGTCGAAGAACACGTTCAGATTCACGCCGGATCCGCCAGCCAGCAACAGACCGGTTGCGAGCGCTGTCAAGAACCCCAGCGCGATCACGGACGAGGAAGGCCGCCCGATTCCTTTCCGGCACCAGAGAGCGCAGGCCGCCAGGGCCGGCAGAAACAACAGCCCGAAGACGCCGGTGACACTCCTGGCTCTTTGGAGAGAGTAGTTGCGTGGGCTAAACCAGTGCTGGGTGAAATAGGGCCCATCCACCCAGACCGTAAGCGCAGCGAAAGTGGCCAGTATCGCGATTGCCGTGGCCGCCCACGCCGCGAAGCGGCGTGGCGACTGCCACAACAGATCCAAGCCGATGGCCAGGGGAAAAGCCAGAAGGCTCTGCTTGACGAATCCCCCGAGACAGCAAAGGAGGCACGAACCGACAAGACCCAGCGTGGAATCCCGCCGCGCCACGTAGAGCAGGACACCGGTCATCAACAGCGCATGGCCGAGCATTTGCGGGTCGTTGGCGCCCACATACGCGGGCGCAAACAGCACGAACCAGGCGGCACAGAGCAGCCCGGCAAGCAGTCCGGTGAGACGGGCGCCGGAGATGATTCGCGCCACTCCGGCGGAACAGACCACGACCCAGACAAGCGACAGCAAGGAAAGCCACCTGCCTATCATGTTCACATCACCGGTCTGGTTCACATCACCGGTCAGGTTCAAACCGGTCAGGCGGCTGAGCGCGCCGACCAGATGGAAGGAAAGAGGCGGATAGGTTACGGCGGTGTGTTCCGGCCTGGCTATGTAGAGCGGTGTGCCGGCGCTGGCGGAACTGGCGTGGTAGGCGTTCCATCCTTCATTGAAAATGATCTGGTACCGGTAGGTGGAACGGACGGCCAGGCCGGCGAAGCGGGCGACTGCCAGCAACCCCAAGGCGTAGCAGGCGAAGAAAACGAGCGGGCGCCTGGCCTGGAGGCTGAGCATATCCATAGATTAAACAATTCGCCGGCTTCCTGAAACGCGGCAACCCAATTGCTCACTATCGGACAGAGGTGAGAGAGCTTTTATGATGGTTGCCGCCGGATTGGGGATTTTGGTGGTGGTTTGCCTGCTTTTGTCGATGGTGGACACTCCGCCCTCGATTGGACGGTAGGCCACAATTCTGGGCAGATCTGACACAGGCGTGTGGAATTCCGCCGTGCTGGCGCCCCGCCCCGGCCTTCTTGCCCCCGCCCGCGTAAACACATCCCGCTTCCACATCCCGTTTTCCAAATCCCGGCGTCCGGCCTAACCGATTGCTCCGCAGTTGCTATTCGGTGGTGGCGCAGGCGGGTTTTGGCATCTAAAGACTGACGGTCACCGTCAATCCGAGGAGCGCGAGCGGCAGACACTGTGGTTAAATTGCTTTGAATGAACCGCCGCACCGTTTACCGGGTATTGGAAGAAAGCGCCCGCCTCTATGGCGATGCGCCGGCGCTACGGCAGCCTGACGGCGCCGGGTACGTGACCTATTCCTGGAATCAGTACAAGCAGGCGGTGGAGGAGATCGCCCTCGGGCTGCGTGCGCTCGGGCTCGGCAAGGGCGATGTGGTGGCGCTGAATTCGGAGACGCGCCTGGAATTCTACCTTGCCGACCTGGGCATCATGGCCAACGGATCGATTGCCGCCGCCATGTACCCGAGCTATCCGGCCAAGGATCTGGTCCGCACCATTGAGCAAGCCGGCGCCAAAGCCGTTTTTGCGGAAGATCCGAAAACACTGAAGACGCTGCAGGATGCTCCGGTACGGATCTGGATTCTGCTGACCGGCGAAGCCGAGGGTGCGCTCACGCTGCAGGGGCTGCGCGCCATGGGCCGTGCGGCGGCCGCTCGCGATCCGCAGTGGATGGCGCGCCTAGGCTCCGAACTGCAGCCGTCGGACACGGCCATCCTCTATCTCACCTCCGGGGCTACCGGGGAACCCAAAATGGCGCTGGTCACGCATCAGGCGGTGGTCGCCAACATCGATATGGGGCCGGCGGCGCTGCCGATCGGCCCCGCGGATGCCACGGTGGCATTCCTGCCCTCGGCGCACATCGCGCAACGCGTGGTCATCGAACTATTGCCGCTCCGTATGGGGATGCCGGTCACCTTCGCCGGGAGCCTGCTGCAACTGCCGCAGGACATCCGCAACGTGCGGCCGACCATTCTGCTGGCGCCGCCGCGCATGTGGGAACGGATTTACTCCACCATCTGCACCGAACTCCGCAAACGGCCCGCGCCCATCCGCAAAGCCTTTTACGCCGCCCTGGGACTGGGGTTGGCAGCGGCGCGGTACCGCAAGCAAGGCAAGCCCGTGCCGGCGCGCATCCGAGGCCCCCTGAAAGTGGCCGACGCCATTTTCTTCCGCAAGGTGCGGGGCCGCTTCGGGGGCAGGCTGAAGATTCCCGCATCCGGCGCGGCGCCGCTGAGCAAAGACCTGGCCGAATTCTATGAAGCCATCGGCCTGCCGATTTTCGAAGGTTACGGGCTGACCGAAGGCGGCGTAGTCACGCTCAACCCGCTGGACCGGCCCAAGCCGGGCAGCATCGGCATTCCCTTGGCTGGCGTCGAGGTCAAACTCGACGCCGATGGCGAGATCCTGGTGAAGAGCCCGTGCCTTTTCTCGGGCTACCTGAACGACCCGCAGACCACCGCCGAGGTTCTGGTGGATGGCTGGCTGCACACGGGCGACCTGGGCCACGCCGACAGCGACGGCTATTTCTTCATCACCGGCCGCAAGAAAGAGCTGATCGTTTCCTCGACCGGCAAGAAAATCTATCCCTCCCGCGTCGAGAACCTGTTCAAGATGGAGCCGCTGATCAGCCAGGTCCTGCTGATCGGCGACCGCCTGCCGTTCCTCACCGCGCTGTTCACCATCAACCCGGCCGCCGCCGAAGCCTTGAAGGGAATGGACCAATGGCAGGGCCGGCCGGCCTCCGAACTGGCGCAGGCGCCGCCGGTGCTGGCCGAAATCCAAAAGGCCGTTTCCCGCGTCAACAAGCAACTGGCGCCGTTCGAGCAGGTGCGCAAACACCGCGTGCTGGCGCGCGACTTCTCGATCGACCAGGGTGAACTGACCGCCACAATGAAGGTCCGGCGCACCCGCACGATGGAGAATTTCAAGGAAGCCATCGACGAGTTCTACGACAAGTAGTGGCCGCGACCCTCGGGGTTGCGACGCTGCGGGCGGCGGCCGCGACCGCGTCGAGCTCGATCGAAAACGCACACAGCCGAGGCTGTGCGACACAGCCAGGAAGGCTTTGCTACACAGCCAGGAAGGCTGTGCTGCTTCGGAATCCGCTTTCCAGTTGCGCGTAGAGCGCGATCACCGGGTTGGTGCTGCGCGAAAATTCGTCCAGCATCCAATCGCGGTCCTTGGGATCCTTGGCGGAGCTGAGGCCGTCGTCAGTCGGCACGGATTAACCTAAATCCGGCAGTTCGCCCACATGGCTAACTCAAGTCTGGCCGTCCGCAAGCGCGGTCAAGGGCAGGAACAGCGGATCGGGCGAACGCGCTCCGAGCCAATCGCGAAAAATGAACCGCAGAAG
>Ga0210402_10006835_pt1 | contig 10052 bp, 7 predicted proteins | sample IncBWC7MmetaG_FD_161055 | JGI IMG/M metagenome (GOLD analysis project Ga0210402, IMG submission 161055) | Forest soil microbial communities from Barre Woods Harvard Forest LTER site, Petersham, Massachusetts, United States - Inc-BW-C-7-M | ecosystem: Environmental > Terrestrial > Soil >...
CAAGAAATTCGGCTACAAGACCGTGGTCATGGGCGCCAGCTTCCGCAACACCGGCGAGATCATCGAACTTGCCGGCTGCGACCTGCTGACCATCTCGCCGCACCTGCTAACGGAACTCGCATCTACCGAAGCCGAGCTGACGCGCAAGCTTGACCCGGAAAAAGCTAAAACGCTGGAGATCGAAAAGCTCACCATCGACAAGGCAACCTTCGACAAGATGCACGCAGCGGACCGAATGGCCCACGACAAACTGAAGGAAGGCATCGAGGGCTTCAGCAAAGCGTTAGAAAGTCTGGAACACCTGCTGGCAAAGCGTCTCGGTGAACTCGAAGCCAACGAGCCAAAGCTCGTCAGCGCCGACTGATCCGGTATCACTGGAAAGAAAACAGGCAGCTCTCGGGCTGCCTGTTTTCTTTGCCAATCAGTTATCGAAGATAGCGTCAGCCCAAGCTGCTCTGTACAACCTTTGATTTGCCTGTATATTTCAGGTCTTTAGTATCGACGGTGTTGAGCTTACCTTTGTTGTATTGCAGCTCGCTTCCCTTGTATTTGTAGAAGGCCCCGTTGAGTGGGCTGCTCCAGCCTGTCGTGGCAACCGTCTTTCGTATATCCGAGTGCGGAACGGCGTGCTGATTCAACCAGCCGGAACAGTCCGGACATACACCTTTGCGGATGCAGGCAATCTCGACTCCCCACTCGCTGAGCTTATCCTTGGCGCAACCCAATTCCTTGACGACATATTGAATAATCGCCATCTCTGCATGCAGGTGAGACAGTGCGGTTGCATCCTTGGGTTCAGGATTAACAAGTGTAACTAAATTGTTGACCCCTGGTATCTCAGATTTGACGATGAGCAATGCTGCCTCATTGCTACTGACTGGCTCGAAGCCCTTACTGCAGACAATCACCGCCTCTGCGCGCGGTATCAATCCGATTGCCAGCGTGTTATAGTCACTGTCCTTTAATTCATAACCATTGAGCAGGCGCTCTCCGACCTTTTTAAGTTGCTGGAGATACTTACCCGTCCACTTTGTATTGCCAGAATTTCCCCTGCGTACCTCCTGTTTGATTTGGGCTGCTTGATGCACGGTGAGTACAGGCGTTGCCATATCTTCCTCCTGTCAATGGCCGCATCGTCCACTGCGGAGAAATTATAGGCCTCTAAGTAACGCCTGGCTGCCGGCGCTTCCGAACTTACCTGCGGAGAAAGCGCCTGCTTATTCCATCCGTAACAACTGCATAGGTTCTACTGAAGCCGCTCTTCGCGCCGGCAGATAACAAGCCAATAACGCAGCGACCATAAGTACGATCCCCACAACTCCAAAGGCAGAGAAGTCCATCGCACCAACACCGTAGAGAGTGCTCCTCATTGCGCGCCCTACAAAGTAGGCGCCAACCAGGCCAAGCCCCAGTCCGGCGCAAGCCAGAATGACACCTTCTTTCAAAATGAGTGTGACGACACGATTCCGCGTAGCCCCCAGCGCCATGCGCAGCGCAATCTCATGCGAGCGCTGCGCCACAGAAAATGCCATCACGCCGTAGATCCCGAGCCCAGCCAGCAACAATGCCACGGCCGCGAAACAGGTAAACAGAATCAGCGTGAAGCGGTCGTCCGCCAGTACATCGCTGCGCACCTGCTCCATCGTTTTTAGATCTGCCAGAGCAATCTGTGGATCGACCGAGTGCACCGCTGCGGCAATGCTGCGCGTCATCGACGCCGGGTCTTCCTGCGTGCGTACGCCAATCCCTGCATTGGGCCATGGAATCTGCCAGAACGGAATTTGCATTTCCGGATAGTCCTCACGGAAGCCGCGCGACCGCACATTGTGATACACACCTACAATCTGCCACTCCTGATAAGGACCAAGCTTCGTCACCCCGGGAATCAGCTGCTCGACCATCACCCGCTTCTGCAGCGGATCGGTTCCCTTCATATATTTGTTGACGAACTCCTCATTCACCACCGCTACCTTAACGCTGCTGGCCGTGTCCTGATCGTTGAAGAATCGTCCCTTCACCAGCTTGATGCCAAATGTCTGAAAATAATCCGGCGTGACCATTCCAAAGGATGTATTCGGTCGCTGCGATGGATCGGCATATGTCGGCTTGTCGGCCAGCACAAACGGCATGCCAAACCCCGAACCCTCCAGCGGCAATCCAGTCTGTGCCGCCGCATGTGCTACGCCCGGCACGCCTTGTATCGCGGCAAGTATCTGGCGGTAATACGCGACGATGCGCTCAGTGTCCTTTGGACGCGAATCCGGCTGCGATAGAAAGAACGTCAACACATGATCGGTCTTCACGCCAAGATCGACGCGTTGCAGGTTCAGAAAGCTGTGAATCGCAAGCCCCGCACCGGCAAGCAGAGCGAGGGCCAGCGTAAACTCCCCAATCACCAGAATCCTGCGCAGCCGATGCCGTCCCACGCTCGTCCCCGTGCGTCCGCCTTCTTTCAGCGTTTCAGCCGGATCGACACGGGAAGCAAGCCATGCCGGCATGCAGCCAAACAGCAAGCCTGCAAGCGTTGTCGCTCCCAGTGTAAAGAGCAGGATGGGAAAATTCAGACTCAGATCGGCTTCGCTTGGCAGCGTACCGTCAGGCATGACGGCGATCAATCCACGCAGCATGGCGTAACCTACGCCGACGCCCAATGCGCCGCCGAAGAGCGCGAGCAGCAGGCTTTCCGTCAGCAGTTGGGTAAAAATCGTTCGCGGCGTCGCCCCCAGCGCACTGCGTACGGCAACTTCTTTCTGCCGCGTCATGCTCCTGGCCAGCAGCAGATTCGCCACATTCACGCAGGCAATCAGCAGCACGAAACCAACAGCCCCCAGCAATAACCACAGCGTCTGAATCCGCTCACTCGGAAGAAAGTCGTTCTTGAGCGGCTCGACGAACGAGCCCCAGCCCTTGTTGCTCTTCGGGTAGGTCTGCGCTATATGCGCCGTCACGGAATCCATGTCCGCCTGCGCCTGCTTGATCGTCACGCCGTCCTTCAAACGACCCATCGCCAGCAGCCAATGAAAATCGTGATTGATCTCTTCAGGCTTGAAAACGAGCGGCACGCTCAATTGCGCAGGAAGGCGGTCTTGAAATCCTGCCGGAAGCACGCCGACCACGGTGTACGGTGCGCCATCAAGTTGCATCGTGGTGCCGACAATCTTGAGGTCGCCCCCCAGCTTCAGCCAGAGCCTGTGCGAGAGCACGACGACATGGTCCTTGCCCGGCTGCCCTTCCTCGGGAAGAAACCCACGGCCAAGAAAGAAGGACGTGCGCTGCATGCTGTGAAAGCCAACCGTCAGGCGGTTTCCGGGAATGAATTCCGGCTGGTCCTTCGTCGCAATATTGAACGAGCCGCCCGTCCACGAGTTCAGGTCCTGAAAACTCGTGCTCTGCCGCTTCCAGTCGAGATAATCTCCGGCGGAAATTCCATTACGAAAGCCTTGAATCTTCGACCACACCATTACCAGTTGGTCCGGCTCCGGATACGGCAGGGGAGCCAGCAGCGTTGCATAGTCGACGGTGAAAATGGCTGTGTTCGCGCCAATTCCAAGCGCCAGCGTCAGCAGAACAGTAATCGTAAGCCCTGGATTCTTGAACAGCATGCGCACACTGAAGCGGAGATTCTGAAGCAGGTTCTGCATAACTTCTCCTCGACGGCGTTGTTTCCTGAATGACGGCGAACGCAGATGACCCGCTTGAGAATTTTGGACAATGCAATTTTCTCAAAGAGACACCTACGAACAGATTCGTAGCAATCCCTCTGCCATTGCCTGATAGATTGATAACTGTAAAGCAAACAATCGTTTACCTACTTATGATGGAAGAAGTGTTGACGGGAAAGCGTCCAGATGTGGGCGCAGATGTACGCTTGTGGACATTAACAGGGATTCAGGAGCTGCCTCTCTCAACCAAGGTCTTGTCATCCCTACCCCCGAACCGAACCCAGCAAATTAGCTCTCCCCCTTCTGCTGTGTGGATTCTTGTCAAGAGATTATTGCGTAGAATTCTTTTAAACTACTCATTCAAAATGAATTAAAGATCGCGATAAATGGCCTGTTATTTCGCTGAAATCGCTACAATAGAAATAGGGGTGTTTGAAAGAAATAGGGGTGTTTGAAAAAACAAGACCCCAGTTCAAGACACCGGCAAGACGCTAGCAGAAAAGGGCTTCACCGGAGTTTTTCGGACGTAAATCGAGCAAAATCAGTAATTTAGCTCAATCTCTACTTCAAAATAGAGCTAAGTATATTTATTTGCACGCATTTAGGTAAAGACTACCGGGGGAGAGCGCTAAGAAATAGTCCGTGCCGCCAGATTCACAGTCACTCTATCGTCCGGCGTCTTGGTTGTCGAACCATCCGAGGCCGGGTGGTACTCGATCCGCATCGTCTGCACATTGACGACGACCCGGAGATACCCGAAGTCGGTGTCGTCGTAACTGTTCAATGTGAGCTCGCTGTCGATCGGATACGGCGTCCGAATCGGATTGCCGCTCGCATCCGTCTGCAGCGCGGCAATGGGGGAATGGCCTCCGCACCCGGCCACTACGTACGGAATGTACATGCCATTCACCGTTCGCGTGAACCGCTGATAATTATGCGAGTGCCCCGAGAAAACGGCATGCGGCCAGAACCCGGCCGCCTGCGCCGCGCTGTCGATATCCGCGGACAGATTCGGGCTCGGAAAATGAGTAGTTCCACCGGTATAAGGAGGATGATGCACCGCAATGATCACCGCACCGGAATACTTCTCTGACTTGCATCGCGCGAGAGCAGTCTTAAGAAAGGTTAATTGAACATCGGTCACGCCAGTGCGGGTGCCACCTTCGCTGGAGATGACGCCGGGATCTTCCAGAACATTGGAATAGACGCCAAGAATGCGCACGAACGGCGCATCGAAGGTGAAATACACCCCCGGCGCAATCATCGCCGTGCGCAGAAGGCCGCCCGCTTCCGGCGTGGTGACAGAAGTGGCGGAACCGAAGTTGCGCAGATAAGCATCGAGTGTCGGAGCAGCATCGCCCGTATACACCAGGCCATCGTGATTGCCGGGAATGGCAACGATCGGAGCGGGATAATCGCGGTATGGTTCGTAGAACTGGTCGTAGTAATACTTCGCTTCACCAAAGCTGTACACCACATCACCGAGGTGGAAGAAGAATGACGGCACGTTCGCCGGATCAGTTTCGCTGAAATCAGCCACCATCTTGTCGGCCACTTCATTCTGGGTCGTTGGGCTATTCACGCTGCCTGTGTCACCGCTCGAATGAAAGACGATCTGCCCTGCCTGCTGGATCGCGGTGGTTTTCGCCGCTCCCTGACTGCCGTAAACATCAGCCAGCGTCAGGATGGGCTCCGCAGCACCTCCGCGCGGCGCAGGAATGGCCTGCAACAAATTGTTATTGACCTTCTTGTAGAGGCCGGAGTCGGACGGGTGCGGCACCTTAAACGATGTCGGATCGGGCGTGGGCTGTGGCTGCGCGAAGACAGGGGTGTCACCAGTTGTTGACGGTGGGGTGGGTTTAGGAGTGGGCGCAGGAGTCGGCTGCGGGGTGGGATGATGTTTTTTTGCGGGATGAGATGGCTTGTGCGGGTGTTTTGAGGAAGTCTGCTTTGCCATAGCTAAGTCCTTCCATTAAGACGCGCAACTCATCATACGCCCGTTCTATGGTGGGAATTTTGAACAAAACGTGACACTCAGATGGATGCGGATATGTCGCAATTTGGCACTCCGACTGCTAATTATTTGGGTGGAACCAAAGAAGTCTCTTGTCATATGAAACGAATTCATTCATTTGTAATCCATAGGGTGTAGAGGCTTCGCACGGGAAGCGCATCAGAAAAGAGCAAGCGCTTCCCAATGCGCAGGCCGAGCAAGGAGGCCAATATGATTTCTCAGGATCATGCGTTGCGTCAGTTCTTTCATGATGTCGTCGCCGAGTGCTATGGCGAACATGTTCATATCAGCGACCGCGAGGTCACGACTTATATTGCCGATCTGCTCACCGACTTCTGCATCTCTGACCACCTTTATCCGATTCGCGATGTAACTGGCCGCCCGGTCAAGGAAGTCGGCGAAATGCTGCTCGCTTCCGACCCCGTCCACGGGAGCGCGCCTTCTTTCGACGCAGAACGCGAGATCCGCAAACATATTGGCGACTATGCTCTCTTCTGCACAGGCATGTATCCGGAGTCAGTCCACAAATGGCGCGAGAATGAAAACGCCAATCTCTACGACATGATCCGCGCCGGCAAGGAGAGCTATTACATCGTCTCCCAGTTCGATCTCTTCGAGTATGCAGTCGAGGCCCCGCTCTTCGGCCGGCTCTCCGAAACTTTTGAAAGCTGCATGTTTGGCCTCAACCAGGTGCGCTGCGAACTCGAACGCAGGCTGCCGGGAGGGATGCCGTCGCCCGGAGCACAAAAGTTCCTGATGTAAGAAGGAATCGGGACACAGAAAAGCCGCTGCAATTTGCAGCGGCTTGCTTTTTGACGCCGAAGACGCGTGTGCCTGGACAGCCAGTCCTCAAACCTGCATGATTTCGGCTTCTTTTTTCCTGCTCATTTCGTCCATGCGCTTGATCTCTTCGTCGGTCAGCTTCTGGATTTCTTCGAGCGAGCGCTTTTCTTCGTCTTCGGAGATTTTCTTGTCCTTGGCTGCTTTCTTGATCAGATCGTTGCCGTCGCGGCGAATGTTGCGCACCGCCGTCTTGTGCTCTTCGAGAACCTTGTTTAGATGTTTGACCACTTCGCGACGGCGCTCCTCCGTCATCGGAGGAACAGGAACGCGCAAAATCTTTCCGTCATTCTGCGGATTGAAGCCGAGATCGGAGGTACGCAGCGCCTTTTCAATTTCGACCAGAACGCTCGCTTCCCACGGCTGAATGACGATCATGTTGGCGTCGGGAGTAGTTACCTGCGCCAGTTGGTTGATGGGCGTGTGGGTGCCGTAATAGTCCACCTTCACCTGGTCGAGCATAGCCACGGAAGCGCGCCCGGTGCGCGTCGATGCCAGGTTCGTCTGAAAATCGTGCACAGCTTTTTCCATGCGGACCTTGAGCTGGCTGTGCACATCTTTGAGCGCCGGAATTCCGGCCATTACTGAAACTGCCATGGTTGTCTTCCTTTATCGCAATCCAAAACCCGTATTTTACTTCGTTAGAAGAGTCGCGTCATCTTCGCGGGGCCGCGGAGGGTGTGTCGTGCTACATGCGGCTGTATGGGACCTTGATGCCGAAGGCGCTCGACACCCGATCCAGCTCTGCTCGAATCTTTTCCCATTCAGAAATTGTTTTGGAGTCGAGCTGAAGGTTGTAGATGAGTCTCTCAATTTCCTGGGCGCTGCTGATCGTGGTCTCGACCGCCACATCGCCTCTCTTGGTCTTCTTGAAGTCGCTGAACATCGAATCGGTCTGCTTCTCAAAGCTGGCCACCAGGCCCTTGACGTCTTTCTCCTGGCTGGTTCGGCGAATGGCACTCTTCTTGAGAGCAGCATCGACATTTTCCCGGAACGACTTGGAATCCTCCTTCAGATTTTTCATGAGGGCTTCCACATCTTTATCGCTCACGCGTTTCTGCGCATGCAGAACAGAGACCGGTGAAATGCTCATCAGTCCGGCAAGTATGGCAACACTGCAGTAAAACAGCGCAGAATGGTTCTTCTTCATCAAGTACTCCTTAATTCAGCACAACACCGAATGCAAAATGGATCTGGGAATGGAGATTATTTGAGACTAATCGTGTGAAACACAGCCGGTGGCCGGAATCAATCCCCTTTTAGTAAGAATAGTTGTTTCCGCAAATAGATGCCATTACTCTGGTTTTCACCGGACATGGAATGATACTTAACAAACGCGCGCCGATTACATTTCATTCAGCCAATTTGCTGCTGGCCATCGACCTTATCGGCACCTTCGTCTTTGCGGTGGAAGGCGCAATGGCGGCAATCCAGGGCGAACTCGACATCCTGGGGCTTATGGTGCTTGCCTTTGCGACAGCACTGGGCGGCGGAATTATTCGCGATGTGTTGATCGGGTCTGTTCCGCCGAATTCGATTCGCGACTGGCGGTATCCTGCCACAGCATTCGCGGGGGGAGCCGTTGTTTTCTTTCAAACCAATTTCGTCTATAAAGTCCCTGAATCGCTGATCATCACCCTCGACGCCGCAGGTCTTGCCTTGTTCGCCGCAGCTGGAGCGGCGAAGGCACTCGACTATAACATCCATCCCTTTCTGGCCACGCTGATGGGGGGCATCACCGGCGTCGGCGGCGGAACGATTCGCGACGTGCTGCTGGCCCGCATTCCATCAGTCCTTCGTTCCGACGTGTATGCGGCAGCCGCGCTCGCCGGAGCAGCCGCCATGATTCTGTCTCTGAAGCTCAAGATGCGTCCAGCTGTCGCAACAGCTATTGGCATCGCGGTCTGCTTCACCTTGCGCATGGTCGCGGTCCGCGAGCACTGGAACCTGCCCAAAGTGGTTGGTCATTGAGTCGTAGCCGCTGTCACATCTCCGTAGAACTTCCATTGCGTGCGGAAGTCTCTGGGCAGATTTTGTCGAGTGAGACTGGCGCGGATCATTTCAACCGGAATGTTGTTCTCTTTGAGCACGGCGTCGTGGAATTGGCGGTTCGTCATTTTCCCGGCGCCGACAAGTTCCTTATGCAGCGCATAGATCTGCATTCCACCGAGCAGATATGCAGCTTGATAGAGGGGCTCGTATGCGCCTCCGAGCGAGCGGCGCACCTCGCCGGTGGCGGCCTGCTTTTCAAAGCCAACGCGGTCTACCAGCAGGTCGATGCACTGCTGCGGCGTCCACTTTCCGAGGTGGAAGTTGAGCGAAAAGATGATGCGTCCGCAGCGGTGGCGGCGCCAGGCCAGCGCGCCTATGCGCTCTTCCGGCGTGCGGTCGAAGCCCATGTCCCAGAAGAGCATTTCCCAGTAAAGAGCCCAGCCCTCGATGAGAAACGGAGTACCGCCAAAGGCCAGCCGATAGGCGCGGAAACGATCCTCCATAAATCCCTGCAGCTCGTGTCCCGGCATCATCTCGTGAAAGACCGTCGCATGGGACATGGCGATGTTGTTCGCGCGCATTGTGGTAATGCGTTGCTCATATGACATTGTGTTCGTCGGATACGCAACCTGCAGCACTTCGCCGCCCAGGAAGAATGGCGACACCAATTGTTGCTGCAGAGGAATCATCCGCATGCGCCAGGTCTCGCGCGCCAACGGAGGGACAGTGACAAGATCGTGTTGATCGATGAATTCGAGTGCCTGAAGCACATACTTGCGTGCCAGTTCTGTCTGCTTTCCCGCCTCAACATAGGTGTTCTTCACCTTGTCGAGCGCTTTCTTCCAATCGTCGCCGAAGCCCATCTCTCGTGAAGCCCGAACCATCTCGGCATCATTCCAGGCGAATTCCTTTTCGGCGATCGCGATCAGTTCCTCCGGAGTATAGGGAATCATGGCGAACTGGAGTTCTCGCAGAAGGGCTTCGCGGCCGATTGCATGCCCAATAATATCGCTGGTGTCGTCCGCGTGAGCAGCATCCATCGATTGCGCTAATGCGTCTTCTTCCTCGCTAGATGACGTCTGCTTCTGACCAGCCGGATGTGGTTTGATTCCGACGACTTTTTCCGAAAGAAATTTGCCATAGGTATCGAGCGCTGCATCCGCCGTCTTGAAAGGCTCGGCAGTCCACCACGTAAACATGGGGTCGTAGCCGTCATAAAACTCAAACCAGCGGCGCATGACGTGCCGCAGAATTTGCAGATTTTGAATGGCACGATTCGCAGCCTCGCGGCGGCGCAGTGCCGTGATACTCTTTGGGTCATCTTTTGCGGCTGCGAGCTTCGTTTCCAGGTCTTTCTGCGTCTCAGTGCAGACATGCTCGATCTGCGACAAACTCGCAGCGGATTGCTTGCCGTCGATTGGTTCCATGTCGCGCTGCGCCGTCCATAGAGCAATGATCGCGTCAGCAAAGGGCAGGTAAGGCGCAGCTTCACTCTCGAAGTGCGCGTCGTCATCCAGATGACTGAGCCGTCGGTCAAGGTAGTT
>Ga0210402_10006836_pt1 | contig 10050 bp, 7 predicted proteins | sample IncBWC7MmetaG_FD_161055 | JGI IMG/M metagenome (GOLD analysis project Ga0210402, IMG submission 161055) | Forest soil microbial communities from Barre Woods Harvard Forest LTER site, Petersham, Massachusetts, United States - Inc-BW-C-7-M | ecosystem: Environmental > Terrestrial > Soil >...
CCGACCCGGCATTCGGCAAGCTGGTGGCCTTTGGGCTCGGCGGCATTCTCGTTGAAGTCCTCAAGGACATCACGTTCAGGCTCGCGCCGGCGTCAAAAGAGGATGCACTGTCGATGCTCGACGGCATTCAGGCGGCGGAGATTCTGCGCGGAGTCCGCGGGGCCAAACCCGTTGATCGCGCCGCGCTTTCGAACATGATTGAGCGCGTCTCGGCGCTGGTCGCGGACTTTCCTGAGATTTCGGAGATGGACCTCAATCCGGTGTTTGCGACCGATCACGGCGCGACCGCTGCGGACGTTCGAATCGTCCTGAATTTCAACCCCGCGCCCCCGCGCGACCGGCCGAGCCAGGCGGCAATCGTCGAAAAGATGAATCGCATCATGAAGCCGAAGGCTCTCGCGGTGATCGGCGCTTCCGCCGAGAACGGCAAGATCGGCAATTCGGTGATGAAAAATTTGATCAATGGCGGCTACAAGGGCGAGATCTATCCGATTCATCCCAGCGCCGAAAGCATCATGGGCAAGAAAGCCTATAAGAGCGTCAAAGACGTGCCGGGAGACATCGACGTTGCAGTCTTCGCGATACCGGCGAAGTTTGTCGCGCAAGCCCTGACGGAAGTCGGCGAGAAGAAGATCGCCGGCGCCATATTGATTCCCTCCGGTTTTGCCGAGACCGGCAATGTTGCGGGCCAGAACGAGCTGGTGGAAATCGGCCGCAAGTACGGCGTGCGCCTCATGGGCCCCAATATCTACGGTTTCTATTACACGCCGAGCAATCTGTGCGCAACCTTCTGCACTGCCTACGATGTCAAGGGCCACGCGGCGCTTTCGTCGCAATCCGGCGGCATCGGCATGGCGATCATCGGCTTCTCGCGTTCCGCCAAGATGGGCGTGTCCGCGATTGTCGGCTTGGGCAATAAGTCCGATATCGACGAAGACGATTTGCTGACATTCTTCGAGCAGGATGACAACACCACCATCATCGCCCAGCATTGCGAGGACTTGAAGGACGGCCGCGCCTTTGCGGAAGTGGCGAAACGGGTGTCGAAGAAGAAACCCATTGTGGTGTTGAAGGCCGGGCGCACCAGCATGGGCGCGCGCGCGGCAAGCTCGCATACCGGTGCGCTCGCCGGCAACGATAAAATCTACGAAGACGTGTTCAAACAGTCTGGCGTCATTCGCGCGCGCAGCTTACGCGACCTGCTCGACTTCGCCCGCGGCATTCCCGTGTTGCCGACGCCCAAGGGCAACAATGTGGTCATCATCACGGGCGCCGGCGGATCCGGCGTGCTGTTGTCGGATGCCTGCGTCGACAACGGCTTGTCGCTGATGGCGATGCCCGCGGATCTCGATGCGGCATTCCGCAAATTCATTCCGCCGTTTGGCGCAGCCGGGAACCCGGTGGATATCACCGGCGGCGAGCCGCCGAGCACGTATCAGAATACGGTGCGTCTGGGACTCCAGGATCCGCGCATTCACGCACTCATCCTGGGCTATTGGCACACCATCATCACCCCGCCGATGGTATTTGCGAAACTGATGGTCGAAGTGGTCAAGGAAATGCGGGCCAAGGGCATCGAGAAGCCCGTGGTTGCCTCCCTGGCCGGCGACGTCGAGGTCGAGGAAGCGGCGGAGTATTTGTATCAACACGGCATTCCAGCCTACGCCTATTCCACCGAGATTCCGGTAGCCGTCCTGGGCGCCAAGTACAAATGGGCGCGGGGCGCGGGACTGATTCCGAGCGAGTAAGCCTGCCGTTCGCTATTGCCGCGCCCGCAGCAAGGCAGACTGATTTTCTTTGTTCTGGCAAAGCGGCGGTCCCATGAAGATAGCGATTGTCGGAGTCGGTGCGATCGGCGGCTATGTGGGGATCCGGCTTGCGCTGGCCGGAGAGGACGTCACTTTCATCGCGCGCGGCGCCAATCTGGAGGCGCTCCGCGCCCGCGGCATTCGGTTGGTGAATGCGGATGGCACCGAGGAGATCGTGCCGCGGGTCAAAGCCACCGATCGCTATGCGGACGCGGGAGCTCAAGACCTCGTCGTGCTGGCGATGAAGGCTCATCAGGTTGAAGCGGTGACCGCGGATGTGCCGAAACTGTTTGGCCCCGATACGGTGGTCATTCCCATGCAAAACGGCATACCGTACTGGTACTTTCACTGCCATGGCGGTGCGCTTGCGGGATCGCGTGTGACCAGCGTCGACCCGACCGGCGCGATTTACGAGCAGATCCCCTGCGAACGCGTGATCGGCTGCGTGGTATACCCGGCTGCCGAACTGGTTTCGCCCGGCGTCATTAAGCATGTCGAGGGCAATCGATTTCCCGTCGGCGAGCCCGACGGCACACTGAGCGAGCGCGTCACGCAGGTCGCGCAATGTTTCGTCAAGGGCGGAATGCAGTCGCCGATCCTGAGCGATATCCGCTCGGAAATCTGGCTGAAGCTATGGGGCAATCTGACCTTCAATCCTATCAGTGCGCTGTCGCGGGCAACCCTCGCCGGAATCTGCCAATATCCGCCGAGTCGCGCCCTTGCCGCAGCGATGATGAGCGAGGCGCAAAGCGTTGCCAATCAACTCGGCGTCAAATTCCGCGTATCTCTCGAGAAACGCATCGCGGGTGCGGAAAAAGTGGGCCATCATAAGACCTCAATGCTGCAGGATGTCGAGGCCGCGCGCACACTGGAGGTCGACGCGCTGCTCGGCTCCGTGGTGGAATTGGCGAGGCGCACCAACACGCCGACGCCGCATATCGATACGGTATACGCGCTGACGAAGCTGCTTGCCAAAACACTGGATGAAGGAAAGTTATAGTGCGGAGTTCAAACAAGATATGAATGTTCACGAATACCAGGGCAAGGAAATTCTGCGAAAGTTCGGCGTCGCGACACCGCGCGGCGTGCCGTGCTTCTCGGTCGCCGAAGCCGACGCGGCGGCACGCCAACTGGGCGGCAAGGTGTGGGTTGTCAAGGCGCAGATTCATGCCGGCGGACGCGGCAAGGGCGGCGGCGTCAAGGTCGCGAAGTCGCTGCAAGAAGTTCACGACTTCGCAACCAAGATCCTCGGGATGACTCTGGTCACGCATCAGACCGGGCCGGAAGGCAGGCTCGTCAGGCGATTGCTGGTCGAGGAGGGCGCGGACATTCGCAAAGAACTCTATGCCGGCATGGTCGTGGACCGCTCCACGCAACGCGTCACGCTGATGGCGAGTTCGGAAGGCGGAATGGAGATCGAGGAAGTCGCCGCGCAACATCCGGAGAAAATACACAAGGTCGCCATCGATCCCGAGACCGGCCTGACTGAGCGCCAAGCCGATGAGGTCGCAAGAAAGATCGGCGTTCCGGACGCTTCAATCGTGCAGGCGCGCGCCTTCATGCAGGGGCTGTATCGGGCCTTCGTCGAATGCGATGCCTCTCTGGCTGAAATCAACCCGCTCATCATCACAGGGCGTGGCGACGTGCTCGCGCTGGATGCCAAACTGAATTTTGATTCGAACGCCTTGTTCCGCCATCCGGACATCGTCGCCATGCGCGATCTGGACGAGGAAGATCCCGCGGAGGTCGAGGCTTCCAAGTACGACCTGTCGTACATCTCCCTGGGCGGCAACATCGGATGCCTGGTCAACGGCGCGGGCCTCGCCATGGCGACCATGGACACGATCAAGCTGTTCGGCGCGGAGCCGGCGAACTTTCTCGATGTCGGCGGGGGTGCCACGGCGCAAAAGGTGACCGAAGCATTCAAGCTGATGCTGAAGAACCCCGCGGTGAAGGGCATTTTGGTGAACATCTTCGGCGGAATCATGCGCTGCGACACGATAGCGGAAGGCGTCATCGCGGCGGCCAAGGAAGTGAAACTCAATGTTCCGTTGGTGGTGCGCATGAAGGGGACGAACGAGGATCTGGGCAGAAAGGCGCTGGCCGCCTCGGGGCTTCCCATCATTTCCGCGGACAATATGGCGGACGCCGCCAAGAAGATCGTTGCCGCCGTCAATGGCAGGCAGGGGCGGTCCACATGAGCATTCTGATCGACCGAAACACCCGGGTGATGACCCAGGGTATTACCGGCAAGACCGGCGCATTCCACACGCGGTTGTGCCGGGACTACGCCGACGGCAAAGCTTGCTTCGTAGCCGGCGTGAATCCGAGCAAAGCCGGGGAGAACTTCGAGGGAATCCCGATCTACGGCACCGTGCGCGATGCGAAGCAGCAAACCGGCGCGACCGTTTCCGTCATCTACGTGCCGCCGCCCTTTGCGGCGAGCGCCATCGATGAGGCTGTCGATGCAGATCTTGATTTGGTCATTTGCATTACGGAAGGAGTCCCCGTGCGCGACATGATCGCGACGCGAAATCGGATGCGCGGGAAGAAGACCATTCTTGTCGGGCCGAATTGTCCCGGAGTCATTACGCCGGATGAAATCAAAATCGGCATCATGCCCGGCCATATTCACAAGAAAGGCCGCATCGGCGTTGTCTCGCGGTCGGGCACGCTTACCTACGAGGCGGTGGGTCAGTTGATGGATTTGGGTTTGGGGCAGTCGACATGCGTCGGGATCGGCGGCGATCCGGTGAATGGTTTGAAGCACGTCGATGTCATGCGCCTGTTCAACGACGATCCGGATACCGATGCGGTGATCATGGTGGGCGAAATCGGCGGCGACGATGAGGAGACCTGCGCCCGCTGGATCAAGGCTTATATGAAAAAGCCGGTGGTCGGCTTCATTGCCGGCGTCACGGCGCCGCCGGGCAAGCGCATGGGGCACGCAGGCGCCATCATCTCCGGCGGCAAAGGCACGGCGACTGAAAAGCTGGCCGTGATGGAGGAGTGCGGAATCAAAGTCACCCGCAATCCGGCTGAGATGGCGACTCTGCTGAAGTCGGTGTTGTAGTAGTTGCGCCCGGCATCCGCCAAAGCGTTGCTGCGACGGATGTTTGATGCGGCCATTGCATCCGCACAGCCGGCGCTGTGTATTCCGCCGCATCTTCCGCAGGCACCGCGCGGCAGATTGATCGTGATCGGTGCCGGCAAGGCTTCCGCCGCCATGGCGCAAGCGGTCGAACAGAATTGGCGCGGCGAAATGTCCGGACTGGTGGTGACGCGCTACGGCTACGCCGTGCCGTGCAGGCAGATCGACATCGTCGAGGCTGCGCACCCGGTTCCCGATGCCGCCGGCATGCATGCCGCGATGCGCATGCTCGAACTGGTTGCGCACCTCCGCGAGGATGATTTGGTGCTTTGCCTGATCTCGGGCGGCGGCTCGGCGCTGCTGCCCTTGCCGGCACAGGGACTGACCCTGGAGATGAAGCAGAATCTCAACCGGGCCCTGCTGGCTTCCGGCGCCACCATCAGCGAAATCAACTGCGTGCGCCGCCACTTGTCCGCCATCAAGGGCGGACGGTTGGCCGCGGCCTGCCATCCCGCGCAAGTGCTGACTCTGCTCATCTCCGATGTACCCGGAGATCGGCCCGTCGATATCGCCTCGGGTCCGACCGTGGCTGATCCGAGCACGTGCGCGGACGCGCTCAATATCGTGCGCCGCTACGGCATAGCATTGCCGCAAGCCGTGCTCGAGCTGCTCGAGAGCGGGCGCGGCGAGTCGGTAAAACCTGGTGATCCGCGGCTCGCGCGGGCCAGCGCGCGAAACATAGCCACACCGCAAATGGCCCTCGAAGCCGCGGCCGCCGTGGGCCGCGAGGCGGGAATTGCCGTGCATATATTGAGCGATGCCATCGAGGGTGAGGCCAAGGACGTCGGCAAGGTGTCGGCGGGCATTGCCCTGCAGGTGGCTGAGCGCGATCAACCGTTCAAGGCGCCGTGCATTTTGCTGTCGGGCGGTGAAACCACGGTGACCGTGCGCGGCAACGGACGCGGAGGGCGCAATGTGGAGTACCTGCTGTCGCTTGCCATCGCGCTCGAGGGGCACGCGCGCATTCATGCCCTGGCGGGCGACACCGATGGCGTCGATGGGCAGGAAGAAATTGCCGGCGCCTACATCGGCCCGGATTCGCTCGAGCGGGCCAGAGCCTTAAGGCTCAAGCCCAACGACATGCTCGGCAACAACGACGCGCACAGTTTCTTTGGCGCGCTGCATGACTCGGTGGTCACCGGGCCGACCCTGACCAATGTCAATGATTTTCGTGCGATTCTGATCGACGGAACCGGCTCCTAGAAATGCTGGCCAGCCGTCTTCTCTCGACGCTCATGCTGCTGCAATCACGCGGGCGCATGAGCGCGCCGGATCTTGCCAAAGAGCTCGAGGTTTCGATCCGCACGGTTTACCGCGACATCGATCAGCTGAGCGCCGCCGGCATTCCGGTGACGGCCGACCGGGGCCGCGACGGTGGCTTTCAACTGCTCAATGGTTTCCGAACGCAATTGACCGGCCTCACGCAAGCTGAAGCCGAAGCCTTGATGCTGGCGGGACTGCCGGGTCCGGCTGCGGAACTGGGATTGGCGGATCGAATGTCCTCCGCTCGACTGAAGTTCATGGCCGCTCTTCCGGCGGGGATGCGCGCCGAGCGCGTGGCGGCACGCTTTCACCTGGATGTGACGGGCTGGTTTCGGACCACGGAGCCGGTCGCGCTGCTGCCGACGGTGGCGCGCGCCGTGTGGGACGAGCGCTATTTGAAAATTCGCTACCGCCAGGGCCGCGATTCGAACGAAGTCCGCGTCGCGCCGCTCGGCCTCGTGCTCAAGGCCGGCGTCTGGTACTTGGTCGCGCAGAAGGGCAGCGCCTACCGCACCTACCGCGCGTCAAACATTTTGGCGGTCGAATCCTCCGATGAATCATTCATTCGCCCCGCTGATTTCGATCTGGCGTCCTACTGGCGCCGATCGTCGCGCGAATACGAACTCGGCAATTATCGCGGCAGCGCCGTGGTCAGGCTCTCACCGCGCGGCCGCTCGCTCATCAGTTTGTTAGGGCCCTATGTCGAGGCTGCCGTGGTAAAGACCGCCGGCCAACCCGATAAGGAAGGCTGGCTTCGCTGCACCATACCGGTGGAATCCGGCGACTTCGGGATTCGTGAATTGCTGCGTCTCGGCGATGACTTGGAGATCCTCGCTCCCGCCCCCTTGAGGATTCAGGTGAGGCAGACGCTGCGCCGCATGCTTCGCCGCTACTCAGCGCTCGCGCTGAAAGGCAGTGACCACCGCTGAGGCGAGCAGAATCGCCGCCGATACTTCCAGTCCCGTGCGAACGCCGTCCGGTCCATCCGAAAGGTAGCCGCTGAGGATGGGACCCACGCATTGCCCGATACCGAACGCAATCGTGAGCGCCGCAATCGCTTTGGTCCACGCTTCGGGCGGCGCAGTCCGCCGGGCAAACGAGGTTACCGCCGTAATCGTCGACAGGAACGATCCACCGAATAGCAGCGCGGACAGATAAGCGATCGGCCGGCTGTTGGACATCAAGGGCAGCGCGGCGCCGAGGGTTACCACTGCAATCACCGCCGCAGCGCCGCGGCCGCCCTTCAGTCGCGTGAGGATGGGGCCCCAGGCGAAGACACCGATGATTGCAGCCGCGCCCAAGAACGCCCAAAAGAAAGTGATTTCTCGAGCGGAGAAATCAGAGTTGGCGCGCAGTTGCGCAATGATGAAAGTCGCGTAAGCAATGTACCCCGCACCGAAGAGCACGTATCCCGCCAGTTCGAGGGTCATTTTGCGCGGCGACCATGATGATGCCTTCGCCATGGGAGACTGGTCGGCGGGCAGGGGCGCGCGACGCAGCGCGGGCAAAGCAATGAGACTTGCAGCGAGGGCCAGTCCTCCCAACACGAGCCAGCCGCCGCGCCAGCCCACCGTGTCCAACAGTAGTGGAATCGAGAGGGCGGACATGGTCACCCCCAGACCACCGCCGGCAAAATAAATCCCCAGTGCAAGCGGTGCCCTGGCCGCAGATCCGCTGACCGCCGCGGTCATCGAACCGCCCGCAACAAAAGCGAGCGCTCCCGTCAGCCCCGCCAGCACCCGCAGGCTTAAGAGAGCCGTAAATTGCGAAGCCAGTCCGGAGGCCCCGACGCCCAGGGCGGTCGCCACCATGCTCAGGAAAAAAATCCGCTTCACGCCGAAGCGTCGGATGATGGGCGCGGCGATCAGTGCGCCCGCCAGATACCCCGCCGCGTTTGCCGTGTTCATCGCTCCCGCTTGGGCGTAAGTCCAGCTCAAGTCCGCACGTATCGTGGGAAGCAGCAGCGCGTAGGCAAAGCGCGCCAGTCCAAGCGCAACCGCCGGACCCATCGCGAGGCCCGCGACAATCCACAGCGAAGTTCCAGCCGGCCGCGGCGCTCTCTCAGAGTTCATGCAAGGTCTCGATCACGGCTCTCAATCTGATAGGCTTAAGTTCCATGGAAACGCCGCTGACACCGCTCGATTTCGCGCGCCGCGCACGCAAACTGCACGGCCAGCGGGAGGCCGTGGTCGACGGCAAATTACGGTTTACGTACGCCCAATTCGGCGGGCGATGCGACCGCTGGAGCGTCGCACTCGCAAAATTGGGCGTGGGCAAGGGTGATCGCGTCGCGACGATTGCGCCCAACACGCATCAACATCTGGAGCAATTCTACGCGATACCACAGCTCGGGGCGGTGATTGTGCCCATCAACTACCGCCTATCGGCTGAGGATTTCGTTTACGTGACCGCACATAGCGGTGCATCGGTGTTGTGTGTTCACGCTGACTATCTCGATGCCGTCGACAGTGTTCGGGAACAGATGCCGGGCGTGCGGCACTTCGTCGCCCTCGAAGGCGAGAAGGCCGGCTGGCTAGCGTACGAGTCGCTGCTCGAAAGCAGCGGCGAATCCTGCGAATTCCCCGAAATAGCGGAAACGGATCTGTTGTCCATCAATTATACGAGCGGCACCACTTCACGGCCGAAGGGCGTGATGATCACGCATCGGAACGCCTGGATAAATTCAGTAGGCGCGCTGACGCATTGGCCCATGACGCCCGCCGATCGATATCTATGGACGCTGCCGATGTTTCATGCCAACGGCTGGACCTTCGTCTGGACCGTGACCGCGGCCGGGGCGGCCCATATTTGCCTGCGTGCGGTCGATGCGGTGGCCGTGTACGAACACGTGCGGCGCGAAGGCGTGACGCACCTCTGCGCGGCACCCACGGTCCTCATCGGCATTGCAAATGGTCCGGCTGACAAGCGCGAGCAGCTGCCCCGTTGCGTGCGCGTGATTACCGCCGGCGCGCCCCCGGCCGCTGCCACCATTGAGCGCATGGAATCCGAACTCGGCTGGGATGTCTTGCAAGTCTACGGACTGACTGAAACAGCGCCCTTCATCAGCATTTGCGAGCCGTTGCCCCACCACGCGGCCCTGTGCAGCGCCGATCGCGCGACCATCAAGGCTCGCCAAGGGGTCGAATTGATCACCTCCGGCGAACTGCGGGTAGTGGATGGTGAAATGCGCGATGTGCCGCGAGACGGCGCCACCATGGGCGAAATCGTCGCGAAGGGCAATGTCGTCATGAGCGGCTACTACAATGATCCGCAGGCGACCGCTGCGGCCTTTGCCGGCGGCTGGTTCCATTCCGGGGACGGCGCGGTCGTGCATCCCGACGGCTACATCGAGATTCGCGATCGCTTCAAGGACGTCATCATCAGCGGCGGTGAGAACATCTCTTCGATCGAGGTCGAGGGTGCGTTACTGCGGCACCCGGCGGTGCTCGAAGTCGCGGTAGTGGGCATGCCGCACGAGAGGTGGGGAGAATCGCCGCACGCCTTCGTGGTTTTGCACGCCGGAGCATCCCCGACGCAGGAGGAGCTGCGCGATTTCGCGCGCGGTGCGCTGGCGCATTTCAAAGTTCCCAGTGCATTTCATTTTGTGAGCGAACTGCCGAAGACCGCGACCGGAAAGATCCAAAAGTTTGTGCTGCGTGGTAGGCGCCCTGCGATAATGCATCAATGATTCGCGCGGAGCCCAAGCTTTGACGACAGCCCATTTCACCGACGCCGAGCGCCGGATCACGATCATCGGCGTGATGATCGTGTTCTTGCTGTCCGCCCTGGACCAAACCATCGTGTCCACCGCGATGCCGGTCATCATCA
>Ga0210402_10006837_pt1 | contig 10049 bp, 11 predicted proteins | sample IncBWC7MmetaG_FD_161055 | JGI IMG/M metagenome (GOLD analysis project Ga0210402, IMG submission 161055) | Forest soil microbial communities from Barre Woods Harvard Forest LTER site, Petersham, Massachusetts, United States - Inc-BW-C-7-M | ecosystem: Environmental > Terrestrial > Soil >...
CCGGGAGATACGGCGGCAATGGTTGTCCGTCCTCCGGCACAAGGTGAAACGAGGAGACGTCTTCGCTCTCGCGAAGCTTCGTCCGCAGGATGAAGAGACGGAAGCCTGTCCAGGCCGGACGCTGGGCGGCAGGCTGGCGCACGGGCGCGCCAATCCGCTGGATCCGCTCCTTGAAGAAATCTCGCCAGTCGTCGGCGAGTGCCGCGACACGGACCATGCGCTGCAGCCCCTCGAGATCGTCTTTGTCGCGGGCATAGAGGCGGGTGATCTCCGAGACAGCCAGGGAGTCCTTGGCTCTCTCTATCAGAAGCACCTCGTCTCCTGCTGCAATTTCGCCTTCGACGACCACCCTGAAATAGAACCCGAGGCGGCCGCTCGCGAGAAATCGCTTCACCATATCGTCGCGACCAAATCTCAGCCCAAGCTTGAAGCATGGCAATCGCGGCTGGGTCACCGCGACCTCCGCCGAGCCGATCCGAAAGCGGTCGCCGATCTGCAGGGCCTCCTCAGCCAGCCCCTCGGTGGTCAGGTTCTCACCGAAAATGCCCCATGGCAGAACCATGTCCGGAAGCTCGCGTCTCCAGTAGGCGTAGTGTTCGCCCGCATAAACGTAGGCCGCCTTGTCCGGCCCACCATGCACCGATAAGTCGGCTTGGCGGTCGCCATCGAAGTTGAGGGACCGCAGGTGGATCCGACCGGATAGCGGCGCCTTGAAAATGCCGGTCGAGACCGCCTTGCCCTTCCATTGCACCGTCCGGGGGAGCCCCACGTTTACAGAAACGATCTTCATCGTCAGCACCATGATGTCGCTCGTTTGGTCGGCATGAAGCGGTGTGTGGTTAGACTGCCACACCGAGGCATGTCCGCTTTATACCCCCCACTTCGTGGGGAGGAACAAGAGCCGCGCTGCGGTCTTTCCTTCCGCCCGCGCCCCGTTGTGGGCAACCGCGAAAGATGATGGGGTAGCGGGCCGCGACGCCCGCCAAGCAACGGCCGGCCGCGGGGAGGAAGACAAATGCCCGGACAGACCCTGTTCGACAAGATCTGGGATCGTCACGTCATTGCCGATCTCGGCGATGGCTACGCCCTGCTGCACATCAGCCGTCATCTCATGCATGACGGCGGCGGCCGTGGGCTGCAGGCGATCAAGGATGCGGGCTACCGCGTGCGCAATCCCGACCTCACCTTCGCCACCTTCGACCATGTCATCTCGACCGAGCCCGGTCGCACGCACGAGACGCTGAAACCCTATGCGGCGCGGCTCTATCACATGCGCGACGAGGCCAGGCGCTGGGGCATCAAGCTGTTCGACCTCGGCCAACCGGGCCAGGGCATCGTCCATGTCATGGGGCCGGAACAGGGCGTCACCCTGCCGGGCACCCTGCTGGTGTGCGGCGACAGCCACACCTGCACCCATGGCGGCATGGGCGCCATCGCCTTCGGCGTCGGCGCCACCGAGGTGATTCATGTGCTGGCGACGCAGTCGCTGGTGCAGCCCAAGCCCAAGCGCATGCGGGTCACCTTCGACGGCAAGCGCGCGCCCGGCGTCACGCCCAAGGACATGATCCTGCATCTCATCGGCCAGATCGGCGCGGCGGGCGGCACGGGCTATGCCGTCGAATATGCCGGCAGCGCGATCCGCGACATGGAGGTCGAAGGCCGGCTCACCGTGTGCAACCTCTCGATCGAGCTCGGCGCCAAGATCGGCATGGTGGCGCCCGACGATGTCACCTTCAAATTCCTCGAGGGCCGGCCCTACGCGCCCAAGGGCGCGCTGTGGAACCAGGCCGTGGCCGACTGGCGCACCCTGGCGAGCGACCCTGATGCCGTGTTCGACGCCGAAGTGAGGGTCGACGTGAACAAGATCGTGCCGCAGATCACCTGGGGCACCAGCCCCGAGCATGTCATCCCGGTTACCGACAGGATTCCCGATCCGGCCGCGACCACCGACCCCGACAAGCAGAAGGCATGGCAGGCGGCGCTCGACTACATGGGCCTCAAGGCCGGCACGCCCATCCAGGAGACGCGGGTCGACTGGGTGTTCATCGGTTCCTGCACCAACAGCCGGATGTCCGATCTGCGCGACGCCGCGCAGATCGCCAGGGGCCGCAAGGTGGCGGGCCATGTGCGCGCCTGGGTCGTGCCCGGTTCGGAGAACATCAAGCGCATGGCGGAGGCCGAGGGACTCGACCGCGTCTTCCTCGACGCCGGCTTCGAATGGCGCGAACCCGGCTGCTCGATGTGCCTGGCGGTGAACGGCGACACGATCGCGCCCGGCGAGCGCAGCGTCTCGACCTCCAACCGCAATTTCGTCGGCCGGCAGGGGCCGGGCGGACGCACGCATCTGGCGAGCCCCGCCATGGCCGCGGCGGCCGCCATCGCCGGGCATATCGCCGATGTTCGTGCGCTTGATCGGCGTTCGATCTGAGACGGGGAGACAGACCATGGAAGCCTTCACCGTTCTCGATGCCAAGGCGGCGCCGCTGATGCGGCAGAACGTCAACACCGACATCATCATCCCGATCCACCGCCTGCGCGACGTGGCGCAGGCCGATCTCGGCCCCTACGCCTTCGAGCCGTGGCGCTACCTGCCCGACGGCAGCGAGAATCCGGAATTCTTCCTGCACCAGCCGGCCTATCGCGGAGCGGAGATCGTCGTCGCCGACAACAACTTCGCCTGCGGCTCGAGCCGCGAGGGCGCGGTGTGGGCGATGATGGGCATGGGCGTGCGCTGCGTCATCGCGCCCTCCTTCGGGCCGATCTTCTTCAACAACTGCTTCCAGAACGGCGTGCTGCCGATCCAGCTGCCGCGCGCCGACGTCCTGGCCATCGCCGACGAGCTCGAGGCGGCGACCCGGCCGGGCAGCAACAGCGAGCCGCGCCTCAGCATCGACCTGCACAACCGCACGGTCACCACGCCAAGCGGCCGCAAGATCGAGTTCCAGATCGACGGCATCCGCCGCGACGCCCTGCTCAAGGGATTGAACGAGGTGGCGCTGACCCTGACGCGCGAGAACGAGATCGCCGCCCACCAGGCCAAGGCGCGCGCCGCGACGCCGTGGCTTTATCCGGCCAGCTGACAATCAAGCCGGACCGCGGGCCTCCAGGCCCGCCTCATGACTCGTGAGCGGGCCTGGAGGCCCGCGGTCCGGCAAGAATGGGAGGAATGAAATGGCTTTCGTCATCAGGCGCCGCAGCATCATTGCCGTCGCCGCAACGGCGCCCGCCTGGCCGTTCGCGGGCGCCCGCGCCGAGGGCAAGACCGGCTCGGCGGTCTATCCCGTCGCGGTGCCGACCTACGAGGTGCAGTTCGTCGCCCAGGAGCGCGGCTTCTTCAAGGACGAAGGCTTCGACTTCAAGCTGATCCAGGGCGGCAACGGCGTGAAGACGCGCGAGATCCTGGCCTCGCGGCAGGCCGACTTCGCCATCGCCGACATCCTGCACGTGCTGCAGCTCAACAAGAACGGCCGGCCGACGCGGGCGCTCAACACCGTCGACCAGCGCGCGCCCGGCGTGCGCTTTGCCATTCGCAAGGACCTCTTCGACCAGGGCGTCGACACCGTGCAGAAGGCCGCCGACTGGAAGCGGCCGGACGGCAAGCGCGCGATCTTCGGTGTGTCCTCGATCGGCGGCACCTCGCATCTGTGGTCGCACTATTTCATGGAAAGGATGGGCCTCGCCGACAAGGTGACCTGGGTGCAAACCGGCAATGTCGACACCATGCTGGGCTCGCTCAAGACCAAACAGGTCGACGTGCTGTCGAGCGCGATCTCGGTGGTGACCGAAGCCGAGAAGAACGGCTGGGGCAAGGTGATCTACGCCCCGAGCGACGAGAAGACCTGGAACGCCGTGATCGGCGGTCCGGTGCCGGTGAACGTCAATTTCTGCCTCAGCGCCACCATCGAGAAGGAACCGGAGAAGGCGCAGGCCTTCACCAACGCGGTTTGGCGCGCCATGCAATGGATCAAGGCGAACAGCCCCGACAAGATCCAGGACACGATCGAGCGCTTCGTCGGCTCGACCTCGCGCGAAGCCAACCTTCTGGAGATCGGCGAGCTCAAGGACGTCGCCGATTGGAACGGCCTGATCACCGCGGACTCCTATGCCCGCGGCGAGAAGGTCTGGCTGGGCGAGCTCACCGGGATCAAGCAGCCGCTCAAGCTCGAGGATGCCGTCGCCGACCAGTTCCTCAAGGCGGCGCATGCCAAATACCCACCCGCCTGAAGCGTCTCTTCGCTGCCGCATCGACATCGCCGGTCTCCGCAAAAGCTTCCTCGCCGAGGGCCGCGAGGTGGTGGCGGTCGACGACGCCTCCTTCCGCATCCATGACGGCGAGTTCGTGGCGCTGCTCGGCCCTTCGGGCTGCGGCAAGAGCACCATCCTCAACATGGTGGCGACGCTGATCACGCCCAACGGCGGCGCCATCCGGGTCGACGGCGAGCCCGTTGTCCCCGGCCGGCCGGTGCGCCATGTCGGCTACGTGTTCCAGAAGGACACGCTGTTTCCCTGGCGCACGGTCGAGGGCAACATCGGCTACGCGCTGGAGCTTGCCGGCGTGCCGGCCGGCGAGCGCCGCACGCGGGTCGACGAGGCGATCCATCTGGCCGGGCTCGACGGCTTCGCCCGCTTCTATCCATCGTCGCTCAGCGGCGGCATGCGCCAGCGCGTCTCGCTGATGCGCACCCTGATCGCCCAGCCGGAAATCCTGCTGATGGACGAGCCGTTCGGCGCGCTCGATACCCACACCAAGCTCGACATGCATTCGGTGCTGCTCGATCTCTGGGAGCGCGGCCGCCAGACCGTGCTGTTCGTGACCCACGATCTCGGCGAGGCGCTCACGCTCGCCGACCGCATCATCCTGCTGTCCGCCCGGCCGGGCCGGGTGAAGCAGGATTTCAAGGTCGATTTCGCGCGCCCGCGCGATGCCGTGGCGCTGCGCGAGACACCGCAATACGCCGAGCTGTTCTCGCGCATCTGGCACTCGCTGGGCGAGGAATTCGCCAAAGGCCGCAGTGTATGAGACGACTCTCGACACTCGTCTGGCAGGTCGCCATCGGGCTGGCGGCGCTCGCGATCTGGCAATGGGGCTGGGAGCTGCACGACAGGGTGCCCTGGCTGGTGCCGGACCTGCTCGATCCCTACTTCGTCTCGAAACCCTCCGACATCTACCAGCAATTCCTGCGCATGAGCTGCCTGGTCTCGTCCGACGGCCAGTGGACGTGGGGCGAATCGGGCGCCTTCGCGCGCTGCATCGGCAAATCCGAGAACAATCTCTGGATCGCCACCTACTTCACCCTGAAGAACACGCTGTGGGGCTTCGCCATCGGTGTGAGCTCGGGCTTCGCGCTCGGCCTGCTGCTTGGCCGCTCGGACCGGCTGAGCGAGATCTTCTATCCCTACATCACCGCCTTCAACTCGGTGCCGCGCATCGCGCTCGCGCCCATCATCATCCTGGCGTTCGGCATCGGCGATGCCTCCAAGATCGTGACGGCCTGGCTGGTCGTGGTCTTCCTGGTGTTCTTCAACACCTTCGAGGGCGCGCGCTCGGTCGACCGCGACCACATCAACGCCGCCCGCCTGCTGGGCGCCGGCGAATGGCAGGTGACGCGCAGCGTGATCGTGCCCTCGACCATGGCCTGGCTGTTCGCCTCGCTGACGCCCGCGGTCTCGTTCTCGCTGATCGGCGTGATCGTGGGCGAGTTCATCGGCGCCGAACACGGCATCGGCCGCATGATCATCGAGTCCGAGGCGCGCGGCGAGGCCGCCGGCATGATGGTGGCGGTGTTCGTGCTGATGATCGTGGGCGTGATCCTGGCCTCGATCGTGCGGCGGGTGCAGGCCTACCTCTTGCGCTGGCGCCCGGGGCAAACCGCGGCAGCGACCTGACGACGCTGCCGGCCGCCTGCGATGGCGCAGCAGGGCATGCCGTGGCATGACTTTGGCCCAATCACGCGGACAACGGCGTGGGGCAAGGGAGGATTACCATGCGCTGGCTGGCAAGACTCGGTCTGTTGATCGGAGCCGCAATCCTGGGGGCGGCGCCCGTCGCGAGGCAGGTCTGGGCGCAATCCTGGCCGACCAAGCCGGTGAAGATCGTCGTGCCGTTCGGGCCCGGCGGCCCGGCCGACGTCTATGCCCGGATCCTGGGCCAGGAACTGACCGAGGCGCTGAAGCAGCAGTTCATCATCGACAACCGCGCCGGCGCGGGTGCGGTGATCGGCACCGACATCGTCGCCAAGGCCCCGCCCGACGGCTACACGCTGCTGATGATGTCGAACACCCACACCACCAACGAAACGCTGCTCGACAACAAGCCCTATGTGCTGATGCGCGACCTCATAGCGGTGGCGCCGGTCAATTCGTCCGACCTGGTGATGGTGGTGCATCCCTCGGTGAAGGCCAGGACGCTGCAGGAATTCATCGCGCTCGCCAAGGCCGACCCGGGCAAGCTCACTTACGCCTCGTCGGGGCCCGGCACGCCCTATCACATGGCCGGCGAGCTGTTCAAAGCCATGAGCGGCACCGACATCCTGCACGTGCCGCACAAGGGCAGCGCCGAGGCGCGCAACGACGTGATGGGTGGCCACGTGCAGATGATGTTCGACGCCGTCACCGCGATGAAGGGCAATATCGATGCGGGTCAGGTCCGGGCGCTCGCGACCACGGGCGAGAAGCGCTCGGCCGTGCTGCCCGACGTGCCGACGATGAGCGAGGCCGGCGTGCCGGGCTACGAGGCCACGATCTGGCTCGGCATCATGGCGCCCAAGGGCACGCCCCCGGAAATCGTCGACCGGTTGAACGCCGAGGTCGCCAGGATCATCGCCAAGCCTGCGATCCGCGAAGCCTGGGCCAAGCAGGGCGCCGTCCCCATGACCCTGACGCCGGCCGAGTTCGACGCCTTCCTGCGCCGCGACATCGACAAGTGGGCCAAGGTGATCCAGCAGGCCGGCATCAAGGCGCAATGAAGATCATCCGGGTCCTGAGCGGCGGCGCGGCCCAGGGACTGGTCGAGGCGCTCAGGCCATCGTTCGAAGCCACGACCGGCGCCGCGATCGATGGCGTCTTCGGCGCGGTGGGCGCCATGCGGGATCGCCTGCTGAGCGGTGAGCCGGCCGATGTCATGATCCTGAGCCGCGCCCTGATCGACGGGCTGGCGCGCGACGGCCACGTCCTCGCGCTGTCGGCGAAGGATATCGGCGCCGTCCAGACCGCCGTCGCCGTGCGCAGCGGCGATCCGCTGCCCGCGATCGGCGGCGCGGCCGAGCTGCGCACGGCGCTGCGGGCCGCCGACAGCATCCATTTCCCCGATCCCGAGCAATCCACCGCCGGCATCCATTTCGCCAAGGTGCTGAAGGATCTCGGCATCTGGGACGAGGTCGCCAGCCAGCGGCGGCCGGCGCCCAACGGGGTCACCGCCATGCGCGAGCTGGCGGCCGCGACGGGCAGCCGGCCCATCGGCTGCACCCAGGCCACCGAGATCCTCGCCACCCCGGGCATCGCACTCGTGGCCGCTCTGCCCCCGGGATGCGCATTGGCGACGGACTATAGCTGCGCCATCACCACGACGAGCCAGGCGCAAGCCGAGGCGTCCGAACTCATCGCCTCGCTGACCGGCGCCGCGGCGCGCGACTCCCGCCGTCGGCTCGGCTTCGTCTGAGCCGCACAGGTCAAGTTACAGCGCGCATCGGATTGACGATCGTCAGCCCGGCGAAGTCCCGTTCGTTGTCGGTGGCGACCACGCAATCGTTCGCCTCGGCGATTGCGGCGATCATCATGTCGAGCGCGCTGCGAGGACGACCTGTCGCCGTTCCGCCCGCCATCAAACGTGCCCAGATGAGCGCGGCGTTTTCATCGAAGGAGAGCACGCGGCCGGCAAACAGAGCCTGCGGTCCGGTGGGACCCGAGAACCAGCTTTCCAGTTGGCGACGCTTACGGCCCGCCGGTCGCTCGAGCACGCCACGCCTGACCTCTGCGATGGTAAGCGCGGAGATGAACAAATCTTCATCGGCCTGCGCGGCCATCCAGGCCACCAGCGCCGCCGACGGCACGGGTTTGACGATGTTGCTGATGATGTTGGTGTCGAGCAGATAACGGGTCAAAGGTCGATCTTGCGTCCGCGCGTGACAGCCCGCGTGACGTCGAGGTCCGCACCGACCAGCGGCGAGCGTCGCAAGGCGGCGAGAATACCTCCCCTTTTGGGCGATTCACCCGACAGGCTTGAGCTGACCGTCGTGCGCAGCCGCTTCGCGGCAGGCCCGTTTTCGGCAAGACGCCTGGCCAGCGAACGGATCAGCTTGCGATCAGCGTCAAGGCCCAGCACTTCGAAGCGCGCCAAGCCACGCTCGCGAAGGCGCTTGCGATAATTTCTCAGCGCGCGGTCTTGTGACGCATCGCTCACAGCTGCCTCTTCGTATTTCCAGCAATATATCCAGAAAGAAAGGTGGTGCCAAGACTAGCGTGACGGCAATGTCTCGAAGCAGGCCAGTTCGTTCGATGACGTGTCCCAGGCGGGCCGGCTCCGGGTGAAGACCGCGATCAGCGGCTTGAATTGCGCGGTGTCGTCGAGCGAGCCGGCATAGAGATTGATCTGGCCGGGCATGACCTCGGCGCGGCCGAACACCCCGCTGTGGCAGGTCGGGCAGGAATAGCGTGTGGCCGTCCGGCCGCTGCCGCCCGCCAGGCTGTAGCTCCGGGTCGCGCCTTCGACCGCCACGGCGCTGTCGGGAAAACAGATAAAACCTATATGGCCCGCGCCACTGATGCGCTGGCAGTTGCGGCAATGGCAGAAGCCCTGGATCAAGGGCTCGCCTTCCGCACGGTAGCGCAAGGCCCCGCACTGGCATCCGCCGGTCATCGTCATGCCGTCCTCCGTCGCGCGCCGGACTTGCCCAGCCCCGTGATTCGGCCGAAAACCTAGCGCAGTTCCACCCTTACGATGAGAAAAGACATGGCCGTCGTCGAGACCGAACGTCACGGACAGGTGCTCGTGGTCCGCATGAACCGACCCGAGCGGCTGAACGCCCTCAGTCATGAAATGCGCAGCGAGCTCGCCAAGGCCTGGACCCAGTTCCGCCACAGCAAGGAGCTCGAGGTCGCCATCTTCACCGGCACCGGCCGCGGCTTTTGCGCCGGCGAGGACATGAAGGAATCGCTGCAGCGCGGCGCCCCCGGCAGCCAGCGGCCTGACCTCGAGGACCCGTTCATGACCGGCACGCTCGAGAAGCCGGTCATCGCCGCGGTCAACGGCTTTGCCATGGGCGGCGGCTTCATGCTGGTCGAGCGCACCGACCTGCGGTTGGCGGTGCGCGAGGCGGTGTTCGAGGTCTCCGAGGCCAAGCGCTGGCTGCTGGGCGGCTACAATCACGGCCACATCGCCAACCTGCCCTACCCCATCGCCCTGGAGATGGCGCTGGGCTTCCGCTTCACCGCCCAGCGCTTCTACGAGGTGGGCTTCCTCAATCGCCTGGTCGATGCCGCCGACCTGATGCCGGAAGCGCTCAAGATGGCCGAGCACCTGCTCACTTTGCCGCCCGCCTCGCGGGTCAACACCGTGCACATGATGCGCCAGATGCGGCCGGCGCCGGGACCCGACATGCAGCGCCTGGCGGCCGCCTTGCACGAGCACGGCGCCAAGAGCGACCTGATGGAATCGCGCGCGGCCTTCGCCGAGAAGCGCAAGCCCAACTTCAAGGGCTGGAACGACCCCGATGACCGCTACCGGCTGCCGACGCTCGATTCGGTGAAATGAACGGTGTGGCGGAGTCGACGCGGGCCTCGAGGCCCGCGATGCGATGACATCTGCTCGAAAATTTTGTGTGATTTCAATGCGCGAATGCGGGCAATCCCCCCTACTGGTGCTTACTTATTCCCGGCTCGACAGCACCGGGCAATTCTGACAGTTATACTAAACCATAACTTGACTTTCACTTAAGTTCCTTCCATCCTCCGCTCCAATCAAGGGACACCCGAAGGCAGGAGCCGCATCATGTTCAGTCACGTCGACGGTTGGGCGGAGCAGGGCGGACATTGTGGGAATTGCGGAAACCCCC
>Ga0210402_10006838_pt1 | contig 10048 bp, 10 predicted proteins | sample IncBWC7MmetaG_FD_161055 | JGI IMG/M metagenome (GOLD analysis project Ga0210402, IMG submission 161055) | Forest soil microbial communities from Barre Woods Harvard Forest LTER site, Petersham, Massachusetts, United States - Inc-BW-C-7-M | ecosystem: Environmental > Terrestrial > Soil >...
ACGGTCGCCGACCAGCGTGCGAAGTCGTCGGCTGCCAAAAGCCCGCGATGGCGCCGGCCGGTAACGTCCAACACATCGGTGGATCGGAAGAAACTGTCCACAGCATCGGCTACAAAGCCGCGGTACCAGGCGGCGCGGGCCGCATCGATGCGAGCCTCGCGTGTTGTGCCAACCGCTTCGCGGCAGATACGTTCATAGGTTGTAGCCAGCGCGGGCCTTGCGAACAGGCTTTCCGGCGCGGGAGCCTTGCCGCCAGGCAGGAAGACGGCAGCCGAGGACTTCCATTCCGCCTCGAACAGCGTTCGCATGCCTTCGATCGTGGCGCTGATGCGCGGCACGACGTGCATTCCGTTCTTTGCATAGCCGATAGCGAACGCAAGCACGTCGGCGAGTTCCCAGGTGCCCCAGTCGCGCAGCGTCAGGCACCAGGCATCGAACGCTCCGGGGACCACTGCGGGCAGGACGCCGGTCGCCGGAATGAGGTCGATGCCAAGTTTTGCGAAGCTCGCCAGCGTTGCGGCCTGCGGCGCGACGCCCTGTCCGCAGATCACGTGCTGGGTCTGCGTGCGCGCCGAGTGGATGATGATCGGCGCATCGCCTCCAGGCCCGTTGAGATGCGGCTCCGCCACCTGCAGCGTGAACGCCGTGGCTGCGGCGGCGTCGAATGCATTGCCGCCGCGCTCGAGCACTGCCATGCCGACCTGGCTGGCGATCCAGTGCGTGCTGGCGACGACGCCGAATGTGCCGGCGATCTCCGGGCGGGTGGTGAACATGCAGGTTCTCCGTTGCGTGGCGCGCAGGCTAACGGCAAGGTGCGCGCCGTCAATGCGGGGGCGAGATGCTGGTTCTGGTGGTCGGACCGAGCGGGAGTGGGAAGGATACGCTGCTGGAAGCCGCGCGGTTGGCTTCGGCGGATGATCCGCGGTATCGGTTCGTCCGGCGCGTGATTACCAGACCGGCCGATGCGGGCGGCGAAGCGCATGAGGCGGTAACGCCGGCACAATTCGCCAGGCGCGAATTTGCGCTGCAGTGGCAGGCTCACGGGCTGAACTATGGCATTCCTGCCGATGTGGTCGATGCCATCGAGCATGGCATCGTGGTCGTGGCGAATGTTTCACGGACTGTCATCGCCGACACGGCGCAACGATTTCCGGTGCGGGTTATCGAGGTGACCGCGCCCGCTGACGTGCTCGCCGCGCGGCTGACTTCACGTGCCCGGGAGAATGCGTCGGACGTCGCGGCGCGCCTGTCGCGAAGCGTATCGGTACCGGATCATGTGCCCGTCGAGACAGTGATGAACGACGCCTCGCTGGAGGAAGGCATCGCGCGGTTCCTCGCCGCACTCAACCGCGCAGCTTCAGCCGCCGCTGGATGACGAAGGGTTCGCCGGGTGAGGGCTGCACGAACAGGCAGATATCGGTGATGCGTCGCGACATGGCGAGTGCACGCGCCAGATGCGCTTCCGCGACAGGCTGGTAGAACGCCTTCTCCTCGGCGGTCAGCCTGCGGGTCAGCGTCATGTGAAAGAACCACGTGTCAAATACGTAGGGGTAGCCCCAGCGGACCAGCATGGCGTCCTGTTGCGGCGTGAGATTGGCGCGGCGCCGGCGTGCCATCTCCGCGTCGGACGTCGGAACCCGAAACGGATCGAGGCGTTCGACGCAGACATCGGCGAGTGCCTGCAACGGCGGGCACGGCACAGTCTCGTGCAACGCGAGGAAACCGAAGACGTCGGACACCGCGAGCCGCGGCAGATCGAAAGGCGCGGTCCGATTGGCGAGCCCGGTTGTCGCCTCGACAACGTCCAACCAATTGTACCCTTCGGCCAGCCGCATTGGCGGCTTCAGCGTCGCGTGGAAGCCGTACAGCTGTGGTTCGGCGGTCACCTCCGCGATGTTCGGAATGTCCGGCTGCGTCACCGGCGCGCCGCTTTCCGGATTGCGGCCAAGCCACGTGGCAGCTTCCGCGAACAGCGCGTCATCCGGCGTCGGCGCATAGTACACCGCGACACGTGCGTCAGGACCCATTAGGCGACGCGCTCGCCTTCCCGCCACACCTGGCGCACCACCGGAAGTCCATCGTGCATGCGCACGCGCACGAGGTCGGCGCGCTGCCCGACCTCCAGACGGCCGCGGTCGGCTAGTCCAGAAATGCGCGCCGGCCGATCGGTCACGAATGCAATTGCCTGCGGCAGGCCGATACGTTGCCCGCACTGGAAGGCCGCTTCCACCAGGCTGTTCGGCACGTAGTCTGATGCGAAGGCATCGACCGCGCCGGTCTCCAAAAGCTCTGCGGCGGATACGTTGCCGGAATGGGAACCGCCGCGCACGATGTTCGGCGCGCCCGCGATCACCTGCATGCCGGCGGCCTTGGCGGCCCGCGCCGCTGCCATCGTTACCGGGAACTCGCTGATCGCGATGCCATCGGCGGCGTTCTCGGCAATCTCCTCCTCGGTCCTGTCGTCGTGGCTTGCGATCGCGATGTCGCGGCCCGCAATGCGATCGAGCAGGGCGCGGCGGTGCGGAATGCGTGTCTGTTCGCGCTGCGCCTGCAATTCCAGGATGCGGCGTTCAATGTACTCGTCATCCAGTCCGCCGCGGCGTCGCAGCGCACGATAGAAGTCGAGATCGGCGTACTGGCCGACACCCGGGCTGTGGTCCATCAGGCTGACGATGCGAACCAGCGCATGATCCGCGACGGTATCGAACATTCCCAGCATGTCGAGCGCCGGAACCTCGCAGCGCAAGTGGAGAAAATGTTCGGCCTTCAGCAGCGCGGCGTCGTTGAGTGCGTCGAGGTCCACAACGCCATCGCGGAACGTGCGGATGCGTTCCTTGTCGAACCCAAGATCGCCGAGGCAGAGCGCATCGAACACGGTGGTGATACCGGCAGCGGCGCATTGAGCGTCGTGGGCAACCATGGCCGAGCGTGATGGCCAGCGCGCCAGCGCGCGCGGCTGCACCTGACGTTCCAGATTGTCGGTGTGCGTGTCGACGATCCCCGGGATCAGGTAATCGCCGTCCAGATCGCACGAAGCGAGCGCCGAGGAACGGTGCGGCTGCACATCCGCGATGTGGCGGTCGCGCACGACGAGTGTGCCGTGCAGGGTTGCATCCGGAAGAACAAGAACTGCGTTGGTGAGGATCCTCTCGTCGGTCATGCGGCGTCCTGCAGTGGCGTCAGCGGGAACAGGCGGTCGGCGATGGCATCGCGCACGTCGGTGTCGTGGCAGATCGCGATGATCGCAGTGCCGCGTGCCTTGGCCTCATTGATCATGGCAACGACCACGGCACGGTTCTCGGCATCGAGCGATGCAGTCGGTTCGTCCAGCAGCAAGATCGGATGGTCGCCGATGAAGCCGCGCGCCAGGTTCACGCGCTGCTGCTCCCCGCCGGAGAATGTTGCCGGCGGCAAGGCGTGCAGGCGGCGCGGAATGTTGAGACGCAGCAGCAGTTCGGTGGCAGTGCGGCGTGCCTCGTCCGGTGGCACACCACGGCCGATCCGGACTTCCGCAACCACGTCGAGCGCGGGCACGCGCGGCACGACGCGGAGGAACTGGCTGACGTAGCCGAGCGTGTCATGGCGGATGGCCAAGACGGTGCGCGGGTCGGCACCGACGAGGTCGACCAACTCGCCGTCATGGCGGATCAGGATGCGACCGGACTCGGCGCGGTAGTTGCCATACAGGCTGCGCATCAGCGTCGATTTGCCGACGCCCGACGGACCGGACAACACGATGCATTCACCCGCATGCAGGTCCAGGCCGATGGCCGACAGAACAGGAATGCGCACGCCGCCCTGGAGGTGAAGGGTGAAGCTCTTTGCCAATGCATCTGTATGCAACATCACCTGGTTCATTGGTCTGCGGTTCCCGCAACGCTTTGTTCAGTTGCGCCGCGCATGATGCAGCAATGCAATTGTCTGATCATCGCCGCCTGACGAGTCCGAAGGGACGAAACCGCACACCACTGTATATCGGTGTCGCAGTCGCGGCTCGCCCGGACGGCCGGGCATCCTGCCCAGCCACCGCAGTTGGTCCGTCATCGGAGGAGAACCATGCGCGTACGCGTTTTGGTACTGCTCCGGTGGGGAAGTAGGCGGATCCGACTTCTGATCCTGATCCGCCTTTAGCCCACCGGGTGCCGGAGGGCGGTGTCATCCGCTCTCCGGTTCCTGGTGAATACCATGCATCTGCGCCATGTCGCAATCGCTTTCGCCGCGATCTGCTCATGCTTGCAACACCGAACTGACCAACAATTGCGTGTACGGGTGCTGCGGGTCGTCCAGCACCTGATCGGTCAACCCGGTCTCCACCACACGCCCGCGCTGCATCACCATGATCCGATGCGCCAAAAGCCGTGCCACTCCGATGTCGTGCGTCACCAGAACCGCGGCGATCTTCAGGCGCGACACCAGCGTGCGGATGAGATCGAGCAGCCGCGCCTGCACGGAAACATCCAACGAACCGGTCGGCTCGTCCATGAACACCAGGCGCGGATGCGTCACAAGAGTGCGGGCGATCTGCAGCCGTTGGAGCATGCCGCCCGAGAACGTGCGCGGCATGTCGTCCACGCGGTCGGCGTCGATCTCCACCTGCATCAGCCAATCGATCGCCTGCGCACGGATGTTGCCGTAGTGCCGCGCGCCCTGTGCCATCAAACGCTCGCCGACATTGCCGCCGGCGGTGACGTTCATGCGCAGGTTCTGCCGCGGGTCCTGATGCACGAAGCCCCAATCGGAGCGGTGCAGCGTGCGCAAGGCGGGCGCCGGCATGGCATGAACGTCGTGCAGCCGTCCGGACGGATCGCGATACCAGACGGCGCCCGCATCCGGCGCCAGCCGACCGGAAAGCACGTTCAGCAACGTCGTCTTGCCGGAACCCGATTCGCCCACCACGGCCAGCATTTCACCCGGCCACAGGTCGACATCCACCTCGGCCAGGGCGCGAATTGCGCCAAATGACAGTGACAGTCCGCGCGCGGAGAGCAGCGTGGCGTCGCTCATTCCGCCGCCTCCTGAAGGCCGTCGGTGCCGACATGTCCCGCGGTGCGGCGCTCCGCGCAGTGGTCGGTGTCAGAGCAGACGAACAGCCGTCCGCCGCTGTCGTCAATCACCACCTCGTCCAGATAGGAATCGGTCGCGCCGCACAGCCCGCACGGATGCGGCGCACGGATAGCGCGGAACGGATGGTCATCGAAATCGAGCGATCGCACGTCGGTCCAGGGCGGAATTGCGTAGATGCGCTTCTCACGTCCGGCGCCGAACAACTGCAACGCCGGCATTTTGTGCATTTTCGGATTGTCGAACGCGGGAATCGGGCTTGGCGACATCAGGTGGCGATGGTTCACCATTACTGGATAATCGTAGCTGATCGAGATCTGGCCAAAGCGGGAAATATCCTCGTAGAGCTTCACATGCATGAGGCCATAGTCGGCGAGCGCATGCATGCGGCGCGTCTCGACCCGTGACGGCTCAAGCCGATACAGAGGTTCCGGCTGCGGCACCTGATAGACGATGATCTGGTCCTCGCGCAGCGTCTTCTCCGGGATGCGATGCCGCGTCTGAATGACCGTCGCATCGGCAGTCCGCGTGGTTGTGCGCACGCCGGCGGTGCGGGCGAAGAACCGGCGAATCGACACCGCGTTTGTCGTATCATCGGCGCCCTGGTCGATCACCTTCAGAACATCATCGGCGCCCAGCACCGAGGCGGTGACCTGAATGCCGCCCGTGCCCCAGCCGTATGGCAATGGCATCTCGCGCGAGCCGAATGGCACCTGATGTCCAGGAATCGCCACCGCCTTCAGCAGTGCCCGGCGGATCATCCGCTTGGTCTGTTCGTCCAGGTAGGCGAAATTGTAGCCCTTCATGACCATCGCTCCACTTCATGGCGGGCGAAGGCCGGCCCATTCGCCGGGGCATGTTTCGCCGACCATGACGGCTGCGCCGTCATTCCGCGGCCTCCGCGTGTTCCGCTGTTCGCGCTATCTCGCGGCGCATCCGCCGTACGTTCTCGATCTCGCTCTGGAAATCCACGTAGTGCGGCAGCTTGAGATGCTCGACGAACCCGGTCGCTTCGATATTGTCGGAGTGGTACAGCACAAACTCCACATTCTGCGCCGGCGCGGTCACTACTTCGCCAAGGTCCTCAGCGCGCATCGCGCGGTCGACCAGGGCCATCGCCATCGCCTTGCGCTCGCACAACCCGAACACCAGGCCGTAGCCACGGGTGAACTGCGGCGGGACCGTCTTCGACCCCTTGAACTGGTTGACCATCTGGCATTCGGTGACGGTGATATCGCCGATATCGATGGTAAAACCCAGTTCCGGCGGTTCGATCTCAACCGACACGTCGCCCATGCGAATCTCGCCGGCGAACGGATGACTGCCGCCATAGCCGCGCTGCGTGGAGTATCCGAGCGCCAGCAGGAAACCCTCGTCGCCGCGCGCCAGAGCCTGTAGGCGCACGTCGCGGTGGGCCGGAAACGCCAGTGGCTCACGCGTCAGATCGCCTGGTTCGTCGCTGCCCTCGCCATCGGCTTCGATCAACCCCTCGTGGCCCAGGATGTCGGACACGCGTGGCATCGAGGCCACCTCGGGTTCGGCGCGCGGCGCCGGCACGTTCGCAGCCTCCTCCGCCAATCCGAAATCCAGCAGACGATGTGTGTAATCGTAGGTCGGGCCGAGCACCTGGCCACCAGGTACATCTTTGAATATCGCCGAAACGCGTCGCCGTATATGCATCGCAGCAGTATCCACCGGGCGCGAATGCGCGAAGCGCGGCAGCGTGGTCCGGTAGGCGCGCAGCAGGAACGCCGCCTCGATCAGGTCGCCCTGCGCCTGCTTCACCGCGAGCGCGGCAAGCTCCCTGTCATACAGCGAGCCTTCGCCCATCGCGCGATCCACCGCGCGACCAAGCTGACCCTCGATCTGCGCCAGCGACAGCTCCGGAGCCGCACGGTCGCCGCGCCGCTCTTCGGCCAGCCAGGCATGGGCATTGTCGATCGCCCGCTCGCCGCCCTTCACCGTGACATAGGCCATGGTTCAGGCCTCCTCGATCGTGACGCTGCGCGGCAGTGCCGTCAGCGTGCTACCGGCGCACAACACGACGTCGATACCGCGTGGATAGAGTGCATGGTTCTCGTGCCAGATCCGCGCGAAGTCCTGCGGCAGACCGGTCACCGCCAGCAGCGTGGGCACGCGCAGACCAGGACCCGACAGGCGGTAACGCGTGCCTGTGTCCAGCGCCGGAATCTGCAGGATTAGGGTCACGGAACTTTCGGGCACCTCGTGCGTGCCGCTCGGCAGTGCATCCAAATTTGGCATCGACAGAGCGAGCGCGAACGTCGCGTCGCCCGGCGCATCGGTCATCGCCGCGCCGCAATGGAATGCCAGCCAGTCGCGTGCAGCGGCGGCGATAGGGTCCACCCAGAGCGGCGTCTCATTGTCGATCAGCGTCAGCAGCACCGCGGCGGTCGCACGATCGAGCGGTGCGGGAGCGGACAAATTCTGCCCCACATGGTGCAGCCTTCCCGGCCGCGCCATCGCGTCGAGCACGGCGCGGAACGTGGCCTGTGCATCGCGCACGGGATCGGCAAAGCCGGGCAGCGAAACGCCGGCACTCATGCGCGCATGTTCCGCATGGCAAAGAATTGCACGCGTGTCGCCGCCGCCTTCGCAGCCGTCGCATCGCGACCGGACTGCTGTGTGGCCGCGAGCGGTTCGATCAGCGTGGCAAGCAATCGGCGCTGGCGCGTGGGATCCTGCAACAGAGCGTCGGCCAACGCCGCCATCTCCGCCTGGCGTTCGTCCCGGCCGGCGACATAGGCATGACCGACGAAGCCGGCATCGGTGCGCACCGTGCAGCGGGTGACGGTCATCTCGCCCAGGTTGAACGCCGCACCGCCACCGCCGGTCCGTCCGCGCACCATCACAAGGCCGGCGTCGGGTCCTCGCAATCTCCGGTATTCCGGGATGCCCCCCGATGTACCGAGCAGCTCTGCTATGGCCACCGCGTCGGCGCGGGCAAGCACCGATATCCAGTGACGACGTGCTGCGTGCGGTTGATCCGGTGGCGGTTGGGCCATTGGCTGGTTATCGGGCATGACGGGCGGCCTGGATTTGTGCAGATGTCTAGACAGCTAGCCCCCCAGCAGTTTATCGTCAAGCCTGACTCGCACAGACGGACGCCTCGATGGATGACATTGCGATGAAGCTGCCGGAGCCTGTGTCGCGACAGGACGGGGTTGCGCTCTGGCGCCAGATCGCCAACCGCCTGCAGCAAGACATCGGCGCGGGCAACTATCCGCCCGGCGGGCGCCTGCCAACGGAAGCCGAGCTTTCCCAGCATTTCCGGGTCAATCGCCACACCGTCCGCCGTGCGCTGGAAGAATTGTCGCGCGGCGGGCTGGTGCGCGTGGAGCAGGGGCGTGGCTCGTTCGTCACCGAGGATGTGCTGGAATACGCGGTGGAGGCGCGCACCCGCTTTTCCGAATGGATTCGCCGCCACAACAAGGAGCCCTCCGGGCGCGTGCTTCAGCTGAAGGAGACGGCGGCTGATCAGCACGTGGCCGCGGCGCTCGGCATCCGGCCCGGCAGCAAGGTTGTGCTGCTGGAGCGGCTGGGCTTTGCCGATGACCGCCCGGTGTCCCTGTCGCAGCACTACTTTCCCGTCGTGCGGATGCGCGGCGTGCTGGAGGCACTGCGCGGCTCGCCAAGCATCACCGAGGCGCTCAAGGCAGTCGGCGTATCGGACTATCTGCGCCAGCTAACCCGCGTGACGGCACGGCTTCCGAACCCGGAGGAGGCGGAACTGCTGCGCATGCCGCGCAACCGGCCTTTGTTGGTGACCGAGAACATCAACGTCGACCGCGCGGGCGTGGTGGTGGAATTCGGCGTCTCGCGCTATCCAACGCCACGCGTGCAGATCGTCTTCGAACCTTGAAAGACAAAGCGATGGAAAGGCTGCGCATCACCGGCGGGCGTGTCCTGCTGCGTTCCGACGGCGAGCAGATGGCGGACCTCGCGATCGAGGACGGGCGCATCTCCGGTATTGGCCGCGATGTGGCCGGGCCGGAACTCGACGCGCGCGGTCTGTTGGTGCTTCCGGGCATCGTCGACATCCATGGCGATGCGTTCGAGCGGCAGTTGCAGCCACGTCCCGGCGTCGGGTTTCCGGCTGATGTCGCGCTGCACGATACCGAGGCGCAGCTGCTGGCCAACGGCATCACCACCGCGTTCCATGGCGTGACGCTGTCGTGGGAGCCTGGACTGCGCAGCCTCGATATGTGGCGCGACCTGCTTGACGCACTCGAGGCGCGAAGTTGGACCTGCGACATGCGCGTGCATCTGCGCTGGGAGGCATACAACCTGGACGCGCTGGACATCGCGCTGACCGACATCGCGACGGGCCGCGTGCATCTTGTCGCGTTCAACGATCACACGCCTGCGATCCTGAACAAGATCGACGACCCGGTGGCCGGCGCAAAATATAGCGACCGTGCCGGCATGCGCCTCGAGGACTTTCGATCTCTCGCAGCGCGAGTCGCCGCGCGCGCCGGTGAAGTTCCGGCGGCGCAGGAACGGGTCGCAGCCGCGGCGCGGGCGGCCGGTGTGCCGATGGCAAGCCACGACGACGACAGTATCGCCACGCGCACCGGGTTTCGCACGCGTGGCGCAAGGATCTGCGAATTTCCCATGGCAGAGGAGGTCGGAGCGGAAGCTCGTGCCGCCGATGACTGGGTCGTCATGGGCTGCCCAAACGTGATGCGTGGCGGCTCGCACCTCGGCTGGGCTTCGGCGGCGCGGCTCGCCGAGGCGGGAATTTGCAGCGTGCTGTCGTCGGACTACTTCTATCCGGCGATGCTGCGTGCCGCATTGATTCTGGCAGGTCGCGGCGTGTTCGACCTGCCGCGTGCGTGGGGACTGATCTCGGCTAATCCGGCTGCTGCGGCAGGGCTCGTTGATCGTGGGGCGATTGCGGAAGGGTTGCGCGCAGACCTGGTGCTGGTCGATCCGAACGTGCCGCGTGTGGTTGCGACGATAGCTGCCG
>Ga0210402_10006839_pt1 | contig 10048 bp, 7 predicted proteins | sample IncBWC7MmetaG_FD_161055 | JGI IMG/M metagenome (GOLD analysis project Ga0210402, IMG submission 161055) | Forest soil microbial communities from Barre Woods Harvard Forest LTER site, Petersham, Massachusetts, United States - Inc-BW-C-7-M | ecosystem: Environmental > Terrestrial > Soil >...
TCTTTTTCAGCCATGAACTCGCGATCGTCGGCCAGCATGTTTTGCTGATCGAGGGCCTGGTCCATTCCGGAGTGACCAGCGAGTTTCTGATGAACGACTTGCGAGGCCGGGGAGCGGCTTCGGTCAAGTTGGCTACATTGCTGGACCGGCAATCGGCCAGGAGAGTGCAGTTACAGCCGGATTACTTCGGATTTCTGGTGGACGAAGCGTTCCTGGTGGGTTATGGGTTGGGATCGCCCGAACAGACTCTTCGCAACCTGCCCTACGTGGCGTCTGCAAGCTGAACCTTCTCTGTGACTTAAGTCATGGCAAGAACTCCCTCCTTTTTTCTACAAGAAGGGTTAGAATGATGAAGTTGGTAATCCCTGCGGCTGGCATCTATTACTTTAGGCGGAGCCCCAGTTGCGTTTTTGGAACGCGGACGCGACTTTCTCAGGAGTTTTTAGGTGAATTCAACAGTTAAGACCGTGGTTTTCTGGCTAGTGATCGTGCTCTCGGCGTTCCTCCTTTGGCAGGTGGTAAAGGCAGGCGGAGCCGGGCAAAAAGAGAAGGAAGTCAACTTCTCGCAATTCATGACGGATGTGGACCAGGGCAACGTCAAAGAGGTCACCATCAACTTGCAGGAAGTCCATGGCAAGTTTACGAATGACGGCACGACCTTCCACACTACCGTTCCCACGAACTATCCCGACATGATCAAGTTGCTGCGCGACAAGGGCGTCGTTATCAACGTCCGTGACGCGAGCAGCGGGAGTTGGCCAAGCTGGCTGCTGAACCTGGCGCCGCTCATTCTACTGGCTGCCCTGTGGTTCTTCATGATCCGGCAAATGCAGACGGGCGGAAACAAAGCGCTTTCGTTCGGAAAGAGCCGGGCGCGGCTACTCTCCATGCAGCAGAAGAAAGTCACGTTCAAGGACGTGGCCGGCGTGGAAGAAGCCAAAGAAGAACTGAAGGAGATTATCGAGTTCCTGCGCGAAGCGCAGAAATTCCAGAAACTCGGCGGACGCATTCCCAAGGGCGTGCTGCTCGTCGGACCGCCGGGCACCGGTAAGACCCTGCTGGCACGAGCGGTTGCTGGCGAGGCCAACGTTCCCTTCTTCTCGATTTCCGGTTCGGACTTCGTAGAAATGTTTGTCGGCGTCGGTGCAAGCCGGGTTCGTGATCTATTCGAGCAGGGCAAGAAGAACGCCCCCTGCATCATCTTTATCGATGAAATCGATGCGGTTGGACGTCATCGCGGCGCTGGCTTGGGTGGCGGGCACGATGAACGCGAGCAGACACTGAATCAATTGCTGGTCGAGATGGACGGCTTCGAATCGAACGAAGGCGTCATTCTGATGGCCGCAACCAACCGTCCTGACGTGCTTGATCCCGCGCTGTTGCGGCCGGGCCGTTTCGACCGCCGCGTGGTAGTACATCGTCCTGACGTTCGTGGGCGTGAAGAGATTCTGCGAGTCCACACCCGCAAGATTCCTTTGGCCGACGATGTTGATCTCTCCGTCCTGGCACGAGGTACACCGGGCTTCTCGGGAGCCGACTTGGCCAACATGGTGAACGAAGCTGCATTGAGCGCGGCGCGGCAAAATCGCAAAGCGGTGCTCATGTATGACTTCGAGTTAGCCAAGGATAAAGTCCTGATGGGCGTGGAGCGCAAGTCGCTCATTCTCACGGAAGAAGAGAAGAAGGTGACAGCCTATCACGAAGCCGGTCACGCACTAGTCGCGTCCAAGCTGCCCAATTCTGATCCGCTGCACAAAGTCACAATCATTCCTCGTGGCATGGCTCTCGGCGTAACCATGCAGTTGCCAATCGACGACAAGCACAATTACACCAAGGAATATCTGGAGACGGAAATCGCCATCATGATGGGTGGCCGCATCGCCGAGGAGATGTTCCTCAACCAGATGAGCACCGGCGCCGGCAACGACATCGAGCGAGCCACAGAACTGGCGCGTAAGATGGTCTGCGAATTCGGCATGAGCGATCTGGGCCCGCTGACCTTTGGCAAAAAGGAAGAGCAGATTTTCCTGGGCCGCGAGATTGCCCAGCATCGCGATTACAGCGAAGCTACGGCAATCAAAATCGACGACGAAGTTCGCCGCATCGTGGGCCAGGGCTACAACACCGCGAAAGGCGTCCTTGCGCAGGATAACGGAGCGCTGGTCAGAATCGCGCTGGCATTGCTGGAGCGCGAAGTGCTCGACGCCAACGAGATCAAGATGATCATTGAAGGCAAAGAACTGCCTAAGATGACGCCTCCGCCGAAGTCCGATGACGGCGTACAGCAAGTGCTGAAGCCCGAGCCAGGACGCCCAGGAATCGCCAAAGGTGGGGAGAGTCCCGCCCGGGCGTAACCCGCAATGAAATGTCATCCCGACCGGAGCTTCTCAAACCCGAAGGGGATGAGAAGCGAAGTGGAGGGACCTTGTGTTTACAGGTTTGCGAATGCAATAGTAAATAGCGGGGCGGCCAACGGCCGCCCCGAGTTATTTTCATCAACCATTCACCAACTGCATCATGTGTTCCGGATAGCGCGCTCCAGCGGTTGCATCCCGCGGAAAAACCTCGTCGATCCGGTGCAGATCTTCCGAAGTCAGCTGAATGTTGATAGCCCCGACATTTTCTTCCAGATACTTCCGGCGCTTGGTGCCAGGAATCGGCACAATGTCATCCCCTTGCGCGAGCACCCAAGCCAGCGCCAGCTGTGAAGACTTGCAGCCTTTTTGTTTCGCCATTTCCTCCACCCGCCGCACAAGATCAAGGTTCTTCTTGAAATTATCGCCTTGGAAACGCGGCGAATTGCGGCGGTAATCGTCGGCGGCGAGATCATTGAAAGTTTTGAATTGCCCAGTCAGGAAGCCGCGTCCCAGCGGGCTGTAAGCCACGAAGCCGATTCCCAGTTCGCGACAGGTGGGTAGAACTTCGTCTTCAGGATCGCGTGTCCAGAGCGAGTACTCGGTCTGCAGCGCAGTAATGGGATGAATCTTTGCGGCGCGGCGAAGAGTCTGCGAACTAGCTTCGGACAGCCCCAGGTAACGAACTTTGCCTTCCCTGACCAGTTGCGCCATCGCGCCCACCGTCTCCTCAATCGGCGTCTCAGGATCCACGCGGTGCTGGTAATAAAGATCAATCGTGTCCACACCCAGTCGCCGCAGGCTGCCTTCGCAGGACTGGCGGACATAATCCGGTTTGCCATTGACCCCGCGGACATTAGGATTCTTAGGATCGCGAACAATGCCAAACTTGGTGGCCAGCACAACCTGGTCCCGGCGTCCGCGAATCGCTTTGCCGACCAGCTCTTCGTTGGTAAACGGCCCATACACGTCAGCAGTGTCGAGAAAAGTGATGCCGAGTTCCAGGGCCCGCTGAATCGTAGCCACCGATTCATTGTCATCGCGTCCACTATAGAACTCCGACATGCCCATGCAGCCCAGGCCCATGGCTGAAACCGTGGGGCCGCTACGTCCAAGTTTGCGAGTTTTCATGATGCCTCCTGACGAAGAAAAAGAAACGTGGAAGGAAAAACTCTAATCTGATCTACCAGTTCATAGATGCACGTAGCCGTCGGCAAGCATCAACCATTTCAGGTGCCTCGATGACTCAAATCCCCAACTGGTTTGATCGGAAATTCGAATTCTCGTTTCCAGCAGAGCTATATCCAAACCTCTGCATCCGCTTACGAGGCACGCCCGCAAGAATTGAGGAAATTGCCCGTGCTTATCCCGGTAAGCAGTTATCGCGGAAAACTGGAGAAAAGTGGTCGGCCCAGGAGCATGCCGGACATTTGGCTGACCTCGAGCCCTTGTGGATGGCGCGAGTTGGCGATTACCTCGCGGGCGTCGCTGAACTCACAACCGCCGACCTGAGCAATCGGAAAACTCACGAAGCCGGGCACAACACACGCCGCATCGAGGACATTCTTGCCGAGTTTCGTGCAGCCCGAGTGCAGCTCGTGGATCGACTCGGCGGCTTTGAAGCCGACCTGTTCGCCCGATCGATCCCGCATCCCCGGCTCAAAAAGCCGTTCCGCCTGGTCGATCACTTATACTTCGTGGCCGAGCACGACGATCATCATCTGGCGCAGATTTGGGAGCTGGTACATTGGAACTGAAAGGTGGCGGGCTGGCGGTTTTCGAGCCGCTATGTCGAAGAAGCCAGGAACGGGGAGGGCACGGCTTCAGCCGCTAGGGGCCTGGACCCTCCATCGTCTATGAACGAAATTCTTAGCTTTCGATCACCCTCGGAGTTTCGTAAGTGGCTGTCGGCGAATCATCGCCAATCCGACGGGATTTGGCTACGTATTTTCAAAAAGGACTCGGGAGAACCCACCGTCACCTACGCCGAAGCGCTCGATGAAGCGCTCTGTCATGGATGGATCGACGGCCAGAAGCAGAGCTACGATGATCTCTCGTGGCGGCAAAGATTCACTCCAAGAAGGCCAAAGAGTGGCTGGTCCAAGATCAACACCCGGCACGCGGAAAGGCTGATCAAGGCAGGCCGGATGAAGGCTGCGGGCCAGGCTCAAATCGATGCTGCGAAAAAAGACGGCCGTTGGACAGCCGCCTATGATTCCTTCAGCAAAGCAACTTTCCCTGAAGATTTTCTCGCGGCAGTCCGCAGGAACAAGAAAACGAACGCGTTCTTCGAGTCGCTCAGCAAAGCGAATCGCTATGCCATCGCATACCGGCTGCAAACCGCAAAGAAGCCGGAAACGAAGCAGCGCCGCATGGAAATGATTCTTGCAATGCTGAACCGAGGCGAAGCATTCCATTAGGTGACGGCACGCGCCAGGTGCAGAGCCTTCTTCTGCCGAACAAAAATCAGACTCAGTCCAGGGTCATCCTGAAGGCCCGCGCTTTCTCCAGCGGGCCGAAGGATCTCGCGCGCACTCTTTCGCGTTCACCCATCATTTGGAGCGGACCCTCCCGGTCCCGCCATCTTGCCCCAGCCGGTTTTCCCCTTGACGCGCACCCACCAAGCGGCTAACATAATGACACAAACTATTAGCTGTTTGATAACAGCGAGGAACGGCGTTCTTTGACAATTTCATGGCTTTGGCGCGAATGTGGCCCCGTGCGCCACCGCTTGGCTGTTATGTCTTCTAGAGGAGGTATTTTAGAGGGTATCCCCGACTCGCTACCTGTTTTCATAGACTTATGGAGCAGGGAACCATGGGATATCCCCTTCCGTAAGTCCTTTAAAAGGGATATTTTACGTGGGTATCTCGAAAACACTCCGTTTGTTTTCATAGATCTGGCGGGAAAATGCAAAATTTGGGGTATATACCCTTTACGGCAAAGTTAACATACTGACTGTATATTTACTAATAGGTAAACAAGGGGCGGATCGGGCTCAAGGCGCAACCGTGATCAGGGGTTTGGTCACAGCTAACACTTCTCCGATTTCTACGGCAGGAACGCCAGCCGCATTGAGAGCCTGCAAGAGTTCAGTCGCATCCTCGGACGCGACCGAGATCAGCAATCCCCCAGCGGTCTGCGGATCGAAGAGAATCGTCTTCACTTCCTCGCTGATTCCGTCTTCGTAGCCAACAACACACTCTGCGAATTCGCGATTCGCCTTCAGGCCTCCGGGAATGTGTCCGTCACGAACGCATTCCAGCGCGCCCTCAAGCAGCGGAAGGCGACTGGCGTGGAAGCGCAGCGAGACGGTGGAAGCGAGTGCAATTTCCCGCGCATGTCCGATCAAGCCGAAGCCAGTCACATCGGTCATGGCGTGAACCGCAAAGCGGCCTGTGATGATCTCTGCGGCTTTCTTGTTTAGCGTCGTCATCGAGGCGATCGCGGCGTCGATCCAAGGCTGCTTCGCGGCTTTCTTCTTGATGGCGGTCGAGATTACGCCCGTCCCCAGCGCCTTGGTAAAGAGCAGCCGGTCCCCAGCCTTGGCCCCGCCATTGATGAGCACGCGGGCGGGATCAATCAGGCCCGTGACAGAATATCCAAACTTCATCTCTTCGTCGCGAACACTGTGCCCGCCAATCACGGAGCAGCCGGCCTCGATCATTTTGGAAAGTCCGCCGGCGAGAATGCGTTCGAGAATTGCGAGATCTGCTTTTTCCGGAAAGCATACCAGCGCCAGCGAAGTGCGCGGCTGGCCACCCATCGCATAAACATCACTCAGCGAGTTGGTCGCAGCGATCTGGCCAAAGGTGTAAGGATCGTCCACCATCGGAGTAAAAAAGTCGACAGTCTGCACCAGCGCGGTATCCGGTCCGAGCAGATACACTCCGGCGTCGTCGGCTTGATCAAAGCCAACCAGAACATTCGGGTCATGCTGCCGGGCTAATTTCCCAAGCACCGCGTCCAGCGCCGCCGGACTCAGCTTGGACGCTCAACCCGCAGCTTTCACCGACTCCGTCAAACGAATTGGCTTTGCATCATCCATAAAAGCATTCTAAAGGATTGCAGGATTCGCCATTCCGAGCGGAGAGCCACAACCACAAAGAACACGAAGTAACACAAAGGGTGATCCGTGAGAATCCGTGCAGATCCGTGGCACTCTTGACTTTTACTTCACCGAAACATCGGTGACTTTCAGGTTAGGATAAGCGCGATCCCAGTCGTTGCTGATGTGGTCGAAGGTCAGACGGAACGGCGCACTCTGGCCGGGCGACAGCGGCGACAAGTGGAGGTCGACCGTATCCGGGTAAGGCCCGGCAGTCTTCAGAATGTAGAGCACGACGTCATCCGCCTGCGCGACTTCGCCAAGAGAATTCTTGAAGGCGACATGGACAACGGCATGCGTCAACGCTTTGTCCCCCGTGTTGATCGCGGTTCCGTCGATGTAAGTAATGCGCGCCCCGACAAAATTCTCCGCAACGCTCATTTTCAGGTCGGAGAGGCTGAGCTTGGCAGCGTACGGGTTCGGCGGAGCGATTGGCTTGGGGGTGCTGCGGGAGAGCACGGCAATGACACCAACCACGATTAAGACGAAAGCGACTCCCAGCAGAATGGGAACCACATGAGATTCGCGCTGCTCCGCCAGTGGTGATGGTTGGTTCAGACCGCCCATGGGGAGATTGTACTATCGGTGGCGCAAGCACCGATTTCCTACTCGCCGCCCACCATCAACCCATCGATTCGTATGGTCGGACACGCCACGGCCCCACGGAACTCGAGGTCATTTCCGATACCGGAGATATTGAAAAACATCTCTTTCAGATTTCCGGCCACGGTGATCTCTTCGACGGGATAAGCAAGTTCCCCACCAGAAATCCAGAGTCCGGACGCGCCGCGGGAATAGTCTCCCGTCACCAGGTTGGCTCCATGCCCGAGGAACTCGGTCACGTAAAGACCGTCTTTAATCTCCGCAATGATCTGCTGCGGGTTTCGTGCTCCGGGCTGCAGGAAATAATTCCCTGGACCGATTCCAGGCGTTCCCGCCAACCCGCGAGAAGCGTTGCCCGTGGTCTGCAGGCCAAGCTTTTTCGCGGTATAGGTGTTCAGCAGATAAGACTTGAGAACGCCGTCCTCAATCACGATCGTACGTCTTGAAGGGACGCCTTCACCGTCAAATGGGCTGGTTCCAAAGCCGCCAGGTATGGTCCCGTCGTCGATCACGTTGACGCCATCGCCTGCAATCTTCTGTCCCAGTTTGCCCGCTAGAAACGATGCTCCACGATAAACGGAGTCTCCATTCACTCCTTCGAAAATATGCTCAAGGATCGAGCTGGACACCATGGGATCGAGAACCACCGGGACTTGCGCGGTCTTCGATTTTCGGGCGCCGAGGCGGCGCAAAGTGCGCTGAGCCGCGGTCTTCCCCACGTGCTCGGGAGATTCAAGCCGGCTCAAGCTGCGAGCCACCGAAAACCAGTAATCGCGCTGCTTGCCGCCGTCATCCGATTGCGCAATGGGCACGGCTGCGAGGGAGCAATACGAGCGCTGGTATTCGCCGACGAATCCGTGCGAGTTGGCAAGAATTCTATGCCCGGTCGCAGCTTCGAACGAACCGCCTTCAGAATTCTTGATGCGAGGATCGTAGTCGAGTGCGGCCTTCTCGGCACGGCGCGCGTAGCTGATGCGTTCCTCTCCGGGAAGCGAGTAAACATCGGCGGAGTACAGATCGAGGTCGCCAGCAATCGCGCCCAGTTGCGAGGCTTCCGGTATTCCACCGAATGGATCTTCGGAGGTAATCTTGGCCAATTCCAACGCTGACTTCACCATCCGGTCGAGACCGGACGAGGAGAAGTCGCTGGAATAGGTGTTGGCCGCGCGTTTCCCATAGAAAACACGCATGCCAATTGCCTTGGAGCCAGACTCTTTCAGAGTTTCCACTTGCCCTAAACGGACAACGGTGGAAAACTCATCACCTTCCCGGATGACACATTCAGCTGCAGTAGCTCCGCCGGACATCGCGCGACGCACGATATCCTGAGCCAATTCGCGGAGGTCAGTTTCAATTTGCTGGTTTCGGGTTTCAAGCTGAGTTTGCGACATAGAATTCGTTCACAGAATTCCTTCGTGTACCTTCGTGCCCTTTGTGGTTGACGGATTTTAAAGGCATCAACCACAAATGACACGAAGGTACACAAAGGAAAAAAGACTCTCACTCGGCATTACTGCATGAAGCCGCCGACATCTTTCCGGGCCGTCCCGCCAACGGTCAGGCGATCGATTTTGATTGTCGGAATGCCCACACCAACGGGCACGGCCTGTCCGTCCTTACCGCAGGTGCCAACTCCTTCGTCGAGTTTCAGGTCATTGCCAACCATCGAAACGCGAGTGAGCACATCGGGACCGTTTCCGATCAAGGTCGCCCCTTTGATTGGCGCGGTGATCTGGCCGTCTTCAATCAAATACGCTTCCGACGCCGAAAAAACAAACTTTCCATTCGTAATGTCCACCTGCCCGCCGCCGAAGTTCACGGCGTATAAGCCACGCCGGACGGAGAGAATGATGTCTTGCGGATCTTCTTCGCCCGCCAGCATGTATGTATTAGTCATGCGCGGCATGGGAATGTGCTCGTAGCTTTCGCGCCGCCCGTTGCCGGTGTCGGCCATTCCCATCAAGCGTGCGGAGAGCTTGTCGCTCAGGTATCCCTTCAAGATTCCCTTTTCGATGAGCACAGTATTCTGCGTGGGTTCGCCTTCGTCGTCCACGTTCAGCGAACCGCGACGCCACGGCATGGTGCCGTTATCCACAACGGTGCACTTTTCGCTGGCCACTCGTTTTCCGATCAAGCCAGCGAACGCAGAGGTCTGTTTGCGATTGAAGTCCGCCTCCAGTCCGTGACCTACCGCTTCGTGCAGAAGCACGCCAGGCCAACCGGGACCGAGCACAACTTCCATCTCGCCGGCCGGAGCTTCGCGAGCGTCGAGCTGCAAGATCGCCTGGCGTGAAGCCTCCTTGGCAAAATATTCCGGAGTTTTTTCGCCGAAGAAAAAGTCCAGCGCGACACGTCCCCCGCCGCCGGAGCTGCCCCGTGCGGAATTACCATCGGTCTTTGCAATGCAAGAGACATTCACTCGCGCCAACGGCTGCGAATCCTCAGCGAACGTGCCATCCGACCCAACTACCAGAATGTTTCGAAGCTCATCCGCGTAGCTGGCGCGCACTTCTTTAATACGGGGATCGTAGGCTCGTGCAGCCTGGTCGGCGCGCATTACCAATTCGACCTTAGCGGTGATTTCCGCGTCCACCGAAGGCAATGTCACCGGATATAAGCTGCGCGCGGGTTTCTCCTGGAATCCTACTGCCGGAGTCTTGGCCGGCCCGCTGGCAATCAAAGCGGCGGTGCGGGCGGCGTGCAGAATGCGCTCGGACGAGAGATCGTCGGTATAGGCGTATCCGGTGCGTTCGCCGGCGATCACGCGGACACCGCATCCGGCGGAGATCCCCTGCGAAGCAGACTTCACCATCGACTCGTCCACCATCAGCGAGGTCGAAGAAAGGTATTCAAAATACAGGTCTGCGTAGTCGGCACCGGCCGACAGGGCGGCTGCAAGATAACGCTCGAGATCGTGTTCAGTCAGGCCGTAATGCTGGAAGAAGAATTTATTTGTGTCCACGTTGGTTAGATGCCCTCGGAC
>Ga0210402_10006841_pt1 | contig 10047 bp, 8 predicted proteins | sample IncBWC7MmetaG_FD_161055 | JGI IMG/M metagenome (GOLD analysis project Ga0210402, IMG submission 161055) | Forest soil microbial communities from Barre Woods Harvard Forest LTER site, Petersham, Massachusetts, United States - Inc-BW-C-7-M | ecosystem: Environmental > Terrestrial > Soil >...
GCCCGCCAGCGGGGCGAGCCGGCCGGCAGGCGTCTTCAGGAGCGTCGTCTTGCCGGTTCCGTTGTCGCCCAGGATCGCGAGGCGCTCGCCGCGCAGCAGCTCGAACGACACGTGGCTCACGATCGGAGAGCCGGCCGCGTAGCCCGCGTCGATGTCCTTGGCCCGCAGGAAGATCCGACCGCCGATGCGCGCGGAGTCGAACCGGAAGTCCACGCTCGTCGTGTCGCCCTCGGGGCGCTCGATCCGCTCGACGCGGGCGAGCTTGGTCCGGCGGCCCTTGGCCTGGCGCGAATTGACGCCGGCGATGTTGCGGCGGATGTACTCCTGCTCCTTGTCGATGAAGTCCTGCTGTTTCTCGAACGCCCGGGTCGCCGAGAGAAGCCGCTCCGCTTTCTGGGTCTTGTACGCCGAATAGCCGCCGGAGTAGTCCGTGAGCCGCCCGTTCTCGAGATCGATGATCTCCTCGGCCACGCGGTCGAGGAAGCGGCGGTCGTGGGTCACGACGAGGTACGCCTTGCGCGACTTCGCGAGGTAATCCTCCAGGAACTCGACGGCCTGGAAGTCGAGGTGGTTGGTCGGTTCGTCGAGCAGCAGGACGTCCGGCGACGAGAGGATCGCCCGGGCCAGCATCGCCCGGTTCTTCTGGCCGCCCGAGAGCTCGGAGAGGGGCCTCTCGAAGTCCGCCTTCTCGAATCCGAGGCCGGTCAGCGCCTTGTCCACTTCGGCGACCATGTCGTAGCCGCCCTCGTTCTCGAACCGGTGCGAGAGGGCGTCGTACTTGTCGTGGATCGCCGGCGAATCCTCGCCCTCGGCCATGCGGTGCTCGAGGGTGCGCAACTCCGACTCGATCGCGTGCAGGTGCGCGAAGGCGCCCGCCACGAAATCGTGGAGCTTCTCGTCGAAGTCGGCGGGCAGGGCCTGGTCCACCGTGGCGATGCGTACGGCGTTGGCCTTGATGAACTCCCCGGCATCCGGCTCCTCACGGCCCAGGGCGATCCGCAAGAGCGTCGTCTTTCCGGCGCCGTTTCGGCCGATCAAGCCGACCTTCTCGCCCGGGTTGTGTTGCCACGTGGCGTCCCGGAGGACCACCTTGGGCCCGTAGCTCTTGCGAACGTTGTCGAATCGGTACAGCACGGCGGGATTCTAAGCCGAGGGCGTTGCGGCCGTCAGAAACCGGCCCGCGACGCGTGATAACGGCGTCCGCGCCAGCGCACCTCGCGCCGCAGAAAGCGCCAGGCGAACGAGCGGGCCATCATCGCCGCCCACACGACCGCCGTCAGGGGCTGGGTCAGCGCCGCCCACATCGGGTAGCGCAGGAGGAGGGCCAGGCCGGCGCGCGCGAGGACGGTCAGCCCGACCGCCACGCCCGCCCAGGCGACGTCCCGGGCGGGCACGGCGGCTCCCGCGATGCGGGCGACCAGGACGAACAGCGGGACCGTCGAGGCGACGAACGTGAAGGCCGTCGAGAGCGCCAGGAACGCGCCGAGCCAGCCCTCGAAGGCGTACGCGATGTTCTTGGTGAAACCGTCGAAGACCTCTCGGAACCCGCGGTACATCCGCAGCCGGATGCGGTCGTCGGCCAGTGCCATCCGGCACCGTCCTCCCGCACGGCGAACCCGAATGGCCAGATGGATGTCGTCGATGACCGAGCCGCGCAGGGCCTCGTGGCCGCCGGCCGCCCGGTACGACGCGGCGCGCACGAGCATGCCCGAGCCGCCGCCGGCGGCGAACCGCCGCTGGACATCCGAGTTGATCAGGAAGGCGGGCCCGAAAAAGTACGACAGCGGGACGTAGGGCATCAGGACGTTTTCCCAGAACCCGACCATCTCGAACCTCGGAAAGAGAGCAAGCAGGTCGAGACCCCTCGATTCGGACAGGGCGACCGACTCGGACACGGCCGTCGGGGCGTAGTGCACGTCGGCGTCCACGAAGAGCAGGAGCTCTCCCTGCGCCCGCGCCGCTCCCTGGAAGAGCGCATGGGGCTTTCCGAGCCATCCCGCCGGCGGTTCGACGCCGGTCACGACCGTGAGCCGCCGGTCCGCCGAAGCCAGGCGCGCGAGGATCGCCCCCGTCGCATCGGAGGAGCGGTCGTCGACGACGATCACCTCGAGGTCTGGATAGTCCTGGGCCAGGTGGGCGAGCACCGCGGCCTCGATCCCCCGCTGCTCGTTGCGCGCCGGGATCACGATCGACACACGCGGGCCGCCGGGCCCGGCCGGACGCGCCGGGGAAAGGCGCCACGCCGTCGCGGCATTGATGCAGAGCAGGGTGAGGCAGATGGCGCCGAGGGCCGCCGAGGCGACGAGGATGTCGTGGACGAGCGTTACGACAGCGGGACCTTCTGCCGCGCGTCCGCGCGATACGGCGAGTTGGGATAGTCGGTGATGAGGCGCTGGTACGTCGCCCGCGCATCGGCCGCGGAACCGCTCTGCTCGTAGATTCCGGCGAGGGTGAACAGCAGAGCGTCCTTCGGAGCGGCCGAAGTCGGCGACTCGATCGCGCGCTTCAAGCGGTCGATCGCCTCGGTCGTCTTCCCCTGGGCGGCGAGAGACTTCGCCGCGTCGATCTCGGCCGCCGCGGCGGTCTCGGACCGGGACTGGCGAGCGGCCTTCTCGAAGACGTCGACGGACTGGCCCGGCTTGTCGGCGCCCTCGGCCGCGAGAATCACCTGGGCCGCTCGGCCCGAGCTCGTCGAGCCGTGCTCGGCCGCCTTCTGCAGGAGCCTGTCCGCCTGGGCCCTCCGTTCGGCCGCCGACGCGAACGTCTTCGCCGCCGTGGGCTGCTCGGAAGCGAGCGGCGTGTCGAGGATCGCCAGCGCCTCGGACAGCGACCTGCCGGCCGACCGCTCGAGCCACGCCCGGTAGAGGAAGAAGCCGCCCACGAGGGCGCCGATCGCCGCGGCGATCGCGACGATCTCCACGACGCCCCGGCGGTGGCCGGTGACGTAATCGACGGTCTTGCCCATCGTTTCGGCAAGCTCGTTGCGTTTCAGGTCCTGGCGGCGGATCTTTTGGGCCATCGGTGCTCGAACTCCAAAAACGGCGCATTATCTCCGAGCCTGCCGACCCCGTCAAACCTATTCGGCGGCGCTATACTGGCCCGCGCCATGGATTCCGAGATCAAGATCACCGGGGAACCGTCGAGCGCCGGCGATCGCTGCGCCTTTCTCGTCGACCGGCCGCTCTTTCCGGGCGAATCCGCGCACTTCTCGGGTCCCGACACGGCCGGCCACTCGCCGCTGGCCGCCGACCTGCTCGCGATCCCGGGCGTCGAGTCCGTCCTGATCGCCGAGAACACCGTGACCGTCTCGACGGCCCACCCGGTGGACTGGCCCGCGCTCGGCATCGGCAACGTCATCCGCAGACACGTCCGCTCGGGCACGCCCATCGTCGCGAAGGATTACTTCCAACACCTTCCCTCGGAGGGCGACCTCAAGTGGGTCATCCGCGACCTCCTCGAGCGGCAGATCAATCCGGCCGTGGCGCAGCACGGCGGCTTCGTCGAGCTGATCGACGTCCGCCGCAACAACGTCTACCTGCGCCTCGGCGGCGGGTGCCAGGGTTGCGGCGCGGCGGACGTGACGCTCAAGCAGGGCATCGAGAAGGCGATCCGCGAGCTCGCTCCCCTCGTCGGCGAGATCCTGGACACCACCGATCACGCCGCGGGGCGCAATCCGTTCTACGCGCCGTCCAAATAGCCGCGTCGCGCACGGCGCGGAACCCGGCGTCTACGTCGACCCGACGTCACGCGATCTGAAACTCAAGCCGGGCGTGCGCCTCGCGGAGCGCCGCCTCGGCCCGGTCCGGCGTGTGCGCCCGCGAGAAGATGAACCCGAGGTAGCAGTCCCCCTCGGGCAGCGGCACGATCCGCTGGCCGACGCGCGCGGAGATCGTGACGTCGACGATTCCCGGAATCGCCCGGGCCGACTCGATGCCGTGCACGTCCTCGAGGATTCCCGCTCCGGGGATCGGAATCATCATGACTCCGGCCGCCCGCTCCTCCCGCTCCTCCACCCGCATCTCGAGACCGAGGGCGTGCGTCAGGAGGATCTCCTCGAGCGACGTCCCCGTCCCGAAGCGCAGAGTGCGGGAGCACAGCCCCCCGATCGAGCGCGCCGCGACCTCGAGGATCCAGACGCCGTCGCCGTTGACCCGCATCTCGGCGTGGATCGGTCCGTGCCGCAGTCCGAGCGCCCGCGCGCCCTCCTGCGCCACGTCCGCGCAGCGCTGCCGGATGTCGTCGGGCAGCCTCGAGGGCGTGACGTAGATCGTCTCCTCGAAGAAAGGACCATCGAGCGGGTCCGGCTTGTCGAAGAGGGCGAGGACCCGCAGCCGTCCGTGCGTCAACAGACCCTCGAGCGCGACCTCGAGACCCGGAACGAAGTCTTCCACGAGGATCTCCCGCGCCGCCGCTCCGCCGCGCGCGGCGACGCCGGGCGATTCGAGGATCCGCGCGATGCGGTCCCACGCTCCGACGAAGGAGGCGACGTCGTCCGCGCGGATGACGCCGCGGCTCGCCGCCAGGAACGTGGGCTTGAGCACGCAGGGAAATCGGACGCCCCGACCCGCCTTGCGCGGATCCTCGTCGAGGTGGAAGACGCGATGCCCAGGCGAAAGCACCCCGGCCCGCGACAGGGCCTCGCGCAGCAGGGCCTTGTTGCCCGCGGCCGCCACCGCCGAGACCGGGTCATGGGGCAGCCCGAGGCGCTCCGCGATCGCCGCGGCCGCCACGGCTGTCCTCTCGTCCACGCCGACGACCGCGGCGACGGGGTGCTCCCGCGCGAACGCCGCCGCGCGCTCGGCGCACGCGCGCAGGTCGCCGAAATCGAGCGTCAGCAGGCCCGCCGGATTCAGGCCCTCGAGCGTGCTCGGTTCCTCCGAGGCGACGGTCACGTCCACGCCGAGCCTCGCGGCCGCGGCCAGGAAGTCCGGAATCCGGTAGCTCGTCGTCGGCAGGAGGAGCAGGACGCGGGCCACGCCGGGATGGTAGCCGGTTCGCGGCCGCCCGGCGGTAGCATGGAGGGATGAAAAAGGCACGCAAGCCCGCAAAGCGCGCCCCGAAGACGAAATCCCCGCGGCGCAAAAACCCGAAACGCAAGACGATCATGCGCCACTCGCGCGAGGGATGAACCGAAAGCGAGCCGGCGAAGCCTAGTTCTGCAGCTCCTGGAAGTACCCGTGGAGCTCGCGCAGCGCCTGCCGGTTGATCTCCTGCCGCCGGGCGGACTCGCGGACCAGGGAGAGCGCCGCCACCCCCTCGGGCGCCATCTTCAGCTCCGAGATCACCGGGAGGGCGGCCGCGATCTCGTGCAGGGCTTCGACGCTCTTGCCCTGCTCGAGCAGGAGGTCGGCGACGACGAGATTGAGCGCGGCGATGTCCGCGGTCATTCCGATCGCCTCAAATTCCTCCTGGGCCTTGCGGTAGGAATCGATGGCCTCCCCCTGGTGCCCGGACTCCCGCAGCATCGTCGCAAGGCCCCAGTGGACCTTTGCGAGCGAGACCCGGTTGTCGAGGGCCCTGAGCAGCGGAATGGCGCGGCGCGACGCCTCGATGGCCGCCTGGGATTCTCCGAGCATTCCGTGGGCATGAATGAGATTCACGTACGCTTCCGCCAGGAGCCTCTCGCTTCCGATGTTCTCGGCGTCCCGGCAGATCCCGTTGAACACCCGGACGGCTCCCGCCGCGTCGTCCTTTTCGTAGAGGGCGAGGCCCTCGAGGAAACGACACTTCAGAACGTCCTCGGACATTCCGAGCTTCTGGAAGCTCTCGACCAGAGAGGGCAACAGCTCGATGACCAGGTCCAGCTGCCGCTCCTCGAAGCGCTCAGCGAGGCGCTGATAGGCGAGGCGGGAGAGCTCGCCCGGAGCATTCATCGTGTGGCGGAATCCGGCCTCCGCGCGTTCGAACCACGTCCAGGCCTCCTCGCGGCGGGAGAGATAACGGCAGGCTCCCCCGGCGATCAGGGCCGTCTCGCCCAGAAAGTAGTCGCGTTCGTCGAAGAGGCCGATCTCCCGGCGGGGGCTCTCGATGAAGCGGTACAGAAACTCCGCCTCCTCGAAAACCGAGGCCGGGGCCGAGTTCATTCGACTCCGCAGGGTCCCGCACAGCGCCAGCAGGGTCTCGGGATCCTCGAGATGAAGCGCCCGAGTCTTCGCGATACGTTCCTCGAACGGCGTCGCGAGGACCCGCTCGGCCGCCTTGAGACCGGCCTCGGACGACAGTGGGTTGCCGCGAAACGGCAGGACTCTTCCGCTCAAGAACGATCCCCCTCGAAGCGACGATCGAGATCCCCCGCGACCTCGTCCGGCTCGCGCGCGAGCAGGTCGCTCAGGGCTCTATCGAGCGACTGTTCGCCGCCGAGCTTCCAAAGCTGAAACGACCGGCCGTACTGGCAGGCGGCCGACAACAGCGAGATGCGTAGCAACTTGACCTGCATCTGCCCCGCTCCGCCGCGGCGGGCCAGCCTTTGAAACCAGATGAAGAGATCTTCCTCGGCGCCCCGGGCTTCTTCCTCGGTCAGGCGGTAGTAGGAGACGAGTGCCGAATGGATCACGTCGAGCGCACGCCCGAAGACGGACTCGACCTCGCCGGGCCGCTGAGACGAGGGATTTTCCATCGGGTCCTTCAGGGTACACCAGCCCCGCAGAGCCAGCAACCTCTCACGGGTCCGCTGGGCTCGAAATCCTTCTGACTCAGTTGCTTGTGAGCGCCGAGCTCAAAACGGAATGGAGCCGGCGACCTTGATGACGAAGCGAGCCGGCTTCTTTTCCGACCGCCATGACGCCGGGCGCGAAGTCGTGTTGGGCTCGGGCTGACGCTCGGGAACTCGGGCGGGGACGTTGGAGGAAGTCATTTCTCAACCTTTCCTTTCGAAGCAGGCCCGGGAAACCGAGCCAAAACGAAGCGGCACCTATTTGACCACAAACCCGTGGGCGAGGATCCAATTTTTCTCCCGGCGGATTCCCCTTGCGGCTCAGACAGATAGAGTAAGACTCATCCCATGAGCAGCCCCCCGCCGGTCCTCCGGGTCGTGATCGTCGGAGCGGGCTTCGGCGGGCTCGCGGCGGCGCGACGCCTCGCGGGCGCTCGCTCCCTCGAGGTCACGATCGTCGACCGGCGCAACCACCATCTCTTTCAGCCGCTCCTCTACCAGGTGGCGACGGCGGGCCTCTCGCCGGGTGACATCGCCTATCCGATTCGCGCGATCCTGCGCCGCCAGGAGAACGCACGCGTCCTGCTCGCCGACGTCGTCGCGATCGACACGGCGCGGCGTGAAGTCCGTCTCGCCGACGGGACGCTCGGCTACGATTTCCTGATCCTCGCCGCCGGCGCGGGCCACGCGTACTTCGGACACGACGCGTGGGAGGAATACGCGCCCGGACTCAAGACCCTCGAGGACGCTCTCGCCATCCGACGGCGCATCCTGCTCGCGTTCGAGAGAGCGGAACGGGAGACCGACGCAAAGACCCGGCGCGACCTGCTCACCTTCGTCGTCGTCGGCGGAGGCCCCACGGGCGTCGAGCTCGCGGGCGCGATCGCCGAGATCTCCCGGCACGTCCTCGTCAGCGACTTCCGCGCGATCGATCCCCGCGAGGCGCGGATCTTCCTGGTCGAAGCGGGTCCGCGGATCCTCTCTGCCTACTCGTCGTCGAGCTCCGAGAGCGCCGCGCGGACCCTGCAGGCCCGCGGCGTCGACGTCCGAGCGGGCACGCCGGTCACGGGAGTGGATGCCGGCGGGGTCTCCCTCGGCGACGAACGGATCGATGCGCGGACGGTCCTCTGGGCCGCCGGCGTCGCGGCCTCCCCGCTCGCAAGATCCCTCGGCGTGCCGCTCGACCGGGCCGGCCGCGCGGTCGTCGAGCCCGACCTCTCGATCCCCGGCCATCCGGAAGTCTTCGTCATCGGCGACCTCTCGGTGTTCCTCCACCAGACGGGGCGCCCTCTGCCCGGCCTCTCTCCCGTCGCGATCCAGCAGGGCCGCGCCGCGGCGCGCAACATCCTGTGCACCCTCGGCCGTCGGCCGCGCCGCCCCTTTCACTACGTGGACAAGGGCACGATGGCCGTGATCGGCCGGGCCGCCGCCGTCGCCGAGCTCGCCGGGTTTCGCTTCTCGGGCCCGATCGCGTGGCTGCTGTGGTGCTTCGTCCACATCTTCTACCTCATCGGCTTTCGCAATCGGGCGATCGTGATGATGGAGTGGGCCTGGGCCTACGTCAGCTACCAGAGGGGCGCCCGCCTGATCACCGGCGAGGTCGGGCCCGGCTCGCGGTAGGATCCGCCCAACGTTTTCGCGGAGGACCCATGACGCTCGACCGCCGGACTCTTCTCAGCGGGTTGACGGGAGCCGCCGCTCTCGCCGCGTTTCGCGCGGACGCGCTCGCCCGGGTCACCGAGGCCGGAAGGGCCGCCGCCGGCCGAAAGCCGGCGGAGCTCGCAGCCGACGAGTCGTACTGGTCCGAGATTGCGAGCGCCTTCGAGGTGGACCGGACGCTCATCAACCTGAACAACGGCGGCTGCAGCCCGGCACCGGCCCACGTACTCGACCAGATGATCCGCGACATCCGCTTCTCCAACGAGATGCCGGTCTACCAGATGTGGATCGTTCTCGAGCCCCGCATCGAGTCGTGCCGGCGCGAGCTCGCGGCCGAGTTCGGCTGTGACCCGGAAGAGATGGCCATCACACGCAACGCGTCCGAGTCGCTCGAGACGCTGATTTTCGGGATCGACCTGAAACCCGGCGACGAGGTCATCCAGACGACGCAGAACTATCCGCGGATGATCACCTCGTGGGAACAGCGGGCGCGCCGGGAGGGCATCGTGGTCAAGCAGGTCTCCTTTCCGGTCCCGCCGCCCTCCGCCGCCGCCGTGGTGGACGCCTTCCGCAAGGCCATCACGCCGCGGACCCGCGTCATCGAGGTCACCCACATCACGAATCTGACGGGCCAGATCCTGCCGGTGCGCGACATCGTGCGCCTGGGCCGCGAGCGGGGCATCGAGGTCTTCGTCGACGGCGCCCACGCCTTCGCCCAGTTCCCCTTCAAGCGCGACGATCTCGAGTGCGACTATTACGCGACGAGCCTCCACAAATGGCTCTTCGCTCCCATCGGCACCGGCTTCCTGTACGTCCGCAAGAGCAAGCAGAAGGCGATCTGGCCGCTGATGGCCGCGCCTCCCGCCATGGACGAGAACATTCGCAAGTACGAGGAGATCGGCACGCACCCGGCCGCTAATCACAACGCCATCGCGGCGGCGATCGCCTTCAACCGAGGGATCGGCGCCGACCGAAAGGCCGCGCGGTTGCGCCTCCTGCGCGATCGCTGGGCGGTCCGCCTCGCCGCCGCGGACCCGCGCGTGAAGATCCTGACGCCGTTGAACGACACCGAGTCCTGCGGCATCGCGCTCGTCCACGTCGACGGGATCGACACCGAAAAGTTGCAGGCCTACCTCTGGGACAAGCACCGCATCATGACGACCCCGATCGTGCACAAGGAATTCAACGGGCTCAGGATCACTCCCAGCGTCTACACGACCCTGGACGAGCTCGACACGTTTTCGTCCCGAATGGAGCAGGTCCTGAAAACGGGCATCCCGGCCTAGCCGCGCCCGGGAACCATCCGCCGGTCCCGGTGTCCCCTTCTCCCGGAGGGGACATATGACGCGCTCGTTTCGCACCGGGTTTCTCTGGTTCGGCCTGCTGGCGACCGCCGCCGCCCTGGAGGCCCATGACGGCGCCCCGTTCTCGCTCTCGGTGCTCGTGGACGGAGCACCCGTCCCCGAGTACGCCAGCCGGGGCCGTATCTACATCGAGGCCCTCAAGGGCAGGGACTTCACGATCCGGCTCTCCAACCCGACGTCCGGGCGCGTGGCCGTGGCGCTTTCGGTCGACGGCCGCAACGTCGTGGACGCAAAGCGCACGACCGAGCTCGCGGCCGCCAAGTGGGTGCTGGGTCCCGGCCAGACGATCGACGTCCCGGGATGGCAGGTCTCGGGCGAGACGGCCCGCAAGTTCTTCTTCACCGAGACCTCGCGGTCCTACGCGAACTGGCT
>Ga0210402_10006842_pt1 | contig 10046 bp, 9 predicted proteins | sample IncBWC7MmetaG_FD_161055 | JGI IMG/M metagenome (GOLD analysis project Ga0210402, IMG submission 161055) | Forest soil microbial communities from Barre Woods Harvard Forest LTER site, Petersham, Massachusetts, United States - Inc-BW-C-7-M | ecosystem: Environmental > Terrestrial > Soil >...
CACAGGCCCATCAACCGCAACACCCTTGATGCTCAATGAAGCAAGATGTCACCCATCCAGCCGGTTCAATCTGTCACCCCTCAATCCGCTTGCACACCCGCGCAGCGGGAGGGTGAGGGGCAGCAAACACCGAACCTCGTATGATAGAGTGGTCACACGAGTTCTCGGGAGCACCATAATGATCGATCTGATACCCATCGACGGCGCGAGCGCTTGGATCGAGCACGATATCCAGCCTGAGGATTTCCTGGTCGAGCTTTCGGCCGCGTGCCATGACGAGATCCGCCGCACGGTCGACGAGATCAGGGCATTTCCGCTGCCGACAATCGTGCTCCGCCCCGATGATTTCGCGATGCCGGCCTGCCGCGAGCAGATGGCTCGGGTGCGGCATATTCTCGATCGCGGCGTACGCTTTGCGATCGTCGACCGCCTGCCCATTGCCGAGATGGATACCAGCGAGGCGACGGCGATCTATTGGCTTCTGTCGAGCATGATCTCGCGCCCGGTCGCGCAAAAGCTCGATGGCACCCTGATCTACGATGTGCTCGACACCGGGCAAGAGGCGCTCCCGGGATCGGGGGTACGGCCGGACAAGACCAACATCGAGATCCGCTTTCACAACGACAACGCGTATAACGACACCCCGCCCGACTATGTCGGGCTGCTCTGCCTGCGCCGGGCGATGAGCGGCGGCCACAGCCGCGTCCTCAGCTTTCATTCAGCCCACAATGCCCTGCTCGCACGCTATCCGGGCCGGTTGCCGCGGCTCTACCAGCCCTTCTGGTTCGACCGGCAGCGCGAGTATCACGCGGGCGACAGCCCGATCTTCGCCGCCCCGGCCTTCGAGAACTCGGGAGAGCTGAAGGCGCGGTTCAGCGTGCACCAGATCAACAGCGGCTATGCGATGAAGGGCGAGGCGCTCGACCGGGAAGGTGAGGCCGCGATCGCCGCGATGCTCGAAGTCTTTGAGGATGACGGGCTCGCGGTCGATTTCGACCTAGAGCCGGGACAGCTGCAGTTTGTCGACAATCGGGCCTTGGGACACAGCCGCACCGCGTTTGTCGATCACCCCGAGCCCGACCGCAAGCGCCACCTTGTGCGATTGTGGATGCGCGATCACGGCCGCCGCGCCTACCCGGGCTGAACCCGGCCCCGTTGGCGTGCGTCTGTCCCAGAGGCCTCGCGATGCGTTGGAGAGCCGCCGCGGTAGCCTCCTTGCTGCTGGTTGCCACGAGCACCCGGGTCGATGCGGAGTTGTCTTCGAAGCTGCAGACGCTGACACCCAGGGTGCTGCGCATCGGGACCTACTTCGTCAACCCGCCCTTCGAGTTCGTTGCCAAGGGCAAGCGCGTCGGGTTCGAGGTCGATCTGATGAACGAAGTCGCTCGCCGACTGCGCCTGCGGCCGGTGTTCGTCGATACCCAATGGGACGTCATCCTGCGGCAGATGGAGGATCACCGCTACGACTGCATTGTCGGCGGTATCACGATTACGGCTGCTCGTCAGGAGAAGCTGGCCTGGTCCGATCCCTACACGACGACCACTCTGAGCCTGGTGGTCAACATGGCAAAAACGCCGCAAATCCGCGGCCTCGCCGATATGAAAGAAGCTTCCGTCGGAGTGCAGGCGGCCACCACTGACTATGACGCGGCGCTTGCGATGCAGAAGCGAGGGGAGATCAGGAAGGTCGAGGTCTACCCGTTCGACCGGATCGGAATCGCGATGAGCGACCTTGTCGCCGGGCGCATTACCGCAGTGATGAAAGTGTATCCGGTGGCTGCTTGGCTGGCCCGTCGTAATCCCGATTTGCACATCGTGGCCCAGCTTCCGCACGACCCGCAACCACTGGGAATCGGCTTGGAAAAGAGCAACCCCGTTCTTCTGGGCGCTGTCAACGCCGCCCTCGCGGACATCAAGAAGAATGGGGACTATGCACGGCTCGCACGCAAATGGGACCTGCCTTAAGCGCGGGTCCTATCGTGACCGCCAGGCGGCAAAGGAGGGGTAATTGACGACAACCCGCCCGCCCAATATCGACGTCGCCGCGGCGCTCGGGGAGGCCGAGGAGCAATACCGTGCGCGCAACTCCAAGAGCCTCGCCCAGCATCGCACCGCGTGTAAGGCGATGCCGGGCGGCAATACCCGCTCGGCGATCCATGTCGACCCGTTTCCGTTGACGATGGTGCGTGGTGAAGGAGCGCGGCTGTGGGATCTCGACGGGCACGAATACGTCGATTTCCTCAGCGAGTTCACCGCCGGGATCTGTGGCCATTCGCACCCCATCATCCGCCAGGCGATCACGGCGGCGCTCGAAGGCGGGCTTAATTTCGGGGCGCACAACGCGACCGAGGTGCGGTTCGCCGCGGCGATCTGCGCGCGCTTTCCGTCGATTGACCTCGTGCGCTTCACCAATTCCGGCACCGAGGCCAATCTGATGGCGGTCAGTGCGGCGCGGGCGATCCCGGCCGGCCGAAGATCCTGGTGTTCGAGGGCGGCTATCACGGCGGTGTCTTCTACTTCCGCGGCCATGGCAGCCCACTCAATGCGCCGTTCGAGTATCTGCTCGGCCGCTACAACAATCTCGCGGCGGTCGAGGCGCTCGTCAGGCCATATCGCACCGAACTCGCCGCGATCCTTATCGAGCCGATGCAGGGCACCACCGGCTGTATCCTGGCCGAGCGCTCGTTTCTCGCGGGATTGCGCGCCTTGGCAGACGAGACCGGGGCATTGCTGATCTTCGACGAGGTGATGACCTCGCGGCTCGCGCCGGGCGGATTGCAGGAGGCACACGAGATCCTCCCGGACCTGACGACATTAGGCAAATACATCGGCGGCGGCATGAGCTTTGGCGCCTTCGGTGGGCGCGCCGACATTATGGAGCGCTTCGACCCGCGCCGGCCCGACGCCTTCCAGCATGCCGGCACCTTCAACAACAATGTGCTGACGATGAATGCCGGGCTTGTCGGCCTGACCGAGATCTACACCCCCGAGCGCGCCCGCATCCTCAACGCCTGGGGTGACCGCCTGCGCGACCGGCTCAACGCGGTGGTGCAGAAGCACGGACTGGCGATGCAATTCACCGGATTGGGCTCGATGTTCTCGGTTCATATGACCGACGCACCGATCCGCTCCCAGGAAGACGCCGAGCAGGGCAACGCAGCACTGCGCGACCTCTTTTATTTCGACTTGGTCGCCCGCGGCATCTGGTTCGCCAAGCGGGGCATGTTCGCCCTGTCGATCGCCCTCGACGAGGGTGACGGCGACAGGCTCGTCGACGCCGTCGAGGAATTCGCCCAGACCCACACCCCGCTGTTCGCCGCGATCGGCAGCAATCATTAAATTGCCTTAATAGCACTATATCTATATGGGCATCGGCACCCTGAAGCGGGTGCAGGAGTGTCTTGTAGGAGTTGGCGATGCCTGATCTCGACCTGATAAAACAGGGCGAACAGGACCGGTGCGGGCGGTTCGCCAGATCCGGCACGTATGCGGAATGGTTGTTGACGATAGCCTACAATGAGTGCAAGGCAGGGCTGTAGGGAGGAGATGTATGCGCGTGATTCGCGAGACCCACCTGACACGTCGAGAGGTCATAGCACTTGCCGCCCTCGGCCTCGTGGGCGGCGCGCCCGGTTCCGCCCGCGCCGACGGCCCACACGGGCAGCTGACCTGGGGCATTCACGTTTCGCTGGCGCCAATCTGGTTCGACCCGGCCGACGCCTCCGGGATCATCACCCCCTTCATGGTGCTCTACGCGCTACACGACGCGATGGTGAAGCCGATGCCGGGCCAGGCGCTGGCCCCGAGCCTCGCCGAATCGTGGTCCGCCTCCGAGGATGGCCTCAGCTATGAGTTCACCCTGCGCCAGGGAGCGGCGTTTCACAACGGCGACCCGGTGACGGCCGAGGACGTCAAGTACTCCTTCGAACGCTACCGGGGCACCTCGCATGATCTGTTGAAGAACCGGGTGGCGGCGCTCGAGACTCCCGATCCCCGGCATGTCCGTTTCATGCTCAAAGAGCCGTGGCCCGACTTCCTGACCTTCTACGGGAGCGCGACAGGCGCGGGCTGGATCGTGCCGAAGAAGTACGTCGAGAAGGTTGGCGAGGAAGGGTTCAAGAAGTCTCCCGTCGGGGCCGGGCCTTATAAGTTTGCGTCGTTCACCCCGGGTATCGAGCTGGTCTTCGAGGCCTTCGACCAGTACTGGCGCAAGCCGCCGACCGTCAAACGCCTAGTCTTCAAGGTCATCCCCGAGGAGTCTACCCGCCTGGCGGCGCTCAAGCGCGGCGAGGTCGACATCGTATATTCGATCCGCGGCGAACTCGCCGAAGAGCTGCAGCGCACACCTGGGCTGACCTTGAAGCCGGCGGTCGTTCAGGGCGTGTTCAACATCTATTTCCCCGATCAGTGGGACCCGAAATCGCCGTGGCATGACGAGCGGGTGCGCCGGGCCGCCAGCCTCGCCATCGATCGCGAAGGCATCAATCAGGCGGTGACCCTTGGTTATTCTCTGGTGACCGGCAACCCGATTGTTGCGGATCATAACGAGTTCTTCTGGCAGCCCCCACCGCCGCTCTACGACCCGGATAAGGCCAAGCAAGTCCTCGCCGAGGCGGGCTTCCCGAGGGGTCTCGACGCCGGCGAATATTATTGCGACTCGTCCTACGCCAATGTCGGCGAGGCCGTGCTCGACAACCTTCAGGCGGTCGGCATTCGTCTGAAGCTCCGGCCGATCGAGCGCGCCGCCTTCATCAAGGGATATGCCGAGAAAACCTTTAAAAATGTGATCCAGTCCGGTCCCGCCCCGTTCGGCAACGCAGCCACCCGCTTCGAAGCATACGTCGTCAAGGGAGGCCCTTTCGTCTACGGCAGCTACCCCGACATCGACGCGCTCTACCAGCAGCAAACGGTTGAATTGGACTACAAAAAGCGCGAGGCGATATTGCACAAGATGCAGCAGCTGGTTTACGAGCGGACGATCTTCGCGCCAATCTGGCAGCTCGCCTTCATCAATGGCGTCGGTCCGCGGGTCGGCGAGTCGGCTTTCGGCAAGATCGCCCGCTTTCCGTACACGGCGCCATACGAGGACATCACACTTAAGGGCGCCTAACCGCCCTTAAGAAGGATTGTGAACCCGTCACTCCCACGCTAGGATTCCAGCTGTACGGGGATGGAGTTCCCCGATAACCGCCGCAAGGCTAATGACTCCTACGAAGCGTCACTCGGCGCGCAGTAGGAGCATTTGGTTCCGATGCGCCCGAACGGCAGGCGAAAGGAACCGGTCCATGCAAGTCCTTTTTGGTTACATCACGGTCTTTTTCGGCGCTGGCATCGGCGGGCTGCTGCGTCTCGCCGCGAACCGTGCCGGAATTTATCTGAGTCTGTCATTTCCATGGAGCACGCTGTTCGTCAACGTCTCCGGATCCTTGGCCATCGGCTTGATCGCCGGATGGTTCGCCCTCCGAGGTCAGGGAGGACAGACGTTACGGTTGTTTCTGACCACCGGCATTCTCGGCGGTTACACCACCTTCTCGGCATTTGCTCTCGACACCGCCTTGCTGTGGGAAAGGGGGCAGGTGTGGGGCACCGCGTTCTACGTTGCGAGCTCGGTGTTGCTCTCTATTGCGGGCGTTTTCCTGGGGCTTGCCATTATTCGCCAACTCCCGAGTTAGGCAGAAGTCGTCCACCAATGCCCGGATCCGGGGAACTCCCGCAGGTTGGAAGCCGCGAGCGGCGAGATCCTCTCGTAATCGTGAGAGACTTTTTTGCACGGCTGGGTTACGGTGAGCGCAAGGCTCCGATGCGGGAGCCATTCGGAGGAGGGTCCATGGGCTCAGGCGTTGGCCAGCGTGTAGAACGGCGGTCCGGGATCCGCGAGACGCACCTGACGCGCCGCGACCTGCTTGCTCTCTCCGCGCTCGGCTTGGTCGCCGGCGTGCCTCGCTCCACCTTCGCTGCAGGCCCGCAAGGGCAGCTGACTTGGGGCGTGCATATTTCGCTGGCGCCTACTTGGTTTGATCCGGCGGAGACGCCCGGGCTCATCACCCCCTTTATGGTGCTCTACGCGCTGCATGACGCAATGGTTAAGCCAATGCCGAGCGGGCCGCTGACGCCGAGCCTTGCCGAGTCTGTGAGCGCAGCTGAGGACGGTCTAAGCTACGATTTTGTCCTGCGCAATGGTGCGGTGTTTCATAACGGCGAGCCGGTGACGGCCGAGGACGTGAAGTTCTCGTTCGAGCGCTATCGCGGCGTTTCACAATCCGCCATGAAGGAGCGGATAGCCGCGATCGAGACTCCCGATCCGCGGCGCGTCAGCTTCAAGCTCAAGGAGCCGTGGCCTGACTTCTTGACCTTTTATGGGAGTGCCACCGGCGCCGGTTGGATCGTGCCGAAGAAATATGTCGAGAAAGTCGGCGACGACGGCTTCAAGAAGGCCCCCATCGGGGCAGGGCCCTATAAATTCGTGTCATTCAATCCGGGTGTAGAGCTGGTCTTCGAGGCCTTCGATCAATATTGGCGCAAGACCCCGAGCGTCAAACGCCTCGTTTTCCGGGTGATACAGGAAGAGGCGACGCGGCTCGCGGCGCTGATGAGGGGAGAGGTCGACATCGTCTATTCGATCCGCGGGGAGCTCGCCGAAGAGCTCCAGCGCACCCTGCAGCTGACCCTCAAGCCGGTCGACTCGCCCGCCACCTTCTGGCTCTACTTCCCCGAGCAGTGGGACGAAAAGTCGCCGTGGCACGATCGGCGCGTGCGGCTGGCTGCCAGCCTCGCCGTCGATCGCCCGGGCATTAATCAAGCGCTGACGCTGGGCCTTTCCAAGCTCACCGGCAACGCCAACGTGCCAGACTTTTTCGACTTCTACTGGTCGGCTCCGGCGCCGCCCCATGATCCGGGGAAAGCGCGGCAGCTCCTGGCCGAGGCGGGTCACCCGAAGGGTTTCGACGCCGGCGACTATTACTGCGACTCGTCCTACTCTAACCTCGGCGAGGCGGTGCTCGACAACCTTCAGGCAGTCGGCATCCGCGCCAAGCTGCGGCCGTTGGAGCGGGCGGCATTCCTGGAAGCATATAGCAAGAAGTCGTTGAAGAACATCATTCAGGGTGGCACCGGCGCCTTCGGCAACGCGGCGACCCGTCTCGAGGCGACCGCCGTCAAGGGCGGCGTTTACGCCTACGGCAGCTATCCCGATATCGACCAGATGTTTCAGGAACAAGGGGCGCAGATGGACCACAAGCGGCGCGAAGCGATACTGCAAAGGATGCAGCAGCTGATCTCGGAGCGGACGATATTCGCGCCAATCTGGCAGCTGGCCTTTATCAACGGCGCCGGGCCGCGGGTCGGAGAATCCGGGTTCGGGTTGATCCCCGGCTTTGCGTATACCGGGCCCTACGAGGACATCACTTTGAAGACCGGCTAGTCTCAGCCGCAAAAAGGGAGGAATGCCGAGGACGTCATGAAGCAGTACATCGGAAAGCGGGTGGGCTATTGCCTGTTGTCACTGTTCCTGTTGTCGGTGACGATCTTTCTCTTTGTCCGCGTGACCGGGGATCCGGCGACATTGCTCGTGGAGCCCGGCGCCAGCCAGGCTGACATGGATGCCATCCGCCATCAGTTCGGCCTCGACCAGCCGCTCTGGGTGCAATACGGGATCTTCATGGCGAGCCTAGCCCACGGTGACCTCGGCCAGTCCTTCTACTATCGCACACCGGTCCTCGAGCTGTACCTCTCGCGGCTGCCGAACTCGCTCTATCTGGCGGCGGTCGCCATGGCCTTTTCGCTGGCGATAGGCATCCCGAGCGGTGTCCTCGCCTCGGTGCGGGTCGGCCGCTTCTGGGACAACGCCGGAAAGATGTTCACCCTGCTCGGTCTGTCGCTGCCGTCGTTCTGGGTCGGGTTGGTGCTGATCCTGGTCTTCTCGGTCTATCTGGGGTGGCTGCCGTCGTCCGGTGCGGGCACCCCGCTCCATCTGATCATGCCGGCCTTTGCGCTCGGCTGGTACTTCGCCGCCGCCCATATGCGCTTGACCCGGTCCTCGATGCTCGAGGTATTGGGCTCGGAATACGTCAAGCTCGCGCGGCTGAAGGGCTTGCCCCAGTCGCTCGTGATCGCCAAGCACGCGTTCAAGAACGCCCTGATCCCGGTGCTGACCTTGGCCGGGATCAACCTCGTCATCATGGTCAATGCGACAGTCGTCGTGGAATACGTCTTCGCCTGGCCCGGCATCGGCAGGCTGCTTTTCGAGGGCGTCACGTTCCGTGATTTTCCGGTGGTTCAGGGGGTGGTGCTGATGGGTGGTGCAATGATCGTCATCGTCAACATGGTGGTCGACATCCTCTACGCGGTGATCGATCCGCGCATTCGACTGGAGAGCTGACGGCCATGACTATTCAAACCGAAGCCATTGCCCTTCCGCCGCGCTCGCCGTCGCGCTATGCCTCTCTCCGGCTCGGGGACTTCCCGCTGATCCCGGCGCTGATTCTCGGCGGCGTTGCCTTTGTTGCGATCTTCGCCAACCTTCTGGCACCCCATAATCCCGAGATCGGCAGTCTCGCAGCGCGCTTCCGCCCGCCCTTCTGGGAGAGCGGCGGCAGCGCCAAGTATCTCCTCGGCACCGACCAGCTCGGCCGGGACGTGCTCTCGCGGCTGATCTTCGGTGCCCGGGTGTCGATGGTGGTCGGCTTTACCGCGGTGATCTTCGCCGGAACCGTCGGCACGACGCTAGGCATCATTTCGGGCTATCTCGGCGGCTGGGTCGACCAGGTAGTCATGCGCATCACCGATACTTGGCTCGCGCTGCCGCCACTGATGTTTGCGATCTTCCTAGCCGCGATCGTCGGGCCCAGCATGTGGAACATCGTGATCATCCTCGGCCTGGTTTATTGGACGCGCTATGCGCGGGTCATCCGCGGCGAGGTCCTGTCGCTGAAGGAGCGGGAGTTCGTCCGACTGGCCATCGTTGCCGGCTGCTCGAAATGGACGATCATGTACCGCCACATCCTGCCCAATGTCGTCAATTCGGCTATCGTGCTCGGCACCTTGATGCTCGGCGTCGTCATCATCACCGAGGCCTCGCTGTCGTTTCTCGGCGTCGGCGTGCCGCCGCCCGAGCCGGCCTGGGGGCTGATGCTGTCCGACGGGAAACAGAGCCTGATGGTGGGCCGCTGGTGGCTCAGCGTGCTGCCGGGCTTGTGCATCATGCTGATGGTATTGTCGGCCAACCTTCTCGGTGACTGGCTGCGTGTCAAGCTCGACCCCCAGCTCCGCCAGTTATGAGGCGACCGGGCGGGGCCTGTCGGTGAAACCCCGCCCGCTACTCGAGATCGTGAACCTCTCGACCCACTACGTCTCCTCCCGGGGGACCCGGGTGGTGCGCGCGGTCGATCAGGTCTCGCTGAGCATCAATGCCGGCGAGACCTTGGGCATCGTCGGGGAGTCGGGCTCGGGCAAGAGCACTTTAGCCCTCACCATATTGCGCGTCCTCCCGCCGGCGGCGCGGATCGTCAGCGGCAAAATGCTGTTTGAGGGCGAGGACCTCGTCCAGAAATCCGATGCCGAGATGCAGCATGTGCGGGGCAAGCGGATCGCGATGATCCTGCAGGACCCGATGGCCTCGCTGAACCCGCTGTTTACGATCGGCGACCAGGTGGCCGAGCCGATCCGGGTGCACGAGGGAGCCGGACGGGCTGCCGCGTGGCGCCGCGCCCGCGAGCTCTTGAAGGCGGTGCGCATCCCGTCGCCGGAGACGCGGGTCACGCAATATCCGCACGAGATGTCGGGCGGCATGCGCCAGCGCATCGTCGGGGCCATCGGCATCTCCTGCGAACCGCGCCTCTTGATCGCCGACGAGCCGACCACCAGCCTCGATCTGACGATCCAGGCCCAGTACCTGAACCTGTTGCGCGAGCTGCAGCGGGCGCATGGCCTCGCTCTGATATTCATCACCCACAACCTCGGCATCGTCGCCAAGATGTGCGATCAGCTCGCGGTGATGTACGCCGGGCGCGTGGTCGAGTCGGGACCGGTCTCGCGCACCTTCAACGCAC
>Ga0210402_10006843_pt1 | contig 10043 bp, 9 predicted proteins | sample IncBWC7MmetaG_FD_161055 | JGI IMG/M metagenome (GOLD analysis project Ga0210402, IMG submission 161055) | Forest soil microbial communities from Barre Woods Harvard Forest LTER site, Petersham, Massachusetts, United States - Inc-BW-C-7-M | ecosystem: Environmental > Terrestrial > Soil >...
GAGTTTGACGCTCACGAATTGCGATACTCACAACAATTGGCCACCAGAAGCATTCAAACCGTTTGTACAAATGGCTATCGCCGGCGGCCTGCGCGATACGATGAACGCCATGCTTGCCGACAAGACGATCTACCGTTCGCCAGAGGCGCTGGGGCCGGCTTATGAACGACCAGAAAATGTGTCAGATGAAGACATCGAAATCTATTTGCGACCGCATGTTCGAAGCGAGCAGCGTACGCGCAATCTGCAGCGGTTTGTGGCAGCTTTCGATAACAAGCACACGGTGCAAATTGAGCATCAGCTGCGCCAATTGGAGGCGCCGACCCTCATCGTATGGGGTACCGATGATGTGTACTTCCCGGTGAAATGGGCTCACTGGCTCGCTAAGACCATTCCCGGAGCGAAGCTGCCGATCGAGCTGCATGGCGCACGTCTGTTCTTCATCGAGGAGCGAGCAGAGGTCTTCAATAGATTGCTGCGAGATCACATAGTGACAGCCCAGAAAGAGGTCGAGCCGAAGACTTTCTTCGTGTGATCGCGATCAGCTATCGCCCTTCGTCTCGAACTGCGCTTCGGGTTTCGTTGGGCCGGGAGAGCCACATCGAGAATGAGATAGGTTGCCGATAGCACCGCAGCGACTATAGGCCTCGATACGCTTCGCCCCATTGGTCCTTGAAGACCACATCATTGAGAGCGACGCGACTAACGGGGCCAAAGCGCCCGACCGGGTAGCCGATCGGCAAGATTGCGTAGCTGTGCCAATCTGCCGGTAAGCCAAGGGCAGCTTCGGCTTCCTTTTCGAACGACAAGTAGAGAGTCGTCAGGGTCGCCCCTAGTCCCAAGGCCCGAGCAGCGAGCAGCATATTTTGTACGGCCGGATAGATCGAAGCGCCGGCCGTACGGGTTGGCACGGCGCCTTGGAGGCAAGCAACGATCCAAAACGGCGCTTCATGGATGTGCGCGGCTAGATATTCCGCCGCGGCAATCGTCCGCGAAAATTGATCTCGACCCATTCCATGTGGGGATTCACCCGCGCGGTACCGCGGAGCGATAACTTCATCCCAAGCACGCTTGTAATATGCCCCGACGGTTTTCTTGATCGTCCCGTCCTGAATGACAACAAAGCGCCAATTCTGCATGTTGCCGCCGCTCGGGCCGCACACACCCGCCTCTAGAATCTTCCGAATCAACGCCTCTGGCACCAGGTCAGGCTTCAATCGCCGCATCGAGCGGGTCGTCTGGATAATTTCAAACAGATCGGCGGTGCTCGCGCGCTTCTCGACCATGGCTTCCTCCTTACCGTTACTCGCCTGGACGCCAATCGCTTGGCGTCTTTGCTGCGGTCGTGCTCGCTAGTGGGTGCGCTGCTATGGTTTGCTTGTGGCCAAATACGAATGGATCTGGGCAACCACAGCGGCGCCTTCGCCAACCCCCGCCGCCACCCGTTTGACCGAACCGCACCGCGCATCGCCGATCGCGAAAACGCCAGGACTGCTCGTCTCGAGTGGCAATTGTGACGTCTTGCCGGTAACGACAAATCCTTTGTCGTCTAAGGCAATACGCTGATCGAGCCATTGTGTATTGGGCTCGGCGCCAATGAACAGAAACAAGTGCTGCGCCTCTACGTTCCAAGCTCGGCCACTCGTGCGGCACAGTAGGTCGACGCGCTCCAACGCGCCGTTGGCGCCTGACAAGCCCGTCACGGCAGTATGGGTGCGCAGCTCAATGTTAGGCGTCGCGGCGATCCTGTCGATCAAGTAGCGCGACATGGAATCGTTCAAACCAGATGAACGTATCACGAAGTGCACTCGCCGTGCGGATGATGCGAGGAACACAGCGGCCTGCCCACCGGAATTACCTCCACCTACAAGAACGATATCGCGTCCCTCGCTAAGGTTCGCTTCAATTGGCGTCGCCCAGTATGAAACGCTGGCTTCTTCAAATTGATCGAGATTTTCGATCTGAGGTCGCCGGTAGCGCGCACCCGAGGCGATCACCACCGTGCGTCCGTACACCGAAATCCCATTGTCGAGGTCTAGGCGATGCATCGGAGGCCGTGAACAATCGAGCTCTACAACGGAGACAGGAACTGCGAACTGAGCCCCAAACTTCTGTGCTTGAATGAAGGCGCGTGCGGTGAGTGCTTGGCCGGAAATTCCGGTCGGAAATCCCAGATAGTTTTCGATCCTTGAAGAAGCGCCCGCTTGGCCGCCAAATGACCGGCTATCGAGGACGAGAACAGACAATCCCTCTGACGCAGCATATACGGCCGTAGCGAGACCAGCTGGGCCCGCTCCAACAACGATCACGTCGTACTCAGTATGTCCATGAAGATCGGGAACGATCCCAAGACCAACCCCAGCCTGAGCGTCGCTAGGTCGCTTGAGTAACGTGCCGTTCGGACAGATCAATATTGGCAGGTCATCCGCGTGCACGCCCAAACGTCCTATGAGACTTTTGCCTTCAAGGCCTTCTGCGTCCATGAATGAATACGGATAGCCGTTACGGGATAGCAGGCCGCGAAGGCGGACGGTGTCGGGCGATCCGGCTTCGCCTAACACGACCGACCCCACGCTCCCGCCTTCGAGCAGCGCCACGCGACGAAGAATGAACGCCCGCATCATCAGCTCGCCGATATCGGCACTGCCGATAAGGAGCGCTCGAAGGTGAGGTGCGTCGAATGGGTATGCGACGCAACCTGCCGGCGCCGCACACCCAGCAGCTAAAGAAGCCTGGCCCCCGAGTTCGCTTACTTCACCGCTGAACTGGCCCGGACCGCACGTCGCGAACAGCTGCTCTCTTCCCAATCCGTCTCTGCGAGTGGCGATGATGCCCCCATCGGTGACGAGCCATACGCCAGCGTTTCGGTCACCAACTTTGAAAATGTCCTCACCAGCTTCAAAGCGTCTAGCGGGGCCACTTGCAAAGCGAGCGGCAAACTCCAGCTGACGAGCCGTCAGCGTGGGAAAGATCTGTGACTTCCGATTTTCAAGCAGCATAACAAAAACTCCTGGTCGATTTCGGTTCAGCGGTCATGCCTTGCCCTGCATTTCGAGATCTTCCAGCCGCGCTTTGGCGAGTCGCTCCTTGACGCGGCTCACGATCGCATCGAGCGCCCGCTCGTCGCTCCCAAGTTGAAGGCACCCAAGGACAACACCGACCAGCACACTTTCGCAGAGAAACAGGATATCGGAGACTGTTCCGCCGGCTGCGATTTGCTCATGCACAATCATCGAAACGATCTGCTTTGCCAGACGGTTGTGCAGTACCGCGGCTGCTTCGTCGTCTCGAACCGATGATTTATCTTGTGCTTTCTTTTCGGTTCTCATGGGAACAACTCTCCGAGCCCAGTTTGCGCAACTGGTGAGTGGTCATGTTTCGAGATGGCCAATGGCTCGGCGAGCGTAGCGGTAGCTTGGTCAAATGCTTCGATTGATCCAAAGGCCCGAGCGAGCACCATTCCGCCTTCCAGCGTAGCCATTACGTGTAGTGCCCTGGCCTTCGTATCGGGGCCGCCCATCCGATGAGAAAGATCTTCGATACACCGATGGAAGAAGGTCCGTGTCGCTTCTGCGACTTCAGGCGGGAGGCCGCCCGCCTCGGCGCCTAGGACACCGCACAAACACATCCGGCCATCGCGGTCGAGCGCCGTTCGGAACGCCGATCGGTACATCGCGATCGCTTCTTCAGCGGTCTCTTTCGGTGGACCCACGACCGCGGCCAGGAACCGGTCTCCATACCGTCGAGCGACAGCTGCAGCCATCGTTGCCTTGGTCGGAAAATGATGATGCACGCTCGCGCTCTTGATGCCGATCTCGGCCGCAAGCTCGCGGAAGCTAAAGCCGCCATATCCGGCGTCGCGAATGTGGCTCTCTGCCAGATCCATCAAGCGCTCTGCAGTTTCGTTCACGGCATCGCACTCCTCTGTCTATCGATAGATAGACGTTGACAGCGGAGATTTCCAGCGTTAAGTGGCGACCTACTGATAGATAGCCCATGGAGGTCGCCATGAGATTTAAGGACAAGGTCGCCGTTATTACGGGCGGCGCGTCGGGGATTGGCAAAGAAGTCGCCTCGCGCTTCATTGCCGAAGGCGGTTCGGTGGTCATCAACGGCCGCGACGTCACCAAACTAAACGCAGCGGTACGTGAGTTAGACCCGACCGGGAAGCGCGCGGTCTCGTATGCCGGCGACGTAGCGCTTCCAAAGACCGGCGAGACTATTGTGAAGCAGGCGGTCGATCAATTCGGTCATGTGGATGTGCTGTTCAACAATGCTGGCGTCTTTGCGCCAAAGCCGTTCCTAGAGGTCACCGAAGCTGAATTCGATCGATTCCTTGATGGTACGCTCAAGGGTACGTTCTTCACCTCTCAGGCCGCGGCAAAGGCCATGAAGAGTGCTGGTCGCGGTGGCAGCATCGTGCAAACCGGGTCGATGTGGGCACTGCAGGCAATTGGCGCGACGCCATCGTCGGCGTATTCAGCTGCGAAGGCTGGCGTACACGCCCTGGTGAAGAACCTCGCGATCGAGCTTGCACCCGATAAGATCCGTGTGAACGCGATCGCGCCGGCGGTGATCGAAACGCCCATTTACTACACGTTCCTGACCCCCGAGCAGGTGAAGGCCGCTTTGCCAACGTTCAATGCGCTTCACCCACTCGGCCGCAACGGCCAAGTGGCGGACGCTGCGGAGGCTCTCTTGTTCCTCGCGTCAGATCAGGCAAGCTTCATCACCGGCGTCGTGCTGCCGGTAGATGGGGGTGTCATGGCCGGTCGCCAGTGATCACCGGCACTCAATCCTGCCATCCAGCACGTCGGTCATGCCGGCGGCGGCGTTCTCTTAAGCGCCCGCCGCCCGGCGCGACGCGCCCTTCTGTACTCCCCGGACGTGGGCAGATTTTTTCGAGCCACTACGCGGCTTTGGTTTGCGCTGACGGAGCAAGTCACCAATGGCACGATCGTACGCTGTGGGATCGCCCAGAGCGTTTGCGACGACTAGGGCGCCGGTGATGGTCGACAACACTTCAGCTGCCGTGTTCAGCGGGACCCGTTCCGCAACCATCTTATCCAGGCACATCTGGAAAAAGGCCTTCACTTCCTTCGCTACTTGGGGCGGCAAATCTTGCGAGGCAGCGCCGAGCACGGTGCAAGGGCACATGCGACCTTCGGACAGTGCAGTACTCCGAAATGCTTTTGTCCACACTCGGACAGGGTCCGAATCCTTCTGCAATGCCTCGTCGACGAATTTCGATGTCTCTTCTCCCCAGCGGCGAATGACAGCCGCCGCGAGGTCTTCCTTCGTAGGGAAATGGTAATGGACACTCGAGCTCTTTATGCCGACATCCGTTGCGATCTCCCGAAAGCTGAAGCCGCCGAAACCGCCGAGCTGTATGCGCCGTTCAGCGGCATCCAAGATCGCGGTCTTAACGTCTTTCATGGAGTCTCCTGTCTACCTTCTGATCGATAGTCCTTGCCGGTCGATGCCACAATGCGGTAGTTAGCCTATCTCTCGATAGAAACGTCGGCAAATGCTTGCCGCTGGGTCCCAAGGTTAGGCGAGGGTTGCCGGTCATGAGGCATTTGCCTTTCGGCAATGCGAGGCGATGGCGATGTTCTCAGTGATCTTCGAAGTCCACCCCAAGCGGGAGAAGTTCGACCTTTACCTCGATCTCGCGAAGCGCTTGAGACCCGTACTCGAGGGAATAGATGGGTTCATTGACAACGAGCGCTTCGAGAGCAGTCGTCGACCTGGCTGGATCCTATCGCATTCGACGTGGCGTGATGAAAAGTCGGTCGTGCGGTGGCGGACAGTGGCGCAGCATCACGACACGCAACAACGCGGCCGGGACGAAGTGTTTCAAGATTACCATCTGCGCGTGGGCGAGATCGTGGCGGACACAGCGCTGCCCCCTGGCACTTCGATCGTGGAACAACGGATGGACGAGACCGAGATCGGCGTCGCTAAGTTCGCGACACTCACGGAGGTTCAACCCGGCTCGAGTGAGGTGCACATAACGTCCGCTGCTGCCTTACCGGATAGTCTGCTGCTTGATCACCATGCCAGTGACCTGGTCGATTACGACGTCTTCGCCAGCATTTACAATCAAGGAAAGTTGGCCCTCTTGGCATCATGGCGCGATCGACAGTCGGCCGAACGATTCAAGCCGCGTTTGTTTGCCGGTATCAGCACCCGGCATCGCATCGTACGTGTGGTGCGCGACTACGGCATGTTCGATCGGCGCGAAAGCCCCCAATATTACCCCGCGATCGGGACCGAGGCACCTCCCCTAGCATCGCGCGACCCAAATCGACGTCACTGATGCCCCCTCCTCGCCCATTGCTTTGAAATTGGCGCCACCGCGATCGTTCGAGGTTCGCTGCGGGTTAGCGACCAAGGGCTATCCGGAGCTCTGAATAGGACTGTACCAACGCATCAAGCGTGAAGGTCCGATTGCGGCCACTGGGATTGGGCAGGATCCAGGCCATGGCCCCGGCAAAGCCGTCGGCGTGCTCTCCCCAGTCGAGGTGCGATTGCCCAGTCATGGCCGACAAAGCTCGCTTGCCGAGAAAGGCAACACAGCGAGGCGCAAAACGCCGAATTTTCGCTTCAAACGCGAGCCGAACGTCTCTGTATTCATTTGAGGACACATCTACCGCACGCTTGGTCGGCCGACTGACGACGGCAGTGATGCCACAGCGATGTCGCAGCAACCGACGCTCATCGCGCGGGTGAAGGCGCGTATCGGTGAAGCCCGCGAGATGCAGTATCGGCCAGAATCGATTGCTTCTGTCGGAAAAGTTATGTCCGTCTGCGGCAGCACTCTCTGCCGGGTTAAGGCCACAGAATACGACATCGAGGTTTCTCGTGAGGATGTCTGATCGGTATCTAGCCATGGCATCTCATCATCCCTCAGCTCAGCGGCCTTTGAGAATGTGCTGGTGAGGTCCCGTCGAAATTGGACGCGACAGTTCGATACTGCGCCAGCCGTCTTTCCCGGATCGCGTCTAGCCAAAGAGACGCAGTAACTGCGACTTCCCGGGAAAATTAGCCTCTTGCGGCATCGTGTGACAAAGACCGTTCTATCGATAGATAGGCATTGACGGGCTATTGTGCATCGACCTAGATGAGACCTATCGATAGATAGAATCCGGCTTGAAATGCCGATCGAGCGAGGGCCGCCATGGACGCCACGGATTTTGAACCCAACGTCGAAACACCGAGCACCCTGCATACGGGTACGCCTGTCGGGCCTGACTCCAAAAAGCTGGCCGGTTTACTCACGAACAAAACCAACACGAAGGCTTTAGCGATGGCTCTAGTCGCGCTGGGACTCGTCGCAGGTGGTGTTGTTATAGGTCCGCGCCTCATTGGGTCGCCGCCTAGTCCGGTCGCTGCGCGTCCTCTGCCGAGGCGAGCGGCTCAGGCGGCTGTCGACGAAGCTGAAGCGCTCATTCGTGACGCGCAATTTGACCTCGATCATACGCGCATCGCGGCGCCCTTCACCGGACGCATCGGTTCCCACCTCGTGTCCGTCGGCAACCTTGTCGCTGGCAGCCGGGCTGGCACTAGCCCTACCACTCTCCTCGCGACACTCGTCTCGTTCGAGACCATCTATCTGGATTTCGACATGAGCGAAGCGGAGTACATGATATTCGCTCGGGAGCGCCAAAGGCAGACCGGCCCACTCGCCAGCAGGGTGAAAGTGTCGCTGAGCGACGAACAAGAGTTCACGCGTGTAGGCACACTCGACTTCGTCGACAATTCGCTCGATCGCTCAAGTGGCACGATCCACGCCCGCGCCACCGTTCCCAATAGCGACTTGCTCCTCACGCCAGGTGGCTTCGCGCGCGTGCGCCTCGAAGTGGCGCCACCAGAACCTGCTTTGCTCGTACCCGACGCGTCGGTGCTACCCGATCAGTCACAACATATCGTCTTAACTGTCGACGCAAACAACGTCGTGACGCCCAAGCAGGTCGAGCTTGGCGATCTGCGCGACGGCCTTCGGGTAATTCGTTCAGGCCTGGCTCCCACTGACAAGGTGATCATCGACGGCATACCTTCCGTTGCGCCAGGCGGGAAAGTATCGCCGCATGATGGGTCGATCAGATTTGCATCTCAGCAAAGCGAGAAGTGAGGCGAGCGATGAAGCTTTCGCACTTCTTCATTGATCATCCTCGGTTCGCCACGGTGATCAGCATTTTCTTCGTGGTGTTCGGGCTGGCCGCCGCGGCGTTCCTGCCAGTGGCGCAATATCCCAACATCGTTCCGCCAACAATTCAAATCACGACGGCCTATCCTGGTGCATCGGGAGAGACGATTGCCCGGACTGTCGCGACGCCACTTGAACAAGCGATCAACGGCGTCGAGAACATGGATTACATCAGCAGCCAGTCGACGAGTAACGGTCTCATCACCATAACGGTGATCTTCAAAATCGGCACCGATACGAACGTTGCCCTCATGCTTACGCGTAATCGTGTGCAGGACACGCTGGCCAGGCTGCCTCAGGAGGTCCAGCTGCAAGGTGTGCAGGTTAAGAAGACGATCCCAGCCTTGTTGCTCGGCATTCATCCGTATTCGCCCGACGGCTCGCGCGATGCCGAATACATTTCCAACTACATGATCCTTCACGTCAAAGACGAGATTTCGCGGCTTCCAGGGGTTTCGGATCTCTGGAGCCTTGGCGAACGACAGTATGCCATGCGGATATGGATTGATCCGGGTAAGGCTGCCGCAAACAGTGTCAGTGCAGGCGATGTTCTGAGCGCCTTGCGAGCCCAAAATGTTCAAGTATCGGCCGGTGCACTCAACCAACCGCCTGTACTCCGCAAGGGGGGCGCTGCGTACCAGATTAGTGTCGAGGCGCTTGGGCGGCTAACGACGCCTGACGAGTTCAGCAATGTTATTGTTAAGTCGGACGCCGAAGGTCGCGTCACTCGCATTCGCGATATCGGACGTGTCGAGGTGGGGTCTGTAGATTACGGCTCGGTTGCGTACGCAGACCGCCACGCCTCTGCTCCTTTTTGGGTCATCGCGACACCTGGCGCGGATGTGGTCAAGGTAGAGCATGCGGTGTGGGATAAAATGGCGGAGCTCAAGAAGAGCTTCCCGACTGGTCTCGATTACATCAACATTTATGATCCGACCACGTTCGTTAGCCAATCCATCGACGAGGTGATGCTGACGATCGGCATCGCCATCGCCCTCGTAGTCGGCGTTGTCTACTTGTTCCTGCAGGATTGGCGGGCGACGCTCATACCTGTGATCGCCATTCCGGTGTCACTCGTAGGCTCCTTTTCGATCCTCGCGGTGCTTGGTACCTCGATCAATAATCTGTCGCTATTTGGCCTGGTGCTCGCGGTGGGCATCGTGGTCGATGACGCCATCGTCGTGGTCGAAAATGTCGAGCGCAACATGGCTCGGGGCCTGTCAGCTAAAGAGGCTGCGCACAAAACGATGGATGAAGTCTCGGCAGCACTCATCGCTATTGCGCTGACGCTGTGCGCCGTCTTTGTGCCATCCGTCTTCATATCCGGCATCTCGGGTCTATTCTTCGCCCAGTTCGCCACAACAATTGCCGCGTCGACGGTGATTTCGTGCTTCGTCTCGCTCACCTTGAGCCCAGCGCTCTGCGCCGTATTGCTGAAGCCGCACCACGACCACGTCGAACCACGCGGAGTCGGTCGACTATTGAAAGCTGTCTTTGGCCGTTTCAATGCTGGCTTCGATTGGATGTCAACGGCGTACGGCGAGATGACTGCAGGCATTGTACGGATGATTGCAATCGTCTTGACCGTATACGTCGGCCTGATTTCGCTCACTGGCTACCAGTTCTCGAGAATGAGTACCGGCTTCATTCCGGAGCAGGATATTGGCTATTTGGTCACGGTCATTCAGCTTCCACCAGGGTCGAGCCTTGAGCGGACTGACGCCATCGTCAGGGAAATCAACGACATCATTCTCAGAACTCCCGGTATCGAACACACCTCACCGGTGACTGGGTTCGACGTGACGACAAATACCATCGCCCCCAACGCGGCTAC
>Ga0210402_10006844_pt1 | contig 10042 bp, 7 predicted proteins | sample IncBWC7MmetaG_FD_161055 | JGI IMG/M metagenome (GOLD analysis project Ga0210402, IMG submission 161055) | Forest soil microbial communities from Barre Woods Harvard Forest LTER site, Petersham, Massachusetts, United States - Inc-BW-C-7-M | ecosystem: Environmental > Terrestrial > Soil >...
CAAGTGCTTCGTTGGGTCTCCGTTCTGCACAACAAGACCATGGTTGGCCGCTTCCAGTTCAGCCACCTTCCGGTCGCGTTGTAGGAGAGCATCAGCGGCATCCTTGCCGACCGATTGGCGCATACGCTTGCCATTCTCGTACCAGTCGAGGATGTAGTTGCCGTCCGGGGCGTGTATCGGCTTACCAGCGACCAAAACGTGGTCAGGCTTGATGCTGCCGTTTCGATTGAGGACGACGGGATACCGCTTCCACACGCCGTCGAGCTTGACTTGCTTTAGAAGAGTGACTGTTTGCTTCATGGTGCCCACAGACACCATTGTAGACACCAAGGAAAGCAAAGTCAATCATAATGCAGTAAACATGCGGGTCATATAAAAGCTGGCGGAGAGAGTGGGATTCGAATCCACGAAAAAACGTGCCTGTAACAACTTATAGAGCACGGACGGCGCATAAGAACACGGAAGGACCCGCAAGATCACGTTAAGTGATTGCAGGTTGATTGCAACTTCTCCGCTTGCTGCATGTTTTGCCGTTGCCGTGAACAGTCCAGCCCGGCTCGAAAAATCAGACGCTAGCCGAATTGCCACCCGCCCTGTAAGAATGTTCCGGGGGATGTTCGCACACGACACAGTATTCCGCCGTGAGCAATTCGCCATTCCGTCTAAAGCGGCTAGGCCGGAGGAAAACCTATGCGACTGCTTCAGTTACAAGGACACGATCCGGATGAATTCGCAGAAGCTCCCGAGATCGCAATGGATTTCAATCTGGGGCGCTCCAGCAATGCGTTCTACCTCGTCGTCGGTTGCCGCGTGGGCATACTTCTGAGCGAGAGCACATTCGCCGATCCGCAGAGCGGTTATTTGAGCGAGAGTTGGCTGAGTCCCGGCATCACGGCGGATGAACGGGAGGCACGGACGAAATTGCGGCTCACGGGTTTCAATGAGGAACGGCGCAAGCGGTATGCGGAAGCAGTCAGGGGCGAACTCGAAAACGTGCTTGAGGCAGGAAAGCAGGGAGGAACAGTAAACGATTATAGAGTGAAGGAGCTGGCAAAGATTCTGGCCATCCTTGATGGCATGGGCTCCAAAGACCTGATTTTCACAGCGCTGCAAGTGTCCGGGCGGTTTAACGGCTGGCAGATCGTTGAGAGTTTGGAGACGCTTCTGTTTAGCGGGGTAACGCTGCCGACTGAGCAGACATTGGCGCTTTTCAATGCGATAGAGGAACAGCTGCGTCCGAACCGTTGGAACGATAATGAGCGTCACCTCCTCATGAAGGCGCTGTGTCTGCTGCCATTCCTCGACCAGCCGGCTGCAGGGATCAAGAGGATTCAAGAGGTTGTTTCAAGCCTGAAGATCCGGGGTTACGAGCTGCGGGAAGTCGTAAGTGCGCTGGGCCAGTGCCGCTGCAGCGAAGCTTTGCCTGCTCTTTGTGATCTTGCATCAGACGAGATTACTGCCAAAGCGGTAGGCGATGAATGGATTGACGCGCTTGCAGCTCTAGATACGGCGGAAGCACGAACGGTTCTGCTAAGCCTGGTAGACCCCGAGATAAAAGAGGTTTCTTTTCCGGTCGCGTTCGATCGACTGGAAACGGTTGCGGCACGGCTCGTCGAACTCGCCCGCCGGGATGCAGATATAGAGCAGCGGCTATTTCAGCTGTGTTCCTTACGAATCCCAGAACCCAAGCGCTCGCTGCTCGCAAAGGTAATGGCGTGGCTTGGAACACCGGATGCGGCTCTGTCTGCTTTAACCTGCTAGATGACGAAGCAGTCCCACCGACGTTTACAGGAGACGGCAACCTCATGGCAACCTCCTAGTAAATTGGTAGCATGGATACTAGGGAATACTGCATTGGCAAGCTTTTTAGGAAACCGCTGCTCTATCCAACTGAGCTACGGGGCCGATGCTGACATGAGCCTCAGCATGATTATGACACGTCATTTCAAAGCTGGAGTCTGCAAACTTTATCGCATGCCAGACATGCGACGGACTCCCGCGCAGCTTTCCATGGCAGTCAGCATCTCCCATCATTAGCAATCTCATTGTCAATTGCGACTCCTGGCAACACCGCGTAGCATCTATCTAGTATGGCGACTGCTACCGCGACGGCGAGCCGTCCACCGAAATTGGTTTTCGGGGAAATTATCAGTTTCGCCTATGACACTTTCTGCAGCAACAAGGTGCGCTTCTCTCTTACTGCCCTGGGAATGGTCATTGGTACTGCCTCCCTCATTCTTGTGGTCACCATCGGCATGACCGGAAAGCAATACGTGCTCAACCAGATTCAATCGATCGGCGCCAACATGATCGATGCCGAGTATGAAGGAGGGGCGCAACGCAACTCGACCCCCGATCTTTTGACAATCGAAGACATGCACGCCGTTCTGGAACGCGTATCCGGAATCGTGGCCGCCTCTCCCGTCGTTCCGTTGGATGAACGCATTCCGATTGGCGGCGGCAAGGAGCGTGATGTTCGCATTCTTGGGGTTCTTCCCGAGTACAGTGCCGTCCGCAACCTGGTGGTTCTCTCCGGAAGGTTCTTCGACGCCGAGGACGAGCAGGCGCGCAACAAAGTCGGCGTGATGCAGCAGAAACTGGCCGAACAACTCTATGGATCGGTGGACGAGGCAATCGGCAAAGTGGTCAAGCTGAGCGGACTTCCCTTCACTATCGTAGGGACGTTCCGGGAGCGCGTGGATACATTCGGGCAGTCGGAAGTCACCGATAACTCTATGGTGGTTCCTTACAGCGTAAGCCGCTATTTTACCGACACGCCATCCGTCCGGCAGCTTTACTTCTCGGCCGCCGATCCTTCGCTGGTGGTTCCGGTAACAAATCAAATTCGCGAAGTGATCCAGTCACGGCACAGGCCGGAATCGAATTACATTGTCCAGAATCTCACGGAGTTGGTCACCGTAGCCGACCGCACGGCGAATGCCCTCACTCTGGTGTTGCTGCTGGTCGCAGCGGTGACCCTGCTGGTAAGCGGCATCGGCATTATGAATATCATGTTGGCGACAGTTACTTCACGAATTCGCGAAATTGGAATTCGCAAGGCAATTGGCGCCACCAATGCGGAGATTCGGTTTCAGTTTCTGTCGGAGGCAATTCTGATTTCCTTGATTGGGGGCCTGGGTGGGGTCGTCATCGGACTCTTGTTGCCCTACTCGGTGCGATTCCTGACTGAGTACCGTATCCCCATCTCGGGACTGTCGGCGATCGTCGCGATTGTGGTGTCTTCCCTTGTCGGCATCATATTCGGAACCATGCCGGCGGCGCGCGCGGCGAAACTGGACCCGGTGGAGAGTCTGCGATACGAATGAGGCCGCTTGGCCCGGAACCAAGTCGAGAGCTTGGGCCGATCCCAAAAATCAAGTAACATTAGGTTATGATTTCTGAAGAAAGTGTTGTCTTTGGTTGGTGTGCGAGTCCTGGTCTCGACCGGATCGAAGGTTCTCTCCTCGCATGAAGTCCTCCGGCAGTCTGCACTTCAAGACTTATCTATTGATCCTCTTAATGGTGATCTTTGGCCCCCTCGGCAATGTGCTGCTCGGCAAGGGGATGAAGCGAATCGGCGCGGCGAGCCTGGGAACGCCCGCTGAGGCGTTCAACCTTCTATCCCGGGTGCTCACTTCGGGAACGATTTGGCTTGGCATCGGATCTCTGATTACCTTTTTTGCGGCTTACATGCTGGTGCTGTCGTGGGCGGATTACAGCTATGTGCAGCCTGCCTCGTCGATAGCTTATGGCATGGTTGCCCTGCTGGCTCACTTCATGCTTCGAGAGGTAGTCACGCCGCTGCGCTGGCTGGGAGTGCTGGTTATCTGCCTCGGTGTCCTGGTGGTGGGCCACACTCCGCCGCGGACCACGGAGCCTGGTCAATGATGGAGCCCAGATTCATGAAGGAAGTCATTTTTTATCTTCTGATTATCGGCGCCGGGACTGGAGGCGAACTGTGTGTCAGCCGGGCTATGAAGGTTGTAGGCGAGGTCAAAGACTTTCGCCCGGCCGCTCTGCTGGGCGTCGCCTCCCGCGCACTGCGGGTTCCGTGGATGTGGCTGGGGCTCTCTCTCATGGGGACCGCGTTCTTCGCGCTGCTGGCCGTGCTATCCATTGAAAACGTCAGCCTGGTTGTTCCGGTTACGGCACTCAGTTACGCTGGCGGGGCGTTAGGCGGGAGATTCTTCCTCGGAGAGCAGGTCACACGGCGAAGGTGGACGGGCGTGCTCCTGGTTTGCGTCGGCGTTGCTTTGGTCATCATGGGCCGGCGGTGATGCGGCGAGACTCATCGCCTATCTGAAGAGACGGAACCCCATAAGCACGTTCGCTCCGACCTTTTGATTGTTCGTGGTCAAAAGGTTAGGATTGTTTTTCAGCCTAAAGCGCTGGCAACCCTGCGGTTTTGCGGAGTTACGCCTCCGCGAGCCTAAGACAGGTATAACCCGAATTCAAGAAAGCGGAGAGGTGCAGGCACTTGTGTGGAATCGTCGGTTTCACCCACAAACATTGGGCACCTGATCCCGATCGCATTCGAAACGCCACCGCTACCCTGATTCACCGCGGGCCGGACCAGCAAGGCGTGTTCCAGTCGAGTCTCTGCTCGATGGGGGCAACGCGGCTCAAGATTATCGATCTCGGTTCCGGCGACCAACCCATTCTGTCCGAGGATGGTGACGTTGCCATCGTGTTCAACGGCGAAATCTACAATCATCAGGAACTGCGCCGCGAATTGGAACAGTTGAACCATCGCTTTTACTCGCACTGCGACACGGAAACTGTTCTTCACGCATTCCTCGAATGGGATACGGGTTGCTTTGCGCGATTGCGAGGCATGTTCGCAATCGCACTGTGGACGAAATCGACCAAGCGACTGGTGCTGGCGCGCGATCGGACCGGGATCAAGCCACTTTATTTCGCGCGCCGCGGGGACGACCTGTTTTTCGGCTCGGAATTAAAAGCAATCCTGATCCATCCTGAGATCGAGCGGCGATTGAGTTTGGATGGCCTTGATTGCTATCTGTCGCTGAATTATGTTCCCTGTCCCTGGACGCTGGTAGAGGGCATCGAAAAACTTCCTCCAGGGCAGTGGCTGGAGTGGCGGGATGGCAAGATCTCTTCCGAGTCCTACTGGCGCTTGCCGCTCACAGTCGCCCGTGATTGGACGCTCGAGTCTGCCCGGGAGGAATTGGACGCGCTCTTACGGCAGTCGATCCGCGAGCACCTGGTTTCGGATGTCCCGCTGGGCATGTGGCTTAGCGGAGGCATCGATTCGTCTACGATTCTGCATTACGCGGCGACCGAGTCCAGTAAACCTCTGAAGACATTTTCGATTTCATTCGAGGGACGGAGTTTCGACGAAACTTCATACATTCGTGAGGTCGCGCAGCTATACCAGACGGATCACACGGAACTGGATCTGAATCCAGACGTTGACCTGCGGGGTGCGATCGAAGAACTCGCTTACTATTCGGATGAACCGTCGGCCGACGCGGGAGCGCTTCCCGTGTGGTTCCTCTCAAAGCTCAGCAGAACTAAGACAACAGTTAGCCTGAGCGGCGAGGGTGCAGACGAACTGTTTGGTGGCTACCTCACTTATCGCGCGAACCGCATGGCTGCGCTCGCCCGGCGATTGCCACGAAAAGGTCTGCAACTAGGGCTCGAGGCGTTGCGGTTTTGGCCGGTGTCTGACGATAAGATCAGCTTCGAATACCAATTGAAGCGATTTCTAAAAGGCTCGCTGATGAGTTCCGATCGCGCGCATGTCTACTGGAACGGAACCTTCTCCGAAGCGGACAAGCCTGCTCTCGTGCATTCGGAACTGCCGCCCGCGCTCCACCGCATTCTGGGCGAACTGCGTGATTGCTCCAAAGCAAACGATGATCTGGCGCCGTATCTGTGGTTCGATCAAAGATATTTTCTTCCCGACGATATTCTGAACAAGGCGGACCGCATGAGCATGGCGCACTCTCTGGAAGTGCGGCCGCCATTTCTTGATCATCGAATTGTAGAATTTGCCGCGACCCTGCCGGCATCGTTGAAGATTCATGGTTCGCGACAAAAGGTTCTTCTGAAGGAATTGATGCGCGATAAGCTGCCAGCTTCGGTTCTCCAGCGGAAGAAGGTCGGATTCGACATTCCTGCGCACGATTGGCTGCGAGGCTGCTTGCGCTCGATGATGCAGGAGGTTTTGATGGATGGCGCGTCCGATCACGCCGGACTCTTCCGGCGGGAGGCGATCGAGACGCTGATTCGAGACCATCTGGAGAGGCGAGTCAATGTTGGATATCACTTATGGGGATTGATGGTGCTGTTTCTGTGGATGAAAAAATGGGGGATTCAGGCAACCGCTTCGGCGGCCCCGAGCGCCTGGATACAGGAAAAAACTGGTACCTATATTTAGGCGTTGTGCTGGTGGCGGCAGCCGTCTACTTGGGGTGCATCATTTCTCCTCCCTCGCTCATGGATGATGTCGACGCGGTGCAGGCACAGATCGCGCGCAACATGCTGACTTCGGGCGACTGGGTCACGGCGCGGCTCGATGGTGTGATCTATCTGGAAAAGGCTCCCCTTATTTACTGGGCCATGGCAGCCGGGTACGCCATCCTCGGCGTGCACGATTGGGTTGCGCGCATTCCGATTGCCTTGTCGGCGATCGCCCTGTGCTGGTTGACGGCTGCCTTCGGTGCGTGGGCTTTCGGCAAGCGAGCGGGATTCTACGCCGGTCTGTGCATGGCAACCTGTATCGGTCTGTTTTTATTCACCCGAATCCTGATCCCGGATGTCATGCTGACCTTCACCGTCGCCCTTGGCATGTGGGCGTTTCTTCGCGCCTTGGACGAGGAGGAACCACATCCGCGATTGTGGGCTTTCGTACTGGCGGTGAATCTCGGGCTCGGTCTCCTGCTGAAGAGTTTGATCGGAGTCGTGTTTCCACTGGCCGCCGGTGTGATCTATCTTTGGCTGACCCACCAGCTCTTTTCCGCCGCAGCATGGCGGCGGTTGCGTCCCTTCACCGGATTGCTGATCGTCCTGCTCATCGCGGCGCCCTGGCATATTCTCGCCACCTTACGCAATCCTCCGTACTTCTCGTTCACGCTGCACAGTGGGCCGGGAGAATATCACGGTTTTTTTTGGTTCTTCTTCATCAACGAGCAACTGCTCCGTTTCCTGAATCTGCGCTATCCGCGAGACTACGATACCGTGCCGCGCCTTTATTTCTGGTTATTTCACCTGGTGTGGCTGTTTCCCTGGAGTGTGTATTTCCCCGCGTTTGCGAAGCTTTGCTTCAAACCCGTCGATCGAGCCGGCCGGACACGGCTTCTGGCGCTCTGTTGGGCTGGCTTTGTGCTGATCTTTTTCACCTTCTCCACCACGCAGGAATATTACTCGATGCCTTGCTATCCCGCGCTTGCCCTCCTTCTGGGTTCGGCGATGGCGATGGGAGGCGTTTGGATACGGCGAGGCACCCGCGTACTCGCGGTAATTGCGGCTTGCGCTGGCCTGGTGACGCTAACTCTCTTTATTCTCACCCGCGGCCTGGCCGCGCCTGGAGACATTTCGCAAGCCCTGAGCCAGCATCCCGGCGCCTACAAGCTAGCATTGGGGCACATGCAGGATCTCACGCTGGCGTCGTTCGCATATCTCCGGCTGCCTTTACTGGTGGCGGCGATCGCCTTCTGCATTGGTGCGCTGGCAACCTGGCGATTCAGCGGCCAGACCGCATTTCTTGGCGCCGCGCTCATGATGGTATTGTTTTTCCACGCGGCGCGCCTCGCCATGGCTGTTTTTGATCCGTATATGTCCTCACGGCCGCTGGCGGAGGCAATCTTGAAATCGCCGGAAGGCACCCTGATCGTCGATCACCACTACTACACGTTTTCTTCCGTTTTTTTCTATACGAACCGCACTGCGTTGCTTCGCAACGGCCGCTTCCACAACCTGGAATACGGCGCCTACGCTCCCGGCGCACCCGATGTGTTTATTGACGATTCGCAATTCAAGAATCTCTGGCTTAAACCGGAGCGTTCCTACATCGTGGCCATGGAGAATGTGGTTCCTCAATTGGAATCGATCGTAGGCGCTGCGCATCTTAATGTGGTGGCGATTAGTGGCGGTAAAGTGGTTCTGACCAACAATCCTATTTCTCAGCGTGAACCACCAAAGACGGTCGCGGTGTTTTAGAATGCCTGATACTCTTAAAGTGGGAAGAAACGCAGGCAGAAGACAGCCTTTCAGTAATTATCGTCACGAAACATACGGCAAGGGGGCCAAATGAGGGTTGCGGTGCTCGGAGGGGATGGATACTGTGGTTGGGCAACGGCTTTGTATTTGTCAGGAAAGGGTCATTCCATTGCGATTGCCGACAACTTCGCGCGCCGGCAATGGGACCACGAACTGGGCGTGCAGACCCTGACGCCGATCCTTCCACTTTCAGACCGTTTGCGGGTTTGGCAGGAGCTCAGCGGAAATAACATCGAGCTCTTTGTCGGCGACGTCACGGAGTACGACTTTCTCTCCTCAGTCATCAAGGATTTTGAGCCGGAGGCCGTGGTCCACTTTGCCGAGCAGCGCGCCGCTCCCTATTCCATGATCGACCGCAAACACGCGGTGTTCACCCAGGTTAACAATGTCGTGGGAACTCTCAACCTGCTCTTCGCCCTGCGCGAATTTCAGCCCGATTGCCACCTTATCAAGCTCGGCACCATGGGCGAGTATGGCACGCCCAATATTGATATCGAAGAAGGCTACATCACAATCGAGCACAATGGCCGCAGAGACACGGTGCCGTATCCCAAGCAGCCGGGCTCCTTTTACCATCTTTCCAAAGTGCATGACAGCCACAACATCATGTTCACTTGCAAGGCGTGGGGACTGCGCGCGACCGACCTGAACCAGGGCGTTGTCTACGGAACCATGACCGATGAAGTGGCCCTGAGCGAGGCCCTCATCAATCGCTTTGACTACGATGAAGTCTTTGGCACTGTGCTCAACCGATTCTGCGTGCAGGCTGCCATTGGACATCCGCTTACGGTGTACGGCAAGGGCGGCCAAACCCGCGGTTTTCTTGATATCCGCGACACCGTACGCTGCGTCGAGATCGCGTGCTTGAATCCCGCGGCTCAAGGGGAGTGCCGGGTCTTCAACCAGTTCACCGAGCAGTTTTCAGTTTTGGACCTGGCACGACTGGTGCAGACCGCTGGGGAAAAACTCGGCCTGACGGTCGAAGTCGAACACCTCTCCGATCCGCGAGTGGAGGCGCAGGAGCACTACTACAATGCGAAACACTCGAAGCTGATTGAACTTGGTCTGGAGCCGCATCTGCTTTCCGACTCGTTGTTGGACTCGCTCATGAACGTGGCCTTGAAATATCGCGACCGGATCGACCCGTCCGTGATGCTGCCGCAGATCAACTGGCGCCAACCCCGTAACGAGCGCCGTCTGCAGACTAATCGCGAAGCCGTACCTGTGGTCGAAACCATAGGCGATTCTGCCGGAAAGAACAACGGAAAGCGTCGCACCACCAGAAGAGCCCGCGCAGCTGGCTAGAATCGCTGACTGAGAGTTATCCCGCAGGTCCAGCAGTGGTTGGGGTCACCGGCACCAGCCGGCCGTCCCGGATGTAGTATTCACCGTCCCGCCAGCGAATACTGTTGCGCGCAAAACTGGTCAGCCAGATAAAGAAAGCCAATGCATCCCATGCTGGGATCAGGCCGAGCTTTTTCCAAAGCGAATTTTGCTTCAGTCCCCAAACGCCAACCGTCCAGGTCATGGCAATTCGGAGCGCAAAGTACGCGCCAAGGTAACCGAGCGCAACTCCGGCAGAGGGATGGATCGCAATCGCCGCAATCGACCAGGGCAACCCCTGAGTGAAAACCAGGCCAAGGTGCCCCCAAGGCCTCATATGGCGCATCACTACGATCCAGCGCAGGCGTTTATGCAGAAGGTCGCGGAGGGAGCCATAATCCGCAACCGTCGAAATAGTGTAAGGCAAGAGTTCGACTTCGTAGCCCTGTTCAGCGATGAGGCGCCCCACCAGCAG
>Ga0210402_10006845_pt1 | contig 10040 bp, 7 predicted proteins | sample IncBWC7MmetaG_FD_161055 | JGI IMG/M metagenome (GOLD analysis project Ga0210402, IMG submission 161055) | Forest soil microbial communities from Barre Woods Harvard Forest LTER site, Petersham, Massachusetts, United States - Inc-BW-C-7-M | ecosystem: Environmental > Terrestrial > Soil >...
GGATCGCGTCGACGGCTCCCGGGGCATAATTGACAGTAATGACTTCAATCTCTTTACCCGGTGCTTCCGGAAGCAGTTTCGTAAGGAGCGTATTCACTTACTGGGCATGCGTTGCCGTAGCAAATCCGAAGGTAAAGATAAATACAGAGAGGATGAGCTTCTTCATGTTATGCATCGCTTCTGTCCTTTCGGTGATGTGCCGCGATAGCCGTAAGGTCCGACTTCGTCAAACGGTTAATGGTCGCGCGAATTGTCGCTTCCGGGGAATCTTCGTAGAACAGTTCAATTCGATCGTTAGATTCAAGCTTTCGCCAGCGGGATGGCTGCTTTACAGGATCGTACGATCCGTTCGTCGCAGAGATTCAATGACCTATTCGAAAAAATAACAACATGCTGGGTTGACCGATTTTCAACGCATCGGGCTGATCCCTGGAAGGAAGAATAATGCTCGCTGGCAAACTTCGGTGCACTCTTGGTGCACTCTAGCCTGCAAATAAGGTCCTTCAGTGCAAATGAGAGCTTGTTAAATTGCTGAAAACAAATGAATGGATGTGAGTACAAACAGGGCAGGATGATTTAAAAAACCGCCGCAGCGCTATCTTAATCTTAATAAGGTAGACGTCCGGAGGTAGGTCCCCTTGGGATACAGCTTCACAGCTACAACGGTCTTGTAGTCCGTTGCCAGGATCCGCCGCGGGTGACCAACATCACCAAGCCCTTCGGTTTTTACCCGAAGGGCTTCAGTGTGATGTGGGTGTCAACTGAACGGTGCTTCGTTGAGCATCAGTGTGACTGCGACCGGTGGTGAGACATCTGTTAGGAAGGGGTCTCTTTTGAGAGGACATTGGCTCGATGGCTGGAGAAAGATTTGCGATTCAGGTTCCGGATGCAGTGCTTCGAGACTTAGGGTATCGCCTCGATACAACACGCTGGCCGGATGAGATTTCAGATTCGGGATGGGAATACGGCACGAATCTGGCATATATGCGCTCGCTGACCGAGCATTGGCGAAATCGGTATGACTGGCGGAAGGAAGAGGCGCTGCTCAACGAGTTGCCGCAATTCCGCGTCGTTCTTGACGGATTTCGGATTCATTTCGTCCATGCGCGAGGAAAAGGGCCGACGCCGCTACCGCTCATCGTGACGCACGGATGGCCCGGCAGCTTTGTCGAGATGCGGAAGCTCATTCCGTTGCTCACGGATCCTGCAGCGCGTGGTGGAAAAGCAGAAGATGCGTTTGACGTCGTCGTGCCCTCGTTGCCAGGTTACGGATTCTCCGACCACGCGCTCGAGAGGGGGATGGACCCGAAGAGAATCGCAGGCCTGTGGGCGCGACTCATGCAGGAACTCGGGTACGGGCGCTTCGGTGCGCAGGGCGGCGATTGGGGGTCGGTTGTTTCGATCATGCTCGGACTCGATCATGCCGAGCGCATGATTGGGATCCACTTGAACTACATCGCGGGGCGTTTTCTGCTCGGGGGTTCGCTGAACGCACAACCGGAGGAAGAGATTGCGAAGACGTATTTAGGGCAACTTCGGGCGTGGTGGGATGCAGAGGGCGGTTATAGCCATGAACAGGCGACCAAGCCACAGACACTTGGTTATGGTCTGAACGATTCTCCTGTGGGACTCGCAGCCTGGATCATCGAAAAGTTTCGGACGTGGAGCGATTGTGCAGGGGAGATCGAGAGCATTTTTACTCGCGACGAAGTTTTGACCAACATTATGATCTACTGGGTGACGCAAGCGGCCGCTTCTTCTGCGCGCCTGTATTTCGAGTCGCGCCAAAAGCCGCTCGGTCTGTCGCGCAGCAACCGAGTCGAGCTGCCGGTAGCAGTGGCAGTCTTCCCCAAGGAGATTGCGATGCCGCCAAGGGCGCTGGCGGAACGCGGGCTGAAAATTGCGCGTTGGACGGTGATGCCCAAGGGCGGACACTTTGCCGCGATGGAGCAACCTGAGTTGCTCGCGAACGATCTGCGGGAGTTCTTCCGTCCACTGCGATAAGATCTGCTCGTCTTGATTTTCTCCATTTACTGGTTTTGACGATGGTCGGAGGTTTGGCACGCACTGAAAATGCGTACAGGGCATGTGGGTTTGGCGCGTACGGCCCGAAAGGAGCTTGCTCGGTCGCGATGTCCGATTACGGCGGCGTTAATCGGGCACAGAAGAAGAGACAGGTTTCTCCACGCTCTACTTTTTGTCGAACACCACAACGTTGTGAACGTCCTTGCCTTCGACATTCTTGCCGCGCCACGTGGACGTCCGGGACTTTCCGTCTGCGGACACTTTCGTCGTAACCGTCATCACTACCTTCCCATCTTTCTTTTGCACTCTACGACTTCTAAATTTGTCGTTCCGGGACATGCGAGTGCAGCATGTCAACACTGGCTTGATCAGACGGAGTCCACAGCTCAGATTTTGGGGGCTACGCCAGTCCCAGGCGTCTGGCTATCTCGAGTTGATAGCGGCTCATTCGCAATTCTTTACCATTTTCGAGCAATACCAAGTGATGGCCTCGAAACCAACGCTGGATCTCCTTGATCCGGTGTACGTTTACAATGGTCGAGCGATGAATTCGGAAGAAATCAAGCGGATTCAGTCTGCGTTCAAGGCTCGTAAGCGTCTCGCGAAGTTCGTATTCGCGCACACCAACGTGCAGACGCGCGTAATTCCCTTCGGCTCCGATCCAGTCGATATCCCTCGCCTTCACGAGGTGGACCCGCCCGTTCTCGGTGATTGCGATGCGCTCCGCACCCCTCTGCTGTGTTTGGATCTGCTCCAAGCTGGCTACAACACGACGTACTTCGTCGCAATTGAGATTGCCTTCGATCCGTTCCCTGGCACGAATGAGAGCGCGTTCGAAGCGTTCTTTGCCAAATGGCTTGAGCAAATAGTCGACCGCGTTTGCATCGAACGCACGCAGTGCGTAGCGGTCATAGGCGGTCACAAAAATAGTAACCGGCATTTTATCGGCACCGATCGTCCTTACGACCTCAAAGCCGTCCATCTCGGGCATCTGCACATCGAGGAAGACGAGATCAGGCTGCTTCGTCAGAATGGCGGCAACCGCCGATTCTCCGTCGCCGCATTCCCCGATCCATTCCACATCGGCATGGGCTTTTAGGAATCGACGAACGCTGCGGCGGGCCAGCGGCTCATCGTCGATTACCAGAGCGCGCATCGTCACTTCACGACCTCTTCGGTAGTCAAGGGTTCTGCGGCCGCCAATTGCCGCACGGGAATGGATAGCTTGACGCAAACGCCTTTCGGCTCCAGGTTGCATAGCTGAAGCGAATGCTCGTTGCCGTAAAGCTGTTCGATTCGCTCCTTCGTATTCGAAAGTCCCGTGCCTCGCGATAGCAACCGTTCAGGCGTATCAGCAAGCGAACTGGTCCGATTGCAGACTTCCAGGTAAAGTCGGTTCTGCTTTTGGAAGGCTCGGATGGAGACCACGTCGCTCTCTTTATGCTTGCCGATGCCATGCCGGATAGCGTTCTCAACCAGCGGCTGAAGCACAAAACTTGGAACAGCAAAGGCTAGCACGGCGTCGTCTATTCGAAGATCAAACCTGAGCCGGTCTCCGAAACGTCGCTCTTGAATTCCAATGTAGCACCCGAGAAGCTCTATTTCCCGAGAGAGCGGAATTTCCTGCACATGCAGTTCATCCAAAGAAACACGGAGCAGTTGGCTCAAACGCAGGAGCATGTCCTCAGCTCCATGGGGATCATAATGAATCAGCATGGTCGCAGCTTGCAGCGTGTTGAATAGAAAGTGAGGTTGGAGTTGCATCCGTAGCATCTCCAAGCGTGTTTCTGCCAGACGTGTTTCAAGCTGAGCAGACTGGAGCTGGCGCAAGCGCGCTTGGTCGTACATGCGGTAAAACATCACTGCGGCGACCAGCACCCAGTACGACAGCAGACTGAGTTGCGTGTGCTGGCCAAAGTAGTGCCGTACGGCTTCCATGAATGACAAGTTGTGTGCGTGCCGCAACAATCCAACACCGGTCTCGATCGATATCTGTACGGCTGTCAGAAAGAGACTAGTTGCAAAGTGCAGAGGCACCATGCGCTTCCAAGTGCCCGATACAATGGGATGGCGGAGGGCAAACCAGAGCACGAACGGAGTGAGCGTCCACATGTACAACGACCAGCCAAGATAGTAGGCGAAGGGATTAGCGCCTCCACGCGTGGCGTCGTAGACATACCACTGACTCGCGAATAGGAAGAAAGCAATTGCCCAACCGAGGGAGACCAAGGTCCAGTTGCGAACCGTTTCCCGCCTCGCCCAACCTTCGATCGTTGAAACTTTCTTCATGTCTCCTTCGACATTTTGAAACACGCCTTCCAAACTCTCTGGCCAAATCCTAAGCCTAAACGAGCATCCCAGCGCAATATTTCTGGGGACCGCTACGATTCATCCCACATAGTCGACGATTCGTCCCAAGAAGGTTGTTGCCTACAAGCGGGTCGCGCTAGTGTGAAAGCCGCACTTCGCAAGGTGAGCGATTTATGTCCAATATTGCAATCACAGTAAACGAGAAGCGATGCGCAATCGACGCCACACCTGACACGCCGCTGCTGTGGGTTCTTCGCGATACCCTGGGACTCACCGGTACAAAGTACGGGTGTGGGTTGGGTCTTTGCGGGGCCTGTACCGTACATCTGGATGGCGTCGCGGTGCGGGCTTGCCAAACGCCCCTGGGATCCGTGGGCACAAAGAGGATCACGACCATCGAAGGGTTGTCGTCGGACCGGAGTCATCCGATACAGCGTGCATGGATCGCCGAGCAGGTGCCGCAATGCGGATACTGCCAATCTGGACAGATCATGCAAGCAGCAAGCCTCCTCGCAAAGAATCCTCGGCCGAGCAAAGAAGAGGTCGACGAAGCCATGAGCGGCAATATCTGCCGCTGCGCAACTTATCAAAGAATCCGTCGTGCCATCCAACGCGCCGCAGGACAAAAAGCCTAATGGTTCTTCAAGCGGAACTTGACCGGCGTAAGTTTCTGACGACGAGCGCTGGGACTGCCGGCGCCCTCATTTTCGGCTTCTACTTTCCTTTGCGCGGACGAATTCAGGAAGCAGAGTCCGGTGCATCGCTCAGGATCTTCAAACCCAACGCATGGCTGAGAATTACCGCCGACAATCAGATCAGCGTTCTTGTGGAAAAACCAGAGCTTGGACAGGGTTCGCGCACGTACACACCGATGATGATCGCGGAGGAGTTGGAGGTGGATTGGTCCGCCATTCACGTGGAGCAGGCGCCGACCATTCCCTCCGTCTATCAGGGTCTGCGCACGGGAGGCAGCGGCGGCGTGGCAAGCACGTTTACACCGATGCGCAAGGTGGGGGCACAGGCGCGCGAAATGCTTGTGAGTGCCGCGGCCGAACAGTGGCAAGCAAAGAGGAGGGATTGCCGAGCGGAGAACGGTACTGTGGTACACGTTCCCACAAACCGTCGCTTGAGTTACGGCGAACTGGTGGAGGCAGCAGCCAAACTCCCGCTGATGAATCCAGACGAAATCGCTTTGAAGCCGCCAAAAGATTTCCGCTACATCGGCAAACCCCTGCCGCGCACAGACGTGCCCAGCAAGGTGGATGGCAGTGCTGCATTCGGCATCGATGTCCGCGTTCCCGGCATGCTCTTCGCCGTGATCGCGAGGTGTCCCTTCTTCGGTGGCAAGCTTCAGAGCCTCGACGCAACAACCGCAAAAACCGTTCCGGGAGTTCGCGTCGTTTTTCCGGTTCCACCGCTTGCGCGTCACTTCAACACGGCCGGTGGTGTGGCTGTCGTGGCAGATTCAAGCTGGGCGGCGATGCAGGGCCGGAAGAAACTTGTGATTCGTTGGGAAAAGGGGCCGGACGGAAACGAGAGCACCGAAAGCCTGCGCAAGCAAATCGCACAGCGGGCGGCCGCCCCTGCAACCTTTGTTGCGTTGGATCGCGGTGATGCCCTCGAGGTTTTGGCGGGCGCAGCCAAAAGACTTGAAGCGTCCTACGAGTCGCCATTTCAAGCGCATGCCACGATGGAACCTATGAACACTACCGTTCACGTGCGAGATCACGAGATCGAGGTCTGGTCACCCACGCAGTTTGCTGATGAAGTCCAAGACGAGATCGCCAAGCTTTCCGGCTTTCCATTAGAAAAGGTGATCGTGCACATGACGCTCTCTGGAGGATCATTCGGCCGGCGATATCAGTGGGACTACGCTGCGGAGGCATGGCAGGTCGCAAAGGAAATGGAAAAACCGGTACAGCTTCTGTGGACGCGGGAAGACGACATGCAACACGATTTCTATCGACCCTACAATCACCAGCGCCTCGCTGGTGGCTTCGATCATCAGGGCAACCTCATGGCCTGGTCCACCCGCGTTGTAACTACTCCTATCGCGGGCTCCAATCTTTATACAGGGTTCACGGAATCACCAGAGACACTGAATGATCCTGCCACCATTGCGGCACTGGAATGGTATGGCGCGGATATTGCGCCTTACTCTATACCGAACTTTCGCTTGGACTACGCTCCCGTGGACTCCGTTGTGCCACGTTCCTGGTGGAGGTCCGTGTCATCGTCCTATACGGTGTTTGCTAGAGAATGCTTCGTGGACGAGTTGGCTCACGCCAGCGGCCGCGATCCGTTGCAATTCCGAATGGACTTGCTGGCCGGCAAATCACCCCAGGCGGCGCGGCTTCGCGCGGTATTGGAACTGGCGGCGAAATCTGCTGGCTGGGGCAAGCCGTTGCCGAAGGGCCGCGGGCGCGGCCTGGCCTGCCGGTTCGGGGATAGCTGCAGCGCTCAGGTTGCGGAAGTCTCCGTGGATGATGAGGGAACGGTCCAGGTGCACCGGGTTGTGAGCGCCGTGGATTGTGGCATCGCCGTGAATCCAGACGGTGTGCGGGCGATGACCGAAGGAGCCATCAATTTCGCGCTTACGGCCGTGCTGACCGGCGAAATCACCATCAAGAACGGCGCCGTGGAGCAGAGCAATTTCCACGACTACCAGGTTTTGCGAATCAATCAGGCGCCGGAGGTCGAAGTTCACATCGTGCCCAGCACCGAAGATCCAAGCGGCGTCGGCGAACTCGGGGCGATGCTGCTGCCTGCCGCAGTGGCGAATGCCGTTTTTGCCGCCACAGGGGTGCGGGTGCGGCGCCTGCCCATCGATCCAAAGCTTCTAAAACGTTCGCAGTCCTGAGCTAAACATGACCACCGAACTTGAAATAGCCCGGCGTGAGTTTCTGAAAGCAACAGCAAAGGGTAGTGTAGCCCTGATTCTTGGCTTCCATTTGCCTATACGGGGGGCTGCTCAGGAAGTTCATGACAGCCAGGTTTTCGGGCCCAATGCGTGGATCAGGATCACCTCCGACAACCAAATCACCGTGCTCACGGAAATACCAGAGATGGGTCAGGGTGCGCGAACCGTGGACACGATGCTGCTCGCCGATGAACTCGAAGCCGATTGGTCCAAAATCCGCGTGGAACAAGCGCCCGTCATTCCTGAGACCTACCAGAATCTGGCCACCGGCGGCAGCGGTGGCACCGGGACAGCCTGGGACTACATGCGGAAGGTCGGTGCGCAGGCGCGTGAAATACTTCTCATTGCGGCAGCCCAGCAGTGGGGAGTTGAGAAAAAGGACTGCCGAGCCGAGAGTAGCACGGTGGTGCACGGTCCGAGCGGACGCCGTGTTACGTATGGCGAACTGGTGGAAACAGCATCGAAGCTCCCGGCGATCAAAGCAGATGGTGTAGCCCTGAAACCGCCTCGCGATTTCCGTTTCATTGGTAAACCGGTTCCTCGCGTCGACTTGCCCAGCAAAGTGGATGGCAGTGCGATGTTTGGAATCGACGTCCGTGTGCCTGAAATGCTCTTTGCGGTGGTCGCGCGCTGTCCACATTTTGGTGGAAAGCTGGAGAGCTTTGACGCTACCGCTGCCAAAGCTGTCCCGGGCGTTCGCTCCGTTTTTCCGATTGCGCCGCTGGGCTTCGTTCCGAAGCTCGGTCGCCGCATCAATACGGCTGGGGGCGTGGCCGTGGTAGCCGAGTCGACGTGGTCGGCCATGCAGGGCCGTAGGGCATTAAAGATCTCCTGGGACAAAGGACCAAACGGATCGGAAACAACGGCCGCGCTGAGTAAGCAACTTAAGGCGCAAGCCGCGGCGCCTCCGAGTTTCGTCGCGGTAAACCGGGGTGACGCCTTAAAGGTCCTCGAACAAAATGCCAAAAACATCGAGGCCCACTACGAGCTACCGTTCCAGGCCCACGCCACTATGGAGCCAATGAATACCACGATCCACGTGCGTAAGGATGCCATCGAGGTCTGGTCTCCCACTCAAATAGGCGCCGGACTGCAAGAGGAAATCGCTGTGCTTTCGGGGCTCGCGGCCAAGCAAGTGATAGTCCACATGACACTCTGCGGTGGATCGTTTGGCCGGCGCTACCAGTGGGATTACGCAGCGGAAGCATGGCAGGTCGCAAAGGAAATGAAAGATCCCGTGCAACTCCTGTGGACGCGCGAGGACGACTTGCAGCACGATTTCTATCTGCAGTATTCGTACCATCGCTTGTCAGGCGGCTTAGACGCGCAGAACAATATCGTGGCATGGTCTCACCGCGTCGTCTCTACACCCATTCGCGCAGTCTTCGACGCACCAGAAAAATTGAACGATCCGAAGCACGTCGCATCGCAAGAGTTGAGCGGTGCCGATGTTCTTCCCTACGCTGCCTTGAATTTTCGCTTGGATTACACTCCCGTGCATTCCGGTGTCCCTCGAGCCTGGTGGCGGTCCGTGGGACATTCATTTAACGCCTTTGTGACGGAGTGCTTTGTCGACGAACTGGCACACGCCGCCGGGCGCGATCCGTATGAGTTCCGAATGAACTTGTTGCTTGAAGACCGTAAGTTGCCCTGGGTTATGTGGGATGATCCGCCGCTTGAGACTCGAAGGTTCCGGGCAGTGTTGCAATTGGCAGCGGAGAAATCGGCCTGGGGCAGTCCTCTTCCTAAAGGGCACGGACGCGGCATTGCGTGTTGTTGCTCGTTCGGAAGTTATCTGGCTCATGTCGTTGAGGTCTCGGTAGAGAAGGACGGCAGAGTGCGTGTTCGCCGCGTCGTAAGTGCCGTCGATTGCGGCACTGCGGTAAACCCAGATGGGGTACGAGCCATGACCGAGGGTGCCGTTAACTATGCGCTTACACCGGTGCTCAGTGGCGAAATTACCATCAAAGAAGGAGCTGTCGATCAGAGCAACTTTGATGGTTATCCGGTCTTGCGCATAAGCGATGCACCCGACATCGAGGTGCACGTCGTCGCCAGCACCGAGGACCCTGGCGGTATGGGTGAGACCGGCGTTCCTCCCCTGGCTCCCGCTGTGGCCAACGCTATTTTCGCTGCCACGGGAAAACGAATTCGCAGACTGCCGATCGATCCAGCCTCTCTTGCTGCGACTACGGGGGCGTCCTCTTGAAGCACAATGCTGGAAATTATGGTTCCGTCGCTTCGATGCGCGCATGGTTGTTCCGAAGGGTTGGCGGAGTTCCCGCCTCGCAAATTCCGGGATATCTTGGGAGTGCGAAACGCTTGTTTTGGTGCACTCTTGGTGCACTCTCGCCTGCAAATGAGCGCATCTGATGCAAATGACAGCGTCCTAAGTCATTCAGAACAAATGAAAAGTGGTGAGTACAAACAGGGCAGGATGAATTAGCAAACCGCTGCAAATGAGATGACCTCGCAGCACCTTGCAAGGTCTGAAATCACCTCAAATCAACATACGTCAACTCGCCGTAGCGGTTTGGAAAACCACCGCTTCCGCACGAAATGGCGTGATCAATGTCACTTCCTAGAACCGGACTTCTGGCCCGGAATAACTTTCAGTTACCCTATAATCCTTCCAGAATCGGCGACAGGAGCGGAGATCACTTCCTACCAGCCGACTTCTCGTTACTTATCTTGATCGCGACATGGAGTTGGTCTGGACTCCGAAGCATTTGGACAAAATGAGCTGGCACCGGAGTTCGTCGAATCGCCGTCCTCCGAGCGGCGT
>Ga0210402_10006846_pt1 | contig 10039 bp, 16 predicted proteins | sample IncBWC7MmetaG_FD_161055 | JGI IMG/M metagenome (GOLD analysis project Ga0210402, IMG submission 161055) | Forest soil microbial communities from Barre Woods Harvard Forest LTER site, Petersham, Massachusetts, United States - Inc-BW-C-7-M | ecosystem: Environmental > Terrestrial > Soil >...
GTTGACCCCAAGACCCGATCCGAAGCCCTTTGTCCATTTTCGCCCGTTTATCTTTGACCTCTATACCGTACATCCAACATAAGCATTAATGACAATAATCGGTTAGGCGTACCTTCGAGGAAAGCGGCATCTGTATCGCCACTGACCGCGAACCCTTTCTCGACGGCATTAAACAACTGCCAGACCATCTGCTGCGAATGTGCACACCCTGATGCCATACAGTGTCATTGATACACACATGAAACGGGAATAATTGAGGTAATAACCAAATGTGATTGGCACCTGCTCAGGCGAATTGCATGGGCTCACCACAAGCGTCGAGTCGTTGAAGTGCAAATCGGGTATTAGTTTGTCGAGGTGGAAGCTTGTGACACCCTATTGAATTGTATAATGCTCGTGTCTGTGAGGTGAAGGAGGGGGCGTACCTTGATAAGCGGCCACCCTTGGGCCTTCCACCACGCCACATCGTTCGTGTGGTCGAAGTGATCCCATACGTGGATCATCTAGTATTACGTTGTAAGAATCTGGAGTGGAAGGAAAGCAGGATAAACTTACCATCCAAACAGCTGCCTCTGGAAACAGCACATAACTGAGGCACAACACGGAAATAGACAGGTCACTACAAACCAGGATAGTTTGCCCATAGCGCTGTGTTCCCGCCACCTTTCATTCCCGTGTGTCCAAATATCTATACCATTCTCAACTAAACATTTTACCAAAGGCAATTTGATAATTAACGCGTACATTCATCTTTCACAGCTATTCAGCAGGAAGCCGGCAATTCACGAGGCAATGAAACACACCTCGTTATGTGTAACCCACCCCCTGGTGATGTTGTACAGTATGTTAGCAGTCTGGGCTCCTCTCGGGGCCCAGTTTTTCTACAAGACAAGGTCATGTAAGCGAACAAAGCTGTCGGGGTAGATACGAATGAGGGTGAAATAGAAATTGACTTCAAAATAATCGAACAACGACTTGGTCACATCCAAGTTACTCATTTCCGCGCTCCAATAGTTCATTTGGATGTTGATGTTCGAGTCTACCCACCCCCGATCAAAGCAATTGTTTCACGTGAGAGTCAAAATGTTGGTTAGGTACTCACGATAATCTACGACAGGAAAAGCATTCGACATTTCAATAACTCCACAAAGAAAAGAGAGATGAAAGATCAATGAAAGAGGATGCTTACCAGCCCCCCAAGAATTCCTAATTTGATCCCCCCACTTCCCCTGCAAATTAGCCGGCAAAGCGCCCCTTGCACTGCTCCACAACAAATATCTTCCATAATTAAACAACAGCCACTCCAGATATACGTTACCAACGTCCGTCTTGTACTCTGCCTTCAATACATCTGTCGGGGCATCCAATTGTGGTGTTTGACCCAGGGATAGGGAGAAAGAAGAGAAGGTGGAATTGTAGTCTGCGATGTGTTGCAAGAGCATAGTGGAGCAAGTGGGTATCAAAGGGTTAGAGAGAAGGGTGACGAGGGAGGCATGTGGATCAGGTCCGCGGAATGAGAAATTGTGTGAAGAGTCGCCAGCGTCTTGGCAGTATTCGGTGCCTCCGACCCAAGTTATCCAAGCCTCCGTCGCCCCGCTTACCAATATGCTTGTATTCTGAGAGGCATCCACCGGTCCGACGGTGTGCGTTGCCCTGCAAGTGACTGTACCTCCTGTAGAATAGACTCGACCTAAAATTTCATAGAGCATGCCTGGGTTGGCGACGATGCCACGTACAAGGAGGGTCGAGGGATCGAGGCACGTAATGTTGGGTGTTGGGAGGCCTGCTTCAAGGGAGGAAGAGAAGGTATATGTTATGTTTGGCAAAGACAGCGCTGTGCTTGCTGTGGATGTGGTGCGTTGGGTGCAGGATTGAGTTGTGTGGGAGCAGAATGCTTCACTGTCACAGGGGAAGGTTATTGTTGTCGGGGATGAGGAAAGAAATAATAGTGGGGAAGGCTAACCGCATGTAAGTCGTCTCGTCCTGTGTCCATGTTGTTCGGGCAATAGCTTGATCGAGGTCTAGCCATCTTCCATATTTGGAGACTCTGCCTGTGGAACTGATGGTGGATATCAAGTGGCCTGCACCGGCGTATGAGCCTGTGCAATCAATTAGAGTCATGTTGGAATTTGGGAGGGTTGCGTAAAAGCTGTCTATCGGTCACCATAATGGGTTGGACATACCGTAGGCACCTGCATCAGTTGCCAATAGTTCGATATCTACAGGTGAGAGATGAGTAAGAGTGTACTGAGCGTGAAGTAATGAAAGGAGACACACTGTCAATATCACCAGTGGGACTTTGGAATATTGTCTGGCGGATGGTTTGCATGTGGTGCGCTGTGGCTGCTCGTTCTGTCGGTTGTTTGTTGCCACCATTATAGGACTTGGAGGCGCGAAGTAAGATCAAATAAAGAACGCGTTGAAGGGAAACAGGAATGGCGGCGTAATTCATATATAACGAGCATGCGACTTACAGGATCAGCAAAAGGACCCCCCGACCATAATGATTCAATATTTAATTGTATTATTTCTTGAACAGTCCCCCCAGGGACCATAGCTTTCCACAGTTCAGTAAAACTGGGACGCAAGTAACAAACAAGTAGCACATGCATACCAGCCAAATAGCCATTCCCAATCGGCAAAAACTCTTTGGACCATATGGACCCCGGTTTCGTGAACCACAACCCATTTCCAGAACAGGGGAATCCAGCCGGAGCTGAGGGTCTGAACGACAGAAAATACACTATTGCCAGTAAAGCGCGTCCGAGCCAATACTCGATGAACGAGATGAGAAAACAGGGTGGATGGACGACGGAGAACCTGAAGGAGATAGATTCGGATGAGAAGCAGAGGTCCCAGAGTTCTTGGGGAAGTTGTTGCAGGAACATTGCGACTGTTGCAATCCTTGACTTGATTTGTCGGTCGGGATCACGCAGGAGTGGACGTGAAGTGAGAAGCGGAATCGCAAGTTCGGAGGGAAGCTCTTAAACATGGAGGTCTAGCATATCCAGATATTCCACTGTCGCGGTACAAAGGCAGCCATCAGACTCGAGAGTACTCAAGTTGTAGAGTCAGATAGAAGGTCTTGATCTCTTTTGTATCCTCATTAGCAAGGCATTAATGGGGTAGTGGTAACCTGGGTCGTTGCCATATCTGTACTCATTTGTAACTGAAAGACTCGACCCGCCGGGAGTTCGATTCTCTCTTAATGCAATTTGTTTTCCTCGCTGCATTTTGGAATATCATTTTTGCTGTAACACTTGGAAATGCCATCTGAAATGACACTTAATTTTTATTCCTTGGGGGTTGAACGTTGCAATTTTCCTTATTGCAATTGAGAAATGGTCGGCCGGATCCGAGTCGAGATGTCAAGTTTAGAAGCTTGTCGTCAAGGACAAGTCCATCATTCAACTTCCTTTCTGTAACGTTACCTCTACCTAGCCTTTGAGGCAAGACATTCTTTTCACTTCATGGCGTTCTCTCGCGTAGGCAGGACCAAAATCGCCGCCCATGGTGAGCTGCTCGTTCGATCCAGCTTGTAGGACATTGCTAAGTTACTCAATGATGTGCAATTCCGTATCTGTGCCTCAACTGTGCTTTCTTGTTCGTCCTCCGATCCGTGCTTCATGACTTTCAGCGGCCCTTCTTCTTGTCAATATCATTGTCCTTGCGCTTGCCGCACGGGTCAACCTCTTTCAGGAATTCTTCTGTGCGTTCAATACCCTTCCATTGATGACCCCCTCGTCCTGACCTTCCCTATTTGCCTCATCGGAATATCTTATCCAAATCCTATCTTACACAAACGCACCCAGTCATTGCGGATCTATTCCCCTTGGGCCTCTCTATTGTCACATTCGTGTTGCTCACAATGATGTACGATCGCTTTGTTGTCCATCCCTTGCGGTCGCAACTTTATCTAATCCCTACTATCTACATATCCAGGCTCGTTCTTGACTTTGGTCTCCAGAACGCATACACCGGCCGTCCCCAATTCGAGATTGGTCTCTTTGGCTTGCTTAGTATTTTTTGGCTCGGTGTGTTTACATCTCATCTTAATCCACTTCCCTTCCATTCAACGTCTGATCAATGCCAGCCTTCAATGCATTCTCCACCGCCCGCTGGCACCAGGTCCCCCTCAACTGTGGCTCGATTCCTGCCGGTAAGGCAGACTCGTTCTCCCCTCCCACTCTTCACCCATCACTCAAAAAACTGACACCAACACCCATCCTGTCGTCATCATAGACTTCCCTGAGCGAACCTGGTGCAAAGATCTTCAGGCTCTCAAAGCCTTTGTTTGGGTCGAGTGGTTGATGTGTAAGTCCCCTTCCCTATCTATCTTATTTCATCCTCAACTCTGGACCTCATCTGATGCATACACTCTCCAGTCTTCCTGACAGCAGCATACACCCTGCGCTACACCCTCGTCCAACGCTCCCTCGGGAACAAACACATCTTCAAAATGCCCCTCTCGCGGTACGAGCCCTACGTTGACCGGAAGGTCGGTTACGGGCGTAGTAGCGAGTTTTTCCAAATTTGAGAAGTTGACTTTGGAGCTTGTGTCATTCGCTTACTGGGTTTTATGTCCGTGATTGTCGTAGTGGTACGTCGTAATGGTTGAAGAGGCAAGGAGGGTGGCGAGTTGGTAGGTTGGTCTCCCGACTCCGTTGTTATATTTTTGGGTTACCCTCATTGTGTATGTATACCCTGCTTTATTTGTACTCCTGCTGGTCAGGATGGTAATTGTATGGGTTGTCTCGTCCGTTTCGAATGATTGTGCGCGAGAACAAGCAAAATGATGCGGCTGTCCACTATATGTGCAGAATACTCCCATATTCCACATGGCTACCGCTGCAGTACTAGCACTTCCTTCTCCCCACGATGTCCCGACTACACTCAGCTACTGAATTGAAGTGCTTATAGTTACTCGTGGGAGTGTTTCCGAAGGTAAACCTCGCACAGCAGAGGGAGACTTGGCTAGATTTCAGTTCGTGAAACACACAACTTGAAGCGAGGGCAAGGCAGTTTTAGGAGGACGGGATCAAGGTATTGCAAGGAAGTCGAGGAGTCGTTGAAGAAAAAACGGGTGCGAAAATGATCTTCATTCTCGAATGAATTGGTGTGGAGGTGTCAGCTGGTCTTACCACATGGATAATAGAGGGCGAAGTCTTCATCTACCTGACGCTCCTACATAGAGCGGAAATCGTTAATATTAAAATGTGCTCACCTGCATTGCCTTCGATGAAGCTTGAGTGTCGATGGGAAAACTCAAGGTCAACTGGTCGTTGAATCAAGTTCACGATCTGCCAACTCTAGTAACCATGTGAAGGAACCTTGTATAATTTCTTAAAATACGAACAAAAGAACACACCAGGGATACAGTTTTCTGACGACGATACGCGATAAACCCATACGTGGAAACACCACAGGTTGTCCGAATAAATAGAATCCGGAAGGGTTGAAGCGAGAATTGAACGAAGGAGAGGACAGGGGGAGGGAGAAAGTGCATAAATAACAAGTACAAGATGTGGCAATGACATCTGATCCACAGAAAGAAAGTTTACCTATTGTGGGAAATGAAGGTGGGCCAAGAAAAAAGGCTTGGAATATAAAAACACGACGTCCGAATCACCAAATACGTACCTCCGATCCCACCCCAATATCACCTCACCCTACTCCTCAAGTACAGGAAACCAGCCGCTCACATCACATCACATCACATTGGGATAACTAACGCTTTCGCTCAGATGTTCATTGGCGGGGTTATACGTGAAACCTCTAAACTGGTCTTGGACCGTCTCGGAGAGAGCTGAATCTGTGACGACTGAATCTTGTGCTTCTTCGTTGGTAAAGTCAGGGTCGAAGTTGGCTACGTCTAGGACGGATTCCTGTTTAATTAAGGTCGGCAGGAGATGAACACTATGTCAGCATTGAGAAGGGAGGGGAAGGCACGTACAACGCTTGGTTTGAACGGAGGCTGGATCTTCTTGGCGAGTAGTCTGTTGATGGCATCAGCAACGACGAACGAAGGAAAAGAGAAGAGAAGAGACGGGAAGGACAGGAAGATAAGGGAAGTCGGACACGCACTGATTCCAGTGAACATACTTGGAAAAGAACGGATGTCTCTTGATCTCCTCTCCCCCATTCACGCCCAGGCGTCTTGTCGGGTCCCGCTGCAACAAGCCTGTCATCACGCTTCGGGCCTCGGACGGCATGTCTGGGGGGAAGTGGAGCGGGTCGGTGAGAATACGTTGATACATTGTGTTCACGTTCTCGTCGTAGAAAGGTGGGAGTCCAGTCTAAATTGGAGGGAAATTGAGTGTTGATAATCGAGCGTAAGAACGTGAAGCGAGGACGGACCATCATTTCATATAGCAACACGCCAAGTGTCCACCAATCAACTGTTTTAGTGTATCCTTGACTCTCGAGGAGTTCGGGGGCAATATATTCCGGCGTGCCGCAAAAGGCTGGGAAGTGGAAGAATAGATCACTAAGAGACCAGACATGAATATTGAGTGTAAAACATACTGTTCGTCTTTTCCGTTTCTGACATGTTCAACTTGCAGAGACCTATGTTGGGTTCGGGTTAGTGTTTGGTTGAATGGGTGATGGAGCAGCAGGATTGACCGAAATCGCACAGGGCGATGTGCCCAGTATAATCCAGGAGGATATTTTCAGGTTTGAGATCACTGTTTGAGAGCGTTTAGATGGATCATTCACGAATCGGATCCCATTTGACTCACCGATAAACGACATTGAACCCATGCAAGTGCTCCAACGCGCATAATAACTCAGCAGCGTAGAACCGACTCCGACCTTCATCGAACTTGCCCTCTCGCTGCAGGTGGTAGAAGAGTTCGCCTCCATTAACTGATAAGGGCGTCAGTAGATGGTCTTCCGTGAGAGGAAGAGACATACCGAACGACATCACCAAATAAAGCTTATCGGGATTCTGGAACGAGAATTTGAGAGGAACAATGAACGGATTGTTAACAAGCGCAAGGACAGTGCGTTCCGCAAGGATATGAGTGATCTCCCCGGGGCGCTGCGCGATGTGCGCCTTGCGAATAGTCTTGAGTGCGTATATCCTCTGCGTGTCCTTCTTGCGAACCTGCATCACTTTACCGAAACTGCCCTTTCCAATTACTTTGAGGAGATCAAAGGCTTCGATTGTGAGTGGTTCATTGCGGATGGGCTTGAAATCTATCTTGAGGTGGAAAGAACCAGAACCGGCAGTGGCGCTGTACCATTGGTCGGAGGCGTGCTACATTGCAAAAAGGGTGAGAGGTGAGGAGGAAAGAGGTGAGAGAATGGACTTGCATGTCCATCCAGCATGGGAGTGAGATCTACTCTTGCCATGAGCAAGTCGTTACCCATGTCATCCTGTCCATGTACAGCCGCTGCTGTTCGCAAGTAAGATGAGACTGAGATGTTAGAAGTTCGCGACACGTCGCTGTATGGGCACAAGTTTGGAATGGTAAAGATAAGCCACGATTACACGACGGATTGACGCACAAGTCTGCTCGGTAGTTCCACACTGGACTGGCAAGGTCTCCGCCCATGGCATCGATCAAGATTTCATTTTTGTCGAATTCGAGGACGACGTAGGGGAGCCACCAGTATCGTTTGCGCTGCAAGCTTTCGCGATTGCTTGTGGACTTGCGAGTCGGAGGGGCCGAGTCGAGCGCTTTCTGTATGACATCAGGGACTTGTGCACCAGGTGCCAGAGAGAGACCACGTCCTATGGGTGAATTAAGCATTAGAGATGCCAACGCCAAGGTGGCGACATGATTCGTCGACTTACCTGAGAAAATGCGGATGGTTAGCATACCAGACCGAAACTGATCGGATCCATGGAGGGGTTTGGGCGTGGTCGGCCGGGAGGGTATTGGGGTAACAGATCTCGAGATGACACCATTCTCTTTGGCGTCCTTGGACTCTGCACAAATCGATGTGAGTTTGTTGTACGGAGGTAAATGGACGCCATACTACGTACTTTTTGAGGAGCCTAGTTTCCAAGACATTGCGGCCTGGATTGTCGGGCAGGAGGATGACAACAAGGAAGGAGACTTTGTGTATAAGGTGGAGACAGAGCAGACGCCGGCCAGCGACTTTGTAGTTATATAAGGAAACTAACTGCTACTACTAACGGGTCGATGACACAATTGCAAGGTGTGAATAACTTATTTAACACCTCTTGGATTTCTAACAGTTTGGTGGATACCTACGCTTATCTCAACGTGATTCACTGGCAAGACGTTATGTAAAGATCTGTTTGCCATCTTTCTGTTCAACTTTGTCATGTCAATGGCATGATCATACCAAATTTCCCTGCATCACCGCTGATTGATCACTACCGGTGAGTACTGAAGCTCCTCAAGGCCTCAAGGATCGGGACTGCAAGTTAGAATTGCGACCTCGATCCGAATGTCTACTCGCGTCGAAGCGATAGCTTCCCACAGGTAGATCGGATTTCTCTTGCTGGTTCAATGCGTTGGGCGCTAAGATCGAATCGTGTCGACCATGAGTACTCAGATCGACAAAATGTATGGCCATTTAGCAGAATTATCAATGAAGCCTCGTGCTCGACATCAACGCCAATGTGGTTTTATGCGCTCCCAGGAAATCAAATGGGTGGCCGGTCGCCCCCGATGTATGCTTCCTCCTCCACATACTGCTCCTTATGCATCTCCTTTAAACTAACTGATTCCAACTCGAGCTCGCTGCCTGTAGGGTTGTCGTTTTCTTCGCGCTCTAGAAACTCAGGCACTCTGCCAATTGTAGGTCCTGCCACAAGCTCTTGGGAACTGCTCCTAGCATCTTCCCTGTCATGGTGTTCTAGCCTCTCTCCGCCGACGGTTCGCCGTCGCCCCGGATTTCGGTGGCAGTTATTGCCTGCCACTCCTGGGACGGCAAGATTCCTGTCTGTCGGTCTGAGCCATCGCTTACATGCTGCGGCATCAAAGTTCTCGGTTTGTGCAGGCGTGAGGAGATGGGAATGCCGACTCTTGTCTTTTTCCGTTACTCCTCCCCTGTGCAGTCGTCGGATGAAGCAAATCATGTAGGTCCGACCCATAATTCATCATCTTCGCCGCTCGCTGGCAACCAAGTATGAACCGTTTTAAGCTTTGGCGGCCGATATTCCCAGTCACGTTCTTCAAAGAAATTCTCCGTCAATGAGCAAGCCAATTAATAAAGGCCGCACCTTGATTTGAATGAAAGGATCAATGACACAGATTTGATGTCCGTTCCAGATTCGCGGCTGCTGCCGATCATGCGTTAATCCAGTCTTCAGCAAGAAGTCGTCGAGCATTTCGTCTGCCAACCGATATATTTCTTCCGTTTTAGTTGTCGATGTTTGCTGCTCCGTCGTCCCTGTCATTGATGTCGAGACAAGGTCACTATCTTCCATTGACGGTTCTGGTTCTGCTACATTCGTTGCACCCATCTCAATCTGAGGCCCGATGTGAGGATGGAGAAACTTGTTGAGATCCCGAGAACGGGAGACTAAACCACCCCGGCGAATGCTAAGCATTTGTTCATCGTAATTGTGCTCATGGCCAAAGTAACTGGTAACCGGGATGAAGGATAGTGGTCAGATCAACCCCACGAGCGAAGGATTGGAACAAAACCCGCTTACTTGAACCAATCTGCCAACACCTGAGCAAGCTGTTGCTCCTTCGGCTGAACCCAACTTTCTCCGGAATTATACCGTGTGTCGCAGCGGATCCGTTTGGGGGCTCGTAGCCAGAAGGTACCCTCGACCGCATGAGGAGTCAGCGGGGATAGGTTCGCTTGCAGATTCGGTAACAACATCCGTATCTGCAAAAGATTAAACAGGTTATTAATAAGGTTAATCTCTCCTAATCACTGATCGATGTTCCACAGCTACTCTGACCTGCAAAAAGCCAATCGTCATCAAGGCAAGTGCATAGCTACTAAATGTCACAGGCCCGCCTTTGACCGTCGGACTATTCAACCCAAGAGGTTTCGCCCATTCTTTGATGAATTTCAGCATGGGCCGGAGGACTGGGGAGATGTC
>Ga0210402_10006847_pt1 | contig 10039 bp, 7 predicted proteins | sample IncBWC7MmetaG_FD_161055 | JGI IMG/M metagenome (GOLD analysis project Ga0210402, IMG submission 161055) | Forest soil microbial communities from Barre Woods Harvard Forest LTER site, Petersham, Massachusetts, United States - Inc-BW-C-7-M | ecosystem: Environmental > Terrestrial > Soil >...
CCGGCAAGCCGTAATTTCGGAAAATCGTAATCCCGGAAAATCGTAAATGCCAGTCATCGATATCCATAACCATTTCTTCCCGCGCATCTGGCCGGACCTGACGGTGCGCTACGGCACTCCCAATTGGCCGTGGATCAAGCACACCGAGGCAGGTAAGGCGGAGATCATGGTCGGTGATCGATTGTTTCGGCAGATTTATTCCGCGTGCTGGGACGCCGAAGTGCGGCTGAACGAAATGGATCGAGACGGCGTTGATATTCAGGTTCTCTCGGCCACGCCCGTGCTCTTCGCCTACGAGCGCCCGGTGGAACACGCGCTGGATTGCGCGCGCCTGTTCAACGACGCCGCGCTGGAGTTGTGCGCGCAAGGCAAGGGTCGACTTAAATCATTGTGCCAGATCCCGTTACAAGACATCGACGCATCGTGCAAAGAACTGAGCCGGTGCATGGGCGCCGGCCATCTTGGCGTGCAGATTGGCAATCACGTTGGCGAGAAGAATCTCGATGATCCCGGCATTGTGACATTCCTGCATCACTGTGCCGACGAAGGCGCGGCGGTGTTGGTTCATCCCTGGGACATGCTGGGCCCGCAGCGCATGCCGAAGTATATGACGCCTTGGACCGTTGGCATGCCCGCCGAAACGCAGCTTGCCATTGTCGCGATGATCCTGAGCGGAGCCTTCGACAGATTGCCGCCGAAGCTGCGCATTTGCTTCGCACACGGAGGTGGCAGTTTCGCGTTTCTTCTAGGGCGACTGGAAAATGCGTGGCAACATCATCCGGTCGCGCACGGTGTTTGTGAGTTGCCGCCCAGTCGATACTTGAAGCGCTTCTATGTTGACTCGGCGGTGTTCGATGAGCACGCGTTGCAGTTCTTAGTCGGAACCATGGGAGCAGAGCGCGTGATGCTCGGCTCGGATTATCCCTTTCCGCTGGGCGAACATCGCGTGGGCTCCTTAATTCGAACCAGTCACCTAACGGCCTCGGCCAAAGATCGTTTGCTGGGTGGGAACGCTGTTGAGTTTCTCGGTTTCAAGCGGGAGAAGCCTGCCACCAGCCGAGATGCTGCTCCCACGCCTTCAATGCCGACAACGCCGCCCAGCGAACGGCTGACGTACAGTGCGTACCTGAAGGTTCCGGAATTATTGAAGCTGCAACATTCACAGTCGGCACCGCCGCATCACGACGAACTGCTATTCATCATCGTTCATCAAACCTATGAGTTGTGGTTCAAGGAGTTGTTGCACGACCTGGATGCTGTGGTCGCGAACCTGCGAGCCGCAGGGACGAAACCCGGATCGCGCGACGAGGTCTATGAAGCGGCGCGATTGCTGCGGCGTTGCACCGAAATTACGCGAGTACTCGTGGATCAGTTCACTATCCTTGAGACCATGCTGCCCACGCACTTCCAGGCTTTCCGCGGCAAGCTGGAACCGGCCAGCGGATTTCAGTCGGAACAGTTTCGCGAACTGGAATTCCTCTGCGGCCTGAAGGACGAGAAAATGTTGCGCTATCACCAGCCCACGGCGGAGGCTCATGCCCTGCTGGAGCGTAGACTGCGCGAGCCATCGCTGCACGATGTGTTCTTTGAAGCGTTGCAAACCATGGGCAAGCTGAAGTTGGAAGAGAGCGCCACCGAGCGTGAGCGCTTCGACGCGCGGGCTCGCGCGGTCCTCTCACTGTACCAGGATGAACGCAGCAGTCGTGATTGGATTGACGTGTGCGAACGCCTAACCGAGTTTGATGAACTGGTGGTGAGCTGGAGGCTGCGGCACATTCAACTCGTGGAACGGGTGATCGGCGCGCGCATGGGAACCGGCGGAAGCGCGGGATCGTCTTATTTGAAACTTACTCTGGACAAGAAATTCTTCCCAGAGCTGTGGGAGGCGCGGACGCTGCTGACGGAGTAGTCGAGCGCCGGCGAAATTCCGCCATTCGTTTTTGGTCATGACTCGTAAACCCGTCACGATTTCGCTGATTGGCGCGGGACTCAACGGACCGCTGCTGGCGCTGGGCCTGGTCAAGCGCGGCCTTCAGGTGGCAATCTACGAGAGACGCCCGGACATGCGTCGCGCCCGCATGAGCGCTGGGCGTTCGATCAATCTGGCGCTGTCTACGCGCGGAATTCACGCGCTTACCCAAGCCGGATTGTGGAGCGAGATGCGGAAGATCGTGATTCCGATGAAGGGAAGAATGATGCATTCCGTCACATCCGAGCTTACGTTTCAGCCGTATGGAAAGGACGAGGCCGAGGTCATCAACTCGATTTCGCGTGCCGAGTTGAATATTGCTCTCATGAACGCCGCAGAATCGCAAGGCGTAAAGATCCACTTTCAGCAACGCTGCACGGGAATTAATCTCAAGACAGGAACGCTTTACCTGCGCGACGAGAGTACGGGCAAAGAAAGGGCGCTTGAGTCGGACGTGGTGATTGGGTGCGATGGGTCAGCCTCCGCGATTCGTAACGAAATGCTGAAGCTGAGCCGCTTCAACTTCGCGCAACAATATCTCGACTATGGGTATAAGGAACTAACCATCTCCTCTGCCTCAAATGGAAAACACGCTCTGGATGCGAACGCCCTACACATCTGGCCCCGGGGCAACCACATGCTGATCGCTCTGCCCAATGTCGACGGCACATTTGCGTGCATTCTATTTCTGCCCTTCGAGGGCCCGGACAGTTTTGCGCAATTGACTACGCCTTCTGCGGTGACCAAGTTTTTCAAATCGCGCTTCCCCGACGCTGTTCCCCGAATGCCGAATCTTGCCGACAACTTTTTCGCAAATCCTACGGGCGCAATGGTGACGATCAAGTGCTCGCCGTGGCAGGTAGAGGGACGCGCGCTGTTGCTCGGTGATGCAGCGCATGCGATCGTTCCTTTCTTCGGGCAGGGAATCAATTGCGGTTTTGAAGACTGTACCTATCTGTTGGATTTGCTCGATCGTCACGGACCAGACTGGGGCCGCGTCTTCCGCGAATTCGAAGAAGCACGCAAGGTCAACACGGACGCGATCGCCGACCTGGCGGTCGAAAATTTTGTGGAGATGAGAGATCGCGTGGCCAACCCGAGATTCCTGTTTCGCAAGGAAGTTGAGCTGGCATTACAGGCAAAGTATCCCGAACTGTTCGTGCCCAAGTATGCGATGGTGACGTTCCATCGCATCCCGTATGCGACTGCCTTGCAGCGCGGGCAGGTCCAGGACCGTATGCTCACGGAATTGTGTGATCCAATCGCGCGCTTAGAAGACCTCGATTGGAACAAGGCCGACCGATTGATCCGCACCCAACTCACACCTCTGGAGCACGTTTCGTGAGCCGCATCCAGTTTGAGGCCGGCAAAGACTTTGCCGTTGCCATGGATGCCCGCGATCCCCTGGCGCACTTTCGTGAGCGCTTCTGTCTTCCGAAAACAAAAAGTGGCGACGAATGCATTTATCTGTGCGGCCACTCGCTCGGACTGCAACCGAAATCTGCGGGCTCTTATCTCGACCAAGTACTGCGAGACTGGGCAGAATTCGGTGTAGAAGGGCACTTCCACGCAAAAGAGCCCTGGATGCCCTATCACCGCCTCCTCACGGAGCAGACCGCGACCCTGGTCGGAGCATGGCCGGCCGAAGTCGTGGTGATGAACTCCCTGACTGTGAATCTTCACCTGATGATGGCGACGTTCTACCGTCCGACGCAGAAGAGACACAAGATTCTGGTCGAGCGGGGAGCCTTTCCCTCGGACCAGTACGCGGTCGACTCACAAATCCGATTTCACGGATTTGATCCAGCATCGTCGCTGCTCGAACTCACGCCGCGCGACGGCGAGTCTTGCATGCGCGATGAAGATATCGAGTCTTTGATCGAGCGCGAGGGCGATTCGATTGCCCTGATCATGCTGGGCGGGGTGAACTACTCCACCGGTCAACTCTTCGACATGGCGGGAATTACAAAAGCTGGCCAACGAAAAGGATGCGTTGTGGGATTCGATTTGGCCCACGCCGCCGGAAACATACCTCTGCGCCTTCACGACTGGGGGCCGGATTTCGCGGTTTGGTGCAGTTACAAATATCTGAACGGCGGTCCAGGCTGCGTCGCCGGATGTTTTGTTCACGAACGCCATGCGCGCGCGTGGGAACTGCCGCGCTTTGCGGGGTGGTGGGGTCACGACGAAAAGATTCGCTTCCAGATGGGTCCTTACTTTCATCCCATGGCGGGCGCGGAAGGCTGGCAACTGAGCAATCCTCCGATACTGGCATTAGCCGCCTTGCGCGGCTCGATGGAGATTTTTTCCGAGGCCGGTCTCGAACGGTTGCGCGCCAAAAGCGTATCGCTCACCGCGTACATGGAGTTCCTCCTCAACCAACAAGCTTCCGCGAAGTTTTCTGTCATCACACCTTGCGAACCGGAGCGAAGAGGAGCTCAACTCTCGATTCGATCGTCAAGCGCTGGCCGCAAGCTGTGTGACCGGTTGGCGGCCGCGGGAGTAGTCGGAGACTGGCGCGAGCCGGACACTTTCCGGGTGGCCGCGGTGCCGCTATACAACTCATATCAGGATGTTTACCAATTCGTGCAGCGTTTTTCCGCCGCACTTTAGTAAGGCAATCCACCCCACCTCCGTCTGGCTACGGCGATTACTTCAGTAACACATTTATGCAGCGAGGCGAACATACAATCTGAGACGTGGGAAGTTCTCCGCTCCAGCACGCCCGGAAGTGGACGGCGATCGTGTGCGCCGTGGTGTGCGTGCATGTTTTGTTGTCGTTGCGGGCGCCGCGTGGATTTGCTCTCACTGCCTTTGGCGACATCCTGCAAAACCTCGTTCTGTTTAGCGCAGCGGTCGTATTTCTCGCCAACGTAAAAACAGCGTCCCCAAAGGCCCGGCTATTCTGGGCTCTGATGGCCTTGGGTCTCGGGATGTGGCTGGCCTCGCAGGTCATGTGGACCTACATCGAAGTCTACCTGCGGCATGAGGCGCCCAATCCTTTTGTCGGGGACGTAATTCTTTTTCTGCACATTGTCCCGATGATGGCGGCCGTTGCAATTCAACCGCATGTGCAACAGGACAACCGCTCGATGCGAGTGGGAACGCTGGATTTCGTGCTCCTGCTGACGTGGTGGCTGTTTCTCTATCTCTTCATTGTCATCCCGTGGCAGTATGTGCATCCGGTTGAGTCCACCTACGGCAGAAGTTTCGACTTGCTCTACGTTAGCGAGGAACTTGTCCTGACCGCGGGCCTCTTCCTGGTTTGGCGGCGCAGCCGGGGCGCGTGGCGAAGCATCTACTTCCACCTGTGCGGGGCAACCTTGCTCTACTGCGTGGCCTCGCTCATGGCCAGCGAAGCCATCGACTTGCACATCTATTACACGGGCAGCCTGTTCGATGTTCCGCTGGTGGCGGGCATGGCGTGGTTTGTTCGCGTCGGTTTCCTGGCGCGCGAAGCCGCGAGCCAGACCCCAGTTGAGGAGGCGCCCAGCAGCGGCTACGGAATCTGGAAAGCGCGTCTCGCCATGGTGGCTGTGCTGGTTACTCCGCTCATGGTGGCGTGGGCGCAATTCGGCGGAGACGCGCCGCAGAGTGTTCGCACTTACCGGTTGCTGTTGACGGTTGCGGTCATGCTCGTAATGGGTGCGCTGGTCTTCCTCCGGCAACATCTGCTCGATCAGGAATTGCTCAGCCTGCTGCGATTGTCGCGGCAGAGCCTGCATGAAACCTGTCGGCTGAAGGACGAATTGGAGAATAAGGAACATTCGCTGCGCTGGCACAGTCTGGAGTTGCAACGAAAAAATCTCGAACTGCAGGAAATCTCATTTACCGATGTGCTCACCGGCGTGTGGAACCGGCGCTATCTCGAGGAAATCCTCACCGCGGAGGCGGGGCAGGTGCTCCGCAATTACCAGCGCGCGCGAGGAAGCGGTATTCGCAAAATGGATCATCGCGATCTGGTGTTCATCATGGTCGACGTGGATTTCTTCAAGGAAGTGAACGACCGCTATGGTCATCCTGCAGGAGATACGCTGCTGCAACTCATGGCGGAGCGCCTCTCGACGGTCGTGCGCAAGTCGGATGTGCTGGTACGCTGGGGCGGAGAAGAATTTCTGATCATGAGCCGTTCCACCGATCCCTCCGGAACTCCTGCCTTCTGCAGCCGCGTGCTGGAAGTGATGGCGTCGGAGCCATTCGATCTCGGTCACGGAATCACCGTGACGAAAACCTGCTCCGTTGGGTGGGCGGCATATCCCTGGAGCCGCGTCGCTTTTGAGGCGATTTGCGCCGAGGAGTCGATCGCACTCGCCGATGCGGCCCTGTATCGTGCGAAGGCGCTGGGCAGAAATCAAGGCGTGGGCATCGTCGCAACGGATGCGGCCGGCCAAAATCCCGACGCCGTTGATCTGGTGTCAGTGTGTCAGGGGAATCCTCCGCTGGCACGCACCATAAGAACCGAATGTCCAAGTGCGGAAACAGCTCTGGCTGTGAAGCTGGAAGCGGTGAAGCCCACCGACAAGTCTGAAATATAAAATTTCTACTGAGTGCGCGGTCCCCGTCGAATCCCCTCCAACTCACCGTCGCTTGACCTGTGCCAGCGTGTTGACTACATTGAGTAGCCGGCTTCACGGCTGCAGAGGCATAACTCCTAATGAATGCAAAGACTCCTTCACGCAAGACCGGCCTTCGTCAGAAGGCACAACTGATGTCCGCATCTGAAATTGAGCGCACCCTGGTGCGACTGGCCTACGAAATTGTGGAAAAGAATGGCGGAGTCGAAGGTCTGGGGCTGGTCGGAATCCGCCGCCGGGGAGTTCCGATCGCGGAGCGCTTGGGCAAGATCATCACGCGCATCGAGAATGCCAAGGTGCCCGTCGGAACCCTGGATATCACGTTTTACCGCGACGATCTGTCCACGCTCGGGCCCAAGCCGGTCGTGCAGGAAAAAGAGATTGGCTTTGAGATCGAAGATAAGAACATTGTGCTGGTCGATGACGTCCTGTTTACCGGGCGCACCACGCGGGCTGCGCTGGATGCTCTGTTTTCTCACGGCAGACCGCGGCGTGTGCAGCTATGCGTGCTGATTGATCGCGGACATCGGGAAATTCCCGTCGAAGCGACTTTCGTCGGCCGCAATGTGCAGACGACGGCGAACGAAGTGATCGAGGTTAAGCTGACCGAGATCGATGAGGCGGAAAAAGTTTTGCTGATGGAAAAATAGGCAGCTTACGAGCTTCGAAAAAATAAAGACGGTGGCGCGAGCCACCGTCCTTTCTTTTTGGAATCACAAACTGCTAAGCGATTCTGGTGCAGACCGCTTTGGTCTGTGTGTAAAGGTTAAGCACGTCGTGCCCCATCTCGCGGCCCCATCCGGATTGCTTGTACCCTCCGAACGGCAGCGCCGCATCGAAGATGTTGTAGCAGTTGATCCAGACCGTGCCGGCGCGAAGCTGTTCCGCCATGCGATGTGCCTTGCCGATATCGCGCGTCCACACGGCAGCAGCCAGCCCGTAATCGCTGTTGTTGGCGCGCGGAACGATTTCTTCAGGATCGGTAAATGGCATCGCGGTCACGACCGGTCCGAAGATTTCTTCCCGCACGACTTTCATGTTCTCTTGCGTGTTCACCAGAACCGTGGGTTCGACGAAGTATCCGCGATCGCCCGCCCTGTGCCCGCCGACGACCGCCTTTGCGCCTTCGGAGAATCCGGAGTCCAGAAATCCGCAAACCCGGTTCATCTGCTCTTCTGAAACCAGCGGGCCCATCTGCGTGTCGGGATCGAGGCCCGACCCAACTTTAATCTTGCTGGCATGGTCCGCGACTCCCTCGACCACCTGATCGTAAATCGATTTCTCGACGTACAATCGCGAGCCGGCGCAGCAGCACTGGCCATGGTTGAAGAAGATGGCGCTGGCGGCGCCGGGAATGGCGGTCTCGAGATCGGCGTCTTTGAAAACGACGTTGGGAGACTTGCCGCCCAGCTCCAGCGACACTTTCTTCAGATTACCGGCGGCCGCGTGAACAATCAGCTTGCCGACCTCCGTCGATCCAGTGAACGCGATTTTGTCGACGTCGGGATGCGAAGCCAGCGCGGCTCCCGCGGTTTCGCCGTAGCCCGGGACAACGTTGACCACGCCATCCGGGAAGCCGGCTTCCATAATCAGTTCGCCGAGACGCAGCGCGGAGAGCGGAGTCTGCTCTGCCGGCTTTAACACGACAGTGCAGCCCGTGGCCAGCGCAGGTCCAAGTTTCCACGCCGCCATGAGCAGCGGGAAATTCCACGGGATGACTTGCCCGACAACTCCAACCGGCTCGCGCAGCGTGTACGCGAGATATTTTGCGCCGGGCGTGTAGGGAACCGAGAGTGGAATCGTGTTGCCCTCGATCTTGGTCGCCCACCCCGCCATGTAGCGGAACAGGTCAACCGCCAGCGGCACATCGGCGGCCTTTGCGATGCCGAGCGGCTTGCCGTTGTCAAGGCTCTCGATGTAGCCGAACTCCTCGGTATGCTGCTCGAGCAAATCGGCAAGTTTCCAGATGAGCCGTCCGCGCTGCGATGCCGTCAGCCGGCGCCAGGGGCCGTTGTCGAACGCCTTGCGCGCGGCCTTCACGGCTTGATTGATATCTTCGCGATCGCCTTCCGCAACCTGCGCGAGAACTTCGCCGGTGGCCGGATTATAAGTAGGGAAAGTCTTGCCGGAAGCGGCGTTCACCCACTTGCCGTTGATCAGCATCTTTCGTGGTTTGTCGATAAACTCCGCGACTTGCGGATGAATTTGGGGGGAGACTGCGATGCCCATACGTCCTCCTTGATCAGACAAACATGGTCTGACAATGGTCTGACTACTTGGTCTGACAAAAACGTTTGACGATCATGGTCAAACACCGACTAGCGAGAGAGCTCAATATGCCCGGCGAACGAGGTAAACGAAGCGAACGAAGGTATGCTAGTCCCGCGCCCGGACAAATGCAATGGCTGGCCGGGCTGGCTCGTAGTGGGGCGCGTGCCGGATAATTCTCGGCAATGCAGGCAATGACGAGACCGCGAATCAAAATCTGTTGCATCGCAAGTTTCGACGAAGCGATGCTAGCCATCGAGCACGGCGCCGCCGCGCTCGGCCTCGTTTCAGCGATGCCCAGCGGACCCGGCGTGATTTCAGAAGAGCTTATCGCAGAAATCGCATCGCGGGTTCCTCCGCCAGTGGCCACCTTTTTGCTGACCGCTCGACAGGATGTGAAGGAAATCATCGAGCAGCACCGACGCTGCCGGACTAACACGATTCAGATCGTCGATCGACTGACGCACGGCTCTTACGATGAGCTGCGTCGGGCGCTGCCCGGCATTGCGATCGTGCAAGTTGTGCACGTCGTGGGCCAGGAGTCGGTGGAGGAAGCGATCCGCGTCGCCGAGCACGTTGACGCAATTCTGCTGGACTCGGGAAATCCCGCGCTGCCGACCAAAGAGTTGGGCGGAACCGGACGCCGGCATGATTGGAATCTGAGCCGCAGGATTCGCGAACAGATCAAGATCCCGCTTTTTCTGGCCGGCGGCCTGAAGCCGGAGAACGTTCGGCAAGCCGTGGAGGAAGTGGGTCCCTTCGCGCTCGATATCTGCACCGGCGTCCGCAGCGATGGAAAACTCGACGCACAAAAGGTGCGCGCGCTGTTTGCGCAGTTAAGCGCATGAAGAATGCACGGCGAATTATTCGCCGTACGGAACCCAGATGTTCTTCACCTGTGTGGCGTGTTCCAGGAACCAACGACCCTCCGCCACCTTCGGATCGAACCAGTCGATCACCCGCCCCTCATTGGTCCAGACCTGCTTCAGGTTTCCCGTAGACATCGCCTTCGCGGCCGCGACGGTCGCCTCGTCTCCGTAGCACCAGATGCCATCGACGTCATCGTGCTCGGCCAGTGTCTTCAGCAATTGCGAGGCGTAGCCCGTGACAATGTTCACCGCGCCACCAGGCAGGTCGCTTGTGTCGAACAGTTGGTAGAGATCGCCGCTGATGAGTGGGTATTTCTCCGACGGAACCGCAATCACGGTGTTGCCCATGGAGAGCAACG
>Ga0210402_10006849_pt1 | contig 10038 bp, 5 predicted proteins | sample IncBWC7MmetaG_FD_161055 | JGI IMG/M metagenome (GOLD analysis project Ga0210402, IMG submission 161055) | Forest soil microbial communities from Barre Woods Harvard Forest LTER site, Petersham, Massachusetts, United States - Inc-BW-C-7-M | ecosystem: Environmental > Terrestrial > Soil >...
TACTCCTTGGGCACATCCGTTCGCCCGCAAAGAGTTCTCGTCGCTCTGGAGAATATACGGGCGCCCCTTGATCCGGATCGGCGTGGGCTGTTGCGTTACCCGACCATCGTTCCAGTACGTCTCGCTGACTAATCTCATCTGCGGATTCGGCAGTCGATTCTGGACGTCACTCACGTCCACAATCACGAGCCCGTTCTTGGAAACGCCTGCGTTGGAACCCAAATTCGCAATATAAAGCCGTGTGCCATCGTCATTCGTGGATACGTCGTGTGGGCTCGCGGTACCGGGGGTACACCCGGCACAGGTGCCGGGCAGGAACTTCGCGAGCAGCTTCACGTTGGTCGGGTCCGTCACATCGAGCGGGTAGATGGCGCCGCCTATCACGGCACCCCAATAGGTCAATCCATCCTTGGAGAATTGTCCCGCGTGCCCTCTTACGCCACCGGGCGTTACGTCGATATTCCCGGCGAATAGCAGCTGCGGATGTTTGCAGTCGGTGGATATGTCGTATAGAGCGAAACCAGGCTGAATGCCGCCGCCGCTGTTAGCCTGGGCGGCACCCAGCAGTTGGCGTCTCTCGTGCACCTTCAGCGATTCCCATGGCTCGGCCATGGAAGGATCGTTTAGATAGGCGCTGGCCACGGGATTCGTCGGATCGCTGACGTCGACGACTACCGAGCCGTGGGTAACTTGCGCGGCGTTGTTTCTCGTGTCGTAGTAGGCGCAATCCTTGTACCAAGCCATCTGCCACTCGGCGCCCTCGCCGGTGAAATTGCCCACGAGGTCCATGTTGCAGTTGTAAGGCGTCTGCGAGGCGCCGGACAGCCGATCGGCCAAGATTGTCTGGCCCGAGAGGCCGGGTTCGACTCGATCATTCGGACCGCAATTGGCGTGCGGTACCGGCTGGGTCCAGGGTGTCTGCTGCGCGAATGTTTGGCCACAGACACCGAGCGCCAGGACGGCAGCAACGGAGGCGGCGCCCATGAATGTAAGTGCCCAACCGCTTTTCATGGGCGCAGTCCAGAGCTTCTGCGATAGAGACATGATGATTTCCTCCTGCCCTTCAAGTTAGGCGTGCTGTTATGTACCGTGGTGGCCAATGAACGTCGAGCGCGAACGCCCTTTGCGAATCACTGTCCGGCATGACGACATCATCGGAGGGATGTGCCAAGCAGATCGTAGAGCACAGTCCTCCCCCGAGGGCAGGGTATGACAATCGAACTCGACTGTAAATACTACGAAGGTCGAACTTCGTATCGTCGCGGGTCGCGTCCGAACCCCTTTATCGCCAAGCCCACCCATTGCGGCGAAGCGTCCACCCGATTCCCGCGAGCGCCAACAGCAATAGCGGAAGTGTCGAGGGCTCAGGCACGGCAACCGTAAGAGAGTACGGATATCCATTCGCCGGACATACACCACCCGGGCAGTCGCTGGCAGCGCCACCGAGCGCGATGGTGTATAGGCCGGTCCGAGGCAGGCTTAACCGCACAAAGGGATCGCCAAACGGTCCCGGGACCTCGATCTCATCGTCCCCATTCGCCACTAACTGTACCGCGTCAAAGCTATTGAACGGGTCGAATAGCGAGTAATCAGTACCCGGCGTTATTGTCCCGAAATAAAGCGCGAGAGCGGGGTCGAGGTTAGTGTTGAGGCGAGTTCCACGAATGGAGTACTGCCTACCGGCGATGCCAAAAAAGGTCCAGAATTCGACAGGGGGAGTGTCTGTTGAATCGAACCAACCGAACGGGCCCACGAACCCTGTTACCGCAGGGCCACTGACGGTGATGTTGCCCTGGTAAATGATGGGTGACGCGTGCACGGTCGGCTGCGCCATGACCACGAGCGCCGCCATTGCCAACAGCAATTTCAACTTCATTTGGACCTCCTTGATTGATGTTGATGGCCGCGCCGCCCTATTCAACCCTGCGCACACGCCCCGATATTTCTCGTTCGCCCATGGTGCGCGGCAGCGGATTGAATAAACTAACCGCACTGCATCCAGGCTTCCTACCCCTTGCTCCCGCTTTTATCACCATCAAAACCACCGCCGAGGCGACATCTTCACCGGTAGCAAAATAGGTGCCTGATACTATCAACGTCGGAAATAGAATGACTTAACTAACATAACGTTTTGAGAAAGGCAGTACATGTAAGAATGATCGACACGAAGTTATAAGACTAAAGTCTAATCCCGTACCCGAACGCGATAAATGCCGATCAGTCAGATTCCAATGAGGATTCCTCGATTCGAGTGAATCCAACCCGCGGTTCAGCCCATCACGGGCGGCCGTGAAGCAGGGGGACAACGAATCCTCGATCCGCGCAATGAGTTGTCGAGGCACTTGGGGGCGCATCCTGCGTTGTATTCTTGTGGCCATCAGCATCTTGACGTGGCGATATCGTCCTGGGCATCCGGGGTCAGCGTCCATGCGACGACGTCATTGCCGAAAGTGTAAAATTTCTCGACAAGCTCCCGGCGGCACATCCGCAGCGGCGATCAGGATCTGATCGCCAGCGTGGCGACGCGTGCGGACCCGGTATGCAAAAGTTGGTTCTGAACACCATCATCGCCGCTGCATCCGTACTCAGGGAAGCCAATGCAGCAATCTGATTCTTTCATGCACGACGAATTGGTTCCGTTGCTTGCCATCGAAGGCCCCATCAGCTTTCGACGTGTGCTGCCGCTTTTTCTTCTCGCAACCCTGGTTGTCATGTGCGCAGGGTGTGATTCGGGAGGCAAGCTTCCCCAAAGATCCTCCAGGGAATACAGCAATGTTGTTTCGGCGTTCTATGCCGGTTTGGCGGCCCTGCAGGTTGGTAATGACGTCTACGCGGACGTCAAGCTCTCCGAGGTAACGCGGCTTGCGCCGGGCGAGCCTGCGGGGTGGGCGAACTGGGGGGTGCTGGCGTTGCGCCAACGAAACTTTGACGCGGCAGCGCAGAGGATCGAACGGGCGCGCGATCTCGCCCCCCAAGACGGCCGCATCTACAACCTGCTGGGAGCTCTTGAAAGCAATCGCGGCCGTTCCGCCCAAGCGATTGCCGCCCTGCGGAAAGCGGCAGACCTCAATCCGCAGGACCTGCGCGCCGCTTTTGCACTTGCGCAAGAAATCGAGCGGCAAGGCGGCCCTAGCAGCGAAGCTGATTTCCAGCAGGTGATCCAGAAGATTCTTGCGGCGCAGCCGGACAATCTCGCGGCATTGCTCGAGTTGACCCGCGTTGCGGCGAAGCGCGGCGAGGCCGGCACACTGAAGTCGGCCGTAGCCCGAATCAGCGCCCGATCAGCCGCGTGGCCGCCCGAAGTGCAACAGCAGCTTGCGGCCTTGCAGGCTGCCGCCGACGGCACGGACTTACGTGTGGCCGCCGTACGGACGACCATACTGCGCAACGCGCTCATGCGTGTTCCGGAGTTTCGTCAAAGCCTCTCCGTCATCAAGGCAGCTCCCGGGGAAGAGGCTCAGCCGTTCGCTCATTTTCTGCGCTTGGAATCGCCGGTATTCAAGGCGGCGCCGGCAGATACGGAGCTCACATTCGATCCTCAGCCAGTCGCGGCTACCAGCAGCGGTCGATGGAATTGGATCGGGGCCGTCCAGCTTGGCGGTGCAAGCGCACCGATCGTTGCCGAAGCGAATGGCATCGAAGTGCATCTGTCCAACGGCGCAATGCTTTCGTTCCCTGGCGGACCGTCCAAGATTCCGCCGTTGCCTGAAGGTGTCCTGCAACTCGACTTCAATTACGATTTCAAGACGGACCTGGTGCTTGCAGGCGCGGGAGGTGTGCGCCTGTTTCGCCAGGACAGTCCGAACGTCTTCACCGACGTAACCGCGGAAACGAAATTGCCGCAGTCAGTGGTCAATGCCCCCTATACCGGTGCGTGGGCGGTCGACATCGAAGCGGATGGTGACCTTGATATCGTGCTCGGGTCCAGTGAGGGCGCCCCGGTCGTTTTGAGGAATAATGGAGATGGGACGTTCTTGCCGATTCATCCCTTTGCCGGAGTGTCGGGACTGCGCCAGTTCGTCTGGGCCGATCTTAGCGGAGACGGCAATCCGGATGCCGCGATGATCGATGGTTCAGGACGGCTTCACGTCTTTATCAATGAGCGCCAAGGCCAGTTCCGCGAACGTTCGCTCCCGGCCAATCTTGCGGCCATTAAAGCGATCGCAATAGCCGATGCCAACAACGACGGAGTGTTGGATCTGCTGGCGGTTCAAGCCGACGGCGCCATTGTTCGAATTTCGGACAAGAATGAAGGCCAAGCTTGGGACGTGCTTGAGATCGCCAGAGTCCCCAACGCAGCAGACTATCTCGCGCGCGAGGTGCGCTTGCGCGTCGCTGACCTGGACAACAACGGGGCGGTCGATCTCTATCTGGCTCCTGTCGCTCCAGCAGCCGCGAAGAGTGCAGCCGGCGCGCTCATTTGGCTCGGCAACGAAAAAAGCGAATTCACCTTGCTCAACCATTCCGCAGGGCCGGCGCTTGTCTTTGACGCAGCCGACCTGAGGGGCGATGGCAAGCTCGATCTGCTGGGCCTTTCCGAGGACGGCCAAGCACTACAGGCGATCAATCACGGATCCAAGAATTATCATTGGCAGGTCGTTCGACCGCGCGCCGCACAAGCTTTCGGCGACCAGCGCATCAACCCGTTCGGCATTGGTGGCGAAATCGAAATCCGCTCCGGCTTGCTGGTACAAAAGCAGCCGATCACGGGGCCTCAAATTCATTTCGGCTTGGGTGAGCAGACAGGGGCCGAGGTCGTGCGGGTCATTTGGCCGAATGGGGCAGTGCGGGCCGAATTCGATGTCAAAGCCGACCAGGAAGTTGTGGCCGAGCAACGCCTGAAGGGGTCCTGTCCGTTCCTCTTCGCCTATAACGGGAAGCAGATGGAGTTTGTGAAGGACGCGGTTCCATGGGGTTCCGCGATCGGTTTGCGCATCAATACGCTCGGCTCCGCGAACATCGCGGCGACGGAAGAGTGGTACAAGATCGGGCGCGACCAACTGGTGCCGCACGACGGATATTACGACCTGCGCTTCACCTCGGAATTGTGGGAGGTCTACTACTACGATTATCTGACGCTCATGACGGTCGACCACCCGGTTGGGACGGAGGTCTTTGTCGATGAGCGATTCGTGATTCCGCCGGCGAAACTCGCCATCAGCGCCGTTGCCACACCGCACAAGATCGCGCGCGCCGTCGACGACACTGGCCAGGATGTCACCGAAATCGTAGCCACGCTCGACGGAAAGTCGCTGGACAGCTTCGGACACGGTCAGTATCAGGGTGTAACGCGCGATCACTATCTTGAAGTAGACCTTGGGGAAGACGCGCCCCAAAGTGGCCCGCTCTACTTGATCGCGCACGGCTCGATCTATCCCACCGACTCCTCCATCAACGTGGCTATGACCCAGGGCGACCGTTGGCGGGCTCGGGGCTTAAGTCTCGAAGTGCCGGATGGACGTGGCGGCTGGATCGTTGCTCAGGACAACCTGGGCTTTCCGGCCGGTCGCAAGAAGACGATTCTTGTCGATCTCACGAACGTCTTTCGTCCCGGGACCGCGCGCCGCGTGCGGTTAAGAACGAATCTTGAGATTTACTGGGATCAAATCCAGTGGGCGCAGGGACTACCGGACACGGCGCTCAAGACAGTGCGACTGGATCCGACCGTGGCAGACCTCCATTATCGCGGCTATTCGGTCATTGACCGACCGGACTCGGGAGCGCCTGAATTGCCCGACTACAATCGGATTTCCGGGACGAAGCAGCGCTGGCGTGACCTTATCGGCTATTACACGCGGTACGGCGATGTGCGAGAACTCCTGCAACACGTGGATGATCGTTACGTCATCGTGAATTCAGGCGACGAGATGGAATTGCACTTCGCCGAGCAACCGCCACCTCTCCCAGGATGGGTGCGCGACTTCGTCATCATGGGAGACGGCTGGATCAAGGACGGCGACTATAACTCGACGTTCTCCAAGACCGTGCTGCCTTTGCCCTATCACGCCAAGCGGGAGTACAACACGCCGCCGGGCAGACTCGAGGATGAGTGGATCTACCGCCAACATCCCGAGGACTGGCAGACTTACCACACGCGCTATGTCACTCCCGACGTCTTCAATAACGCGTTGAGGGTTCAAGCGGGCAAATGACGGGCAACCGGATAGCACGCGCCCTCCTCGGCCTCTTTTTCGTAGCGCTGTTGGCCACGCCGCTCGTGATCAAGCAGAGGTTGGCCCGGCAGGCGGTCGGTTCGACGCTGGAAGCGAAGGCAGCCGCCTTGACCCGTCATGGGTTTTATCTGGAAGAGGTCGCGCACGCGGCGGGCATCGACTTTGTCCATCGAGCCCCTTCGCTCGATCACCAGTTGGACCCGATCATGCCCGAGGTCGCGTCGTTGGGTGCCGCGGTCTCCATCGTCGATTTTGACCGTGACGGCTGGCCCGACATCTACGTGACCAACAGCTGCGAGGGATGCAAGAATGCGTTGTACCGCAATCTTGGCGACGGTACTTTCAAGGACGTTGCCGGCGAGCTGGGTATTGCCGACGTCAATCAGCCCGGCACCGGGGTCTCGATGGGCGCAGTGTGGGGCGACTATGACAATGACGGGTATGAGGACTTGCTATTGATCAAGTGGGGACGCCCGGAGCTGTTCCACAATGATCACGGCCACGGCTTCACCCGCGTCACCGAGCAAGCGGGATTGCCGCCTTGGATCAATGCGAACACGGCCATCTGGTTCGACTACGATGGCGACGGACTATTGGACCTGTTCATCGGCGGCTACTATTCGGAAGATATCGACCTTTGGCATCTCACCACGACGCGAATCATGCCGGAGAGCTTTGAGTATGCGAAAAACGGCGGTCGAAGGTATTTGTTTCACAATCTCGGCAACGGCAGATTCGAGGAAGTCAGTGCGAAAGCGGGCATAAGCAGCCGGCGCTGGGCATTGGCTGCCGCGGCGGCGGACCTGCGTGGCACCGGCCACCCCGATCTATTCGTGGCCAACGACTATGGAGTATCCGAGCTTTACTTCAACGACGGGAAGCACTTCCATGAAGCAGGTGAGCAGGCCGGAGTGGGCTTCGCACCGAAGAGCGGGATGAATGTGGCATTTGGCGATATCCTCAATCAGGGCCAATTTGCCGTGTACGTTTCAAACATCTCGGAAGACGGCATTCTTATTCAAGGTAACAATCTGTGGGTGCCCAAGGAAGGAACGACGGGCCAGACCTTGAAGTATGAGAACCTCGCGCGCGACTTTGGCGTTGAACTGGGCGGGTGGAGCTTTGGCGCGCAATTCGGCGACTTGAATAACGATGGCACCCTCGATCTCTACCTTACGAACGGTTACATTTCACTGGACCGAAATCGGAGCTACTGGTACGACTTTTCCAAAGTGGCCGGCGGTAATAGTTCGATCATTGGCGATGCGAAGAACTGGCCTGCATTCGAAGGCCGCAGTTTGGCCGGCTATCAGTCAAAGCGGGTCTGGCTGAACGATGGCGCCGGTAGATTTGTCGATGTGGCCCAGGCGGTCGGAGTCAATGACACCTATGACGGGCGTGCCGTAGCGTTCGCGGATTTGTGGAATCGCGGTGTGCTTGACGTTATCGTGGCCAACCAGAATGGGCCATTGCTGGTGTACAAGAACACGGTGACTCCGGAAAACGAGTGGATCGAATTTGAATTGGAAGGAACGATGAGTAACCGAAGCGCGATCGGCGCCCAAGTTACGCTTTTCTGGGGCGGCCGGCAGCAGGTACAGGAGGTTTCCGGAGGCAGCGGTTTTGCCGCACAGAATCAGCGGCGGCTGCATTTCGGTCTGGGCAGGAACGCGCGCCTTGAAAAGGCCGTCGTTCGCTGGCCATCCGGCAGGGTTCAGACCATTGAAAAGCCAGCCGCCGGTCAGCTGCATAAGATCAAGGAGCCTCTATGAACGCGCCGCGCGAAGTGACGACCCGAACGGGCGTCGGCGCGCGAGTGCGCGGAGGCCGACACTCCGATGTCCACCCGCGCTGCTGGTGCAAGGAGGTCGAGGCATGAGCCAGCAGATGGGCTCGCCAATCCTGCCGCCCTCGGCGCGAGCCCGGTGGAAGTCGCTTATCAGTCTCGACAACCGCTATGTCGCGCCCGCTTTCATTACTTGCATTCTGTTTGCCGGTCACCTGTCGTTCGGCATCCTCGAAAGCTACCCGAAGACCCTGCTGGCGATTGTCGTAAGTATCTTGCTTGAGTTGGTGCTCGGCCGAATTTTTTATCGCAAATGGCTCCATCCCGCCAGCGCCTACATCACCGGCATCAGCGTCGGCATTCTGATTCGCTCGCCCGCCTTCTGGCCGTACGCGCTGTGCAGCGCGATTTCCATCACGTCCAAATATGTGTTGCGGGTCAAAGGTCGCCATCTCTGGAATCCCTCCAACTTCGGCATCTCCGCGATGCTGTTTTTGGCGGGGGACACGGTGGCCAGCTTGAGCATTCAATGGGGCAATTACCTGTGGCCCATGCTGGTGATCTGGGCGCTGGGCTCGATCATCATCTGGCGTCTCCGGCGCTTTCACATCACCGCCACTTATGTCGTCTCCTTCATCGCATTCGCATTGCTGCGAAGCTGGATAACCGGCAGCCCCTGGCAATCGGAGATCGCGCCGATCACCGGACCGATGTACCAGCTTTTTATCTTCTTCATGATCACCGATCCAAAGACCACGGTGCGCTCCAAAACCGGACAATGCGTCGTCGCGTTCGCGGTGGCGTTGCTGGAAACGGTGCTGCGCCTGTACCAGATCGTCTACGCGCCGTATTACGCGCTCTTCATCGTGGGACCCACTGCCTTGCTGATCGAGATGTGGCTGGATTCGCGCCGCGCAAGCGCCGCGAAGGCGATGGCGGCTCACTGATCGTTTGCCAGACGCCGAGTAATACCGGGTGGCTGATGCCGTCCTGTTTCCCAGGCGGCCTCGGATTTCGCGTGTGAACCGAAGTTTGTCGATTGCGAGCGCCGCAAGCGCTCACGCGGCGCGCGCGAATTCGTCCGCGGTGATCTCCTCGAGCCGGCGCTTCCGTGTCTCAATCCCGAAAAAGAACACGAGGATAACGGCAAGCGTCATAGGAATGGCCCCTATCAACGCGACCGTAGCGATCGAGGGGGCGGCGATTCCGAATACCACCAGGGCGATCATCGCGACACCTCCTGCCTTGCTCGCCCCAGCGGCGAACCCGGTTCCCCGGGACCTGATTTGCGTGGGGTATATCTCCGAGCTGTAAACGGAGAGCACAGCCACCACGGAGCTGATTCCCCATATCGGTACGACAAGCAGCGCATACAAAAGCGCGCGGTTCTGCACCACGGCATCGCCCGCGATGACGAACCCGAACAGCGCAACCGCGGTGAGCGACGAGAGCACGATGATCGTTTTCTTGCTGCTCCAGAAGCCGTACATCCAGGCAACGACAAACGTCAACGGAAAGCCCATCAAAGCCGCATTGCGCAGTATCGCGTCGGACTCGGTAAACCCGAGCCTGCGCAGGTTGGTGGGAATCCACAGATTGAACCCGAAGAGCACCAGCCCCGAACCCACTGCGAGGCAGCCCACTACCAATGTCGCCCCGAGAAATTGTCGACTCGCGAGCTCGCTCCACCGATTCTTCACGTCCGACTCGATTTCGAGCCCGGACTCCTTTTCCTCGACGACGACCGCCCCATAGCGGGCCATGACCTTGCGCGCCTCGTCATCGCGACCTTGGGCCAGCAGGAAACGGGCAGATTCCGGAATCCAGCGATTGAGCATCACGAATAGCACGCCGGTGGGCAGGCCGATCAGCCACAGGATGCGCCAGCTATAAATCGGCACCAGTTCGGTGGCGAGCCAACTGGTCAAAATGTAAGCACCGGCGATATCCGCCCCGATCAAGATCATCAGCCAGCCGCGATGCCGGGCGGGAATCGTTTCAGCCAATAGCGCATAGCAGATCGGGAGCATGCCTCCTACGGCGATGCCCATGAGCAAGCACATCGCCAGGTTCCATTCG
>Ga0210402_10006850_pt1 | contig 10038 bp, 6 predicted proteins | sample IncBWC7MmetaG_FD_161055 | JGI IMG/M metagenome (GOLD analysis project Ga0210402, IMG submission 161055) | Forest soil microbial communities from Barre Woods Harvard Forest LTER site, Petersham, Massachusetts, United States - Inc-BW-C-7-M | ecosystem: Environmental > Terrestrial > Soil >...
GTTTTGGCCGGAGTAAAGAATCCTTCGGAAGCGGCGCGGTCCATCTGTGCGATGGGTCACAAGTGGATGTGGAACGAGTCGCTGGGTGGTTTGCCTTCGGAAGAATTTCTCACTGCTGTGGATCCTTTGCTGGGCGGCGTTCGCGAAAAACTCTCTGGCAGGTACGCGACCAGCGAAAAAATCGCTGGTACCCTTACAGAAGAGTGGGCAAGGAAGCTCGGTCTTTTGCCTGGCATTCCTATTCCCGTGGGCGCGTTTGACGCGCACTGGGACGCCATCGGAGCCGGCGCGAAACCGGGTGATGTCGTGAATGTGGTCGGGACTTCCACGTGCATCATGGCAATGAGCGATGAGGTGCGGCTGATTCCGGGTGTTTGTGGCGTAGTGCCGGGCTCGATTCATCCTAGAAAGGCGGGCGTGGAAGCAGGACTTTCCGCCACGGGCGATATTTTTGAGGCGATTGCCCGGCGCGCGCAGTCCTCCGTAGCGGAGCTGTCAAAAGGACTGGAGGCATTCCGCGCGGGGCAAACGGGTTTGCTGCGCATGAGCTGGGACAACGGCGACCGGACGATTCTTGTAAATCCAGAACTGGGCGGCGTTACGTTTGGCTGGAACTTGACGCATTCCGCGCAGGATGAACTGTTCGCGGCGATAGAAGGCACCGCATTTCACACGCGGGTCGTGCTGGAACGCATGGCGGAATACGGAGTGCCGATCCAGCGGGTCATTAACGCGGGCGGCATTCCGCAGAAAAACGATGTGTTAAACCGCGTGTACGCCAACGTGCTCAACAAACCTGTGCTTGTCCCGGCGAGCGACGTGACGAGCCTTGGTTCTTCGATTTTTGCCGGACTGGCTGCTGGAGCATTTGGAAGTATTGAAGAAGCGCAAACTGCGTTGTGTCCCCAATACCGTGTTTTTGATCCGGAGGCAAGAGAGGCGGAACGCTACGAAGAGTTGTACGCTCTTTACCGTAAACTTTATTTCAGCCTAGGCAAATCCGATTCTCCCGCAGCCGCAATTGGAGATGTGTTGCCTAAGTTGCGCGCCAGCGCCGCGGCCGTGAGAGGTGCCGCATGATGCTCGCCACGTTACGAGAAGAAGTCCTTCAAGCAAATCTGGAGTTGGTGCGGCGCGGCCTTGTGCTTTATACGTTTGGTAACGCCAGTGGGATCGATCGCGCGCAGGGGCTCGTCGTAATCAAGCCGAGCGGGGTGCCGTACGAAACGATGCAGGCGTCGGACCTGGTTGTGACGGATCTGAACGGAAAGATTGTGGAAGGGACGTTGCGACCATCCTCCGATTTGGATACCCATTTGGTTTTGTATCGAGGATTTTCCGAAATCGGCGGAATCGCTCATACCCATTCCAGGAATGCGACGTCCTGGGCGCAGGCTGGAAAAGAAATCCCGTGCTTTGGGACAACGCATGCGGATTATTTTCATGGGCCGGTGCCGTGCACAAACGCGCTTACCCCCAAACAGATTCGCGAAGATTACGAGAAAAATACGGGACTCGCCGTCCTGAAGCGCTTTCGCAAGCTCGATCCCATGAGATTTCCGGCGGTGCTGGTGGCGGGTCACGCGCCATTCTGCTGGGGCAAATCGGCCAGCGAGGCCGCGCATCATGCGGTCATTCTGGAAGAGATTGCGACCATGGCCTCGCAAACCCTGGCTGCGAATCCCAAGGCGCGGCCGATTTCACGCCAGTTGCACGACAAACATTTCCACCGGAAGCACGGCACCCAAGCCTATTACGGCCAGAAAAAGTAATCCCTTCACCTGTCGCACGTGCACGGCTCGCGCGTACCCCACGAATCAAATATTTCACTCGAAGATTTGGAAGTAATGGAACTGTAACATTCGATTTCTAACTCGATTGGTTGTGGATCATTAAAAACAAAGCGACTTGCGCCCGTCTCCTTTGTGTGTCTGCGGAGACACAGTTCACAATTAACATTCCAGAAACAATTCAGTAAGTGGTCGTTCATGTTCACTCTGATAGCTTCCCTTGCGGGTGGCATTGTCATAGCCTTATGGCGGGTGTTTTTCATCCGGGGTTAAGTAATTCAAAAGAAATTCAATGGAGGATCGAATGGGTAGGACGTTGTCGATTGCAATCATTTGCGCGTTGCTTGCCTCCGGGCCGCTGCGCGCGGACGACTCGAACACGGGGGATGCGGGAGCGAAGGCTGCCACCGCCACCGCCACTGACAAAACGGCAAGTGGGACCGCCGCAAAAACGGAAGCAACGAAGGCCGATGCTGCCAAGTCGGGAGCTGCGAAGACCGATGCGGCAAAACCGGCCACGGACTATCGGGAAGAGATCGAAGAGTTGCGTCAATTGATGCGCGAACAGGCGCAGCAGCTCGGCGAACAACAGAAGCAGCTGGAACTTTTGCGGGAGCAGTTGAGCGCCACGCATAAGTCCGAAGTCACCGTTTCCGCTCCGGCCGCAGATCCGACCGCGGTGCACGTAACGGGAACGGAAATGGCGATTCGTCCCGATGCAAAGCCGACGACGGAAGCCGCGCAGGACAAGCCGAAGAGTGAAGACGGGCCGTCATCGATTCACTACAAGGGCGTCAACATCACTCCGGGCGGTTTCATCGAGGCGGCAACGGTTTCGCGTAGCCGAGGAACCGGTGGCGATATCAATACTCCCTTTACCGGCATCCCGTATCCGGGAGCGGGTCTCGCAAAGGTTAGCGAAAACAACTTCAGCGCTCGCCAGTCGCGCCTCACTCTTTTGATTGACACCACAATTGGTAGCGCAAAAGTTAACGGCTACTACGAAGGTGACTTCCTCGGTACAGGCGTTACATCAAACAACCGCCAGAGCAACAGCTACGTATTCCGGCAACGGCAATTGTGGGCAAGCGTGAAGTTTGAAAACGGGCTCTACCTGGCCGGTGGCCAGATGTGGAGCTTAGTGACCGAGAGCAAGAAGGGCATCGAAAACCGTCAAGAAGCCTTCCCTCTCCAGATCGACCCACAGTACGTCGTCGGCTGGGCATGGCAGCGCGCTTACGGCTTCCGCGTTGCGAAGAACTGGGATAAGTTCGCAATCGGGGTCGGAATCGAGGGTCCGCAGACGACAATCGGTGGCCGCGCTTTCCCGAACAACTTCTTTATCAACTCGCCCGGTGCGGGAGGTGGGTTGTACAACTTCGTTGACACCAGCGGTTATTCCCTTAACCGGTCTCCAGACTTCCTCGTGAAGATGACCGCAGATCCCGGTTGGGGCCATTACGAAATCGTCGGAATTCTCAGCGACTTCCGCAACCGCATTTATCCTTGCGGCGACCTGCCCCTTCCCGTGTTCCCGACGCCGAGTTGCACCAGCGCTACCGCAACGGCTGGCGCGCACAATGATTCCAAGACTGCCGGCGGCGTTGGCGCCACGGCTCGTCTGCCTCTCGTTGCCAAGAAGCTCGACTTCGTTGCCCACGTCCAGGGCGGCGATGGCATCGGCCGCTACAGCTCAGCGCAGTTGGCCGACTTAACCGCGCGTCCGGATGGCTCGCTCGCTCCGATTCACAGCTATGCGTGGCTGGCCAGCATGGAAGCGCACCCCAGTCCCAAGTTTGATCTTTATGGCTATTTCGGTGGCGAGTACGCTGCGCGCACTGCTTATACCTTCTTGAATGGTGCAGGCAACCCCGTCCCAGTTGGGTACGGCAGTGCCCTCTTCAACAACTCGGGCTGCAGCACTGAACTGTTCCCGACTCCCTCGGGGACTGGCATTGGCCAGCCTTCGGCTCCGACGGCTCCCACCAATCCAGGCGGATGCGCGGGCGACATCCACCAAATCGTGGAAGGCACGCTTGGCTTCTGGCACAAGCTCTACAACGGGCCCAAGGGCCGCCTCCAGTGGGGTATTCAATACTCCTACCTGACCAAGTATGGCTGGTCCGGGAACAACTTTAACTCCACCACCGGTGCTCCCGGACCGAGCGTGCGTCCGCACGCCGTGGACAACATGGTCCTCACTTCGTTCCGTTACTACCTGCCCTAAACTTGTTGCTGCTCTGCAGCGAAGTGTTCAGGCAAGGAACCCTGGGTCGCCGTCAAAGGTGGCCCAGGGTCTTTCTTTTTGGAATGGTTGTTTTGCATTGTTACCGGGGCGTGTTAGCGGCTTTTTGCAAGTCTTCCGCGTCCGGCAGAATACCGTTTGTCTTGGCTACTCCCACATATTTGTCCGCGGCCCCGTAGTAGATGAGCCAGTCATCCCGCCGCATCGCCAATCCCTCGACAAACACCACGTTGGGAACTTGCCCCACTTTTTCCCATTCAAGCTCGGGCTCAAAGACTGGTGAGTCGCTTCTGTAGAGCAGTTTGCTGGGATCTTTGCGATCGAAAATCGCTATGCCAGTGCGATAGACGAGATTGTCGTCGGCGCCGTTGTAAATTAGCAGGATGCCGGCTTCGGTCAGAATTGGCGGAGGACCGGGTTCGGCCACGCGAGAATCGAATTTCCCTGGCCGCCGCGGCAGGACTGGTGTTTGGGTGACTTCCTCCCAGTGAATTAGATCACTGGACCGGGAAAGTCCCATCTGGTCTGTTTTATCTACTGCGGTCCCAAGCCAGTACATCCAATATTGGCCATTTATTGTTTCCGGAAGTATTGCTCCCGATTTCGTCCAGCCCTTGTTCCAATTGCCTTGGTAGGCGGGAAGAATCACGCCGTGGCGCTGCCAATCAATCAGATCTTTCGAAGTGGCCAGACAAAGCTGTGCGTCCTTCTTGTTGTAACCGGTATATGTGAGGTAGTAAGTGCTTCCAATTTTCACAAGGCGAGGATCTTCAACGCCGCCGTTCTTCTCATACTCTGTTTCGGGGGAAAGAACTGGATCTTTCCGTTGCGTGAAATGGATTCCGTCCATGCTTTCCGCATAGCCGAGCCGCGAGGTTCCGTTGGTATCTTGCGCTCGGTACAGCATCACGAGCCTTCCGTTGTGCTGCACGATCGCTGGATTAAATGTGCCAGCGCTCTCCCAACCTGCCCCTTGGGGCGCAAGGATGGGCTTACGCGAAATTCTTGTCCACGTGCTTTTTACGTTTCCTTGTTGTTGCGCAAACGAGGTGAGAACAAAAAGGGAGAAGGAAAGGAGGAGTGCTATGGAACGACGGAGAGGCATGGAACCGAGCATGCCTCTATCTATCACGAATCGAACGCAAGAGAGGTGGTGAACTTCCTGGATTAGCCTAGGGTGCCTTGCAGTACTTCGCGAAGGAGATCCTGTTTTTGCGCTGTGAGCTTTTTGCCTTGCGAGGTCAGATAGAAAACGTCAATCGCTTTCTGGCCTTCCGTATCAATCAGCGCAACTTCGATATTGCACGCGAGCCGCGCGAGAGCGGAGCCCATGTCGTAGAGCAAGCCCGGGCGATCCTGCACGATCACCTCAAGCAGGGTGCTGTTCGCGGAAGCAGACTCGTCAAAGTTAAGGCGCGTCTGAATGGCGACTTTCGGCGGACGCGAACGGATTGCCGTATCGCGGCTCTGCAGCAACGGTTCAAGCGCTGCCTTGTCCTGCAAAACGTCGTGCAGGCTCTTCACAAAACGGTCGCTTTCCGTCGGATTTAGCTCCAGGGTGCGATGCAAGTCCGCAAAGTGAAACGTATCGAGCACGACTCCGGCTGCGTTGGCGAAAGCATCTGCCTTAATGATGTTCATGCCCCAGGCAGCGAGTACTCCGGAAATTGTGGAGAAGAGTGCGGGCCTGTCCGCCGTAAGCAACGTCAGCGAAAAGCCATGCCGCTCTGGAGTAAGCTCCGTCTGCAGCGGCGACGAGCCAAGCTTTTGGTAGAGGGCAAAATGCCGCGCAATTTCTGCGGCGGAATGAACGGCTAGGTAACGGCGCGGGAAGCCTTCGAGGAAGCGCTCGATATCCGCAGTTTTCGCGTTGACGGTCAGCGCGTGCACTTGTGCCAGCATGGACTTTTCGTCCGAAGCGTGCAGGCGGTTGCGATCGAGCGTCCTGCTGAAGTGATTCGACGTAGCCACAAAGAGCTGCCACAGCATCTCCGCTTTCCACGGAGTCAGGGCTTCCGGATTGACTGCGTGAATGTCCGCGTAAGTAAGAAGCGTAAGCCGCTGCAGGCGTTCCAGTGTGCTCACGTTTTCCGCGAAACCGGAAACGATGGATGGATCGAAAATATCGCGGCGCTGCACAGTGGCGGACATATCCAGATGATGCTCTATCAGAAAGTGGACTTCGGCTTCCTCTTCCGTTGAAAGTCCCAGGCGTCTCGCCGCCGTGTCCAATGCTTCGAGGCTGCCAAGGACGTGATTCTCCACGGGCATTCCTTTGCCCGTGTCGTGAAGAAGCAAGGCAAAAATCAGCAGGTCGCGTCGTTCGAGCGTTTTCCAGAGCGGCGAGAAGGAAATCCCGCGCTCATCCGGCGGCTCAGCCAGTTCCTGAAGATGTTCGATCGTGCGCAGCGAATGTTCATCCACGGTATAGCGGTGATAAAAATCGCGCACTACCAGCGAATCAATCGCGCGAAATTCAGGAAGGATTTCCATCAGCAAGCCAAGCCGGTGCATCGGCCGCAGTGCAACCCCGGGAAAATCTCCCGCAAGAATTTCTTTCAGCGTGTCCCACTGAATCGCCTGATTCAAGACAGGCAACTCGGAGTGCGTCAGCACGTAGGAAATGCTACGCTCCGCTTGCGGAGCGAGCGGCGTTCCGGTTCGGGCCGCTTCCGCGAAGAGGGCATACACCACGGTCCGGTCGGAAAGCGCTTGCTGATTGAGCACTTCGATTTGCCCGCCGCGGACGGCGAAATCGCCGCTCACGGGAGGCTCTGTTTTCGTCACGCTCCGCGCGGCGCTAAAAAACCGCTCCTTAAAACTCATCGGAGAGGCCATTTTCTGATCCAGATAACGCAGCAATTGGCGATTCAAGGTGCGCGCATGGCGGAAGTAGATTCGCATCCACTCCGCCGCCGAGCGATGGACGCCGTCCGTAATGCCAAGCGATTTTTCGGCGGCTTCTGCTTGCAACTCATAAGTCAGTGCGTTGTCGTTCCGTGCGTTGCTGTAATGCAGAAAACAGCGAATCGAACTGAGAAATTCTACGGCGTCCGATGCCAACTGTTCTTCCGCCGCGTTCGACCCGCGCAAGTCTTTGCGGTCGCCGAGAATCTGCCGCAGCCAGTACGCCGCCTGGTAGTCTCGCAATCCGCCCGGCGCTTCCTTAACATTTGGTTCCAGGTGAAAAATCGTGTTGCCGTAGCGGGCGAGGCGCTCTTTCGTCAGCCGGTGGAGTTGGGAATAGAGAAAGGGGCGGGCTTGTCGTTCGGAGGGAGGCAGGATCTTCTGGTCCAGCTTTTCAAAAAGCTGCTGGTCCCCGTCCAGAAACCGGCGATCCAACAAGGCGAGATGAAATTCCGCGTTGTCTTCCTCGATGCGTTTACATTCATCGATGGTGCGCCCCGCTGAGCTGACACGAAAGCCCAAATCCCACATCGTCCGCGAAAAATCGGAAATCAGCGGGCGAAACTCTTCCTCCGATTTGTCGTTGGCAAAAAGAAAGAGTATGTCCAGGTCGGAGTAGGGAAAAAGCATGCGGCGGCCATAACCGCCTAGCGCCAGCAATGTGAAGCCATCCCCTGCCGATTCGTGCAGCTTCAAGACGTCCTTGAATACTTGTTGAATCGTGCGATCCGCAAGCTCACACAGGGCGTGCAGCGTTTCTTTCGCGCCCACACCTCTTTCAAATCCTTTGCGGATACGCGCTCGTTCGTCCTCGCTTTGGGAACCGAGGACGGATAAAGGTGTGGGGGAACCTGACATTTGTTTTATCGGGCGGTCTTCCCGCGGAAGACCGGGGTGCGCGGCGGAGGTCACGAACTCTAGAGCGCGCTTTCGCCGCGCTCCTCGTTCCGAATTCGGATAGCTTCGTCCACCCTGGTAAGAAATATCTTACCGTCACCAATCTTTCCTGTCTTGGCCGTCTTCAAAATTGTGTCCACAACCAGATTGACGAGTTTGTCCGGCAGAACCATCTCCAATTTTATTTTCGGCAAAAGGTCCACAGTATATTCGCGGCCGCGATAAACCTCTGTGTGGCCTTTCTGCCGGCCGTGGCCGCGCACTTCAGTCACGGTCATACCTTCGATGCCCGCTTCGCGCAGGGCATCCTTCACGGATTCAAACCGTGAGGGCTGAATGATGGCTTCCAGTTTCATCATGAGTGTTTCGCTCCGGCCTCTTTTTCCCCAGCCCTACATATCCAAGTAATAAGCTTCTTCGCCATGCTGCGTTACGTCGAGTCCTTCTTGTTCCTGGTCTTCCGTCACGCGGAATCCAGTCACCAGATCCGTGATCTTCAAGATTACCAGCGTTCCGACAAGCGCGAATCCCCAGGCAAACGCTATGCCCACCAATTGGTTGCCGACCTGTCCCCAGTGATGGTCCAGGCCGCCGACCGGTTTACCCGCGCCAAAGATCGGATTGATTACTTCCTGGGCGAAAACGCCGGTTAAGAGCGCTCCGATCGTTCCGCCTGCGCCGTGAACGCCGAAAGCGTCCAGTGCGTCATCATAACCGAAGATGGCTTTCACGCGCGTTACCATGAAGTAGCAGAACGCGCCTGCGGCGAAGCCAATGACCAGCGCCGGCATAGGGCCAACAAATCCCGCTGCGGGTGTAATGGCAACCAATCCTGCCACGGCGCCGGAAATTGCGCCCAGTGCACTTACTTTTCCGTTCTTGATCCATTCCGCCAAGCTCCACGCCACGGCCGCGCCCGCCGCCCCAAAATGGGTCGCCACAAATGCACTGGAGGCAAGACTGCCCGCAGAGAGAGCGCTGCCCGCGTTGAATCCAAACCACCCTACCCACAACAAGCACGCGCCGATGAAGCTCAGAACCAAACTATGCGGAGGCATCGGCTGTTTCGGAAATCCGGTTCTCTTGCCCATGTATAGCGCGCAGACGAGCGCGGAAACGCCGGAAGAAATGTGTACCACTGTTCCGCCCGCGAAATCCAACGTTGGAAATTTCCCTCCGAGGGATGCGTTCAGCAATCCGCCCTTGCCCCAAACCATGTGTGCCAGTGGTGCGTACACAATCAAAAACCAAAGGGTCATAAACAAAACAGTGCCGCTGAACTTCATTCGCTCCGCCGTCGCGCCGGTAATCAGCGCCGGCGTGATGACGGCGAACATCAGCTGATAAATCATGAACGTCATCTGCGGAATCGTTCCCGCGTAATCCGGATTCGGGTCAGCGCCTACGCCACGCAAAAATGCGTGGCCAAAATCTCCAATCACCGGTCCGTTTCCGCCAAAGCACAGGCTGTATCCCACCAGTGCCCAAAGCACGGTAATCAGGCCCATCATCGCGAAGCTCTGCATCATGATTGCCAGAGTGTTTTTGCGACGGACCAAGCCGCCGTAAAAAAGCGCCAAGCCGGGACCAGTCATCATCAGCACTAGCGCCGCGCTCACCAGCATCCACGCGTTGTCGCCGGCGGATTGAGCAGCCGTAACGCGCTTGTCCAGGTCGGCCAGCTTGTCGTTCAGGCCTTTGGGAATTTCGGGCTGTGCGGCATCACTTGAGGAGGGAGCAGAGGCGGGAGACTGCTGGGCGCCGAGCGGAACAACCGTAAGCGCCAATACCATGAATAAACAACAACACTTCGCAACTCGCTTGATCACTCGCTTCACCCCGTTGCCAAAAGGTACGCGGCGGTGCGGGACGGCACGAACCTTCCAGAGAGGAAAGCCGCGTTTGGCATGCGAAATTATACGCGCGCCGCTTCCGCGGCCTCTTTCGAAAATTTCATCCCCAGTATCTATTTTTTCGATGCGAGGCGGCAGCTTCCCGCCTCCTTTCACGGATTTCCTGTGAGCTTGCGCTTTGCCTCGCCCACCAACCGATCTGCTTCCCGCGTTGGCTTAGGAATCCGCCGCGTACCGTCGCTGACCGCGAGCGTCAACCGAATTGCGCTCTCCAGCGAAATGCGATGCCCCCGCGACACATAAATGGGATTGACCCCATCCCGAGTCCGAACGGCTGCCCCAATCG
>Ga0210402_10006851_pt1 | contig 10038 bp, 5 predicted proteins | sample IncBWC7MmetaG_FD_161055 | JGI IMG/M metagenome (GOLD analysis project Ga0210402, IMG submission 161055) | Forest soil microbial communities from Barre Woods Harvard Forest LTER site, Petersham, Massachusetts, United States - Inc-BW-C-7-M | ecosystem: Environmental > Terrestrial > Soil >...
TCGTTTGGCGCTAGGCGTTCACGCCGTGGCATTTCTTGTATTTTTTCCCCGACCCGCACGGACACGGATCGTTGCGCCCAACCTTGGCTCCCGCGCGAACTGGCTTGGGAGCTTCCGCCTGTGCCGCGCCGGATTGATACTGCATCTCTTTTTCCGCGCGCTGTTGCTTGCGTTCCATCTCTTTTGCAAACGCGGGAAGCGCCGGCGCAGCCGCCTCTTCCACACGCGCAGCCGCACTGGCCGCAGCGGCCAGCGGACGCGACCTTTGACCCGCCGGCACCGGCTGCCGAGGACCGCCGCCCGGGCCCGGCGGACCCTGTTCCATCTGCACCTGCACGTTATACAAATAGCGCACCGTTTCGTTATCAATGCGCGCCATCATGTCCTCAAACAGAATGAACGCTTCCTTCTTGAATTCCACCAACGGATCTTTTTGCCCGTAGCCGCGCAGCCCAATGCCTTCCTTCAAATGATCGAGCGAGAGCAAGTGGTCTTTCCACTGGCCGTCCACCACATCCAAAATAATGCGGCGCTCCAGCCAACGCATCAGGTCCGGCGTAAGCTGCTTTTCCTTGTCGTCGTATTTTTTCTCGACCGCTTCGGCAATCGCGTCCGAAAGCTGATCGTGATTCAACGCGGTAGGGTCGGCCCCCGCGGCTTTGGCATCGATTCCAAATTCGCTGTGCACTTCGGCCAGCAACTGCGTGGTGTTCCACTGGCTCGGATGCTGGTCGCGAGCGCAATAGGTGTCCACCTGTTCGCGCGCGATGTCCTCGGCGATGCCCATCACGTAATCCCGCTGGTCTTTTCCTTCCAACGCCGACCGGCGAATCCCATAAATCGTCTCGCGCTGCTTGTTCATCACGTCGTCGTATTCCAGCAGGTGTTTGCGGGCGTCGAAGTTTTGCGCTTCCACTGATTTCTGCGCGGTTTCAATGCGCCGCGAAATCAGCTTCGATTCGATCGGCACGCCTTCGGTCATCCCCAGGCGGAACATCAACGCTTTCACCCGTTCGCCGCCGAAAATGCGCATCAAATCATCTTCGAGCGAAAGAAAAAATCGCGAAGATCCCGGATCGCCCTGGCGGCCGGCGCGTCCGCGCAGCTGATTGTCAATGCGCCGCGCTTCGTGGCGTTCCGTGCCCAGAATGTGCAATCCGCCCAGCGCCACCACTTCATCGTGTTCCGCTTTGCACTGTTCCGCGAACTGTTCGTAGATCGGCTTCCACTGATCGGTCGGCACCTGAAAAATTTTGCCTTCGTGCTGGAACAGCACCATCGGCACCGCGGATGGCGCGGCTTCGCCCTCGGGACTTTGCGTTTCCGCTGGAATCACCGCCGGAGCCTGCGCGTACGGCATCGCCAGCCGATTCTTCAGGAAATGCTCGCGGGTCATGGACTCGGGATTTCCGCCAAGCAGAATATCCGTGCCGCGGCCGGCCATGTTGGTGGCCACGGTAACCGCGCCCTTGCGCCCAGCCTGCGCCACGATGCGCGATTCGCGTTCGTGCTGCTTGGCGTTCAGCACTTCGTGCGGAACTCCTGCACGCTTCAGAATTTCCGCAATGGCTTCCGATTTCTCGATCGAGATCGTTCCGACCAGCACCGGCTGCCCGCGCTGGTGATAGTGCTTGATGCCGTGCGCCAGCGAGTTGTCTTCCTGCAAAATTCCAGTCACCACCGCTTCAAATTTTTCTTTTTCGGTGCGATAAACAACGTCGGGATTTTCAATGCGAATCAGCGCTCGATTGGTCGGAATCGCAACCACGTCCAGTTTGTAAATCTTGTCGAATTCCGCCGCTTCGGTTTCCGCGGTTCCGGTCATCCCGGAAAGTTTCTTGTACATGCGGAAATAATTCTGAAAGGTGATGGTGGCGAGCGTCTGATTTTCCCGCTCGATTTTCACGCCTTCTTTGGCTTCCACCGCCTGATGCAAGCCATCCGACCAGCGCCGCCCGGGCATCTGCCGTCCGGTGAATTCATCAACGATGATCACTTCGCCGTCTTTAACCACGTAATCCACGTCGCGTTTATACAGCGTGTGCGCGCGCAATCCCTGATAAACGTGATGAATCAATTCCATGTGCGCGGGGTCGTACATATTCCCCAGGCCCAGCAACCGTTCGCACTTGCTGACGCCTTCTTCGGTCAATGTTGCCTGGCGGTGCTTTTCGTCCAGCGTGTAATCAATTTCCTGAATCAGCTTGGGAATAATTTTGTCGATGCGGTAATACTTGTCGGTTGATTCTTCCGCCGGCCCGGAAATAATCAGCGGCGTGCGTGCTTCGTCAATCAGGATCGAGTCCACTTCGTCCACAATCGCGAAGTGATGCCCGCGCTGCACGCAATGCGTGATGTCGTACTTCATGTTGTCACGCAGGTAGTCGAAACCGAACTCGTTATTCGTGCCGTAGGTGATGTCCGCGCCGTAGGCCGCACGCCGCTGCGCGTCGTCCAGATCATTCACGATAACGCCGACGCTCATGCCAAGTCCGCGATACAGCGGGCTCATCCACTCGGCGTCGCGCCGCGCCAGATAATCATTCACCGTAATGATGTGCACGCCGCGCCCAGCCAGCGCATTCAACACCGCGGGAAGCGTCGCCACCAGCGTCTTCCCTTCACCGGTTTTCATTTCCGAAATTTTGCCGTCGTGCAGCACCATTCCGCCGATCAACTGCACGTCAAAATGGCGCATGTTCAAAAAGCGGCGGCCGGCTTCGCGCGCCAGCGCAAACGCCGGTACAACTGCAGGCTCCAGCGCGGACTGCATGCGTTCGCGATAAGTCGGCTCGGCCGGATCAGCGTCCTTCAGCCGCTCCTGCACTTCATCGCGCAATTTCAGAAATTGCGCTTTCAGCGCATCGTCGGACATCGCCTGCGTTTCGGCCTCTTGCGCATTGATGGCCGCCACCAGGGGCTGCAGTTTTTTGATGTCGCGCTCGTGCTTGGTACCAATGAAAGAGGCGACGACGCGGTCTAATATTTTGGCTACGTCCATGAAATGTTTTGCCGTATCCCCGCAAGCTAGTGCGATCGCAGCGGGCAGACCATCAACGCCCGGCGCAAATCGCGCAAACTGTAATTGTAACGGTTTCGTGCCGGAGGTGCCAATCGCGGCGCGAATCTCGTCAAAAGGCCGATCTTGGGGATTGATTCAGCAGCTAGGGGCGCAAATTTGCGCGAAGGTCTACTTCATGGCCGCCAGACGTCCACGGCGCCGCGTCCGGCTGGCCACATTCGCGGCCTGCGGCAAACCGCCAAGCTCCAACAGAACTTTGCGTAACCGCGCCCGGTCTTCCAACTCCATGTCCACAAATTCAAATGCCATGGCTTGCGGACGGGCTCCACGCACAATCGCCTGTGCCTTGATCGTTCGAACTCCCTGCGTCAATTTCAGCCCGATCAGCGTTCCGGGAGCGAGGTGCCGCTCTCCCGCACCGATTCCTCCGCCCAAATTCAATTCCGGCACGCTCAACCGGAAATTCTCGCGAAGGTTCGTGGTCACCAGCACAAGATTTTTGCTCAGTTTCAGGCGCGCATATCGCCGCTGACGAATCACCGTGCTGTTCGTCTCCGGGTCAATCGGCTCCAGCACCAAATCCTTCTTGTCGAAACCTGCCGCGGAAATCTTGTCCATCGCCACGATGGTATCAATTCGCAGCAGCGCTTGCGCTGCCGCTACCCGCAGCTCGCTTGGATATTGCCAGCGCCACACCTGCCGCGCCTCCAGAATCGTCTGCAAAACTGGATTCGCCGCGGACGCCCGCAATCGGCCCAGCGCTTCCACTGCTTTCAATCGAACATAACCTGTAGTGCCATCACTGCCGGCAAGGTCCAGAAGTTTGGGGATGCAGTCCGGTGAACCGGTCATGCTGAGTTCATCGAGCGCCAGCGGCTTGATCAGCACATCCAGCGAATCAAAAATCGCCAGAAGTAGTTGTACCCGTGACTCGGTTGGAACCGACGACAACTGCCGCACGCAGCGGTCATGCACCGAACGCGGCCACTGCGTCAGTCGCACCGGAAGAATCCTCGCCACCGCGTCCGGCGCCAACTGGCCCAGCAGACCGACCACTTCCCCGGCTTCGATCGCGCCTGCCGTCTGTAAAATCTCGGTGAGGTGATTGACCGCCTCTTCTCCCAAACACCTGACGATCTGCGCCAGCACTTCACAATCCTCGCGGAATCCTGAATGCCCAAAGCGATTGGTTACATAAGACAACGTCGCCTTCGGCATCAGCGCCAGAATGTCGGCCAGCCCATCGGCAATTTCTCCCGAACGCAGCGTCTCCTCCACGAATTCCGGGATGCGCTCTTCCGCGCCGATGCGTGGCCGCAAACTCTGCGATGAACCTGGCCGCTGTGCCTCCACGCTGTCCAGTGACGCCAGCGCCTGCTGCATCGCCGGATAGCAGCGCTTCGAAGCCGCTTCCTGGCTAAGCCGCGTAAACGCCGCCGCCACCAAAGTTTGCAGCTCTGGTTCGCGCTCGATCGCCAGTTGATTTCCCACCCGCCGGATCGATTCGATCAACGCGCTCCCGTCGCCGCTGCCGTACAATTCCGCCAACTCGCCCAGGCCAATCGCCGTGGTGCGCCGCGCCTCCGGATTTTCCAATCCGATGCACGTCGCGTACTTCATCAAAATTTCGTTTACGGTTTTCAGTTCGCCGCGCCGCAGCATCTCTTCCAAAAACGCGCGCACTTTTCGCGGCGGCACGCACCACGCTTCATCCGACGCCAAAACCTCTTTCTTGTTTTCGTCCGGAACCTGCTCCCAGAATTCCTGATCGAGCAATTCGGTGTACGACGTCACCTGCAGGCCGGCATTGGACATCTGCTCTTCTTGCGTGGTCAAAATCTTGCGCAGCGCTTCAATCTCGGTGTTCATGCGATCCAGCAGCTGCTTCACTGCATTCACGCGCAGCTCGCCCTTTTCGTAGCTGTCCAGCGCGAAGCGAATCGCCACGTGCTCCGCCAGTTTCAGCAGCATCGGCCGGTCAGGTTTTTCGTTGGGAGCTTGCGCCGCAAGTCCTGCCAGCGCCTGCTGCAATGTCACCTGGCTGCGCACCGGCATGGTGGAAAGCCGTGATTGAAATGTGTTCGCGTCCATTGCGCCTGAGCCGTCTTTTCTCGATCGCCCAAGTTGCGCGAACAGCGTCAGCATCGAACGCACTTCTTCTTCCGCCACCGCAAATTCCGGCGCTACCGGTTCCTCAGTCGAATGCAGCAACGCTGACGCTGTCAGCCATCGGCTTGCCGGCGCGGGCTGCCCCGCACCGAACGCAGCCACCGCGCTGGTCAGCGTCGGAAACGGATCCGGCTTTGCATTTGGATTCGCATGTCCGCCCGAGCCAGTACCTGCTGGACTCTCCGCCACGCCCGTGCTTGATCCGTGCGCCGACGATGACCCTCCACCGGAACTCGCTCCGGTCCCGGCCTCCCACAAATTCCCGCCCGGCCCGCCCGATCCGCCTGATCCGCCAGTACCGCTGCCTCCGGATCCACTTCCACCACCAAATCCCGGCCCACTTCCCCCACCGCCCGGTCCGCCGCTTCCCCCGCCAAATCCCGGTCCGCTTCCTCCGCCTCCAGGTACGCCACCACCACCGGGGCCGCCTGTAGGTCCGCCGCGTGAGCCTTCCGCCGCAAGGATCATTTGCAGCAATCGATTCGGATCGTCCAAAAAGTCTTTGAACTTGTCGCCCTGCGCGCCAAGCACTTTCGCCGTCAGATTCGCCGCGATTTTTGCGCCCGCAGTAGATGAGTCTTCCGCAATGTAGCGAATTTCGTTGATCTTGATCGTCGTCTCACCGGCCAGCGCAGACTTGAGTTGCTCCGCCAGCGCCGCCGATTTCGTATTTCCACTCGGAAATGCGCGCACGAACCGCGCAAATTGTGCTTGTGAAAGTCCACCTGCGAAGTGAATGCTGGCAATTCCAGAAGTCGAAAGCAATTGCGCGAAACTTTTTTCCGCCGCCGCCGCTCCCAGCGGTACGCCATCCAACAAAATCTGCTGCCCTGAAGCTCCCAGCAACAATCCCGATTCGCCGCTACTGTCCAAAGCGGAACGTAATTCCTTCCACGCCGTCTCAAATTGCGCAGCGGTGCGCACGTGGCCGAATTCATACAGCCGCGAATACTTCAGCAGAATGTTGAGGCTGCGCACAAACTGCCGCGCAGCTGCTCTTGGGTCAACGCTCATAGTTTTCTGCCGGCCGGTCCTGATACCAGCCATTGCCAGTTACTTCTAACAGTAGGCCGCTCGCGCTCTACTGACAAGCCTTCCGCAGCCATTTGTATTCATTTCGCAAACACAATCCCCGTTCGAACGGACAGGTTCCCCCTCCACACGCTCCTTGCAAGTTGCCCCCTTACCTCCGCAAGCATACAATGCTCACGGTAGAGGCTCTCGGCGGCATGCTCGACGTTCTTTTGACTCTTTTCGCGCCCGGATCTTCCTAAATCCCTTCCCGGCCGTAATTTGCGCCTTTCGGAGAGAAATTGCGTGTCTGACCAGCCCACCCAGCCCCCGAACGCCCCAAACCAGCGTTTCAAAGCGGATATGCCGCAGATTCCAGGGCTAGCCGCCACCCCCACCCGTTCAGCCGGTATTGGAGGTCCCCTTCTCGTTATTGCAGGACTCTTAGCCGTACTGGCTGCAGTCTTCATCGGCGGTAAATTCTTCGCCAAATCTCACCATACCGACCCTCCGCCCGCTCCCCCAGCCCAAATTGACATCCCCGCCCCTGTCGCCGACATCACTCCCGCAGTACCAGTCGCCACCGAGCAGGACCCCGTCATCGCCTCGGTCACCGAGCTAAAGCCCTGGGCCTCGAAACGATTCACTTTCCGCAACCGCATGACCAACGAAAACGTTTCCGCCATCCTCGTCCGTCTTCCCTCCGGCTCCCCTGCACAGGCTTCGGGATACTGGTCGTTCTCTCTGAAAGCCGCGTTCGGTACATGTCGGCTCGAATACGTCAACGACCTGCAAAAAATTAAGTCCGACTACGGCTACTCGCAGGCCAAACATCCCATGGTCGGCAATCCCTGCAGCCGTACTCTTTTCGATCCGCTCAGGTACGCCACAATTCCCGGCAACGTACTGGTTCGCGGCGCCATGGTTCAGGGCTCCGACCTCCGCCCACCTCTCGGCGTCGAGCTCAAGCTCAAAGGAAAAGACATCCTCGCCATCCGCATGGAGTAGCACGCCTCGCGCTTTACCACCCAACACGCGAATCTCACCAGAAAACTTGTATCCGCCGCGGTCGTCCCAGCGTCAGATTCTTCAATGGACAATTCCACCGTCAAGAATAATCACGCCGATCCGCGCGATTATCTCGCCGCCGAGCGCACATTCCTCGCCTGGATCCGCACCGGCCTGGCCCTCATGGGCTTCGGCTTCGTCGTCGCCCGCTTCGGCCTCTTCCTGCAACAACTCCGCTTCATTGACCACGCTCCCGCCCTGCCCAATTCCGGTCTTTCTCTCTGGTTTGGCACCGCGCTGATCGCCTTCGGCATCATCGTCAATGTCGCTTCCGCGCGTCGCCACGTACTGCTCGTCCACGAACTCGACCGCGGCCAATCGGACAGCGCTCGCTCGTTCACTCAAGCCGTCGCTACCGCCATCTTTCTTGGGCTGGTCGGACTAGCAATGGCCATTTATCTAATTTCCATTCGCGGCACCGCAAATCTTCAATCCAGCAATATCCAAATTATGGAGGCTCCCATGGCAACCGCAACATCCGCGGCACCAAACAATGGCATCATCGACAAGCCCAGCAATCACTCGGTGGATCAAACCGTCGAAAAACTCAAAAATATTCTGCAGGCCAAAGGAGTTACTCTCTTCGCGCTCGTGGACCACAGCGGCGAAGCCGAAAAAGCCGGCATGAAAATGCCGCCCACCAAGCTGCTCATCTTCGGCAGCCCCAAAGCCGGCACGCCACTCATGCTCGCCGCTCCCAGCATCGCCATCGACCTCCCGCTAAAAATTCTGGTCTGGCAAGATCCGCAGGGAAAAACTTGGCTCTCCTACAACAGCCCCGACTACCTGAAAGATCGCCACAGCCTCCCGTCCGACCTCCTGCAAAACATCGCGGTAGTCGACGCCCTGGCCACCAAAGCCGGCGAGTAATTTTTGTTTTTGTTTTTTCTGAGGGTGCCGCACCCTTCGTTTTTAAGGGTGCGGCTTTTGACTTACTTTTTTAGCCCAGGGGCTTTTCCAGTGAGACTTGGAAGCGCGGAGTTAGAAGCTGGGCGGGGCCGTTTTCGGTGATGACCATCAGGTCTTCGCAGCGCATTCCGAATTCGCCGGGGATGTAGATGCCAGGCTCATTGGAAAAAGTCATGCCGGGGAGCAAATTTGTTTTGCTGCCACGGACTAGATAAGGATGTTCGTGGCCGTCGAGGCCGATGCCGTGGCCAAGGCGATGCGAGAAAAATTTGTAGTCGGGGCCGAAGCCGGCAGCGGTGATGACTACGCGGGCCGCGTCATCCACCGAGCCGGAGAATTTTTCGCTGCGTGCGGCATCGAGCGCGGCGTCCTGCGCTTTTCTGACAATTTCAAATGTTCGCTGGGCTTTTTCGGAAGGCTTGCCGAACACTCCGGTGCGGGTCACGTCGGAATTGTAGCCTTCGACTTTGCAGCCGTCGTCGATGAGGACGACGTCGCCTTCGCGCAAGGTTTGCGGCTTGAGGCTGCCGTGCGGATTCGACGATGAAGTTCCGATCAGCACCATGGCATCGCCGCGCAATCCCATTTTCGCGTAGCCGGCTTCAGCCAGCGCGGAAATTTCGTTGTGGGTCATGCCTTCTTTTAACGAAGCGAATGTTGCGCGATAGACATCGCAGGTGGCTTCGCAAGCGAGGCGCATCAATTCGAGTTCGTGCGCGGATTTGACGCCGCGACAAGTGATGGTGACGGGATCGGCGGAAACATATTCAAAACCGGGCGCGGCCTGGCGCAGGTGATCGTAAAAGGTAAAAAAGGTAGCTTCTTCGACGCCGATGCGTCCGGTGCGCAGTCCGCGATCGGCGAGGGCTTGCGCGGCAAGTTGCGTGGGGCTCTGGTCTTCCTGCCAGGCGCGGACTTCGGCGGGAAAGCGCAACTGTTCGCGGAAGCGAGCTTCTTCAAAAGCGGGGCAGACGACGATTGCGTCGCCTTTTTGCGGAATCAGGATTCCGAGGAGGCGTTCGCTGGGCCACCAGTGGACTCCAGTGAAATAAAAAAGCGAAGTGCCGGGCGCGACGAAGAGCGCGTCGAGCTTGGGATTTTGCTCGGCGAGAAGTTTTTGCGCGCGGGCGATGCGGGACTGAAATTCCTCAGTGGAGATGGGCTTGACGCGGGAGCCGAGCGGTTTGAGCGAATCGAAAGCCGGTGGGAGGGAACTTTCCTTTTTCTCATCGGGAAGTGTTCTTGCCGGGGCCAGCGCGGAAACGGGCGCGAGTGCGGCGACGGCCGCCGTGGATTGAATGAGTTGGCGGCGGGTGAGACGACTGGGCAAAGAGTGATTTGGCGTAGTCATGGGTTGAGAGCTTGCTTGGTGGCGGGCGGTAAAGTCAAGGAGGCGCGGGGCGAGCGAGCCCAGCGGCTCTGCATTGTGAAAGACCGGTAAAAAAGAACGCGTACAGGATTGCGGTGATTGCGGCAGCGGCGGGATTGGTGGATTATAAGGATTACCCGCCCGCCAGGCAAAGCCATGAGCGAACGACGAGGCGAGAGTAACAACGAACCGCTGCTTCTGGCGGTGCTGGTGTTTTTGATTGGGGTGGTCATTTGGCGGGCGGTAGCGCACTTCACGGGGCACTGAGAGAAGAGCAGTTTGGCGTTTACGGTTTGTCGTCTGCAGTTCGGAACTAGCTGCCTGAGCCTGATTTTCCTGCTGCTTCGACCTCTGGTCAGTTTCTTCATATCGATTCTTGAGACCTTCCTGGAGCAGACGGCGTGCTGATTGTCCCGCGAAAATTGGAAGAGCGGGACAATAGGGGTATCCCCGGGGGTACTTTTGCGAAGAGTGTGCAAACAAAGGACTT
>Ga0210402_10006853_pt1 | contig 10035 bp, 6 predicted proteins | sample IncBWC7MmetaG_FD_161055 | JGI IMG/M metagenome (GOLD analysis project Ga0210402, IMG submission 161055) | Forest soil microbial communities from Barre Woods Harvard Forest LTER site, Petersham, Massachusetts, United States - Inc-BW-C-7-M | ecosystem: Environmental > Terrestrial > Soil >...
TGCAGACGATCTGGGCCTGCCAGGCCGGCAAGGACGTCTACGTCGAAAAGCCGTGCTCGCACGATATGTTCGAGGCCCGCCAAATCGTGGCCGCCGCGCAGAAGTACAACCGCATCGTCCAGCATGGAAGCCAGCAGCGCTCGGCGATCGGCCGCGAAGCTGTCAAACAGATGCGCGAGGGGCTGATCGGCGACGTCTACATGGCGCGCGGCTTGTGCTATAAACGCCGCGACACCATCGGCCGCAAGCCCGTCTCGCCCGTGCCGGACGGCGTTCACTACGATCTGTGGCAGGGGCCGGCACCCGAGCATGAATTCACAGCCAACCGGTTCCACTACAACTGGCATTGGTTCTGGGATTACGGCAACGGCGACATCGGCAACCAGGGTATTCACCAGGTGGACATGGCGCGCTGGGGCTTGGGCGTGAAGTATCCCACCAAGATCAGCGCCATGGGCGGTCACTTCATGTTCGATGACGACCAGGAGACCCCCAACGATCTGAGTGCCAGCTTTGAATTCAATGACGGCGGCGTGAAGAAGATGATGACGTTCGAGGTTCGCCATTGGATGACAAACCACGAAGCCGGCGTAACCGAAACCGATGCCGGCACGGTGGGAGCCATTTTCAACGCTCAAAGGGATATCTGACGGTGTGGAGCGAGGACTTCGGCAAATACACCAGCTTCCTCGGCCCCAAGCAGACGCCGGGCCCTTCCGGGACCGATCTGGGGAATCACTTTGGGAACTTCATCGATGTGGTGCGCAGCCGCAAACAGTCGGACTTGAATGCTCCCATCGAAGAAGGCGCTATTTCCACGACGCTGGTGCATTTGGCGAACATCTCTTATCGCCTGGGCCGCACATTGAACTTCGATGCCGCCAGCTACTCCTGCGTGGGCGACGCAGAAGCCAACCGGATGTTCAGGCGAACGTATCGCAAACCGTTCGTGGTGCCGGAAAAAGTATAGCTGACCACCGCTCCCTCACGGTCACGGCTCCGATCGGAGCTCCGTCACGGCTCTGATCGGAGCCGCGCGCGTCAGCAAGCGGTATCGCTACTTCATCTTCGCGTACGCTTCATAAAGCGCGGCGATTTTCGCTGTCTGATAGTCGCCGCCGTGCACCACAACCCGGTACCGGAAACTCAATGTCTGGCCGGGTTCCAGCGGGCGGGAGCCGTTCAGCGCCGGATTGCGCTCGAACGCGCTCACGCCAAAAATGTTGGCCGCAAAAAGCCCGTAGCCGCGTACGTGCCAATAAGTGGGATGGCCCGGATTCGTGGGGTAGTCGAAGATAGCGATTCCCAGCTTTTCGCCCTCCACTTCGCCAAACATGTCCACCCAATTGGCGCGTTTTCCCCAACAGTCCGGCTCGCCCTCCTGCCCATTTGCGTTCACCATCCTGCCGGTTCGCTTGGGCTGCGCAGGCGCTTTCGGCGTGGGCGCTTCCAGACCCGCCGCCAGCCGCATCCCGAAGGTACCCTCTTTCGTATCGCCAAAAGTCACCTTCTCGATGGCCCGCAGCGTGATATCGAAGTCCATGATCCGCAGCGCAGGGTCGGAATAAAAGACCATTTTGCGGGTCTCCTCGATCAGCGCCTTCTGCTTCGGGTCCACCCACTTGAAACGGGCTTCGATCGATCCAGTCTTGTCGCCGTTGCTCAGCCCAATTACCTTATCCAGAACAATGAAACCGCGGTTGGATGTCGTGTAACTCGCCTCGTTGTCCCAGAAGTCCAAGCCGTTGACATCTCCATGGCTGAACCAGAGCCCCCGTTGATGCTTCTCATTGGTCAGTTCGCCCGCTATCGATTCCATGGGATAGCGCCGGGTCACAATCGTTCCCGAAGCTGCCCGCACCGGGTGGAAGTACGGCTTGGTCGTTTCAGCGCCGGTAATGTAGAGCGCCGTGAACGGCTTGCCCTGGACATCCACCGTGATGCGATCTCCATCGCGGGCAATTTTCACTTGCCCATTCACCTGGAGAATCAACAGCAACGAAAACACGACTGATCGAGCACAGGATGGCATGGCGGTTGTTATTATATCCCGGAGTCGAAGGTGGGCAGCGGTTGCTCGTCGATGCGGGTCTCCAGTCTCACCGTGATCGGCCGCTTCCCGGAACAAGCCAGGTCGAACCAAGCCAGGCAAGCAGTTCCTCGTCGGTGGCGCGCGCCGCACGGACAGTGGCTGCCCGGTCTCCCGCCTTGGCGCTTTGCTGAATCCATTCGGCCGGAAACTCCGGACCTGCATTATGCACCAAGAGTCTGTCTTGGGTATCGAGGACAGCGGCAGCCCGGAAGTCACCGGCTTTTCGCAACCCCGGAACGAAGAACCTGTCGAGATACTCCCGATCGGTGTCGGCACGGAACTGCGCCAGGTCCGCTGCCAGATTCACCCCCGGCCCCGCCAGGGCACGTGCAAACACACTCCACACGCCACCCATATCGAGGCCCACGAGATTCACCACCCTGGCGCCCGACCGGCTCTGCAGATACGTCAGCGCGGTGAGGATATCTTGTACGCGGTTGGCGTCGTCAGTCTGGTTGAATACGGTGAAAGCGCGCTTGTCCCGTTTCCTTGGCGCCTTCGCGCCGCCGATCTGAAATGCATCGATTCCCAGCACGGCGCCGCCCCGGTCCAGAATACTCCGGACCAGTGCCCCCGGTTTCCGGGAAGAGGACTTCGTCCACTCGATGCCGTCGGGATGCACGATTAAGGTCGGCGGCGCCTGCGGGTCAGCCTTCTGCGGAGCCAGCCAGACGGCTGGAATACGGTCGCCTTTACCCGCCCGCCCCACGAACAGAGATTCGCCATTGGTCAGCGTCTCTTTCTTTTCGGAGATTACTTCGCTGGGTGCGGGCTTCACAGCCAATAACGAAAATGTCAGCCGCTCGAAATACGCGGCGCGGGCCTTTTCCAGCGTGGGCAGGTCGCGCGGCAGCAACTGCTCGATGCCGTGCCTGGCCTCACCGATGCGATCAGCGACATAGCGGTCCATGGTCACGGCGTTGGCAGGCCGTGGCTTCCCAAATCGGGCCAGCAGGTCCTGCAACGGCTCCACTCGATACCGCTGCTCTGCGACCGGCCCCTTCCCACCGAGCAGCCTGGCATTGAAGAAAGTGTAAACGGCTTCCCGGCTCTCCTTACTGTAGTTGTGCCCCTGATCGATCTGAACACTCTCTACATTCTGTTCGGCATTCAGCAGCCTGTAGACTCCCTGCACGGCCGGAAACTCCTCTTTCGGCGTATTGCGGGTCCAGTCGCCGGTTGCCGAAACCATTAAGAGCGGCCGGGGCGCCATCATCGCGCCAAACATCACATTGAACGCCCCGACTCTAAGATTCGGCGCCTCCTCGCAGAAGTCGCCCTGCATGATTGCCGAAATCATATTCACCGGCGCCGCCGCCTTGATGCGCTCGTCGATAGCCATCAGCAGGAAAGTTTGTGTTCCTCCGCCTGACGCGCCGGTGGCGGCGATTCGACTGGCATCAACTTCCGGCAGCGAGCTGACAAAGTCGACCGCGCGAATGCTGTCCCACAATTGCAGCCCCATCGTGTTGATGCTCCATAAGTCCTCGCGCGGGCCTCCCAGGTGCGGCCCGTTATCGCCGTGCGGGAACTGGTCGGTATCGTTATAGCCGACCATGTCGTAACTAAACACTACAAATCCCTGCCGCGCCAGGTTGATACAACGAGCCGGAACCGAGACCTGGCTGGTGTTCTCCAGACGCCCGTACGCCCAGTGACCATGCGGAGTAACCACTGCAGGAAACGGCCCTGGTTTGCCGAGGGGCCGATATAGATTGCCGCCCAGATAGAAGCCCGGATAAGTTTCGAGCAGCACTTTCTCGACTGTGTAACTACCGCGCTCGAGCTTGCCGAAGACCTCCGCGTGCAAGGGTGTTTTCTCAGGCATTGGAAGCAAGCCTGCGCTGGAGAGAATCTGCATTCGCAGAAATGCAGCCTTTTCGAGCCACGCCTCGCGGGTGGGAAAGACCGGCATCCGGAAATGAGTGTTCATGTCCGGGATTGAAGTGTTGCGAGAATCCTGCTCAGGGATCGACGCGCCTGACAGCGCTATGATCACTAGCGAGAGTCCCAGTCCTGCCTTACGCATATATGGCCGGGATTCTATCATTAGCGACCGCGGAAATCAATGCATTATCCGATGCAGACCAATGCATTATCGCAAGTAATGGCCGCGGCCATATGGACTGGATATCGGCGGCCTCGATCTGGTCAGCGCTTACGTGCCTGCAGATTCAGTTTGCCAGCGGCGGCCCCGTGGGAATGCGTATTGCGGCACTTGGCCCGGCCGGATAACTGTACCGCTTAGCCGTAAACTTCGCGTTGAGGTATTCACCCATGTAGATGGGCCCCGAGAAGGTATCGCCGGCAAGGGTGCCGGCGAAGATGAATCCGACGGAATCGCCCGGTGCGCTAAGCTGGCTCCGCAGCTTGATCTGATCCCCCTCGATGGTGCCGAACAGATCGCGCGTCGAAAAATCTCCCTTGTGCGACCCTTGAATCCGATTGCCATCCTGCGTGATGTACAAGGTGTGCTGGCTCTTGCTGCTGAAGAACTCCACGTTGACGTCCCAGCGGCCGCTCAGGTTGGCACCCGGCGCGGGCGTTGCGGTGACCGGTTTCGGGCTGCGCTTCTGGGAAAGCACCGCATGCAGCCGGTCCGCTACTGTCTTCGCGTCATCAGGCTGCATCTGCCACGCGGTGATGGAAACGGAGGTGGAACCAGTATCGGCCGCGGCCCCCCGGCCACCACGTCCGCCGCCACCGCCACCGCCTCCCATCGCTATCCTTGGTTTGGTTGTGGCTAACAACTCCGACACTTCTTCCCCGGTGATATTCAGCTTCGCCGGATCCCAGCTAATGGTCAGCCCAGGGCTGCGGTTGCTCAGCCCCTGGGGCTCGCGCACGGAAGTCTTCACACTATCGATCGTAGAAACTCGCTTTGCGATGGTGTCGAGCCAGGAGAGCCATGTCTTCCATTCGCCTTCATGATCGCGCTTCTTCCACGCCTCAACCGCCGCCAGCATGCCTATGGTTTCTTCGCGGCCCACCTTGTTGTCGCGGCCAGGGCCATGGTGCGGCGAACTGGCCTGCCATGCCGACATCAGAATGTCCTTGCGGCCCAGCAGAAGCCCGGCGCATTGCGGCCCGCGAATGGCCTTGCCACCGCTATACGCCACGATGGTGGCTCCCTTTTGCAGGTGAACGTTCGGAATGGTCAGGATCTCGGCCGCCGCATCCACCAGGATTGGGATGTTCCTGGGCTGGGCAATCTTTGCCACGTTCTCGAGCGCCAACGGTCCCGATGCCGATGGCCCCCCGGCAGACAGATAGATCATCGCCGTGCGCGGATTCAGCGCGTTTTGGAGCTCTTCGGCTGTGTCCACCATGATGACGCGCACACCGATGTTGCGAATGGCGTGGTCATACACGCTTCGGGAACTCCTGGGGATGACGACCTCGGTCTTGTCGAAACCCGTCAGGTCGGGAATCCGAATAAGCTTCTCCGGATTGCCGCCCGCCACGCAAGCGGCGGTTACGTGCTTGAGCCCCGCCGCGCAGCCGGCGGAAACCATTCCCCACTCGGCGCCGGTCAACTCCGCCAGCCGCCGCCCTACGGCCTCCGCCAACTCGTCCAGTTGTACGTTGTACTGGCAGGCAGCCTCCATCGCGGCCCGAACCTCCGTCAGTTCGACGGATGCGCCGATAATAGTGAACGTGCCACGGCAATTAATGACCGGTTCCACACCGATCGATTGGTAAATCTGCATTCCAGTTCCGGTCTTGAGCGGACCGGGCGCGGGCGCCGCCTCGGCCTCAAAAGCGCTCATTAAGACTGGCAGAGCGAGCACGTTGCCGATTTGGAACAGCTCGCGGCGGGTGGCGCCGCTGGACGATTTTCCGGTAGATTCTTCTGGTGTGGGCTTTTCCATTCTTAGCCTCCCAAGTCCTATTCAGTCTATACCACCGAGCCGGCCAGTGGCACTCTCACTTGAATCCGGAGCATTCCTTGAAGTCCGCGGGCGTGGGGCGCAGCCGTGTCGCGGCTGGTTTAAGGCACTCTAAAAGAGCCTGCGTTTGATGATATGATCTCTAGTTCCGTGGGCGGGGAATTCATGTCTATTTCGCCGATGCCACCTTACCCCGGCTCTGATGCCGGCGGTCAAACAGCCGAGGACGTCGAACCGAAGCCCCCCGCTCTGCATTGGGCTCTGCTGCTGCTGATAGATCTCGTAACAGCCGCATTCGCATTTCAGTTGTCCGACACGGACGGATACGCATCCATCTCGTCGGCCGAGATTGTGTTCACTGGTAACGACGGGTTGCGCTGCCATGTCTTGTTTATACGAACCGGCGCCATCTATCTGGCCGCTCAAGACGAATCGGTGTGGCTGGGCCCGGTAGCTGCCGGGAGTTCCGGGACCGTGCAGCACAGCTACTGCTCGATTAATGGAGCCTCATCTTCGACGCAGGGTGCGGGCAATGTGGTGACGCTGAATCTGGCGGTGCAATTCACCAGCATGTTCGCCGGATCGCGCGTCGTAGTGGCCGATGTGTACAGTGTGAACAATAGCCACGCGGGCAATCGCCAGGTTGCGACGTGGTCTGTGCCGGGAACGTCCCCGGCTGTGCCGTCGATTGTGTCCGTCACGCCTTCTTCGGGGAAAGGCAGCAGCCAGACCTTCGCATTTCAGTTGTCCGATACAGACGGGTACGCATCCATCTCGTCGGCCGAGATTGTGTTCACAGGCAACGACGGGTTGCGCTGCCATGTCTTGTTTGTACGAACCGGCGCCATCTATCTGGCCGCTCAAGACGAATCGGCGTGGCTGGGCCCGGTAGTCGCCGGTAGTTCCGGGACGCTGCAGCACAGCTACTGCTCGGTTAATGCAGCCTCATCTTCGACGCAGGGCTCGGGCAATGTGGTGACGCTGAACCTGATGGTGCAATTCACCGGCGCGTTCGCCGGATCACGCATCGTAGTGGCAGATGTGTACAGTGTCAACAATGGCCACCCAGGCAATCGCCAGGTGGCGACTTGGACGGTGCCGTAGACGACAATCTTGCCACGCCAGTGAAGTCTTGCAGACTCGCCGCTCGAACGGCAGGTCGTGAGGCCACCCGTCGATCCGTCGGGTCAAAATCGTCGCCGAAGATCGAGTCTTGGCTCGTCGGTTACGTGCTTCGACGTCTCAAACATCTGTTATGATGTGGCTTCAACACCGGCCGCGTGCCGGCGCGGCCTTAGATGGGGATTCCGACCTCGAAATCAAAAAAGACTCCGCGCGCGGGGTCGCGCCAGAAGGTGGACCAGCTACGGGATCCCAGCAGTCCACTTCGGCACCCTGCCAACAGCGATCTGCGTCTATTCTACCTCTTCGCGCTTTTCCAGACGGTCATCGCGCTTCTCTGGTTTGCAATCGACCACCGGCCGCCTCGGTGGGACGAATCCACCTACCTGAACATCAGTGAGTATTCGTTCCAACACCTGAAAACTTTTCACCTGATTCAGGCACTCGACTTACATGAAGTGACCAACACCAAGCCTGGGCTAATTCCGTTTCTCACTGCGATTAGCTACTTCGTCGTCGGACACTCAGTCAGGGTGGCTGCTCTGTTAGTCAACTTAGGTAGTGTCTGGACCCTTGGTTACTCGCTCATCGCGATGTCCAACCTTCTAGTCGCGTCCCCGTGGCCAGGGCTGCTCGGTTCGCTCTGGTTCTGCCTGTTCGAAACCGTCATGGTTTTCAGCGGCTACTACCAGGTGGATTTGCCTTTGGCCGCCATCTCGGCGTTGACCGTGCTGTTGTGCGTCAGACTGGATCGCGGCAGTTTTTCAAGTCTCTTTGATTCCATCCTTCTGGGATTAGCGATCGTGCTCGGCATGGGCGCCAAGCATTTGTACGTGGTGTTTGCCGGGGGCCCTCTTCTGTATTTTGTCGGGCGGTGCTTGTTCAGCGGAACGGACCGCCTGACTGCGAGGCTTGCCAGACGTTGGCCGGTCTTGCTGTCGATCGCCTGCGGTACGCTCTGCGGTATCTGGTATCACTGGCTCAACTCGCACATTCTCCAGGAACAGATCGCTCGGTCTCACAGTGTGGCGGCGACCGGTGCTATAGCGCCCGCCCCCGCGCTTTGGACCATCTGGGTCGCGACGCTGGGCCGGTTTCCGATTTCGCAGATGCTGATCTTCGTGGCTGGGCTCTGCTGCCTGGCCATCCTCGCGCGTCGAATGTCCTGGTACCCGCTGCTGTGGATTGCGGGCGGTTGGATCGGGATTCGTTTCACAGCGAGCTTTCCGCTTTCCTACTATTTTTTCCCGCTGCTTCCCGGGTTCACTTTGATCGCTGCGACCGTGATTTGCTTCGACCGGGTCGTGCCATGGGGCAGGCACTGGACAGCCCCGGCGTCGCGGGTTCTTGCCGGAGTTTTGGCGTGTCTCGCGGTGGGGGTTCAATTGCACGAGCGCCTGGGGACGGCCAACCCGGGGCGCTTGATTTCCGGTACAGTGGCTTTGATGAAGTCTTCAGACGGTATTCGCTCGAATCCGTTTGTCGATACGCCCTATTGGCAAGGCGGCGTCGTCGATGGCAATTCGGCCGTATTGCCGTATCCGTTGGATTGGAAAACGGACGAAGTGGTCGGCGCTCTCAAGCAGATTGCCCGGCAGTGGGACGCCGGACGTATTCTGGACGTCCGTTTGCTGACTGACTACGAGTGGATGTCCGGCGATCTTTTTCATTACAAAGTGCTGCGTTCCGGACTCACGGGACAGGTGGCCGTCCAGGAGCCCGACTTTTCCCGCCTGAACAGTCCCGCCGGCGCGACCGATGCCGATGTGGTGATCGCCAAATCCGGCCCGATCTTCAAAGCGGGCTTCTACGATGTCGAATGGGCGCGCCGTAGCCAGAGCGTGGTCGATCGGTTGCTGGAGAACGATGGCGCGCTCCTCAAGGCGCGCGGGTTTTTCCTTTTCGAGCGATGGCCCCTGCCGGACCACACCTGGGCTACGGTTTGGGTGTCTCGAGAGCGTATGTCGAGGCTGGATCTGCTCACGCGACTTGGTTCCGCAAGTATCGAAGCCACTGCAGTCAGTTATGTTGGTCCAGTCGGGTTTGACATCAACGGTGACATCCGGCGCGTGTTGTTTGAACATCCGGGGGCCGCGCCGCAGATAACTTCGGTACGCTGGCGCTTGAACCTCTTGCCAGGAGCTCGATTCAAATCCGCAGTTGGGATCAGCCCAGAGAGCTGGGGTCCGGACAAGAGCGATGGCGTGGAATTCGAAGTGGATGTCGTCGAGGACGGCCGCACCTCGATCCGCTGGCACCGATACCTCGATCCTCAACATGTCGCATCAGACCGGCGATGGGTCGACGTCGAGTTTCCCCTGAATGTTACCGGGCATGGCCCGATCGATCTGATCCTGATCACCCGCGCCGGCCCCAGGAATAATAATCTGTATGATCATGCTGGGTGGAGCGACCCGGTAATCTTACCTTAGTCGCACGGGTATGCTTATTTCCCCCGTTATCAGTGTGGTTATCGCAGCACCGGGCGCCGGAGAGAAGCTGGAACGCTCCATCGCGTCCGCGCTCGCCCAGACCTTTCCATCGATAGAGGTAATCGCGGCGATTTCCGGCGATGGCGATGTGCCTCGCTATGAATCGTCGCCAGTGGCGGTTTACGTCATTTCGGATGTGAATCAATCGTGGAGGTTCGGGGCGAGCCGGACGAAGGGCCGGTATATCTGCTTCGTTCAGGCGGGCGATCAACTGGAGCGCACCTACATCGAGAAGTGTGCCTTTCTCCTCGAGGTGGGAGGAATCGATCTCTGTGGATCTTGGGACTGCACCGTCGCAGGCTCCGCAGTTTCCGGACCCCGTAGGCCGCCTGCTGTCGGTATCCCGCGCGCGAGCGTGGTACGAGCGTCGGCCCTTTCCGGTTGGCGCTGGAGCGTCGATCGACCCTCGCTCGAGGAACAGTCGGCGGATCTCTGGAAA
>Ga0210402_10006855_pt1 | contig 10035 bp, 11 predicted proteins | sample IncBWC7MmetaG_FD_161055 | JGI IMG/M metagenome (GOLD analysis project Ga0210402, IMG submission 161055) | Forest soil microbial communities from Barre Woods Harvard Forest LTER site, Petersham, Massachusetts, United States - Inc-BW-C-7-M | ecosystem: Environmental > Terrestrial > Soil >...
CTGGTCAGCCGCCCCAGGTTGCTGCCGTCGCGGTTCGCAATCCAAATGCTGCCCGCATAGCTGAATGCGATTTGCGTCTTGCTGATCGAGGGATCGCGCAGCAGCAGCGGTCCATGCCCTTGCGCGCGCACCACACCCGGCGCGCCCGCAATCAACAGCGCCAGCGCCGCGCACGCTCGCCTGACGAACCATGTCTTCGTTGGTTTTTTCAAACTCGCGATCGATTCCTGCATGATCGTTCTCCTCTTCGCGTCTTGGTTTTCAGCGCCGCAGAGTTGGTTTCCCGGGGAATCACTGGGATGGCCGACCGATCGCGTTTCCTTCTGCATGTCTTTCGCAGTCGGAACTTCCTTCTTAGCTCGAATCTTGAAGTCGGCGAGCATTTTACACCAACTCCCCTCGCGTCAAGACACTAATGCACGGGAGCAAGCGGCTTCGCCGAAGCTCTTGCCAAATCCTCCGAGAATGTACGGATGGGCTAGGAGGGTCATCCAAAGGCTTTGACTCGCGGAGATCTCCATGACCCCCGCGTTGCGTAGATTACTTGGTCAGAGCCGTGAGCGTGTTCGGGAACGTTGTGTCCCGCAGGATATTCATAGCCAAGCGTGGAAATCGAAACGCCCGTATTGAAATCGTATTGCCTCAAGGGGTTGTGTTGCATGAGAGATATATTACGTCGTAACAGCGGTCTAGCGACAGTGGCAGACTCGGTAGATACTAGTGGTATGTGCCCTTGTCGGGCGAACTCGAACCAGTAGACTTGCTGGTGGAGATCATTGTTGCGGCTATACGTTACCGGAGGAAACCATGCATCGTGATGACCAGTTCATCCCCGAATTGATCGTGCATAACGGAACCGCCGCGCTCGATTTCTACAAGAGTGTCTTTAGCGCCGAAGAAGTACACCGAATTATGAAACCGGGCAGCGAGAAGCTCGTGCACGGCGAATTGATTTTGGACGGACACAAGTTCTTCGTCTGCGATGAGTTCCCGCCGAGTGAAGGTGGAACGTGTAAGTCACCGAAGACGCTCGGGGGAACCGGTGTTCGCATCACCCTGCTAGTTGGCGATGCGAACGGAGTTGTCGAGCGTGCGGTGGCTGCCGGCGCGCGCGTGAGCATGCCCGTGCAGGACATGTTCTGGGGAGGACGTTACGGAAAGATCATCGATCCTTTCGGCCACGAGTGGGGAATCAATCAACAGGTCAAAGAGCAGAGTCACGAGGAGACTCAGATCGCAGCCGACGACTTCTTCGCGAAACGAGAATAACCAAAATGTCGTTGTTGATTGCGATCGATTACGTCGGCCAAGGTTTGCCCGCGAAACACGCCGTAGTGGCGACCGGGGCATTCCAACTCACGGATCGTCGATTATTACCGTCCTTGCGTGACACGCAGGCGTTGCCACCGCCCGCGCTCGGCAGCCTTCGTCGAAAAATGTCTTCGTTTCGCAGCCGGACACTCCTTTGGCTAATTGCCAGGTCGTATCGGTTCATGTCCCCGACCCCAAAAAAAGAACGGCCCCGACTCGCGTTCTCCAGAGCCGGGGCTTTTCTTTGCTACTGGCATCCTAAGGTCGATCACTAGGTCGACCTTCGTGACCTGCTCCCGCGGATGGTCATCTCAGGGGGCAGGTCCGTGGCGGCCGGAATCTTCAGACTCAAGGCGCTCGTAGACTTCGTACTGTATGTGGTTGAGGAACCGCGCGATAGTGCCGTTCGGCCCGACGGCCCAGCCATCGTGTAGGTCCAGGATGGTCACGGCATTGAGATTAAGCGAATCGGTGTGCCGCCACGTCACGCCAAAATCACGAGAGATGTCTTCGCCGCTGGGTCCTACGGCGACTGCTGTCGCACCGTCTACCTTCGCAACCCCTGAGCGAAAGCCGCCGGGCTGCTGTTTGGATAACTGCCAAGCCCCGTCCCCATCCGGCAGATATTCGGGCGAGTGGAAATACGCGGCAGAATGAAACGGACGAGATACGTCTCTGTAATCGCCACCGACGACGAAGAGGACTCTGCCTCCCTTGCAATCGAGAGAGAAAATGCCGGAGGAAGCGTTGCCGTTGGCGACCGGCGTTTCCGCGGCGGTCCACGTGCGGCCGCGATCGGGCGAATGAAAAACACGCGCCTTGGCGTCACCGCCAGTTCCAAAATAAATCTCTCGATCGTCTTCGCAGAGCGAGCTGTTGCTCGCCGCGAAAGCGCCTTCGTTCGGGAGAGCCGCCGGCATATTGTCCCGCGGGAGTTCCTTCCAATGCTCGCCATCCTCGGTGGACAGGAGCAGAAATTTCCCGTCGATGGGATCACCGAGCACAAGGCATCCCGTCTCTGCATCGCAAACAATAGCATCCAGAAAGGTCTCTTTCTTTGTGCCAGTGAACTGTATTTTCCAGGTTTCGCCCCCATCTGTTGTTTTGTAGATACGCGATCTATCGCCGGGCCCGATGGACATTACGTACGCCACGCGCGCATCGATAGCAGCTATGCCACGAAAGTCGAGGGCATCAGCCCCTTGCACGCGGAGGCGCTTCCAGCTTTTCCCTTCATCCAGGGAGCGCAGAATCACGCCATTGGACCCGGAAGCCCATACAATGGGAGTAGGTATGCCTTTTGAGTCTGGAGAATAGGCGGCGCTCACACTGCGCAAATTCGTGTCGATGCCGCTTGTTTGCACCGTCCACCACTGCGCTTGCGTGACCGCAGCCAAGGAAAAAAAGAGAATTGCCAAACGAAGCGCTTTCATCCCGTGTATGTTACGTCGTTTGCCGGCGGAGCTGCCACGCTCTTTGCGTCGAGTCCCACGACGCTGGCGATCGAGCTTCACTTCTACATTCTCCGCGAGTCCCTGGGCCTCGGCGCCTCTGTACTATTTTCGTCCTCCATACAAGTCACGGCAGGAAAGTTTCGCTACTGTCACAGCAAGGGTCTGACGGCTCGGCGCTTGGTCGGGAATAGCGATCACGGAACGGATGGTCGGCTACGCTTACCCAATCCGGCTTCGCGCATGACCATGGCAATGACGTCACCAGGCACTGCACCGAGAGCCATGCGAATTCCTATCTCTCGGGTTCGGCGCATCACCGCATAGGCCGTGACTCCATAAAGCCCAATGACGGCCAGCAAAGTGGCAAGTCCGCCGAATACGGCAGAGAGGCTGGCGACCAGCCGTTCGGTCCGCAGCGAGAGTCCAATCTGTTCGTTCACGGTTTGCAGTTCGACGACCGGAACATGAGGGTCGAACTGCCGCGACGTTTGCCTGCGAATGAGTGAAGTCGAAGTTTACTCCGCAAATTATGGATTCAACCGTTGCTTTGCGCGTAATTCTTGCGGATTTGCTCCGCCCAATCATTTATGCGAATTGCAGGCCGGCGGCAAAGTCTGCATCGGCAGCAACGGCCAATTTCAGGGCCTCGGCTACCGCTGGGAGATGTGGGCGCTCGCCTCCGGCGGCGCTCCCAACATGGATGTCCTCCGCGCTGCTGCGATTCGTGGTGCCGAAGCGTTGGGCCTTGCACAGGACCTCGGCTCTATCGAGTTGGGCAAACTCGCCGATCTCGTTGTGCTCAACAAAAATCCGCTCGACGACATCCACAACACCAATACTATTGAGTACGTCATGAAAAACGGCGAACTCTTCGAGGGCAACACTCCCTCGACGAAATCTACCCCGAACAGAGGCCCCTTCGGCCACTCTGGTGGTGGAATCTCCAGTAGAGGTCTGGGGTACGAGTCCCGGGGCTGGAGGAAGCTCTAGTTCTGCTTATTTTAAAGATGCGCAACTCCACAGATACAAGATGGAAAGGATAAACCCAAGAGCCGTGAGCGCGCGCTCGAGGAACTCCTCTAAGAGAATCCGCCTAAAACCCATTGAGACCACCGTATGTGAGATTCTGCGAAATCCATCTGGCTTCAACAACAAGCTCGTCAGGGTACGTGGCCAAGTCTCGGTTAGTCGAAATAGCAGCCGACTTGAGCTACTGTGCACAATCATCGAGAGTACGTATGGCAACCAAATTGGGTTGTGTATGTACTTAGCAACCGGAATAGGTTGCTCTAGCTTTAGGCAACCTTATTAGGTTGACATAGCTTCGGATGCCCGTATGATATGAGCATGGCGCCGACCAGGAAAAAAGATGCACTCCGTAGCGAGCCTTGCCTTGCTCTCATCGGAGACATGGTGGGCTCGCGTGAATTGCTTCCCAGCCGACGCCCAAAGATACAAGAAAGGTTCAGAGAATTTATTCAATATCTCAATAAGAAGTACGCGAAAGACATCTTGGCGAAGTTCGTCATTACCCTCGGCGACGAATTTCAAGGCCTGCTCTTGTCAGCAACACATGTTCCCGACTTGATGTGGGACATTGACCAGCGATTCTCCGATCGCGACCTGAGAGTGGGTGTCGGATTCGGGGTCTTGACTACACCCATCCAGGAAGAGGCCATAAATGTCGACGGACCCGCGCTCTATAACGCGCGGGCGGCAATAGAGAACGCAAGGCGCAAAAGATCCTTGGGTGGGGTCTTTTTTGGGTTCGGCGAGGCCGATCAAGTGATGAATGGCATCGCTCACCTTCTGTCCTTCCACCGTTCCGAGCTTACCCAACAACAGCTTCGCATCGCTGAACTTATGCGCGATGGACGCACTCAACTGGAAGCCGCGGAGCACCTGAAGATCAGCCGACAGGCGGTCAGCAAACAGGTAAAGTCAATGGGCTGGGGAGCATATGCCGAAGCAGAACAAGCTTGGCGAGTCTTTATCGAAAAATGGGTAAGTCCAGCATTAGAGAAAAAACGTGCCAAGAATCATCATTAGCGATCAGTTTTTGATGTGGTCCGAATTGTTCGCGCTGTGGTCCATCGTGTCTTACGGAATCACGGCCGATCCCCTGCCCGAGGATGCGGACGGAGTCACGTTCAAATGGCAAACTTGGCGCTGGGCTTTGCTTTTGAGGACCGTGGTCGCCGCAGTTTTCTCCTATTGGATCTGCCACTCCGTCATTGTCAGCGCTTGGCTGGCTACGTTGATCGCCATTCAACCGTGGTTCCGATTCCGAAGTCCTAAGAAGTGGACGGCCGAACTCGAGATCGTAGTCGTGGTTCTAAATCTACTTTTTGACTTTGCCTTCATAAGACACTTCGATTTACACATGCACGCCCATCTTTCGTTACCCATCTCTCGCGAACAAATATCGGCAATTTCCATTGTGAGCGGCGTCCTGCTATTCGTCATTCGAGGTGGAACATACATCGTCCGCGGATGTCTCCGCAAAACCGAGACCCTTCCGCAACTTTCATTGCGCGGCACGGAAACAGAGAGCGATACCGGAACGAAGAGACTTGATCTAGTGGAGATGAACCGCGGCCGCCTGATTGGAAATTTGGAGCGCTTGGTTCTAACCCTGGTCGTGGTTGCGGGGAGTTATGCGGCGTTGGGCTTTCTCGTCGCAGCAAAGGGCCTAATTCGGTCAGAGGAACTCCAGGAGCGGGAATTTGCAGAATACTTCCTGGTGGGCTCCTTATGCAGCGTCTTGGTTGCTCTGTGTGCCGGCCTGGTCATAAGGTACACGCTTCTAGCGTTATGGCCGGAGCTTTTGTCGCTGCAGATGGGATCCTAAACTCGCAACACCCAGGTTTTTCCGATGAAAGAACGATAGCCCGGTCGGTTGGCGACTCGTGCCACCGTCTGCTCTGCCGATGGAGTGATCCCTAAACAGAGACAGGTCTTAGTACGCTCACAAATCGGAGTGACCCTCCGCTTTTCGGACTTTGGTCCGCGCCGCGCATCATATTTGTGAATTCAATGAGCGACCTCTTCCTGGCTGGTCCGGCCATGCCTCGCGCCGGCATTTCATCGGGGCGGCCATTTTGTTAGCTTCGCCGCAGGAACCGAAAACGTCACGCAGTCAGCTCGGCGGAACCAATCGGAGACCCGTCTCCGGTTCAGCTCCGATTAGGAGAACCCGCGGCCTCTGCCGTGACGGTCGGCAGCTAAACGCTAGGCGACAAGGCAGGCGTGATCTCGTCGAACGCCATTACGAGCCAGTCTCAGCGTGGGCTGCCATACGGAGAAGTGAATTCTCGGAATGATCGGCGCGGCGTATTTCAAACTCGGGTAAGCACTGCAAGGGAGACGCACGTGTCAGCCCCGCCCGTGTGTGGGTTCTTTGCACTCTGCTCCTGTCGCAACGCAACCACTGGATTCAGTCGCGAAGCACGCAATGTCGGTGGTAGCGCGGCGAACAAGCATACCAACATCAAACCGAGCAGCGGAAAGAGTGGATCGTCGGCAAACCTTACCTTGCCGGATTATGGAAGAGTCGACCGTCATTCACCAAAGATCCTGAATTGCGGGTGGGCCAGAGGGCACCCTGGTTACGCGCAGTTAGAGGACGACGGCAATTTTGGAGCAGTTGCGGGCCAGCAACTCTCTTCGTCTGGTTCGATCACTGTCAGCGGCACGCCGACGGCGAGTGGTTCACATCGCCTCCATCACCGGCTCCGAGTTCATCATTAACGACGGCACCGTGCTCCGCATCTGGCCTCTCCTCCAAGGGCGAGGCCTGCTTGTGCCCTCGGGCACTTACTCTTCCCGCAAAACCTCCACCGGTTGCACTCCCGTCGCGCGCACCGCGGGCAGCAAGCTAGCAGCGACCGCAACGAGCGTCAATCCGCCGATCGCCACCGCAAGCGTAATCGGATCCGCCGGCTTCACACCAAACAGCATCGTACCCGCCGCTCTTCCCCCAATCACCGCGAGAATTGTCCCGCTCGCCAGACCGATGGCAACCAGCCCCAGCCCCTCTCTCAGAATCATCGCAAGAATGTTGCTTTTGCTAGCTCCCATCGCCATGCGAATCCCAATCTCGTTTTTGCGCCGCACCGCCATATACGAAATGATTCCATAGATCCCCACGGTCGCCAGCAGCGCCGCCAGCGCCCCGTAAAATCCAGAGAGCATTGCCATCAGCCGCTCGCGCCCCAGCCCGTGCAGCACCGCCGTCCTGAGCGGCCAAAAATTCAGGACAATTTCTGGATTCATTCTGCTGGCACTTTCTTTGAGTGCGGAAAGCACCGTTGAAACCGGTTCGCTCGAACGAACCATCATGGTCGAGTCCTGTTCGTCGCTCTCGTTCTGACTCTCCGCCAGGAAAATGATCGGACTGAAATCTTCGCGCAAATCGCGATACTTCGTGTCTCCAACCAATCCAACAATTTGATAAACCTTTTCAAGCTTGCTCGCCCCTGTGCCCCTCCGGAACGTCCTTCCAAGCGGGTCGCTATTTCCAAAAAATGCGTGCGCACATTTCTCATTCACAATCGCCACAAGGGGCGCACTCAGCGTGTCGTTCTCATCGAAATCCTTTCCGGCAAGCAACGGAATCTCCATGGTTCTGAAATAGCCTGGGCTCACTGCGTTGAAGTTCATCAGTTTTCGATGCACTTCAATCTCCGGAATGTTGATGAATTCGTTCCATCCGCTGCCGGTCAACGGAACGATTTCCGTCTCCGCCGCCATGGCCACGCCAGGAGTCGTTCCAACGTTGGCCCACAGTTCGTGTTTGTACTCCAGACGTCGCTCGGCCGGGATCTTCAAGTTGGAAAAATCGAAATCCGCAACTAACAAATTGTCCTGTTGAAAGCCTGCATTCAACCTCACCAAATTGCGGAACGTGCGTACAAACAAGAGCGCCGCAACCAGCAACACCATCGAGAGCGCTACTTGGCCAACGATCAGGCTTCTTCGCAACAACAAGCTCTCGCGGCCCGTCGTAACGTTGCGCCCTCCGCCCTTCATCATCGTCCCCGGATCGGATCGCGCTGCCTGGAGCGCTGGCGCCATGGCAAAAAGCAAGCACGTCACCACTGCCAGTCCCATCGTAAATAGGAGCACACGCAAATCGAGAGTTAGAGAGAGAAACGCTGTATCCCCGGAACTGCTGATAAACGCAACCAAGCCGCGGCTTAGCGCCTGCGCGAGAAAAATCCCGCCTCCTGCGCCGATTACGGCCAGCAGCAGACCTTCGAGCAGCATCTGGCGGACTAACCGGCGTGGCGAGGCCCCCAACGCAATGCGCAGCGCCATCTCGCGCTGCCGCGTGCTCGCTCGCGCCAGCATCAGATTCGCCAAATTCGCGCACGCGATCAGCAAAACTAATCCAGAAATCGCCAACAGAAGAAAGAGCGGCCTCTCGTATTCGTCTCTGAGCGAAGATATGCCCGTAGCGGCGGGCAAAGCGCCAAAACTGAACTTCAAGTATTTTCCTCTAGCATCGGCGTCGTACTCTGACGGCAGCGTCGCGATCATCACCTGAGGCGCGATCGACGCCAATTGCGCCGAGGCCCGCTTGATATTCCAGCCTGGCTTCAATCGCCCAATTGCCGAAAGCCACCAGGTGATGTGACTATCCGTCCAAGAATGCTCTACCTGCACCGCCGGCTCGCTACACATCGGCACCGCAACATCAAAGTTGCGCCCCACTTCCAGCCCAGTAAAGCTAGCCGGCGTCACGCCGATAATCTCAAATGGCCTTTGATCCAGCGAAAGCCTTTTTCCCACAACATCCGTTCGTCCGCCGTACTCGCGTTGCCAAAATCCGTAGCTAATCACCACTCCTTGAACTCCACACCCGCGGTAATCATCAGCCGCCGAGATTAACCGCCCTAGGACCGGTTGAATCTGCAGCACTCGGAAGAAATTCCCATCAGCCCAAATCCCGTCCACGTTACGGGCTTCGCCTCCATTTCCCAGGTCGAAGGGTTCCGTGCTCCAAGCTGAAGCGTCCGAAAATGGCTCCTGGCGCTCCTTGAGTTGTTCCCAAATCGCGTAGGAAAGCTCCCTCTGCCGCGTCACCGTTTCTCCGATTCGGCCATCGTGATACATATGAATAGTCGCCAATTGCTCGGGCGCAGCGACCGGTAGTGTCTTCAGCAGCACCGCATCCAGCAACTCAAAAATCGCCGTGTTCGCTCCAATTCCGAGTGCCAGCGACAGAACTGCCACAATCGCAAAGCCCGGACTCGTCCGCAGCAAACGCAGCCCCAGCCGCACGTCCTTCGTCCATCCGGCAAACAATCCTTCGCCGTTATCCACACCAGGAGGGATCGGCTCCGACGCCGGCGAATGCACTCGTCGCAATTCCGCGATCAGCCGTCCATCCTCTAAATCCGTTTTCAACAGCCACACTGCCTGCTTCTCATCCATCCCGCTTCGCAACATTTCCTCGTAGCGTTCAGACAGGCCTTGCGCCAGCTCTTCGACCATTCCTTCTTCTCGCCCGGCATCCAACTTCAAATCTGCGAGCGCCCGACGAACCTCACTCCTCCAGTCAGGCATTTTCCACCCCCGTGATCCGGTTAATCGCGCCAACAAAATTAATCCACACGCTGCGCTGCTCTTTCAACACCGCGCGCCCCTCCGCCGTGAGCTTGTAATATCGACGCCGTCGTTGGCCGCTCTTCTCCACCCATCGTCCTTCAATAAATCCGCGCTTCTCCAGCCGATAGAGCAATGGATAGAACGACGCTATGTTGAACTTCAACACCCCGTCCGACCGCTCCTCGATCAGCTTCCCAATTTCATACCCATGCCTCGGACGATGTTTGAGCAGCGACAAGATCAGCATCTCCGCGCTGCCCTTCTTCAACTCTCGCGCAAACTCTTTTACTCGCATATATATCACTAAAACATATCCTAGTCACACCCCACGCCCATCGTCAAGTGCTCGATCGACTGTCCCGCGCCACCTTGGCCTCGTCCCGTCTTGGCGAGCGAGTCGCGTGGATCCTATGCATGCTCTCCGTCACGAGTAACGGCTATGAAATTCCGTTCGTCGAACGCCACCGGCCAGGTAACAGTGTAGAGCCACTGTTGTTGCAGTGTGGAATTTCTCACGGCGGCCGAGGGAAGGGGCCCAGGATCCACGACGCACGTCACCAATTTGCTGTTCAGGCCTTACGACGGTGGTACCAAGACGGTGAGGATCTGGATGCCAAACTTCCTCTTCTGGCGAACTACCTCGGGCATGTGAATCTTG
>Ga0210402_10006856_pt1 | contig 10035 bp, 28 predicted proteins | sample IncBWC7MmetaG_FD_161055 | JGI IMG/M metagenome (GOLD analysis project Ga0210402, IMG submission 161055) | Forest soil microbial communities from Barre Woods Harvard Forest LTER site, Petersham, Massachusetts, United States - Inc-BW-C-7-M | ecosystem: Environmental > Terrestrial > Soil >...
GTAGCCGCCTAGCCCGAATCGCTTGGCTGTTATGTTGCAACGTAGGCATATCGCGGTGTCGTAGGCTTGTTGGCCCTTTATGATTGTCACGAGATTCGTCTTGTGCCACTCGTGCGGAACGGTAGCTTCGCTTTCCGGAGCTTCCTCTACGCCTACGTATTCTCGCGCACTCTCGTATGGCTTCAAAGTACGGTTGAAATTCTGTATCAGCATGTATCCGAAGTCATCCGCTTGCAACAAGGTAGAGATGTGCGGGCGGTTGTAGTCTTCTGTCCAAACTTCCGAGCGGCCTACCTTCTTTACTGATATTTTGAATTTCACAGGCTGAACCCCAATCCGGCCTTCTCGGCCCAGGTCTTTCGCAACTCCAAATTCTCTGACATCTTGGAATACAGGTCTGTGGTTCCGATCTTGGCATGGCCCATCCAGAACTTGATCAGATCCTCAGGCACCCTCTGCTCTCGCAGATTGGTCAGGCGGAAGCGGCGGAAGCAGTGGAAGCCTTCTATGCCCAGGGGTTTGAGGCTTTCCTTGCGGATCGTGCTCTCGCACAGCCTGTTGCCGGCCGGACTCATGAACACGTAGTCCTCGTCCGTCGGGGATAGGCCTAGGTCCTGCACATAATCCTTCAAGCGGACATTTAGGTCCGGATGGAGGTCTATCTGCCGGACAGCTGCCACAGTCTTGGGGGAGCCTTCCCGGTTGCGCCACAATGCTGTCCTGACGTCCACCAGGGCATCGTTTGGCTTCCAGGCTGTTCGTAGGCTTAGGGAGCCGTATCGCAGCCCCAGGGCCTCGCCTATTCGAAGGCCGGTACCTGCAAGCAGAGCATAGAACAGCCCATAGGCCTTGTCTGCCAGAGCCGCGCGTAGCTGCGCCGGGCTGACTGTGGGCTGCTTCTGGCCGGTGACCGGCGGCAGATCGATGAAGTCATGGTTCCACTGCCGGGGATATAGGTAATCGCCGTCCTGGGACACCGCGGAGGCCACTATCTGCTTGACCACTACGACAGTCTCGAGTATGGTCTTGGGCGCCAGGCCTTTGATGGACAGCCCCTGGGCGAACAGCTTCATAGCCCCATTGCTGAACCCTTCCAGGTCCAGAGGGCCGATCGCCGGCAGGATGTGGTTCTTGATCCTGGACCGGTAGGAGGTCATGGTCGACTCCTTGACCGGATTGCGGTTCCTGGCCGTGCGGCTCGCCAGGAAGACTTCGGATTGTTCTACGAAATTCATGCCCCGATCCTAACTGCCACCATGATCCCGGTGGCGCTTACCCAATACAGAACTCGCTTCCAGTCACCTTGAAGAGCGTAGCCGATCGCGGCCCCGATGTCAAGGACGATTCCTGCCGAGACGAAGAAGTTGCCCCAATTGAAGGTGTGCCAGTTCACATTTGCTCCTTTTGCGCGTCGCGGTATTCGTGCCATGGAGTCGTAGTTGATGTCGGCCTATCGCACGGCTTGAACCCCCACTGGCGAGATCTAGGTCCCGTCAATATCAGGGACCAGGACTTGCCGTAAGGCGTGATGACGTTGTGGGCAAAAGTCGCCGAACGCACTAGGATAGATCCCGGCCAGCGGCGATAGTCTTTGGTGCCGATGCGTTCGAGATATCCACGCCACAGAAGAATGGCTAGGAATCCCCAGGGATGGTCGTGGCATTCCGGGTGCCAGGCTGGAGCCCACAGTTCATGCAGGTAGACGTTGATCCATCGGGACTTGAAAATCTGGTAGCGAGTGAACTGTTCGCCGATCTCAGTCCAGCCGATCTCTTTGTGCTCAAAATATTTACGCAAGTTCATTAGTCTAAGTCGATCCACGGATAAGGATATGTTCCAACAGCAATTACCACGAAGGCTAAGATGAAAATTGCTATCAAGAAAATGCTCATTTAGAACCTCTTTCCGTGCTTGAAAGGCCTCGACGCATTAAAGTCTGACTTGGCGACGATCGCCTCGGCTAGGCGGAGATGATGATATTGGGCTGTGCTCATCACCCGGATAATGACGTCCGCGAACTCTTCCTCGATGCCTGTGAACTCAGGGATGTGATCGCTCTTGGTGGCCGGGTCTTTCCTGAAATAGTCCAGGGCTTCGGAAAGCTCCGAGTGCATCAGGGCAACTTTTTCGCCGAAATTCTGAGTGTCTTCTTCGAAGCCGTGGTCCTTGGCGATACTGAAATTGACCCGCTGCTGCTGATTGAAATGCCCTACGAAAGCTTGCTGTGTTTTATTCAACTTTTGTCTCCTCTTTGCATTCGATGCAGTACGTATACTTCCCTACCTTGACCCTAGGATCCTCTGCCAGAATCATGTTCCGGCAGCGGGCTCCGGCGCAACGCTGGGTGCTAGACTTCGACGGCGTAGGTGTCATAGATCTCCTTGAGTCTTTCCTGAATCTCTGTGCGCGGGACGGCTACTTGGCCGTCCATGTCTACGCCTGAGTACTCTCGAACGTTCATGAAAACGAAATCCTCTACTTCCGCGTTTTTGTTTTTCATCCTTCGAACCCCGGCTGCAATTCGTAATCGTTCTCAACTACTTTGAAATAGCGCGAGAAATTGTCGGGCCCAAATTCTTCTGCATATTGCTCGTTAATGAAATCACAAATCTTCTCTGCCATTGCCAGAGGCATACAAAGCAAATGAAACTTCTCGTTCGGGTAGGCGCCGCCGAAGTTGTCTGTATCTATGATTCTCATAGGATCTCCATGCGGCCGGGATATTTTTTGTTCAGTGATTGGCGAACACTCACGGGCATTAGGTTGTCCAGGATGAACGCCTTAGTCCAGCGGGGAAGAACGCCGATTCGATTTGCCATAACTTTGTCATTGTCTGCGTCTAGAACCCACTTTATGTGATATTGTGTTTCCAGCATCACGTCGAAAAATTTGTCTCTTATTTCTTTCTTAGTCATGATTTCCTCTTTCTTATGATGACCTTGGGGTGTCCGGGTGCGTCCTGTAGAACGATAATCTGATACTGTCCGACGTGCAATTTGATCTGAGGTGTGCTAGGTTTCCAGTCGCTGGCCAGTTGGGTCGAAGGCTTTGTGTCTTGTGCCAGCTGGCTGATGGTCTTCGCCGGTGGAAGAATCAGCTGTTGTGCCAGTAGCAGGGCAACGGCGATCACTCGGCCTCCAATTTGAGGGCGTTGGTTGCAGGAAGCAGAATATCGTACAGGTCGCAAGCGAAGTCATACGTCATACGGCCTGTCAAATATTCGTACCAGATCGCAACCTTAACGCGCAGCAATTGCTCCATTGGCGATCTCACGAGACCTCGACTTCTTTACCGTCTAGGAGAATGATCTTGGTGTCCGGACGAGTCCAACCGCCGGCATAGCGGGCCGCGTTCAAGGCCTTCTTGCGCGCCATCCAGGCTGCGTGTGCAGCCGGGTTCTTTCGTTTCGTGTGTTGCTTTGCGTCGTTGCTTTTCGTTTTGGTGTTCACTTCTTCTCTCCTTGATCTTCGTAGCTGTGGCAGTGGTCTTCCCATTTGCCGTTTTCGTACATCAGGCCGCCTGTTTCATTGAATCCGAAGGCGCAGCACTCCTGAGGAACGTATGCTTCCTGGGTTGCGTCCCCGTACTCCTTGTTCATGACGCAGCCTAGATGATGATCTTCCCACGAATGGCCGCACTTGCAAATGCCTGTGCGGTTGGGTCCTGAGTACCTGGGCTTGTATTGGGCCGGCACGCAAGTCTTGTCTTCGTCCATAAATTCATTCATAGCTTTCATGACCTTTCTAACTTTTTTCTGCTTCCGGGCTTTATCTAGGGTTTCCAATTGGGACCTTTCGCGGGGGCTGAGATCCGCTTTCCAAAACGAGAGGCTGGTCTAATCAGTATCCCCGGGGACGCGGGGACCAGCCTCTCTTTATTCTACGACTGAACGGACGGCATTTCAACTGCTGCTTCGAAAGCTTGTATGAGGCTTGTCAATCGCGCGACTTCCGCCATCTGATGAACTAGCTCTGCGGTTACCTCATCGAACCTTCGTAGAGCCGCTGCTGTTGCTTGCTGCGTAGGGTAAATTCCCGAAGCCAGGTCGATTCTCAGAAGACGAATCAACTCGACGTCAGGAATGACCTTCTTTGCGTCCGACTTTTCTTCTGTGCGACCTTGCGATTTTGACATCACTTTCCTTCTTTCTTTTTGATTTCTACTCCTGCTGATTGTAACAAATCCGGAGACAATTGTCTATGGTAAAGTCGAATCATTTTCAGCCCGATCTGAAAAGTTTTCTCTGTTAGAGAACTCTTACCAGCCAGGATCTTTCCGAAACGCGTGTCTCGCTTATTGAAGCCATTTCCGTCTAGCTCTTCCGCGCCATCGCACATAGAGGACAGCTGTCGCAGGCCGGCAAGGACTGCTTTCTCCTGTTCTTTTGTGAAAGAGCGCGCGATGTCCCTGACGGTCTCGGGGCGAATAGGGTCTGTTAACGATTCAGGAAGAGAACCGAAGGGTTTAGAAGAACTAGGATATATTTTCTCAAGCTCTTCTCTGGTAATAGTGACTGTCGGCATGGATACCCAACGGCCTGTAGGCGCGGGCGCAGGAACATCGCGTACATCAACAACGCGCAGCTGTGGGGCCTCGATCGGCTGAGGTGCCGTGTCCAGGGCCTTGTCTATGACTTCCTGCTTCTCTACGATGATCTGGGCCATGCGCTCGTCCAGGGAGCCCTCTAGGACCAGGTGGCGCACGAAGACGGTGCCGGTCTGACCTATGCGGTGGCAACGGTCTTCGGCCTGGCTGACGTTCCCGGGCACCCAATCAAGCTCTCCGAAAATTACCGTCGACGAAGCAGTGAGCGTAATACCGACACCCGCAGCCCGTATGGTCCCAATGAATACGGTGCACCTAGGATCGGACTGAAAGCGATCGACAGCGGTTTGCCTGTCCTCGTTTTTGGTTCGACCATCCACTGATACACACGCCACTCCAAATTCCAAGGCAAGAGCGTCAACAACTTCGTGATGATGAACGAAAACACAAACCTTTTCTTGCTCCTCAAGGACTGCTTTAACGTGGTCCAGGATGAAGGGAATCTTGGCGACAGCGACAGACTTTCGCACAGCTGACATTTCCCCAAACTCAGGAGTTTCGAAGTCTCCGGCCTTGAGGTATTTTGAGTAGGACTCATACGCTTGCTTCTCCTTTTCTAGCAACTCTTTGAGTGAAGCTCCTCCCTCGAGAACCAAAACCTGGCGTATCTTAGGGGGCAATTCTTTCAGCACATCTTTCTTGAGGCGGCGCACCATGAACTTGCTGCGCAAAGTCTCCTGCAGTTCGTCCAGGTTGGACGAGCCATTGAAGTCCCAACCCCACTTGGATTGGAAGGCGCCGCAGTAGCGCTTGGCGTACTTCATGAAGTTGGAGCCGAGACCGTTGGGATCCAGAACCTGTATGAGAGGCCACATTTCAATTGGCTTGTTGACGATGGGTGTACCCGTGAGGAACAGACGGCGTTTCGCCGGGATTGGCTCCAGGGGCAGCCGAGTCTTGACTGTAACTTCGCCGGTGGCGTCGTCTCTTGTCTCTTTGGTGCGCGCCTTAACGCGCCCGAATATTTCCTGGGCTCGTTGGGTCTTGGGGTTCTTGACGAAGTGGGCTTCGTCAACAACCATGACATCCCAAGGAAAACGACGCAGGTCTGCCTGCCACTTCGGCATCAACTCGTAGTTTATGATGATGACATCAAGGCACGGAAACTCTTTCGTCTTAGGAGTAATGACTCCATAGCTCAAATTCTTGGTGTCCCACTTGGCGAACTCTTTCTTCCAGTTCAGTTTTAGGGTCGAGGGGCAGACAATAAGGATGCGACGAGCGAGCTTATCCGCGTTGATGGTTCCGATGGCTTGCAAAGTTTTGCCGAGGCCCATTTCATCAGCGATGAGGGTGTCCTTCCGCGCAATAGCGTAAGCAATTCCGGCACGCTGGAAAGGGAAGAATTCGAGCCCATCCGGTTTAGGGAAGTTGCCAACGGCGTCTGTTGATCTAGATGCATCAATAGCCTCTCGACGGCTGCGCTCTTCTCCGGAGAATCGTTCCATCGCTGTCGGCGATATTGTTGGATGCAACGGACGTAATCTTCCAAGAGCAGCCCCGGAAGTTGCCCACCACGTTTTGTTTTCTTTGTCCCAGGTGCCGCCGATTGCTTTGATCTCTTCTCTGTGGTCATAGGTGTCCTTTCCTTCGAACTCGAAGCGATCTCGGTTCCAAACTATCTTCATGCTCTTTTCACCTCATTCTCTTCTTGGGCAGGCAGTGTCCACTTCGGTATTGGTGCTGAGCTCTCGGCCGGCTTCGCGCTAGGCAGGGCTGTTACGCCAGGGAAGAACAAATCTTGCCAAGATCTCGGTGGGTGGGTAGCAACTGGAAAAGGTTGCATGACTAGCAGGCAGCCAAATAAGGTTGCCTTGATCATGCTAGCTCCATGTCGCCAACAAACCTGGTCCACACTCGGCTCTTCGTGTCGATAATGGAGGTGGCACCGCCGTCGTTCCACATGACATTGGGCATCAACCCGGCCAGCACAATAGTTCCGTTAACGTATGCGCGACGACCTGTCGAGTCCTCTTGAACGAATAGTCGAACATGCGATCCTTCTGGCAGTGCTGCCAATTCTTGTAGGGTCATTTGCCTTCCATTCTATCACGCTCTGCGTGATGCTTCCAGTGTTTTTTGAGGAATGGCCACGCGAGTCCACCGATGATCAAATCGAACAGAATCATCAGGAAGATCTCGAACTCCCAATGCGCAGAGTCGCGCAGAAGAGTCCAGAATGTTTCATGCATCAATGCTCCTCCAGGTGATCAGTGCGCAAGCCGATGATTGTGGTGCGAACTTTTACGGCAGTGACGATAGCCTCCGTCAGCTTGTGAACATCGCTGCTGTTCCAATACCGGCCTGCTGAAAAAACAAAGTGCTCAGCTAGCTCGTCAATCTTCTCTAGGTCTACTTTTTTCATGGGTGCTCCAGTACTTCGCACAGAGCACTCTGAGAGTGCGCTGTACACTGTACTAGTAGTCGACTTCGGGGCAGTGGTGGGCCTTGGCGCATCGATCCTTGCAGGCGGCATCCACATTCTTGATGCACTGGCCGTGGCAGGCTTGCTCCAATTTGATGATGCGTTGATGGTCGTCTTTTACGAGTGCAAAACCTACGCATATTAGAAACACGGAAAGTACGGCCAAAACAACAAGTAGTCGATCATTTCTCATTAGTCTAGGAACCTGCCTTCGGCCGGGGCGTTGCAACGCTCCAGGTTGAAACGTACAGAGGCCTAATGTTTACGCCTTTGACCTTCGCGCTGTATTCCGTTTCGGTTAACTGCTGTTCGGACGGATCGAGTACGCTCATCACAGGTCGGTTGCCACTATACTTCACGGAGGCGCGCTCCAGAGGATCGCTGGACGTTCGCAGTTGTCGGAAGATGTCGTCCCGTTTGGCTTTGTCATCAGTTGTAATCGTGTCGTAGTTGTCCATTTTTCTCCTTAGAAGCATCCCGGATCAGAGCAGCAATAGTCTACCATGGTTGCCAGTCGGTGTGCAACAATTTCATGATCGAACCATACCATAGCTTCGTAGTTGTGATAGGAAATGTTGTTCATAGCCTCTTGAATGGCCGCGTCAAACTGATTCCCCATCTCATGAACGTGCGCCGGATGGGCTAAAGTGCGGATCGCATGGTCTAGCAGTTCTTGGAACAGAAAAATCTTCGTGATGCTGCTGACGTTGCTCATTCTTTCTCCTTATTGTTGCTTAGGTATTCAGCCATAGTAATACCTGGATTGAACTTCGGCAAGGGATTAGTTATGTTGTATGCGATCACCTCTACTTCGAGCAAGGCCAGTTTCTCTGTAGTCGCGTTTGTGACCCTTCCGTAAAGTTTTTGTTCGTTTCTCGCGAACGATTTTTCGGCTAACATGCGGCACCTAGGATCAACCGAATACAGCATCTCGTAGGCGACCCCTTCGAGGACTACAGGTTCCCGTTCTGACATTGATTCTCCTTTTTCTTTAGTCGTGCTGCGTCTCGCATTGGTTTGAAGTGATCTCTGGTTTCCTGAACTGAATGCGTAGAACCTCGCCAGGTATTACATCCGCGGCATGCTGGAACTGTATTCGCTACTGTGTACGTTTTGTTGTTATCTAGACGATCCAATCCTGATCCCTTCTTGTTGTTCTCTCCCTTGCAATACCAGCAGGGACGATCTCGGCCGTCTGCGTAGTACAATTTTTTACAGTGGGCTTCTAGAGACATCGGTTTACCGTTGCACCCTCTTCTAGGAGCTAATTGTGTTTTGTGGCGCCTTAAAAGGGCACAGTGCCTACTCCCCGGCATTTCACGATTTTTAGCGGCCCTCTTGCTAATCTCGTGTTTGTGCTTCTTCCTATACTCAGCAGCCCTCCTGCTAATATCGTGTTTGTGCTTCTGCCGATATTTAGAAATCTTCTTTGCGTTCTTTCGGCGCCACTTAGATTGATTTTTGGCGATCTTATTTTTGCTCCTTAGCCTCCACTTTTTATCGTAGGCGTGTCGTCTTTTGCTCAGTTTCTTTTTGTTCTTTCGCCTGTATTCTGCTTTCCGGTTGGCGATCTTCTTTCTGTTCTTCTGCTGATACGCAGCATGCTGCCTGGCGATCCTCTTTTTGTTCTTTGGATCTTGACGGTACGCTCTGCGTTTCTCTTTCTTTGTCATCGAAGATTTTCAAGTTCTTCTAACGTCACTTGGTCATTGTCGTAGTTGACGCCCAAAAACTCCTCAGCCCCCGCTATACCATCCTCAATCATGCCCTGCAACACCTTTCGAACGTGGTCTTTCATACTGCCTCCTCTTTCAGAAATTTTACTTCCTTGGCGCACTTCTCGCATGCATCATAAGTCTCGCCGTTCTCGACGCGGCCGAACCCCGCCACATTTCGCGAAGTTTCGGTCGGGTGTGTCTTGTCGCTCTTTCCGCAGAAGTGGCATTTGTCTCGGTCGTATGGGCCGACGAACTGGACTTCGCTCACAGAATCCTCTTTCCTGCTCCATGTCTGTAAGAGCATACCAGCAAGATCATCAAAGCGTCAAGGAACAAAAGAATGCCTATGGTAAGCTTCATTCTGTCTCCTTTTGAGTGTGCTTCTCGAGAATGGTGATGTTCAATCCTGAGCGGCGGCAGTCATTGCGCTCTCTGCGGCCTAGCTGCTGCCAGAACTGCCGGGCAGCCTTACCAGCTGCACCGGCCATGTTGGTGGCTTCTATCTCCAGGGTCCGGCCTGTGCCGGGCCCCTGTCGACGGTCTGTGAAACTAGCGCGCGCTACGAATGTCTTCACGCTTTCTCCTTGAAATAGATTACGGCAGCCTGCTGTGCAGGGTAGGCCGGTGTGTGCGTTATGACGGAGATTACAGGATGCTCATAGGCTTCCAGAAGCTCCAGCTGGCCGTGAATACGATTGGCCAGGCTGGAGAAGTTATCTGCATAGATGGCGTGCATTTGTACTTTCAATGTTGCTCTCCTTGGAACTCATCTCTGAGCTTTTTCAACATGTGAAGCTCACACTCTGTGCAGTACTTAACTTCATCTTCGGCCAGTGGGGCGCCGCACAACACGCACTCTTTCGGATCCATCACTTTCCCTCCACATAGCCGAGATCTGACTGCAACGCGGCTTCTTTTGTTTCAAACTCTTCTGAGTACTGATGGTCTGTGGTCTCGCCGTCTACAAAGCCCAGGTACTCTCCATCCTGGTCATCGAGCTTTTCGTTACCTTCTTCTAGCTCGATCAGATACTTTGTGTACGTGGTGCGCTCCGTGGTCATAATGTAGTACCGTTTCATCGTACCTCCTCTTCGTATGGAATCTCAATCCCTAGCTCAGATGCAATCAACTCGGCCCATGTTGCCGTTGGAAATACTTTGCGTGCCAGTTCGTCTTTCGGATGGTACATCATGCAAACCATATCCGCAAGACGATTCGATGCCCGAGTGCAGGCTTTCCACTGCTTATACGGCTTTTCGGCGACTTTCACCTGTTTCTTGAGATTGT